>AMFO01000502.1_pt1 | contig 17845 bp, 16 predicted proteins | sample 552608 | NCBI WGS metagenome assembly AMFO01 (sample SAMN01893955, study PRJNA167987) | microbial mat metagenome | biome: hydrothermal vent | place: USA: Loihi, Hawai'I | collected 2003-05-01
CTCTGGGAGCTCAAGGTCCCCAACTGGGCGGTCAAGGCCTCGGGCGGGCGCACCGGTTACCTCGGGGCCGGGCTGATGGGCCTGCTCGTGGGCTTCGTGGCGGCGCCCTGCATCGGGCCCTTCGTGCTCGGTCTCCTGACCTACGTCGGCCGCACGGGCAACCCCCTGCTCGGCTTCGTGCTCTTCTTCGCCCTCGCCATGGGCCTCGGCCTGCCCTACCTGCTGCTGGGGACCTTCACCGGCGCCATCAACAAGATGCCCGCCTCGGGCGCCTGGATGGTCGGCGTGCGCAAGGTCTTCGGCGTTATTCTCCTCGCCCTCGCGGTCTACTTCCTCAAGCCGCTGTTACCCGCGGCCGCCGCCGCCTGGCTGATGGGCCTCACCCTCATCCTCGGCGGCCTCTACATGCTCGTCATCGAGCGGACCGCCCACGAGCAGCCCACCATCGATCGCGTCATGCGCCTTTTGGCCGCGATCCTGCTCGTCGTCGGCGTGCTCCAGCTCCCGCGCGGAGGGGAGAACGCCGCCCGGGAGCTCACCTGGCAGCCGTACGACCGGGCCGCCGTCGAGCGGGCCGTCAGCGACGGCCGGCCGGTGATCGTCGACTTCTTCGCCGACTGGTGCGCCCCCTGCAAGGAGCTCGACGAGAAAACCTTCGCCGATCCCCGCGTCCGGTCCGCCCTCGCCGGCTACGCCCGCTTCAAGGTCGATCTCACCCGGTCCACCGAGGCCAACCAGCGCCTGATCGCCCGCTACGGCGTCCAGGGCGTGCCCACGGTCATCCTCTTCCGCAACGGCCGCGAGGTCGACCGCCTGACCGGCTTCGAGCCCCCGGAGCGCTTCCTCACCCGGGTGGAGTGAGCCTTCTTACGCGTTTCCCGCCGGCTTTGCGGCGTGCTCCGGATGGGGCGGGCCATCCGCCCGCGGCCTGCGGCCGCCCCAGCGGGAATTGCGTAGCAGCACCCGCAGCAGCAGCACCGTCGGCACGCCGCCGTACGACAGCGTCTCCCACACGCGCAGCCGCGAGACGACGTCCGCGGCATGAATGAAACGCAGGCTGAGATACCCGTCGTACACGAAAAGGGCGAACTGCACGTACGCGGCCGCGATCGCCAGCCACTGCAAGAAAGCCAGGCGCTTGGGGAAGTTGTGCTCGACCACCCACCAGATGGCCGCCAGCGTCACCATCTGCCAGCCGATGGTCCAGAGCTGCCAGAACGTGCCCGAGGAACCTCCATGCATGATGGCGCCCTCCTCTCCCGACCACTCGATTATACCTAGCTTGAGCGGTTTTCCAGTCTGGAAACGCCCACCTGTTGGAGTAACCTATGTTTCATGAAGATATAGGGTGATTAGGGGATCATGCCCTGCGGTCACCCAACAGGTGGGACACATGAAGCATACCGTAGCCCTCAGCCAGGAGAGAAGAATCGCGGGGATCGAGGTGACCTCGGACACGCTGACGAGCCGTGCCGGCTTGGCGCTGTTCGCTCGATACCTCGACCGGATCCGGCTCGGTTGGTTCTTGAGCCGCTGGCTCGGACCGTTGCGAAGGAGTGCAAAGGGGCTGCCGGCAGCAGAATGTGTCCGGCAGATTTTGCTCTTTCTGATCGACGGTACGTGCCGCCATCTGACGCACTTCGACAGGCTGAAGAGCGATGCCGGGTATGCCGCGACAATCGAGCGCCGGCCTGAGGACCTGATCTCCTCGCATGCGGTGAAGCGGTTCATCGGGAGCATCGGGTTTGGCCGGATCTGGCTGCTTCGTCGGCTGCTGCAGGAGATGTTCATCTGGCGGCTCTGCCTGGCTCAGCCGAAAGTCGTGGTTCTTGACCTGGACGTGATGGTGATGGACAACGACGACGCACACCAACGCCAGGGGGTGAGGCCCACCTACAAGAAAGTGAAGGGCTTCGCACCGCTGCAAATGGCGTGGAACCGGATGATCGTGGATGCCGTATTCAGGGCGGGTCACCATCACAGCAACCACAAGGACTCAACCGAGAAGATGGTCGAGCATGTCGTGCGGTTGATCCGCCGCCGGTTCTCCAAGACAGTGCCGATTGTGATCCGGCAGGATGCGGGGTACTGCGACCAGAAGCTGTTTGAGCTGTACGATGAGCTTGGAGTTGGATATGTCAGCGGTGGCAGGCTTTGCCCGGACATCAAGGATTTCATCGCAGGACACCGAGCCTCAGCCTGGGCCACCTACGTCAACGACCGTCAGGAGTGGAGCTTCATCGAGTTTGGCGACCGACGCAAGAGCTGGAAACGAGCTCGTCGTGCGCTGTTCTGCCGCCCGACCTACGAGGATCGCCAGATGCTCCTGGAGTTTGCCAGGCCGGACACACTGATCTACACGAACATCGGAATGGGTTTGGCGATCGACCAGGCCCTCGTCGATGCGGGAGCGGGGCACTACCTCGAAGCGACAGGGATCATCGAGGCCTACCACGGCCGTGGATGTGACGAGTTGGTCCACCGGGCATACAAGGACTTCGTTGACCAGCGGTTGCCGTTCAAGGGCTTCCGGCAGAACACCGCCTACTACTACCTGACGTTGCTGGCGTTCATGCTCTTCGAGGCGTTCAAGTCCGATGTCAGCGAGCCCGTCGTCCCCGAGACCGCGTATGCCACGACCCTCCGACGCAAGCTCATCGACGTCGCCGGCAAGATCGTCAACCATGCCGGCAAGATCGTTCTGAAGGTCACCCAGACAGCGTTGGACTGCCTCCGCCTGGATGAGATGTGGCGTCTGTGCTCGTCTCCACCGCCAATACCGCAGCCAGCCTGACGAGCTCGACCTCAGCGACTGATTCACAACCCGATGCGCTTGCGGATGGTGTGCCATCACAACACGCTCTTGAGACGATTCTCATTTACGTTTCCGGCTCAGGCTGATCCGACCGCTCCCGGTAGCTCGTGACCGGCCCCGTACGTGCCCCAATCCCACCCCGCCCACCCCAACCCTCCCCTCCCAGGGCCACGAACAGACAGAATCGCTCAGATTAGGTCTTGAGACAACGAAACGCCCGTTCGACCGAGGTCAGCCGCTTGTAGCTCCGGACGGTGTCCTCGGCGCTGAGCTTTTGCCGGCTTTCGCTTGTACGGATCACGTAGATTCCATCCAGCGCGGCCTCTCGCGCGATGGAATCCTCCCGCCGTTTCCAGGAGAGGTGGTGATCGCGGATGTCCAGCTCGAAATGCTTGGCAACCTTGTAACGGTTGATGATCCTCCCGACCTTCAGAGCGATCTCCCTTTCCTTCATCGGCGTCCGTGTCCGGCGGGCGATCTGACGGGCAATCTTGGCAAGGTCCTTCTCAGTCGCCTCCAGAAGCTCCTCCCGCGTCCGGCGCCGGTCCTCCGCAAGCAGCGGATTGAAGCAGGCGATGAGCCGCTCGCCTGGGTACTCCGGCGAAGAGATCTCGGCGATGTTGCGTTCGTCGAACAGGGACATCTGGATGACCTCGCCCTCCACCAACTTCCGGATGGAGGTGCTCCTCAAAGCGGAAATCCATCCAATGCCCGGAAAGCGGGAGAGGTTGTCGATCTGCGTCTGTGTCAGCATCCCCCGGTCCGCCACGAGCACGACCCGGCAAAGGCCGAAGCGCCGGCGGAGGGTATCCACCTGGTCCATCACCGTGTTGGGATCTCCCGTATTCCCGGGATACACGGTGATGGAGACGGGATGGCCTTGTGCATCTGTCAACAAACCGTATGCGATACACGGGACGTGTCTTCTTCCATCCCGGTTGTTGCCCCGGCGGGCAAGGGAACAGTGGCGGCCAAGATAGGAGCTGCTGGAAAGGTCGTAGAGCGCGATGCCGCCCTCCCGAAGATGCCGGGCGGCCAGTTTCTTCTCGATCCTCCTCTGGCGCTGAAGCAGCCACTCCAGGGCGGAGTACACCTCGTCGACGTCCACATCCTCCACGCTGAGCTCCTCCGCCAAGGTAGAGAGCTTCCATGTCCGCGTATTGGCGAGCTTGGAGCCCGGATGGAGGAGGCGTTCGGCGATGAGAGCGACGACGATGTCACGTGGGCGAGACGGTCTGGAAGCGATCAGGCGGTCGAGCTTCAGCCGCTTGATGGTGCCGAGGACGGCGCGGACATTTCCGTGGGGCAGCGATCGCTCGATGGAGAAGAGGGAATCTGGCGGGACGAGGACCTCGTCGCGGAGGAGGCGTCTGAGGCGATCGATCTTTTCAGGAGGCCAATGGGAGAGGTTGGCGATGGTGCGTTTGCGGACCTTGCCGTCCTCCCGGAATGACTCACGGAGGAGGATGGCGGGTGGGGAGTTGCGGTTTGGGACGGCATCAATGTACATGGGTACATTATAGGCCGCACAGCCCGCGATGTCAATTACACACACGTCAGATACATGGGTACACCTTGCAATTGCGAAACCACCATATCATCCATAAACACAACAACTTAGTGCCCTTTTTATTGCGTTTTCGCTGGGAAACTTCAGTTTAGATTTGACACATTTCACGGTGTAGAGGGACCTCCTCTCTGGGTGTTGAGGGGCGAGGGTGAGAGGCCGGCGGTGCGGTGTTGCCGGAGCCTGTAGCTCTCGCCCTGGATGTTGATGGTGACGGAGTGATGGAGCAGCCGGTCGAGGATGGCTGCGGTCATGACCTGGTCGGGGAGGATATCGCCCCAGGCGCCCCAGGACTTGTTGGAGGTGACGATCATCGGCTTTTGGCGATCGTAGCGTTTGGCGACGATCTCGAAGAGGAAGGTAGCTTCTGGCCGATCGAGCGGGGTGTAGCCGATTTCGTCGAGGATGAGGAGCTTGGGACGGAGCATGGTGGTCAGGAGGCGGTCGACGCGGTCGGCACGCTGAGCTCTGTGGAAGCGGGCGACGAGATCGTGGCAGGCGATGAAGGAAATGCGGTGTCCTGCCTCCAGCGCCCGGATGGCCAGGCCGATGGCGAGGGCGGTCTTGCCGACGCCGGGAGGGCCGAGCAGGAGGACGTTGGTTCCTTCTTCCAGGAAGCGGAGGGTGGCCAGGCGCCCGATGAGGTTGGGGTCGATGGAAGGCTGGGCCTCGAAGTCGAAATCTTCCAGTCGCTGCCGGTAGGGCAGCCCGGCGAATTTGAGGTTGGTCTCCACCCGGCGGTCGTGGCGCGCGGAGAGCTCCAGATCGAGCAGCCGCTCCACCACGGTGATGGGAGCCAGATCCTCCACTCTCGCCGCTTCGAGGACGTTGTCCAGAGATTCTAACGCGGCCGTCATCTTGAGGGTCTCCAGACCGCTCCGCACGCGCTCGTAGGTGATCTGAGCTTCCATCACACCCTCCCCTCGTAGGCGGCGAGATCAGGCTCCTGGACGTGAGGCGGAGAGGGTAACGAAACTGCGGATTCTTCCTCGTCGGACATCTGCTCGTACCTCGGATTCTTGCCATGGGGACGCTTGAGGTGAGGCATCTGCCTGAGCTTTCTGCGCAGGGCGGCATGCCGCGGATCGTCCACCGGCGAGCTGGTCTTGGGTTGAATTGCGTGCTCTCCCACGAGCTTTCCGTGGTGGAAGATCCTGATCCGGTGATCGGTCCCGACGTGTACCTCCACCGCCTCTCCTCGGCGACCGGTGAGGATCGATGGATCCACCGAATACCGCACACCACGGAAGGAGATCCGGCTGTCATGATCGACGAGCCGGCCTTCCACAGTAGTGCTTGGATAGGCGGCCTTCGTCCCCAACGGCAGCATGGCCTCCCGCTCCTCTTCCATGCGTTCTACGGGCCGGACCTTGGTGGTGCCTTGGATCCGCACGTTGGCCACTTCGGCGAGCCAGACCCTCAGCTGGGCGTTGAGATCATCCAGATCCTTGAAGGTCCGGCCTTCGAGGAAGCTCCTCTTGACGTACTGGATCGACCGCTCGACCTTGCCCTTGGCACGTGGCCAGTAGACCGGACAGGCGACCGTCTCAAAGCCCCAGTGCTCGGCGAAGGCCAAAAAGCTCGGCTGGAAAACCACCGCCTCGTCCTCGGTGCGAGGCGTGGCCACTACCTGCTTGAGGTTGCCGAAGAGAAGCTCCCTCGGCACACCTCCGAAGGCCCCAAACGCCTCCTCCAAGCTCTCCATCAGCGCGTCCTGCCGCTGCGTCACCAGAAACTTCGCCCAGATGGTCCGGGAGTAGCCGAGCACCACCACGATCAGCGAGAGCGAGGCCCGCCGGCCTTGATGGCGGATGGCCCCGCAGTGCGCGAAATCCACCTAAGCCTGCCGGCCCGGCTCGGTCTCGAATCTGTCCACCACCCGCTGGACATGAACCGCCTTGATGGCGGCCACCAGCTCCCGGAGTATCGTGATCCCACCCGTGTAACCCTTCTCCCGAATCTCCCGCAGCAGCACAGCCGCCGGCAGATCGAAACGCTCCAGCCGAGCGGCGATGTGCTCCCGGTATGGATCGAGCTTGCTCTTCCGTTTCCTGATAGAACGCTCCGGTTTTCCTCCTTCCACAGACTTCTTCCAGTTGTAGATCGTCTGCCGCGTCACCCCAATTCTCCGGGCGATCTCGGCAATCGGAATACCTTCACGAAGCATCTTCATCATCATGGACCTCGCAGACGTTACAATGGTCACGGTGGCCTCCTCTTCGGCGCTGGGCGCCTTTTATTGAGTCAGCCCGATTCTCGCCGAACCGAGGCCACCTTTGGTTTCCGATCACGAGATCCACGACCCCTCCCGAGCCGGCGCGGCCGCCCCCGGCCCCCCTCCGGTCCCTTCCTCCAACCTCCTCCCCCCGGGACCTCCGGGGGACCGGGGGCGGCGGGGGATACCCAGCGCCCTCCCACCGGCCATGGACCTCCTCCCAAAGTGTCAAATCCAAACCGGTGGATGTGTCTAATCTACAACCGGTGGTGAGCCAAACGCCTCCTCCAAGCTCTCCATCAGCGCGTCCTGCCGCTGCGTCACCAGAAACTTCGCCCAGATGGTCCGGGAGTAGCCGAGCACCACCACGATCAGCGAGAGCGAGGCCCGCCGGCCTTGATGGCGGATGGCCCCGCAGTGCGCGAAATCCACCTGAGCCTGCCGGCCCGGCTCGGTCTCGAATCTGTCCACCACCCGCTGGACATGAACCGCCTTGATGGCGGCCACCAGCTCCCGGAGTATCGTGATCCCACCCGTGTAACCCTTCTCCCGGATCTCCCGCAGCAGCACAGCCGCCGGCAGATCGAAACGCTCCAGCCGAGCGGCGATGTGCTCCCGGTATGGATCGAGCTTGCTCTTCCGTTTCCTGATAGAACGCTCCGGTTTCCCTCCTTCCACAGACTTCTTCCAGTTGTAGATCGTCTGCCGCGTCACCCCAATTCTCCGGGCGATCTCGGCAATCGGAATACCTTCACGAAGCATCTTCATCATCATGGACCTCGCAGACGTTACAATGGTCACGGTGGCCTCCTCTTCGGCGCTGGGCGCCTTTTATTGAGTCAGCCCGATTCTCGCCGAACCGAGGCCACCTTTGGTTTCCGATCACGAGATCCACGACCCCTCCCGAGCCGGCGCGGCCGCCCCCGGCCCCCCTCCGGTCCCTTCCTCCAACCTCCTCCCCCCGGGACCTCCGGGGGACCGGGGGCGGCGGGGGATACCCAGCGCCCTCCCACCGGCCATGGACCTCCTCCCAAAGTGTCAAATCCAAACCGGTGGATGTGTCTAATCTACAACCGGTGGTGAGCGAAATACAAAAGTGTCAAAGGTTCCGGTCCTGGCACCAATCCTGGCGCCAATCTTCACCTCCTAACCTCTTTCCTGACACCCTCCCCCGGCAGCCCCATACTGTGAATGAAGATCTACCTCCGGCAGTACGCGCCTTTTACCCGATTGGAATGGCGCCGAGCCCGGGGGTGTTTATTTTGCCGTCGCTGGGAGGAGACTGATGCCGGAGACCGCAATCCTCGTCGATGGCGGGTTCTTCCTGAAGAGATACACCAGGATCTATGGCCGGGGCGACGCCCCTGAGAAGGTTGACGTGCGGCGACCACCTTTATCTCATTCCAGGGGGTAAACAACGGCCAAGTATTACAGCCGAACCTGCATGGCAAGGGAGCCATTCAACGGCGGGAGCTTGTAGCTTTACGGCGGGCGTTGTCCAATATTGCGATCACCGGCGCGCAGATTGGTCGAAGAGACGTCTCCAACCGCGGCCGGATGGTTTCGGCGAGCAATATAGTCAATAGTGTTTTCTACTTGACGAATGTTTAGCGAATCAGTCTTCGTCATTGATTCAATAATGTAATTCTTTAAATCAACTTCTTTGTTATTTTTTACAACTTTTGATAATTTAATTCTCCTCGCAGCCATATAACGGCGTCGCTTTTCACCCGTCCGCCCTTAACTACAATATTGGATTGTCCCATAGGAATCCCTTCGGGAAAAAACTACAACCTAAAATTATTAAAAAATTTATCTTACTAAACTACTGTTAAACAACAAACTAACACGACAACGAAAACCCAAAAACTACCGAAAAATCCGCACCGTTTTCGCGCCTGCCCCGATGTTTTCTTTTTGGGGGTCGGGTGGTCCGAAGGACTCCTTCGGAGAAAAGCTGGTTATACCTCAAATATTAATAATATACTTAAGAACTTAATTCGAGATATGTCCATTTTCTGATTTACCTTTTTTTGTCACCAAGCAATGCACCAATAATTGTAATGATCCAACCTCCACAAATTAAAATCCATAAAGAAGTTATCCAAAAGTTTGGTTCAATAATTACTTTTTTGAGATTTTAGTAATTATGTTGTTATTTGCAATTAAAACTACGCCTATCCCCATTTCACCAGGATTTGGTACTGCTGCACCATCAAACTGCATCTTTTTCATTTACACACCAACACATATGGAAATCTATATCATTTTATCAATATTATTCCTTTTGCTCACGATTTCGTACAACGGTTTGCAGATAAAAAAAGTTGCTGAAGGCAATTTTGGGAAATCTTTGATTTCCTTTTTATCCGCTGTTATATGAAGTTGCGCACATTTCAAAAACATCTTCATTTTATGAAACGTTTCCAGTCGCTAATTCCCGCTGGCCAGCGAAGTTGCCTGATCATCTCAAGTGAGTTGATAACTGAATTCACGGAATTGTTTTTAAACTCTTCAAAAATACGATAAGAATGAGACTGATGTCTATTTAACTCCTCAAAAATCTGCTCAATTTTTCCACCTATTTTATCTACCACCCACCAGGTTATAAGCTGAGCCCATCCCTCATGGACTTCCTCTGAAGTTAGTTTGTAAAGTTCAGTTGGCCAGGATGGCGCTTCGGGCTTTGGCAAAAGGTGAGTAATCCAGTGCCCAATCTCATGGATAAGAACTATTCCTCGCAGGAGCTCCTCGTCAAAGTTATATCTTCTTGCACACCATTTTAATCCCCTTTGGTAGAGGATGATTTGTGGATTTGGCCGATAACATCCGAGAAGTTCTTCAATGGAAATAGTTTCGGGTCTTCCTCGTTCTTCATTTCGTGGAATGCGAGGTTCTCTCTGTTGGGGTCTTCTTTCTTCAATTTCTTCTTCCTCCAGTTCTGGACAAGCCACAAAAAGTGGCGGAGTCTCAAAAGACAGGTAAATCTCAGGCAAGGCTAATGGTGCGTATCCATTGGCTATGAATTTATCCATCAGCCGGGCAATAAATTCTTGTTCGTCTCTTGTTGGAGTGTAGGGAGTTCTTGAAGTCTGAGGTAATGAATAGGATTTCTCGCAAGCTTTTTTCCTTTCTTTGACCATATCCTCAACAACCTTTAAAAATTTCTTATCACCTGCTCTCTGGATAACTGAACGTAGTTGTAAAATCTGCTCGGAAGGAACATAACCAATTGGTGGTAGAATTAATGATATCGCTGGAATAGTTGAAGAATGGTGGAGTTCATGAGCGAAATGTTCAATTGAATGGGCAATATCTCTGTAAGTCTTAAAAGGCTCTCCGATATAAGTATCAAAAGTATAATGAATAACATACTCTTTCGCCCCATCACTGAGTTCATTCCAAATTTCAGGTGTGAGATTTCTTGATATCTTCTCCAACCACCATCTGGAGGCTTTTCTATGGTCTTCCACGCTTGAATCAAACCAACGTACTGCTAGTTCAGCTCCAGCTGCTTTTATCAAAGCCTTGCAAAGCGTATCGAAGTCTGCTGGTGGTCTTACTTCTTCAATCAATGGCCAATTATTTGGGTCTTTGACCAATGACTCCCAGCCAGGACAACCTTCCGTGAGAATTTCTTCCCAATCTCCACAAGTGACAAAATACATTCCTTGCGGGCTATTATTCTTAATGAAGTCAATTAAGTCATTGATGTTTTTTACACTGGACATATTTCTTCCCTCCTCTCTTGTTTTAGTAAAAGCGCAATTTCATATAACTTGTTTATATCCGCAGTACTTCGCATATCATTACAATTTAGTGGTATATAACGGATACGGATAGGAATTTCCTTTTGGACACCACCCGGTCCTCCCTCCTCCAGTGAACTCCAAACACCGCCGCAAGCCATCATTCGAGCCTCCAGAGCCCGCCGAACCGGCCACGGCCGGCTGCTTCGTCCTCTCTCGACCGGAACCTCTCCGCATGACCCATTATAACCCATGATAATCCTGATTCCGGACGCAGCTCACCCTCACCCGGCCGAGCATCACGACACCGCTTCGAGCTCCTCGTGCCCCGGCGGCCCACGTCCCCTCCCCTCCTCGTCTTGCCGTTTGATGTGCCGGAGGATCTTGTCCACAACCTCGTGCTCGGTGATGAACGCGATCACCTTCATCTCGCTGCCGCAGGACGGGCAGACCAACGGGTCGACCTCGTAGACCCGCTTGATCAGCTGCGCCCAGCTCCGCCTGAGGGCGCGGGTATCGCGAGATTCGGCACGAGCCGCGCGGGAGTCCGGGCCTGCGTCCCCAACCCCGATCTCCCCATTCTCGGCTGCCGCCTTCCGCCGCTTGCCCCGCGACACGTTGGAGTACCACCCGTAGTAGCGCACCAGGTGGCGGCGGGGCTCGGGAATGTGCATGATGACGCGGGCCAGGAACTCCCCCGGGTCGAAAGCCTCGACCTCGCGCTCGTTCCGCCCCGTGCTCTCGTGGCCCCGCTTTCTCCGGTAGCTCACCTCCCCCGCCCCGTCCCACGACATCCGCTCGAGACTGATCGGCGGCCTCATGATGTACCGAGCCAACCGCTCCACCGCCGGTCGGTCCTCGGGCTCTACTCGAACGCGGTTGTGGACCGAAAAGCCCGTGTGGCGCCACGACAGCAGCAGGGCGGTCCGCTCCTGCGAGAGCAGACCGGCGCCCTGCAGCAGGCGAATAACCTTGTGCCGGTACAGCAGCTCCGCCGAGCCCTCGTCGACGAAGGCGACCGGAACCCACTCCCCGTCTCGCGTCCAACCGCCACGCGACACCACAGCGTGCACGTGCGGGTGCCAGTTGAAACGTGCCAGGTATCACAATCAGGCAACGATCGAAGCGACGAAGGGGACCCGGCGCAGCCGGCAGACGTGGCCATCGCGAACAGCCCCGGAGCGCGCAACCCAGGCGTATGGCCTCAGGGGTGCCCTTGGTAAGGAAAGAATGAACGTCAAGACGGAGCGAGAAGACGTCCGCGTCACGGTGCCCACACCGCCCTCGTCCGCCCGCCGCAACAATGCTAAGATGCTAAGCCAGGCACCGGTCGAAATCACAGGGGTTCTGCACAGCGCAACAGGCCCGGAGGGGAAGGCAACAACGGCGGAACCGGACTCCTCGCCCATCTCCCGCCCCCGGCGCCGTCTTCAGGCGGCGGACTCACTCTCGATGTCCCAACCTGGAAACACGAGAACCGCCGGATGCACTTTCAATGCACGGGCCAGGACCTTCGCTCGTTCCACGCCAAGGTTGACACGATCGTTCTCGATCGCCGAGATCGTGGACTGAGGGATGCCGGTGAGCTCTGAAAGTTGATTCTGGCTCAAACCTTGCAGCTGACGGATGATCCGGACCGATTCGCCGACCGTGACCTCAATTCTCTTGCGGGCTCTCCGGTACTCCCTCATGATCACTTCCTCCGATAATCGTGCGCCGTGACGCTGACCACCTCGACGATGACCCGATCGCTTTCGACACGATAGATGACGCGGTACCGATCGTTGAGCCGTGATGACCGGTGTCCTCTCCATTGGCCCGACAATGCCTCGTCACGGAACCCCCTGATCATTCTCAACCCCTGGGGCCCCGAGATCACCACGATATCCTTCCATTTCTCATACCGTTTCAACACCTCCGTGGGAGCCTTCCCGAGCTGCCGCCCAACTCGCCTGTGCTCGTAGAGCTCCCACATATCTTCTAGTGTATATCACATTGGCAGCATGTCAATGTCGATCGAAAAAACCCACCCTCCCGACCACCGCCACGCTCAAAACACTTTTCGGTTTCGCTGCCTGGCTTCGCATCTTAGCGTCGTTGGGTTGGGCGGGCCCGGATCCTGCTCCCCTTTGGAGGCAACCCGCCGGAAGACATGGGATCGGACGGGGAGGGGTTTGTCGTCGAGCCTGGTGGTGCCATGGGAACGCGCGTTGCCGTCCACCGCGGCGCGGTCTCAGGAGCGTCTGGCAAGGTCGTAGTTAAGCATGCTTGACAATTCGGACGCGGGGGGTTAGGCTGCGCGCGTGACGGAGTACGAGAGCCTCTGGCGGGAGTTCGCTTCCAACGAGATCAGCCACTCGGGGGCGCACTACCTGCTGGCCGTGGCGTCGGCGCTGAAGAACGGCGTCGAGCCCCGCGGCGCCGACATCGCCCGGATGCTGCAGGTGTCGCGGGCGGCGGTGTCGCTCCAGATTCGAGCCCTCAAGGAGCAGGGCCTGGTGCGCGTGGACGAGCACCACCGGATCGGGCTCACCCGTTCCGGGGCCGACCTGGTGGCGAGGATCGCGGGCAAGCGGGACGTGTTCCGCACCTTCCTCCGGGACGTGCTGGGCGTGGCCGCCCGCACCGCGGAGCTCGATGCGTGCAAGGTGGAGCATCTCCTGTCCGAGGAGACCTGCGCCGCCCTGGTACGGCTGATCACCTTCCTCCGCTCGGACCTCCCGGAGGCGCGCTCCTGCCTGCGCAGCTTCCGGGAGACGACGGCCGACTGTCGGCCCGGCGCGCGCTGCGACCTGTGCGAGAAGGAGTGCCTGCTCAACACCCTGGGGGTGGGCGACACCCCGCAACCGGGCTGATCCCGGCCGCCAAGGAGGAGTGATGCGACCATCGACAGGGCGTTGTCTTCGAAAGATATCAAGATACAGTCTGCGTCTTAGTCTTACCGTTATGGCGACCGCCGCACCCGCGGCGTCCGGCCACGCCGCCACAGTCGTCCGCCGGGTGGCGGCCATGGGAACGGTGCTCGAGGTCCGGGTGACGGCGGACGACGGACCGACGGCGGCGGCGGCCTCGGAGGCCGCGGTCCGGTCCGTGGAGGCCGCCGAGCGGCGCCTGTCCACGTGGCGAAGGGACAGCGAGCTGAGCCGCGTTAATGCCGCTGCACCGGGGGTTCCCGTGCGGCTGTCCGCGGCGACGTCGGCCGACCTCGCCGCGGCCCTGCGGTGGGCGGCGGCCACCGGCCGGGCCTTCGATCCCGCCTGCGGCTCGCTGGTGGCGGCATGGGGGCTGCGCGGCGGCGCCGGGGAGCCGGGAGAGGACGCCCTCGAGCGGGCGCTGGCGGCGGCGGGGCCGGGTGCCGTGCGGCTGGAGGGCTTCACGGCGGTGAAGACGCGGCCGGGCGTGCGGCTCGACGCCGGGGGCTTCGGCAAGGGGCTGGCCCTCGACCGGGCGTGCCGGGCTGCTCTGGGAGCGGGAGCGCGGGGGGTGGCGCTCGACTTCGGCGGCCAGGTGCGGCTCGCCGGCGACGTGGGTGTCGTCCGGGTGGCGGTGGCCGATCCCGACCGGCGGCTGAGAGCGGCGGCGGTGGTGGCCGTTGGTTCGGGCTCGGTGGCCACGAGCGGCGACTCCGAGCGCCGGGTCGTGACGGCATCTGGACGGCGGGTGGGGCATCTCATCGATCCCAGGAGCGGGCGGCCGGCGTCCGATTTCGGCAGCGTCACGGTCTGGGCGGCGAGCGGCGTCGCCGCGGACTGCCTCTCCACGGCGCTGTTCGTGATGGGTCCCGAGGCGGGAATGCGCTGGCTGGCCCGGCACCCGGACATCGAGGCTCTCTACCTGGTCCGGGGCCGAAGGGGCCTGCGGAGGATCGCCACCCCGGGCATGAGGCGGATGCTGGCGCTCGGCGGACGAAGACTGCGCGGCGTTGGCCGCCCGAGGGCGGATTGACGCCGGATCGACCGACGGAAAAGGAGGTTTCGATGGATACGAGCAGGGTCGGCTGGAGGAGGATCGTCGTCGTGGGGATCGCGGCGTGCGCCCTGATGGCGGCCGCAACGGGGCCGGTTGCCGCGCGGACCACGGACGACAAGCGGCTGGATGCGGTGGAGAAGGAGGTCCGGCAGCTGCGGCGGGAGCTCGAAGCGCTGCGGGCCGAGCGCGCGGGCGGAAGCCGCTACGACGAGCTGGCGCGGCGGATCGACGTGCTGGCCGGCGAGATCGAGAGCCTGCGGGCGGGCAAGGCGGTGGTGGAAGCGGCGGCGTCGGAGCACGGCATGGGCCCGGCGGCGTCGAAGATCTACCGCTCGGAGCCCGGGGTCTCCATCGGGGGCTACGGGGAGGCCATCTACCAGGGCTTCGACGCCACCCGCGACGACGGAGCTCCCTCGGGCAGGACGGACACCTTCGACCTGACGCGGGCCGTCTTCTACGTCGGCTACAAGTTCGACGACCGTTTTCTCTTCAACTCCGAGATCGAGTTCGAGCACGCCACGACCGAGGAGGACGGCGAGGCCTCGGTGGAGTTCGCCTACGTGGATGCGTTGCTGCGGCCTCATCTCGGCCTCCGCGCCGGCCTCCTGCTCATGCCGGTGGGCTTCGTCAACGAGCTGCACGAGCCGACGACCTTCCTGAGCGCGCTGCGCCCAGAGGTGGAACGGTCCATCATCCCGACCACCTGGAGCGAGAACGGCTTCGGTCTCTTCGGCGAGGCCGGCGGCTTCAAGTACCGCGGTTACGTGGTCACGGCGCTCGACGCCACGGGGTTCTCGGCGGCCGGGATTCGCGGCGGCCGGCAGAAGGGGTCGGAGGCCAAGGCCGAGGACCTGGCGGCCGTCGCCCGCCTGGACTACGAGGGCCTTCCCGGCCTGCAGCTCGGCCTCTCCGCGTACGTGGGTGACGCCGGGCAGGGGCTCGAGGACGCACGCGGCGCGCGGATCGCCGCCCGCACCGCCCTGTACGAGGCCCATGCCGAGTGGCGGTGGCGCGGGTTCCGCTTCCGCGGGCTGGCCGCCCGGGCGGACATCGGCGACGCCGCCCGCCTGAACGGCGTGCTCGGCCTGACCGGGAACGCGTCCATCGGGTCGCGGCTCACCGGTTTCTACCTCGAGGGCGGCTACGACCTGCTCGCCGGAGGCGGCGCTGGCGCTTCGCTGACGCCCTTCGTGCGCTGGGAGCGGCTGGACACCCAGGACCGGGTGCCGGCCGGCTTCGCGGCCGACCCGGCCAACGACCGCCGGATCCTCACCCTCGGCCTGGCCTACCAGCCCATATCGCAGCTCATCCTCAAGGCCGATTACCAGAACGTGAACAACGACGCCGGCACCGGCGTGGACCGGATCAATGTGGCGCTCGGCTACATCTTCTGAAGCGGCCAGGGCCGCCGGCGCCCTCCTCGTGGCCCTGGCGGCGGCGGCGGGGTCCGCGGCCGGGACGACGCTGATCTCGGCTGCCCAGGCGCTGCACCTGGCCTTTCCCGGGGGGACTGTGCGGCGGGAGGTCCGGTACCTGACGCCGGAGCAGATCCGGCGGGCGGAGCGACTGTCGGGGGAGACCGTGCCGAGCGCGCTGGTCACCCGCTACCGGGTGACGAAGGACGGCAAGGTGCTCGGTTTCGGCTACCTCGACACCCACCGCGTGCGCACGCTGCCGGAGACGCTCCTGGTGATCGTCGACGGCTCGGGCCGCCTGCTGCGCGTGGAGGTCCTGGCCTTCCGGGAGCCCAGGGACTACCTGCCGCGCCGGCGGTGGTACGACCAGTTCGCGGGACGGCGCCTTGACGGCGAGCTGAAGCTGCAGCGGGGCATCCGAATGATGACCGGCGCCACGCTGACCTCGCGGGCGACCACGGCGGCCGTGCGGCGCGTTCTCGCCCTGCACGCCGTGCTCGGCGGCGGGGAGGCCCGATGAACGGCTGGCGCTGGCGCGTCGTCCTCCTGGCCACCCTCGCGGCGGGCGGCAGCGGCGTGGTGTACGCGGTCATGCGCTTCTTGCTCAGGCCGCGGGATCCGTGGTCGGTGGTCAACCACCCGTGGCAGCCGGCGGTGCAGCACCTGCACGTCCTGGCGGCGCCCCTGCTGGTGTTCGCGGTGGGCCTGATCTGGGAGCGGCACGTGGTGGAGCAGTGGCGGAGCGGCGAGGGCCGGCGGCGCTCCAGCGGCGCGTTGCTCGCCGTCCTCTTCGTGCTCATGGCGGCCTCGGGATACCTGCTCCAGGTGAGCGTGGACGAGACCTGGCGCGGGCTCTGGTCGGCCGCCCACGTGGCGGCGTCCACGGCCTGGCTGGGCGTCTTCGCCGGCCACTGGATCGGAGCGCGGATCGCCCGCCTCCGCGGCGAGCGGGTGCCCGAAGGGGCCGCACGGTGATTCGGCTCAAGAGCCGGAGCCGTCCGTCTCGACGATCTCGCCGCTGGGGAAGGTGCGCACCTCGCCCCCGACCTCCAGGCGGAGGTGCCCCGCACCGGTCACGCCGACGAACCGCCCACTCAGGCTCCTTCCGGACCCCGTGCGCACCACGAGCCGGTCACCGGGGCGGTGGACGAGCCGCGTGCGCCAGAGAGTGACGAGCTCAGCGGGCGCCTCGATGGCCGCGGCGATGGCGGCGGCGAATCCCGCCGCGAGGGCGGCGCGCATCCCGTCGGGTGAGGTCACGGGCACGTGATCGGCCACCGCGGTGGCCGGCAGGATGGCTCCCGCCGGCAACTCGGGGGCGACGGTGATGTTGATGCCGAGGCCGACGGCGGCCCACGTGACCGCGGCGCGCCGGGCGTGGACCAGGATGCCGCCCAGCTTGGCGCCGGCGAGAAGCAGGTCGTTGGGCCACTTGACGCCGGCACCGGGCACGCCGGCCTCGTCGAGGGCCTCGATCGCGGCGGCGGCGGCCAGCGCGGGCAGGAGCCCGGCGGTGGCTGGCTCGAGGTCGGAGGCCAGCCAGTCGAGGTAGAGGCCGCCGGTGGGGGAGAGCCAGCGCCGGCCCCTGCGGCCGCGGCCGGCGGACTGGGAGCCGGCGAGGATCACGGTGGGCCGGAGGTGGAGATTCTCCTGCGCCATCTGCTCGATGAGGCGGAGGGCCATCGCGTGGGTGGAGTCCGCCGTCTCCAGGACGACCGTGTTCTCGACATGCTCGAGCACCCGGTCGAACGGAGGACGGAGGCGGCCGGTCACCCGGTCACGGCCTCCACCGTCCTGCGCAGCCGCTCGAGGCGGGCCGTGGTCTCGGCGAGCTGGTCCCGGGCGCCGGCGACGACCTCGGGCGGCGCGTTGCGGGTGAAGCCGGGGTTGGCGAGGCGCTTCTCGATCCCGGCGCGCACCTTCTCGAGCTTCTCGATCTCCCGCTGCAGCCGGTCGAGCTGCTGGGCGCCGATGGACCCCGCGGGGAGCTCGATGGCCACCTTGACGCCGCCCAGGACCTCCTCGACGGCATGGGCCGAGGGCTCCCCGGTGGTGATCCTGCCGACGGCGGCCAGCTGCTCGAGGTGGGCCGCGTGGGCCTCGAGGAAGCGGGCC
>AMFO01001414.1_pt1 | contig 17714 bp, 18 predicted proteins | sample 552608 | NCBI WGS metagenome assembly AMFO01 (sample SAMN01893955, study PRJNA167987) | microbial mat metagenome | biome: hydrothermal vent | place: USA: Loihi, Hawai'I | collected 2003-05-01
GAACAGCCCGTCCGGAAACGAGCCAGGTGAATGCCGTCTGAGCCTGAATCACCCCGGTAAATTCGACCTCGTTGGAATCCGCAGTTTGGGCCAACGAGGTACCCACCAGGGCCATGGTGAACAGGAGCGAACACAGGGCAATGATTGTGGTCATGACAATACGACGTCTCATAGTTCATCCTCCTCTTGCTTCTTACCCTCTTCTTTATCATAAAGCTTGTCTTGTGGGTTCCGTCCTGTCCAACGCATGTCCCCCCTTCCAGGTTACGCCGGATATTCCCCACACGTATCACCCATTTGGCCCATTTAAACCAACCCCGATTCTGGATCAACCTTTCCTTCGCGCTCACTCTCCTCTTGCTAATTGCCTCTCTCCCCCGGGGCAGCTATAATGAGGCAGTTCGTATCGGAACCGTATGATGAGCAGGAGGACTTGAGCACACCATGGCGAAAAAGAAGAGTCGGAAATCCAGATCCTCTCGCCGCAACCGCCAGCGGGCTGAGAGACAGGCAGTTCAACAGGCTCCTCGCCCCTCAGCAAGGGAAGAGAGGGCCACAAGGGCCGGCACGCCTGCAGCAACGGTGGAGACAAAATCGCGCCAGGTCCCCGCGCGGGGTACCACGCGAGAGAATCCTACTGATTTCATGGCGGAATACGCTTATGTGTACCATGACCTGCACGAAACACTGTATCTGGCCATCGGGATGTTCACGCTTCTCGTCGTGACGAACTTGGTTCTGACCTACGTGTTCGGGATATGACGGCCAGAGCGAGGGGAAAAGCCGCCGGTGAGACAATTTGCTTCCCTCAAGAACGGAAATCCACAAACCGGCGGTAAGGGCGTTCGACCGGGCATTGGGCTCTTGCCCTGACCGGAAGTTCCACAACATGAGCAGGGCAGCGTCGAAAGAAAAGAGCCTCTGGAGAATAAGTCCAGAAGGCTCTCTCAGTGGGCGAGAAGGGACTTGAACCCCTGACCTCCGCGATGTGAGCGCGGCGCTCTAACCAGCTGAGCTACTCGCCCGTACCAGAACGCCATTATACCTGGCGAGGAGGATTGCGTCAAATCATGCGCGATGTGATGACAAGCGTAAGTGTTTTCTTGATTCTGGCCGTCCTCCTCACCGGCGCCTACCTGGCTTGGAACGACCTCCAGCACCCAGAGCGTCCGCCCGCGGCCTTGCCTGCCGGTGTAAGCGAGTTGGAAGGATTAGTCAACGGTTTGTTGGGCAACGCCAGCACCCCTGCCCCAACCCCTTTCCCCATTGTCATCCTGCCAACAACCTCACAAAAATCTCCCACACCTGGAGCAACCACACCAGCTCATCGCCCCCGGACCTCCACAAAAGCCGCGTTCCAAGAGACCCCCACCCCTACACCAACACCACCTCCCCCTCCCCCTACGCCCGCGCCCTTGCCTACGCCAACACCTGTACCCACCGCGACCCCCTTGCCGCCCTACCCTTACGTGCTGGACGGCAGTGTACAGCACGACAACGCCTGTCCCGGTCAATACGTCATCGGTGTGGTACGAGACGCCCGAGGTCAGCCGCTCCCCGGCGTGACGGTCCGTATGGAGGACGAGTACGGCAATGGGGATACCCGCGTGACCAAATCCAACCCCGGCGAGGTGGGACGCTACGAGTTTGTCCTCACCGGCCCCCCACGGCGTATCTACGTCTGGATTGTGGACGAGGGAGGTGATCCATTGAGCCCGAGGGTAGAAATCCTGCACCGACTGCCAAACAGCGGCTATGAGGCTTTCCAGTGTCACTATGTCAATTGGCGACACACCGGGAGGTGAGATGATGCATGTGGATCTGTTGGCAGAACACGCGACCGAACTGGTCACGTGCGCGACGGGAAATGGGCGTCCTAAGCGCGGAGTGGAGATGGACGATGTGGGCATTATTCACGATGGTGCCGTGGCCATCCATCGGGGGCGCATCGTAGCCGTCGGACCGACCGCGGAAGTTCACGCCCAGGTAGAGTCCGCCGATAGGGTCATTGACGCTCATGGGCACTCAGTCATTCCCGGTTTGGTCGATCCACACACCCACGCGGTGTGGGCGGGGGACCGCGCGGCGGAGTTCGAAATGCGGCTCAAAGGCGCGAGCTACCTGGAAATTCTGGAAGCGGGCGGCGGCATCCTGCGCACAGTGCGGGACACACGCGAGGCCTCTCTGGACGACCTCGTCCTGGAAACACGCCAACGCCTGGACCGGATGCTCCTCTCCGGCACAACGACAGCAGAGGTGAAAACGGGCTACGGTCTCGATGAGGAGACCGAGTTGAAGATGCTGGACGCGATTCGGGCGCTGGATGAGTCCAACGCCATCGACTTGATCCCCACGTTTCTGGGCGCGCACGCCGTGCCCCCCGAGTACGCGGACAACCCGGACGCTTATGTGGACTTCCTCGTGGAGGAGATGATCCCCCACGTTGCCTCGCTCCAGTATCGGGTGGAGGAAAGGGATGAGGCCGGGGACATGGTGTACGCGGGGTACGAGCGGGCAGCCTGGTTCTGCGATGTGTTTTGTGAACGGGGTGCGTTCAGCCTGGAACAAACCCGGCGCATCCTCGAGGCTGCGAAAGCCGCGGGCATGGACCTGAAAGTGCATGTGGATGAATTCGAACCCTCCCTGGGTGCCGTGCCCCTCGCTGTGGAACTGGGTGCGGTCAGCGTGGACCACCTGCTAAGCACGCCGGAGGAGCACTTGCGCCTCCTGGCTCAGTCCGAGACGGCCGCGGTGGGTCTGCCGGGGACGCCCTTTGGCCTGGCCGAGCAGCACTACACGCGGGGACGCTTCATCATCGATGCGGGGGGCATCCTCGCCATTGCCACGGACCTCAATCCGGGCACCACGTGGTGTGAGTCCATGCCCATGATGATGGCCCTGGCCACCCGCTACATGGGGCTCACCCCCGCGGAGGCGCTGAACGCGGCCACCACCAACGCGGCCTACGCCATTAAAATGAGCCGCTATGTGGGCTCTATTGAGGTAGGCAAACAAGGGGATCTCGTCATCCTCGACGTGCCCGACTATCGCCATCTTTCCTATCGCTACGGGAGCAATCTGGTACACACGGTGATCAAAACAGGACGAGTTGTCGTCGAAGACCACAAACTGACCACAAGCCCATGAGGTAAACTAACGTAGCGTTTCCTCGGCATGGCTTGGTAGAGGTACGCTTTGAGAATCTAATGGTGTTCTGGGGCAGGGGCGGGCATGAACCGTCCCTGCCCTATTTGATATCTTCAAGGTAAAACATTCGCAACAAGCTAAGGCATAAAGTTTCACGGCCCTAATGCTTCTGCGAACGGGCCTCCTGAAGAACAGTCTCAAAACGCTCAATCAAGGGTTCTTGTAAAGCCAATGAGAACTCTTGCAGCCACCGGCGTATATATTCCTCATCGAATTGATCGTGTTTGATAAGTATTGACCTTACATCTTCGATATCGCGCGCTCTACCGGCGACTATTTTATGTATAATCACATCCTCAAGTGAGGCGAAGCGTACTTGAACCTGCCCTATCTGAACACGATTGACGCGCTCCATAGCTTGGCGTTCGTAGGGGGAAAACGAAAAAACAAAATCAACTCGTATACCTGTTTCTGGGTCCTCGCAGGGTAACACAAAGGTCTGGCGTGTAAAAACATCCGGATCAACCAAAACCCGCAGCCCAATGGATTGGGCCAGATCTCTTATTGCACGCACTTGAGAAAGCCCAACACCTAATGTGATATCGATATCTTTGGTCAGTCTGGGTTCTCCATACAAGAGCACGGCCTGACCACCTATAATCATGTAGGGAATATGCGTTTTCTCTAAGGCGTCTGCTACCTTTTCAATGAGTCGAATGAACATTTATCGCTTTCGCCCAACGAATGTCAACCTCAATGCCATCTAGTGGATCCTTTAGAGGAAATGCACCCAACATTCGCGCTTGTTGATAGAGCCCTTCAACGATACGAACATTGGCCTTGTAGTTAGGACGTTGTCGCCGCATAAGGTCCGCTTCAAACTTTTCCAATATGTTCTGCTTCTGGCGAAGTTCTTGAATTCCCATCCTCTTTCTCCTTCCACACAACACACATTTTAGCACGCATGTTCATATCACACAACTGGTCACGTAGCCACCTGAAGGCAAATTGTTTCCACGTGTTGGGCTGTCTGTTCAATGCGGAATATGCTCTGGACGCGTTGGTACCCGGCCCACCCCATTCGATGCATCGCTGTCACATTCCCCAGCAATTGTTCTATGGCCTTGGCCAATGCGTGCTCGTCACAGGACGGCACAAGCCGTCCTGTCTCCCCGTCCACCACGATCTCAGGCAGGGCTCCGTGGGCAAACGCGACGACGGGCCGGGCCATGGCCATGGCTTCCACCACCACCAATCCGAAGGGCTCCGGGTCTCCTGCGTGCACGAACACATCCATAGCAGCCAGTGCCGGGCGTACATCGTCCAGGTGACCGGTGAAAACCACCTGCTCGGCCAGTTCCAACTCCCGGGTCAGCATCTGCAGCCGTTGGGGATAATCGTCCTTGACCTGGAATGGCGTCCCCCCAACGACCACACCCCACACATCCGGCCGTTGGCGGCGCACACGGGCCAGGGCGCGCAGGAAGCGATCGTGCCCTTTCCAGGGACGCAGGCGTCCTACTGTGCCCACCAGGGGCACATCCCGTGGAATGCCGTACTGGTCGCGAAAGAGGGTACCGTCCATACTGGGGTCGTACTTCTCCACCTCGATACCGTTGTAGACGACGCTCACCCGGCCGGGACAGGGGAGGTGGCGGGCCGTGGCTTGGGAGTTGGCAATCACCCGGGCAGCCGCATGGCAAAGGAGCCGCTTCCCCACGTGGTCGGGCCACAAATGGCGCGGCCTGGATTCGGACAGCCAGAAATCGCGCATGTGCCAGATGAAAGGGCGTCTGGCCAGGCGGGCCGCGAGGGCCGCGTAGAGGCTGGCGCGCACGGTATTGCCGTAGATGACCTGAACATTCATCTCACGAGCCTGATAAGCGAGAGCTCGCGCGCCTCGCATCATATCCAGGGGGGAACGAGGGGAACGGCGCAGACGGGGTAAAGGGAGGGGATGAACGGATATTCCCAGGGCTCGGGCACGCTGGGCCAGCGCGCCTTCAGGGCAGGTGAGGTGAGGCTGGACGCGTGTCCGGTCCAAATGTTTGAGCAAAAGGAGCAAACTATGTTCCGCGCCACCCAGCGCGGTGGCGTGATCGAGGAAGAGGGCCACCCTCGACACGGGCACGGACGTGTTCTGCTCGGCATCTTGGGACATGGGCGCTCTCATCGGGTATTTCTCACCGATCACAGCCAGGCAAGTGCATGCAGCCTCATCATATGCCGTGACGTAGCGGGCGTGAGGCATGCCCAATACCGTCCGGCATCTCGTTTCATGGATGATACGCCTAACGTGTGGCTCAGCGGCAGCGGCGGCGACTGCACAACCACCATGGCCAACTTGCTACATCCTTTGCAAATCGCGCCCGCTTTCGCGAGCGGCGAAGCCGCTGTCCGCTGCAATCCCCCAATACGGCGGGCCGTCTTGTTGTTCGGATGAAACAGGCTGGTACCGCCCGTGGTCTATTGAGGTCAGGCCGGACACGCAAGCCGAACATTCGCATTGGTGGCTCAGGCCCCGTCTAGAAATCTGGGCCGCGGCTCGGACGATTCCTTCATTGGTGGCACGGGTTGGTGAGACCCGGTGACCCCGCTCAGTAACGTGTCGATTTCGAGTGAGCCGTATGGTTCATCCCATGGATGACGTGGTGACGACATTCGCCCTTCTTCTTCCCTGTTCGCAAGGGGTTCCTGCTTACAGGTGTTTCCTGCTGCCCTGAATCCGGTTTCCGGCCTCAAAACGACCTCTTTCACTGTTTCTCAGTACGCGGGGTTAGGTGGGCAATCTTGCCCCTCTCACTCTAACCCTACCATGTGCTTTTCAATCCATGCCTCCAACGCCTTCCGCCCTATTCGCCCAGCCGCCACCCCTCTCAAAACCTCCTCCTGCTCTGCCACATCCGCTTCTATCTCATATCCGTTCAGCATCAAAAACGTTTCCATTGCGGCGTGGGCTATCCGCTTATTTCCATCCACAAATGGGTGATTCTTTACTAAACTGTAAACCAACGTCCCTGCCTTCGCTGCCAAACTCGGATAGAGATACTCGCCTCCAAACGTCATCCGAGGTTGCGCAAGCGCCGACTGCAATGCTCCCAAGTCACGGATCCCCTCCTCGCCGCCCCCTATTTTCATCACGCCGTGATAAAGCACCAACACCTCACTCAAAGTGAGGTAGCGAATCACCATCCGCTTCAGACCCCCACCGCCAACCGACGATAAAGTTCACTATTCTTCTGCAGGACATACTCCATTGCCTGCAGAAACTCCTCATCAGGGCGACTAAGTAAATCTTCCACGATGGCCGCTAGAAGCGTTTCCGGGGGAACCCGCAACCGCTGGGCTTTTTCTTGAAGTTTTGCAAACTGCTCTTCGGTTAGGGGAATAGTGACCACGGTCATTGTCCTGCTCCGATCCCAACGAAAGGAATGCGCCTGGTTTCTCCTCTTTTTATTGTACACCACTTTGCCTGTGAGTGTTTCTACCCAACTATATGATTGACCTGTAAAATTGAAGCTAAAGACCATGTTATCCGACAAATCTGTCGGATAAAGCCCCAGAGAAGGGGTTATCCAACAGATTTGCAGGATATGGGCGTGTGTAGCAACAAAACGGCCGAATAGTGTTCCCTATCGGGGATATGACTTGCACTCCTACCAAAGCCCAACTGCGCCCGCTGCTCACCCAAAGTATATCATATCAACAAGCATACCCCAAATATTGCAGACATCACTCCAGGCATTGGCAGTACGCCCGGCCAATAACCGGCAAATGGGGTTGAACAGCCGCACCCACCGCGGTCATTCACCGCTGAGGGCCTCCTCCATCCGCTCGGCGGCATGCTCCCACGTCATGTGCGTTTCCACCCAACGACGGCCCGCCTGCCCCATGGCTTCACGCAGATGGGCATCCCTGAGCAAGTCGAGCAAGACGGCGGCCAGGGCAGCCGGGTCATCCGGAGGGACCAAACGTCCCGTTTCTCCGGGTACGAGAGCTTCTTCGGCTCCGCTCCCCCACGTCGTGACCACTGGCAGGCCACTGGCCGCGGCCTCCAGAAAGACAATACCGAAGCCTTCCACACTGGCCCCACCCTGTTCTTCCCGAACGGGCATCACGAAGATATGGGCATTCTGATAAACCCCCGGCAGGCCAGACTCAGGAACCCGCCCCACAAATTCCACCATCCCCTGAACATCAAGCTGGTGGCTTAATTTCATCAAGCGCTCCAGGTATGGGCCGGAACCGACGACCCGGTAGCGCAAATCCGGGAAGGACGTCCGCAGGAGGGGCAGCGCACGCAGGACGGTATCCACGCCCTTGCGGGGCACCAGGCGTCCCACCGTGAGCAAGACGGGGGGAAAGGAGGGGCGAGCGACGGGCGGCGTAAAGCGGGCCGGATCCGTGCCCGGATAAATGACGATGGGCAAAGGCAAGCCCAGACTTTGTAGATGACGGGCATTGGCTCGGGTGATGGTGATGAGCGGATGGGCGTGTGCCAAAAGCCGATTGAACAGGGGGCGATGCCATCGACGCTGTGCGGCGCGATAGTCGTTGCCGTAAGCCACGGCCGCGTAACGATTCGGAGCGACAAGCATCGCCAGGAGCAACAGCCGTGGGTGGGCGTGTCCCACGAGCACCCGGTCGGGGTGGGAAGCGACCAGCGCACGCAACCAGAGGTCCCAGCGTGAGCGAGGAACGACCACGCGACGATAGGGTTCAGGGCCGGGGGCGGGCACCGGCGTGATAACCGTCACCGGATGATGCCGGGCGATCCGGCGCAGGATCTCGTACAAGTAGCGCTGCACGCCCCCCACGCCGGGAGGAAAGTCGAAGGTGAGACAGGTCAGGCGGCTCATGAGGTGTCCCTTTTGAAACGCTTTGGCTTCACTTTGGAGGAGGCAATCTCCCGAAAGAGGGCCTCGTAAGCATCCACCACTCGCTCCAGTGAGAAATCGCGGACCCGGCGGAGGCCCTGCTGTGCCCAATAGTGCCGTTCCTCCTCGCGGGACAGCAGTCGCACCAGCGTTTGACCTATCTCCTTCAGCGGGACAAGGAGGCCCCATCGGCCCTCATCCAGAACTTCGCGGGCACCATCGTTGGGTGTCGCTACGACCGGCGTACCGCTTGCCATGGCCTCGATGTAAGGAACGCCGAAGCCTTCATAGCTACTGGGCAGACAAAACACCCACGCCTGTCGGTACAAATCGGCCAGTTGCCGGGTTGAAGGATGCAAGAACGAACGAATGTGGGGGACGGTTTCCACTTTCTCCCCAGAGACGAGCCACAGTTCCGCGTCCGGCCGCGCGGGGAGGACTTCCTGTCGGAAGATGCGGATCAATTCATTGCCCCGTTTACGGCCACGCAGTGTGCCCACAAACAAGATAGAAGGATGCTCATTCTTGGTGTGACCGGGATGAAACAGTGACAGATCCACCCCGTTGGGAATAACTCGATCGATAAAGGGCAGATAGCGTCGGGTATTGGCACTGACGGCCACCGCGATCGTGGCCTTTGCCGCCTCCCACACTTCACGAGGGACGAAGGTAAGGTACCACAGGCGTTTCTTCCAGGTCGGCGCGTGAATAGCTTCCCCCAGAGCCGCGCCGTGAAACGTGCGTACGAGGGGAATGCCGGGACGCACGACCAGGGCGTCATCCCCGTGAGCGTGCAAAACGTCAAACGAACTAAAATCTTGTCGGGCGAATTTGCGAACAACGGTCCAGTTCCAGCGCCAACGGGACCAGGGCGTCTGGGGGTATGGGAGGACCACCTGCTTCACTTCGTAGCGAGCACCTGGTGGACGAGGATCGACGCTGAAGATGGTCACTCGGTGGCCTCGGTCCACCAGGGCGTTGGCGAGACGATGGGCCACGTAAGCCACTCCTCCTCGCTTCTCCTGACTCTGGGGCAGGTGCAGGGAAAGCACGGCAATCCGCAGTGAGGCGAGGCTCATGTTCCTGGCCTCCTTCCCGCCGCCCACCATCCATCCCACAAGCCAAGCAGAGAGGGGAGAACTAAATGCAACTGCCTTTGCCCCAGCCCACGCTTGACCAGAATCCAGCCAAGCTCCCGTTTTAGAAACCAGGGTAAATATCGATGTGAGATATTCTTGCGGAAGAAATAGGCGTTGTTGTAATGACTTTCATAGTAGAAGCGCCCGGCATCCTCCTCCAGACTCGTCCGCACCCCACCGCGATTGTGCATCAGGTGGACGACCGCGGCCTCCGGGTCATACATGATGATGTAGCCACGCTCACGGATGCGAAAGGAGAAATCCGTTTCCTCCCAGTTCGCCTTGCCAATATACCCTTCATCGAACAGACCCACGTCCAGGGCCAGGGTCCTGGGCACCGACATGTTACATCCAATCAAGCTGTCGGTCTCCCCGCGGGGCACCGGATGTTCCCAGTAGGAGTACATCCGCCCATCAGGGCGAATGACGCAAACCTTGGGCTTCGGGGGCAAAGCCTTTTTCTCCGGTCGAATCCCACCGGTGACCGCGCCCACTTTCGGGTCTCTATAATTCCTGAGGTGCAATTCAACCAGGTTGGGAGGGGGAATGATATCATCATCACAGTAAAGCAAATAGGCGCCGCGCGCCAGGCGCGCGCCCACGTTGCGAGCATGCGGCAGGCCGGGCGTGCTCAGGCGATGGTAGTGAAAATGAGGATGGCGGCCCAACGCTTGCAGGCACGCCTCCGTTGCCGGCCGGTGATGCGGCGTCTGGTCGATAACGATCAGCTCGAGGTTCGAGTAGGTTAGTGAGAGCAGGTGATGAAGTGTCTGGCACAAAATCGCTTCCCGCTTGTAGGTGGGAACAATGATGGAGACGAGAGGCTTCTCAGCGGCCATCGCGCCCCCCTTCCTGAAGCCAGTTCGCTGACGAATGACGAACCCTGACCCCGGCCAAGAATCCTGCGGCCATCCCCAGCAAGCTGGGACCTAACAGACGAACCTTCCGCTGCTGCCAGACGACGCGATAGGCCAGGTGAACCAGGTGACGCCGCAAAAAAGGCAACAATCCCCACACTCGGCAGTGCTTAGCGAAGAAGTAAGCGTTGTTGTGAAACCAACCATAGACGTACCTGGACTCGTCCTCCTGATCACTGCGACTTCCTCCGCTGGGCCAGGCCAAATGTTCGACGCGGGCCGCGGGGTCATAGAGCAGCCGATACCCCAGATCACGAACTCGCCAGGACGCGTCCGTCTCCTCACGATGGGCCCGTCCGATGAACCCTTCATCAAAGCCCCCTACCTCAACAAGAGCACGCCGTCGGAAGGACATATTACAGCCGACGACGCTGTCCACGGAAATCGCGGTGTCCGGCACCGGACGTACTGCAACTTCACAATCGGATTGCATGTACAGCGGCCCCTTAGCACGCTTCAGATCAAGATGATCGGGGCCGGTGACGCCCCCCACACGGGGATCACCGTAGTGCCGAGCGTGTGCGACCAGCAAATCCTTCCCGGGAATGACATCATCGTCGCAAAAAAGCACCACGTCTCCTCGCGTTTCCAAAATCCCCCGGTTCCTGGCATAGCACATCCCCGTCCGGTCCAAATGGAGGACACGCGCCGGTGGGGGTAATGCCGCCAGGAAAGCGCGCGTCTCCGGCTCATGAAAGGGACTTTGATCCACAATCAACAACTCCCACTCGGGATAGGCTTGCTGCAGAAGTCCTTTGATGGTGTCTCGCAGCACCTTCTCACGCCGATAGGTAACCACAATGACAGAAAGCGAGGGTAACGCTGTCATGAGTCACCTCGCATGAATTCGAGCACACGAGCATATCCCCATGCTATCGGACTTGGCAGATACCGTTCTAGCCCGGCCAGAATGTCGTAATCGGCAGGCGAGAGGGCTTGTAGCCGGACGAGCCCGACCACATAAAGTCCCGCGGCAACGGCCACTGCCGCCAGAAGCCCTCCATACGTCCTCCAGGACGCATACGTCACCCAAGCGCTTGCCGCGGCCAGCAGGGAAGCGAGAACAATGCGCAAAATGGCATTGAGGGGAAATTCCACCTCAAGCAGTTTCACCGCGTAGTAGATGCCGACCACCCCAGAAATTGTTTGGCTAATGGAATTCGCCAGTGCGGCCCCCAGAGCTCCCAAGGGAGGAATCAGGATAAGAGCTAAGATCAGGTTGATGACAGCCATCAAAGAGCCCACACGCACGATGAGAAACTGCTTCTCAACGCTGTACAACGCGCTCGAGCTGACGGACGCCAGCGCGCCGACGGAACCCAACGTCAACATGATGGAGAGGGGCAGGGCCAGGGGTTGAAAGCCGGGACCGTAAAACGACGCCAGGCCGGTGGCCAGAGCCCCTCCGCCCAAACCGATAGGAATGGCAATAAAGGCCACAATTCGGTTGGCCGACGCATAAAGCCGGGCCAGGGTGGCATGAGCTTGCGCGCCGTTGAGCGCAGAAAAGGTCGGCAGCAGCACCCCTGAGAACATGGCCGGGATCGACATCAGTTTGATCGTGAGGTCAAAGGCGATGGTGTAGAAGGCGATATCGGCGTTGGTGGCGAACCACTTCAGGAATAGGACCTCAAATCGCTCATAGAGAATGGCATTCAGGAGAAGAATGAGCATCGCATCTCGACTGTAACGCAAAATCCGTCGCCGCAAGGCGGGGTGTATCCCACCTTTAAGGGAGAAACGAGGTTGAGGGTAATGGATCCGCAAGGGGCGAAGCAGCAGGGTGAGGACCACCGTGTGACGCAGCGCCAGGACAACCAACAATCCTGCCACCCCCCATCCCAGGGAGAGAACGAGCACCCCGGCCACGAGGTAGACCAAAGAACCGGCCACGTTGGCCTGTGCCACAAAACGATAATCCTGCGTTCCCTTGCTCGCGGCCAGGGCAAATGTCGCGAGGGTGAAAGGCAAAATGGAGAGACCGATAAGGAGCCAGTACAGTCGTTGGGGGGGAGAGAGCAGGAATGTGTAGAGTCCAAGGAGTCCCCATACGAGTAAGCCAAGGAGGAATTCGTATGTGAACAACTGCCAGACGATTGAGGCGGCCACATTGTGCTGCTTCTTGCCCAGGTATTCCGCACCGAACTTCACCGCGGCATTGGGCAACCCCATGTGAGTGAACAGGGCCGCGATGCTCAACACCCAGAGGAAATAGCCGTACTGCCCCATCCTGTCCGGCCCCAGCCAGCGAGAAAGAATGATGCTGGTGATGATGCCCAACAGCATCCCGCCGGTCATACTGATCGTGTTCCAAAATGTGTTCCGAGTGATTGTCCGTCCAACCCCCAAGGCGTCCACCTCACTCTCGGACTGCATACACATACCAACTGCGAGGAAACAGGTGATTTCCAACCCAGACAAGAGGGAGAGCCAGCCGCGTCTTCACCAACGCCCGCCAGACAAGCCAAAAATAGCGGTCAGCCTGTTCATGGTTCCTCAGATGTCCCGTATGATCGAGGCGAGAGCGCAGCAGATTATGATAGAGTCCCCACATGCCCCACTCGAAGTTCTCCCCCCGCACATACTCGACGCGAAATCCACGCTCGGTCAGAATGGACTTCAGCGCGTGGAGGGAGCGCGGGGACGGGGGATGCGTGCTGTCCTGGTAATACCAGGGATTCAGCCGCCCGAACAGCTTTTCTGTCCCTATCGTCGGGTAGCCGACACACAATCGTCCGCCCGGGCGTAGAACCCGTCGCAACTCCGCTACGGCCTGGTCGATGTCCGGGAGGTGCTCCAGCACCTCAATGGCCGTCGCTCCGTCAAAAACCTCGTCTGGGAAAGGCAAGGTCAGGGCATCTCCCTGGACGGCAAAATACGTCCTCTCGCCCGTCGATGAGTTGTTGTAAGGTCCACGACGGAGCAAATCCCCCGCGTAGTCCAGACCGAACACGGTGAAGCCATGACGCGCCAGCGCCTGTGCGATGGCCCCCCAGGAGCAACCGATGTCCAGTACCGACTGGCCGGGCTGCAGTCCAAACAACGAGAGCCGTATTTTGCCTGCTCGTGCCGACTTAGCCATGTTTTCGCTCCTCTACCAAAACCTTGCGATAGACGGCCATCGTCCGGGCGACCATCTTCTCCCGCGAGAATTGGGATAATGCCCGCTCACGTCCGGCCTCGCCCATCTTTCGCCGCCGTTCCGGCTCTCTTGCCAATGCGACAATCGCCTCGGCCAGACCGGCCACATTCCCCGACCGAACCAATATCCCCGTCTGTCCGTCCACGATGATCTCCTCCGCAGCGCCGGCGCGAAAAGCCACAACTGGCTTGCCCCATCCCATGGCTTCCAGGTAGATCAGCCCAAAAGATTCGAACAGGGAAGGGGCCACAAAAATATCACAGGAAGCGTAGAGGCGTTCCAATGTTTCTTGAGAAACAAACCCGACAAATGTGGTGGCTTGGAGAGCTCGGGGATCAGCAAAGCTACGGAAATATTCCTGAAAACTGCCAAAGTTCTCCGGAGCCATGCCTGTCTCACGTCCCACTATCAAGAATCGAACATTTGCTTCTGCCCTCAGAACCCGGGGAATGGCTTGCAGGAGGAACTGAATACCTTTACGCGGTTCTAAGCGGCCGACAAAGAGAACCGTAACCAAGGATCCCGACCTCTCAGAAGGACGGGGAGTCTTCCCAGAGGGCATCCGCATCCCGTGTGGAACTACCGAAATCTTATGGGGGGAAATCCCCACGTTGTTCGTAAAGTACTCGGCTATATAATTGCTGTTGGCGATCACGTATGCCGCGTGGCGTACCGGCCAGTTCTCCAAAAAAGAGTGGAGACGAAATCCTACTCGCCGCGTGTTGACACCACTCATCTGGCCAACCACTGCCATGGGAGTGGAGAGACGGACGACAAGCGGCGCGCGAGGAAATAGACTGTAAACGAGCCCTTCGGCGCCCCAGTTTGGCATCTCGACGATGTCGAACGGACCGGACGCGTTTTCGATGCGACGGATAGCCCGATAGACCGCCAGACTGCGTTCCAGCAGGTGCCAGATCCCTCGTCCCTTGCGGCGGAGCGGCGCGGGCAACGGGAACCTGGCAGGCCAGATGCGGTGCACCATGACCGGACCGTCCCGGCGCTCGCCGCTATCACCCGCCGTCGCCTCGGCGATGACGTGAACAGTCTGCCCCGTCTCGGCCAGGCCATGAGCGAGTTCGTACACATATCTGGCGATGCCTCCGCTGCCTACCGGAGGATAAGCCCGGCTTACCAGGCAAATCTTTAGAGGCCTTCCTGCGCCGGTTTCCTCTTCGCTCTGCACCATACCCCTCCTTGACTCACCCTTCCTCCGCCTTCCGGGTCCCCTTATTATCCCTGTTCCGGTCCAATCGTGCACGTCCGGGCAGGATCTCTCGCAAGAAGCCCGGCATTCGCTTCAACTCATGCCACTCCATCATCACAAGAACCAGGACGAAAAGCGTGGGGAAAAGGAGGCCCTTCGCCCCAAGCCGCCAGCCGACTTGGGGCGTCCCCAGACTTTGGACACCCAGGAATCCTATCACCGAAGCCATGGCCACCGTGCCCGCCACCAGAGGGGGCACCCACATGCGGAACAGGGAGTAGGTCACCACGATGCGCGTGTGGCGGTGCAAAAGCAGGAGCCCCAACAAGAGCATGGCATCCGCGGCCAGAGCGACGCCATTGATCTGCCACAGTCGGGCACCGATAACCACCGCGGGGACGAAGAAGAACAGTTGCGCAAGCCGTACCCGGGCCACCGGTTCCGGCTTGCCCACGGCAAAAAGAAGGTTATTGCCGATGATGAGCAAGGGGTCGAGCACCATGTAGAGAGCCATCAATTGCAGGGTGAAGGCCATGGGCATCCACTTCTCGCCCAGCAGGTAAAAGACGAATTCGGGTGTCAGCAGGACGATCACACCGCCGGCCAGGAAACCCACGCGAATCAGCAGGCTTATCACTCGAAAATACGCCCTGGACAAGCGTTGGCGATCGTTCTGGAGACGGGCGAAAACGGGAGCCATCACGCTGAGCAGAGACGTGGCCAACAACCGGCGAGGATAACGAGCAAACTCGTAGGCCCGGTTGTAGTAGCCTAAGGCGGTGTTCCCCAGCGCGGTCCCCACCCAAAAGTCATCGAAACGGTCCAGGGCATAGCCGGTGTTCGCGCCCACCCAGCTCGCCCGCCCAAATCGCCAAAACCAGCGCGCGGCCTCCCGGTCAAACCCGAACGTCATCCGTCCCAAACGCCACACCCCCCAGAGGAGCAACGCCCGCATGAGAATGCCGCTCGCCTGTTCCGCCACCAGGCTCCACACACCCCAGCCACGCCAGGCCAGATAGGGCGCAACTGCCAGCATGGCTAATGACGCTGCCACGTTGACCAGGGCCAGTTTTCCGAACTGAAAGTGCATGCGAATGAGCGTTTCTTGAACCTGATTAAACGCTGCCAGAGCCGTCACCAGGATCAGAGCGATCATGACGGGTCTCAGGAACGGGCGCCCCGGGTAAAAGCGAGCAATGGGGAACGTGAGCAGGACGAGGAAGAGGGCAGAGCCGATGATCGTTACAGCCTTCAATGTCAGGTACGTGGCGTATAGGGGGCCGCGGTCGACTTGTTTGTGCAGGAGCGCCCGGTCCAGCCCCAGGGTCCGCAGACGATTTCCCAGGACGACGAAGACCATGGCCAGGGTCATGGTCCCGTAATGATCGGGCAGCAAAAATCGGGCCATCAACACCGAACGCACAAATCCCAGGCCGATTGTGACTGCGGAACCGCCCACTGTGTAGAGAGAGCCTTGCACGGCCACCCGGGCCATGCTCAGAGGGGCACCTGTGTCCTTTGTCCTGTCCACCTGGTCCTTCCCACCCGTTTTGCCAGAATCCTTCACCCTGGAGATCGCTCAAGCACGCTCCCCCTTCACCCACCATCCCCCTGTTATCGTCCCGCTTCCTTCCCCAGGAAGCACGCAATCCCCTGGGCGATGCCCATGGCCGCGAGCTGGGGCTTCCGCGTCAAGAGTCGCCGGTCCCCCCCCAGGTAACCGGTTTCGACGATGGCAGCCGGGGTTCCCGGATCGAGCTTACGGAACGCATGGTACTGAAGCATGTCAGCGGTCACATGCCTGGCGTCGAAATTCAGGCCCGTGTTGAGCCAGTAGTAGTAGCGTAAGCAGCTCACCAGCCGATCGTCCCGCCCCGGGTGGGAGCTCTGTTCCCAACGGGCTACCTTGAAGCCGCTCAGCGGGAGGCAAGAATCCGCATGAATGGAGAGGAAGACGTCGGCTCGCAGGCCCTCCAAACGCGGATCGTACTCTTGCAATACCGTGACTTGGGCGCCGGCTGCCGCCAGGATGGTACCCAACGCGCGAGTCACCGTCCGGTTCACCTGGACCTCCGCCAGACCGTCGGCACAAACGGCCCCGCTATCGAATCCTAGATGCCCCGAGACCAGATCTATCTTTTGGCCACGCACGTGTGCGGCGTCGCCGGCGGGAAGCCGCGCGGGCAATGGAGAGGGACGGTCCTCCACGCGCAGGCGATGTTCATAAGACCGCACCCATAAGATCAGGACGATCAGGGCGAAGAGGAACATCCAGGTGGGAATGCGAGGCCGAGACACCCGTTTGGGGGCCATTGGTGCTACCGCACACGAATCCGCACACACGCCTGCACGAACGTTCGGAAAAGGTGCATTTGAGCTTCTCGGGATTCTCCCTCGAACTCGTGAAAGCGCTCCGGGTGCCACTGGACCCCCACGATCCAGTGATGGTGCGGACTCTCCACCCCCTCCACCAGGGGAATCTCCCCGTCCAGGAAGGCCGATGCCTGAAGCGAAGGGGCCTTTTCTCGTTCACCAAGCCCCTGGTGATGGTGAGAATTGACGACAAGGCGCTCGTGCCGGCCTAATGCTTCCCACAGGCGCGTGTGGGGGCGAATGCGCACGACATGGCGCACGAGCGCCGTGTGGGCCTCGGTCATGTGGCCGGAAAGATGCTGGATGAGCGAACCACCAAAAGCGACGTTGAGCACTTGAATGCCCCGGCAAATGGCCAGTACGGGTAAATCCCGTTCACGCGCCAGTTGCAAGAGGCGGAATTCCATCTGGTCCCGCCCCTCGTGAATGCTATCGACATTGGTCCCGTCAATCTCCGCCCTGTAGTAGCGAGGATGAACGTCTCCGCCCCCGGCGAGGAGGATGCCGTCCAGCGCGTCCAGCCGTCGGGGGTCGAAGCGACAGGTGTCGGGGTGCAGGAAAATCACCTCTCCTCCACCCAGCTCAATGGCCCGAACATAGTAACGCAACTTCTCGGGATTTTCTTCCGGGTCATATAGGGTGCTCAGGGCAATTCGAGGGGAAGACATAGTGTGTTTTTCTCCCTGGCCATGGAATTCACGATGCCGAGTCGTTTTTCAGGTCGAACAGGGGGCCCTGGGAAGCCTCCTCTGAAACGTTGGGGACAGGGATGTCCAGATGCCGATAGGCGGCGTGAGTGGCCATCCGCCCTCGCGGAGTGCGTTCCAGGAATCCCAGTTGGAGCAAGTAAGGTTCGACCACATCCATGATGGTATCGGCCTCCTCACTGATGGACGCTGCGATCGTCTCCAA
>AMFO01000082.1_pt1 | contig 17345 bp, 8 predicted proteins | sample 552608 | NCBI WGS metagenome assembly AMFO01 (sample SAMN01893955, study PRJNA167987) | microbial mat metagenome | biome: hydrothermal vent | place: USA: Loihi, Hawai'I | collected 2003-05-01
CCGTAGGAGTCGGTGCTCATGACGATCCCGATGGTGGACAGCATCCCCACACCGGCCAGCGCGATGCCGTAGAGACCCTTCAGGTGGTGGGCCAGCATGATCGCCACGGCGATGGTGATCACCGGCAGGATGGCGCTCTTGAAGCCCACCGCGAGACCCGTGATGATGGTGGTCGCCGGTCCGGACTGGGACGCCCGGGCGATGGTCCTGATTGGCGAGCCGGAGGTGAAGTACTCGCTCTCGGCGCCGATCAGGATCCCGCACAGGAGCCCCACGATCAGCGCCCAGAAGGCGTTCACGTCACCCACCACGCTCTTGATGAGGACGTAGGCTCCCGCGACGAAGACCACGGCGGATACGTAGGTGGCGTAACGCAACGCCGACTGAGGGTTCATGCGTTTGAACACACTCATCGAGGCGATCCCCACGATCGAGGCGACGAGCCCCATGGCGATCAGCGTCAGAGGCAGGCTCATCCAGGCCAGCGCTCTAGCTCCCATGGTGGCTCCGAGAGCCATGGTGGCGACCACCGAACCCACGTAGCTCTCGAAGAGGTCGGCGCCCATGCCGGCCGTATCGCCCACGTTGTCACCCACGTTGTCGGCGATCACACCGGGGTTCCGAGGGTCGTCCTCGGGGATCCCCGCCTCTACCTTCCCCACCAGGTCCGCGCCCACGTCGGCGCTCTTGGTGTAGATCCCGCCGCCCACACGGGCGAAGAGCGCCACGCTGGATGCGCCCATGGCGAAACCGTTGATGATGAGCGGGGCGTTCTGGGGATCGTGTTTGGTGAAGAGGAAGAAGAACCCGAGCCCCACCACACCGAGAGAAGCCACCGCCAGCCCCATCACCGATCCACCCTGGAAAGCGATCGAGAGGGCGAGCGGGGTGCCTCCGTCCTTCGCCCCCTGGCACGCCCGGGAGCTCGTCCGGGTGGCGGCCTCCATACCCAGCCAGCCGGCCAGCATGGAACAGATCGCGCCGCACAGGTAGGCCACGCCGGTCCAGACGCCCAGCAGCCAGGAGAGGGCGGCGAAGACCACCAGCATGAAGAGCGCGATGATCTGGTACTCCCGCTTGAGGAACACCATCGCGCCCAGGTGGATCGTCTCGGCGATCTCCACCATCTTCTCGTTCCCGGCGGGATGGCGCTTGACGGCGAAGTAGGTCATCGCCGCCATCACCACGCCGAAGACCCCGAGCCAGGGGATGATGGAAAGGAGTGTTTCGGTCATGGAAGTGCCTCCTGGAAGTGCATCGGTCCCGGACTCCCCGGGCTCCCTCGCGAGCGGTGCCCCTGGAGGCGGCGAGGAAGCTCGGTCGAAAAACCTCTCCGTCGACAAAGAAAAGGGCTCGAACGTAGGAGCGAGCCGAACCTGCTCGAGCCTCGCTAGCAGCCTGCGGTGGAAAAGACGGCCAAGAGTCTATGGATCGCCGCGCGGGGGGTCAAGGAGAATCGCCCCCGCGGGGCTCCCCGCTTCGGTCGGGCCACACCAGGGGCAGGAAGCGGTGGTCGGCGGCGGGGAAGGCGTATTCTCCCGCTTCTTCCCGGGTGATCCATCGGTAGTCCACGGGCCCCTCCAGCCGCACCTCGCCTCCCAGGAGCTCGCACTCGAAGATGTGCAGCCGCACCTTGAAGTGGCTGTAGGCGTGGCGGACTCGGGCCAGGGGGCGGCGCACGGCCACCTCCAGCCCCGTTTCTTCGGCCACCTCGCGGCGGCAGGCTTCCTCCGGGGTCTCCCCGGGCTCGATCCGGCCGCCGGGGAACTCCCACAGCCCGCCCAGGTGTCCCTCGGGCGGACGCTGGGTGACGAGCACCCGGTCCTCCTTCCGGATCACCGCCACGGCCACCTCCACCGTGGGGATCGGCCGGCGGGGCGAACGCTTGGGGTAGGCCGTCGGCTCTCCCCGCCGATGGGCGAGGCACCATCGGGCCGCCGGGCACTCTCCGCAGCGGGGATCCCGGGGACGGCATACCAGAGCCCCCAGTTCCATGCTGGCTTGGTTCCAGTCGCCGGGCCGCTCCCGATCCAGGAGAGCCTCGGCGAGTGTCTTCAGCCGGCGCCTACCCGGCGGGCGGTCCACCGGGTCCTCCAGAGCCACGAGTCGGGAGAGCCAGCGCACGACGTTTCCGTCGACGACCGGCACGGGTCGTCCGAAGGCGATGCTCGCGATCGCGGCGGCGATGTACTCGCCGATTCCGGGCAGCCGGCGGAGCGCTTCCGGATCCCTGGGCAGCCGGCCCCCGCAGCGGTCCCGGAGGGTCCGGGCGGCCCTGTGAAGGTTCCGGGCCCGGGCGTAGTACCCCAGGCCTTCCCAGGCCTTGAGCACCTCGTCCAGGGAAGCCTCGGCGAGGGCCTCCACCGTGGGGAATCGTTCCAGGAACCGCTCGTAGTAGGGGACGACCGTAGCCACCTGGGTCTGTTGGAGCATCACTTCGGCCACCCAGACCGCGTACGGCTCGGGGCGGTCTCTCCAGGGGAGCCTACGGCGGGATCGGGTGTACCAACGGAGGATCGCTTCGCGCAGCGCGGCGTCGGGAACGGAGGGCTCCTTCTGGGAACGGTCCTTCATGACGGTCGCCTCATACGCGAAAGCGCACGAAGAGGCAAGAAGAATCGCCCGTCGGCGGCTCCGGGGAGGCTTGAAGAGGCTTGCCCGACGGCGCTCCGGTATTTATGATACAAGGACCATACCGGTCCGACTTCAGGAAATGCGGCTCGGTCCAGGCCCCCATGGAAGCACGGACCGGGCGGTTCATCGGAAGAAAGGAATCCGCCATGATCACCATCACCGAGTCCGCCGCCCAGGCCATCCGCGACGCCTTTCGCTCGGAAGGGTTGGATCCCGAGAGGGTGTACTTGCGCCTCGGCGTGCGGGCCGGAGGGTGCGCCGGGTTCTCCTATGTCCTCGGCTTCGACGAGAATCGGCGAGACCAGGACGAGGTCGTCCCATTCGAAGGTTTCCGGGTGCTGATGGATCCGGCGAGCAAGGCCCTCTTGGCGGGGATCACCCTGGACTATACCTCGGGGCTCGCCGGACGGGGATTCGTCTTCCACAACCCCAACGCCACCGGGAACTGCGGGTGCGGCAGCAGCTTCTCCGCTTGAATCCGACCCGATCCGGATCCTCCGTGTCCCGTTGGAAGGCCCGGTTGGACTTGTCACCGGGCCTTCTTTTTCGTATCATGGAACCGGCTTGCGGGACGGTCCCTCGCAAGCCCTATTTGTGAAGGAGCCGCGCGTCCGCCCGCCCCACTCCGGGAGCACCGTTCGGGGAGCCGTCTGTCCATGCCTTCTTCGCCGCGAAACGACCTCTTCCTGAGAGCCTGCCGGGGCGAACCCCATCCGCGGACTCCGATATGGATCATGCGCCAGGCCGGCCGCTACCTGCCCGAGTACCGCCGGTTGCGGGAGGGGCGGGACTTCCTCACCCTCTGCAAGACGCCGGAGTTGGCTGCGGAAGCCACGGTCCTCCCGGTAAAGGTCCTGGGCGTGGACGCGGCGATCCTCTTCAGCGACATCATGGTGGTGCCCGAGGCGATGGGGTTGGAGCTGGAACTCGTGGAATCGCGAGGTCCCGTTCTCTCGCCTCCCGTTCGTAGCGAAGCCGACCTGGACAGGCTCCACGTGCCCGATCCCGAAGAGGAGCTGGGCTTCGTCCTGGATGCGATCCGTTGTACTCTGGAGCGTCTGGAGGGAGAGGTGCCTCTGATCGGATTCTCCGGAGCGCCCTGGACGCTGTTCACCTACATGGTGGAGGGGCAGGGGACGAAGAGCTTTTCCCGGGCCAAGGGCATGGTCTACGCCCGTCCCGACCTGGCGTACCGGCTCCTCGAAAAGATCACCGAAGCGGTGGGCCGGTACCTGGAAGCGCAGATCCGCTCCGGCGTCCACGCGGTCCAGATCTTCGACACCTGGGCGGGCGCGCTCCCTCCGGCGCTCTTCCGGGAGTTCTCGCTGGCCTACCTGGAACGGCTCGTGCTACGGCTCGCGCCTCTCGGGGTACCGGTCATCCTCTTCGCCAAGGACGCGGGACACTCGCTCGAGAGGATCGCCGAGACGGGGTGTACGGTCGTCGGGATCGATTGGGCCACGCCGATGGGGGAGGCCAAGAAGCGGCTCGGCACCCGGGTGACGCTCCAGGGCAACCTGGACCCGGCGATCCTCTACGCGCCTCCGGAGCGGATCCGCGAAGGCGTGCGGGAAGTGCTCGAGGGGTACGGAAGGGGCGAGCGGCACGTCTTCAACTTGGGTCACGGGATCCTACCGGACGTCCCGCCCGACCATGTCCGCCTACTCGTGGAAGCGGTGGCTCGCGAGAGCCCCCGGTTCCATCGCGACGGGGAAGGACGGTGAGCCATGGGCGAGTTCGACACCGTTGACATCGAGCTCTTGCGGAAGTACGACCAGCCGGGGCCGCGGTACACCAGCTACCCCACCGCCCCCCTCTTCAGCGCCGAGTTCGGTCCCGAGGAATTCGAGGAGGAGATCCGGCGGACCAACCAGGAGGGCGAGAAGAGCGACCTGTCGCTGTACTTCCACATCCCCTTCTGCGACACGCTGTGCTACTTCTGCGGGTGCACCATGACGGTCACCCGGGACCGGAACAAGATCCGGCGTTACCTGGATTACCTGGAGGTGGAGATGGACCGGGTGGCCGCGCACCTCGCCCCGGACCGCCGGGTGGTCCAACTCCACTGGGGCGGCGGCACGCCGACCACGCTCGAGCCCGACGAGATCCGCCGCTTGGGCGAAGCGATCCACCGGCGGTTCCGGTTCGCGCCGGAAGAGGAGCTTGAAGCGTCCTGCGAGATCGACCCCCGCGGACTCACCGAGGATCACCTGGTGGCTCTCCGGGAGAGCGGCTTCAACCGGTTGAGCATGGGGGTGCAGGACTTCGACGAAAAGGTCCAGAGGGCGGTCAACCGGGTCCAACCGGAGGCGATGACTCGGGAGGTGGTGGAGTGGAGTCGCAAGCTGGGTTTCCAGAGCATCAACTTGGACTTCATATACGGTCTTCCGTACCAGACGCTGGAGACCTTCGAGAGGACCGTCGAAAAGATCATCGACATCGCGCCGGACCGGATCGCCGTGTTCAACTTCGCCCACGTGCCCTGGCTCAAGAAACACCAGCGGTTGATCGACCCGGCCACGCTCCCTTCGCCCGAGACGAAGCTCCAGATCCTCAAGCTCACCATCGAACGGCTCTCGCAGGCGGGTTACTGGTACATCGGCATGGACCACTTCGCCAAACCCGACGACGAGCTCGCCGTTGCGCAACGCAACAAGACCCTCTACCGGAACTTCCAGGGATACTCCACCAAGGCCGGTTGCGACGTCTACGCCTTCGGCATGTCCAGCATCAGCCAGTTCCGGGACGTGTACGCCCAGAACCACAAGAAGATCCCGGATTACTACGCGGCTCTGGACCGGGGTGGGCTCGCCACGGCCGTCGGGTACCGGCTGAACCGGGACGACCACATCCGCCGGCGGGTGATCATGGGGCTCATGTGCGATTTCTCCCTGGACTTCCGCGCGATCGAGGAGGAGTTCGGGATCCGGTTCCGGGAGTACTTCGCCGACAGCCTGCCCAAGCTCGCACCCTTCGTCGAAGACGGCCTCGTCGAACTCCGCGAGGACGGGATCGAGGTGGCTCCCGCCGGACGGCTGGTGATCCGCAACATCGCCATGTGCTTCGACGCCTACCTGGAGGAACTCCGCCGACGGGGCGCTCGGTTCTCCAAAACGGTGTGACGGAGAAGCCCGATGGGTGGACGGCGCGCGGTGGTGTTGTTCCAGATGGGGGGACCGGAGAACCCCGGCGAGGTGGAGGCCTACCTGAGAAGACTCTTTTCCGATCCTCTCCTCTTCGACCTGCCCGGGCCTGGGTGGTTGCGCGGCCCCCTGGCGCGGTTCCTGGCGTCCCGCCGGGCCGGGAAGACCCGGCGGATTCTGTCTCGTATCGGAGGGAAGTCTCCTCTGAACGAGACCACCCGGCGGCAGGCTCGGACTCTGGAGGAGCGGCTCGCCGGCGAGGGCGAAGTCCGGGTCGTCGTGGCGATGCGGTACACCCAGCCCGACACCCGGGAGGCGGTCGGCACCCTGGCCGAGTATCGGCCGGATTCGGTGGTGTTGCTCCCGCTCTATCCTCAGTACTGCCGGGCGACCACCGGCTCAAGCCTGGCCGAGTGGGACCGCTCGGCCCCCACCCCGAGGCCCTGGCGGGAAATCCGCGTGCTATCCTATTGCGGGTATCGGCCGTTCCTGGAAGCCTTGGCCGAGAGGGTCCGGGAGGGGCTCGATCGATTCCCGCGCGTGGAGCGGGACCGGGTCCACCTCCTTTTCTCGGCCCATGGAATCCCCGAGAGGTTGCGACGGCGGGGGGATCCCTACGTGGACGAGGTTCGCGAAACGGTGCGGGCCACGCTGGAAGTGGGGGGCTTCGGGAATCCCTGGAGCTCGGCCTTCCAGAGCCGCGTGGGGCCCCTGGCCTGGGTGCGGCCTTCGGTCACCGACGAACTGGAACGGTTGGCGAGGGAAGGCGGCGAAGCGGTTCTGGTGGTACCGGTGAGCTTCGTTTCGGACCACACGGAAACCCTGGTGGAGCTCGGGATGGTCTTGCGGGAACGGGCCGAAAGGCTCGGCCTGGAGCGGTTCGAGCTGGCCTCGGCGCTCGACGATTCTCCCCGCTTCGTCGACGCTCTGGCCGACCTGGTGAGAGTCGCTTCGGAGGGAGGGCGAGCCGAGGGGGTTCGGATCGAGGATCGATAGGGGCAAGGAGGCGATCGTGGCGGAACGTCGGGAAGACATGGTGGACGTGATCGTGGTCGGCGGCGGGATCTCCGGGTTGGTGACGGCCTTCGCCGCCCTGGAACGGGGCCTCGAAGTGCGTCTTTTCGAGAAGGAGGACCGGTTGGGCGGGAAGGTGGTGACCCGGGAGGAGAAGGGCTATCTGATAGAGCTCGGGCCGAACAGCGCTCTCGAGACCACACCCCGTATCTCCCAGCTGCTCGAGAGCCTGGGGATGAAGGAAGCTCTCGAATACGCCCGCGAGTCGGCTGCCAGACGGTTCGTCCTCCGGGACGGTCGGTTGCGGGAAGTTCCCACGAACCCCCGAACCTTCTTGACGAGCCCCCTTTTCGGGTGGAAGGCCAAGCTTCGGTTGGTGACCGAGCTTTTCCGCCCGCCTCGTCCCCGCGAGGAGGAGAGTCTCGCTTCTTTCGTGCGGAGGCGCTTCGGAAAGGAGTTTCTGGACTACGCCGTCGATCCCTTCGTGGCCGGCGTCTACGCCGGCGACCCCGAACGGTTGAGCCTGCAGGCGGCCTTTCCCAAGCTCGCCGAGCTGGAACGGCGCTACGGAAGCGTACTCCGGGGGGCGGTGAAGGGCAGGAAAGAACGCAAGAAACGAGAGAGCGAGGGGGAGGTGTCCAAGCAATCCGCCCGCATCTTCTCTCTCGAGCGGGGACTCGGGCAGCTCACCGACGCGCTCGCTCGGCGTCTGGGGCAACGGGCCACGGTGGGGAGCGAAGTGGTTGCCCTCCACGAGGGAGGGGGCAAATGGACGGTCCGCGTACGGCGAGACGGAGAAGAAACCCTCCACATGGCCCGTTCGGTGGTACTCGCCGCGCCCGCCTACTCGGCGGCCGAGTTGCTGCGGCCCCTGGACGAGGATCTCGCGGAAGCGCTGCGGCGGATCGCCTACCCGCCGGTGGCGGTGGTCGTCCTGGGGTATTCCCGCGAAGCGGTGGGTCACGACCTCGAGGGGTTCGGCTTCCTGGTGCCCAGGGTGGAGAAGCGGGAGATCCTGGGAAGCCTGTGGATTTCCTCCATCTTCTCCGGCAGAGCCCCCAAGGGCGAGGTCTCCTTGACCACCTTCCTCGGCGGCACCCGGCAGCCGGAATCGGCTTCGGGCGCCGAGGAGGAGCTGGTCCGCCGGGTTCACGACGAGCTCACCCGGATCCTGGGGCTCTCGGAGCGACCTCGCTTCGCCGTGGTCAAGCGGTGGGAGCGGGCGATTCCTCAGTACGAGCTGGGGTACAAGTACCTCCTCGAGAAACTGGAGGCTTTCGAGCGAGCCCACCCCGGCCTGTTCTTCTGCGCGAACTTCAAGGGCGGCATCTCCTTCGCCGATTGCATCGCCAACGGCTACACCACGGCGGAGAAGCTCTCCGAGAGAGTCTCGGAAGCGGAGTCTTCCAGGGTGTCCTAGTTCCCTCCGATCCTTCCTTCGGACCCTTCCGTCGGACCGCCCCGGCGCCGTGTGGATCGTCGGTGAGCGGATCTTTTTCCTTGCGCGGTCGGGAGAGGATCCGTATATTATGCGGACCTATTAAGTCCGAGTATGGCTGACCGCCCGGTGTGTTTCCGGTCGGATCCACGAACCGAATCAGGGAGGAAAAAGATGCCGTACACACTACCCGAATTGCCCTACGCCTACGACGCGTTGGAGCCTTCCATCGACGCTCGCACCATGGAGATTCACCATTCCAAGCACCACGCGGGTTACGTGAAAAAGCTCAACGCAGCGCTGGAGAAGCACCCCGAGCTGTTCGACACACCCTTGGAGAAGCTGTTGGCGAACCTCGACGAAGTTCCCGAGGACATCCGGACCGCCGTACGGAACAACGGGGGCGGCCATTTCAACCACACGCTCTTCTGGACGATCATGGCGCCGAACGCCGGTGGGAAGCCCCAAGGGGCTCTGCTCACCGCAATCGAAGCGACCTTCGGGGATTTCGACGCTTTCAAGAAAGCCTTCGACGAGGCCGCCCTCGGGCGCTTCGGCAGTGGTTGGGCGTGGCTCTCGGTGAAGCCCGACGGAGGACTCGTCGTCCATTCGACCCCCAACCAGGACACCCCGCTCGCCGAAGGACTCACGCCGATCCTCGGTTTGGACGTCTGGGAGCACGCGTACTACCTCAAGTACCAGAACCGGCGGGACGAGTACGTGACCAACTGGTGGAACGTGGTCAACTGGGCCGAGGTGGACGCCCGCTACGAAATGCTCCGGTGACGTCAGGCAAGAAGGGGGGCGCTTCGCGGTGCCCCCCTTGACTGTTAACCAAATTGTCCTTGACTTTATCAATCGTATTTGGTATAAGCGATCCGTCTTCGTTCTTGGAGCTCGCTTGACCGGTACGCTTTGAAGACGAAAGAAGGCTCGCCGATGGCGAACCATCGTTCGTCTCGTGGTTGTCTTCTGCCCGGCCGATCCCACCTGGACGTCTCCACGTCTTCGTGCAATTCCTCCGTAGACTCTCCGGTTTCCGCATCCGCCGACACGCATCCGGGTCTACCCAGGCTTTGGATATCGGCTGCCCTCACGGAAGGGAGGTGATGCATCGTAGGGTAGGCGCTTCCAGGGTCTTGTGAGAGATTCTTGTTCTTGGCCAGCCATTCCCGAGACACACATCAGGAGGATGACCATGAAATTTCGCGTGATCTTGATGGTCCTTCTGATGGTGGGGGGACTGGTCGGTTTCGTTCGTGCAGGTCAGGTGATCTATCTCTATCAACCTGGAATCGATTCGGAGATAGACCTCCAGACCTACACGAGCACCGGTGAAATCGTCGCTCTACACGAGCGCGGCGAGGACGAAAAGACCGACCAGGGGCCGGCGCCGGCTCCGTACCCCACCGTCACCATTTGGGAAAAGGGCTTCGAGATTCTCGGACATTCATCGGATCGAGTGGACGACGGGGTGAGGTTCAGGAAGAAATGGCACCCCGGCAAGAAAGTGATCGTTCACTGGAAGATCCGTATCCCGAACGCATCGCAGCGGCTTCCGCAGGAATTCGCCAGGGATCTGAACGTGAGCCTCTGGGTGGATTGGAACGGCGACAGCACGTGGACACCGGACGAGAAGGTCTTCTCGGAGAGCTTCAACATCGCCCAGTACTTCCCCACCACGGAGGATCACCTGGAGATCCGCTACGTAGGAAGCTTCCGTATTCCCGAGGGCAACACGGGGGAGTTCGGTGCTTTCCACAAAAAGAAGAAAAAGGAAGAGGTCAAGCTGTGGACCCGAGCGTTGCTGAGCTACGACGATCCGGACGCCAGCCCCGACGGGCAGTCCCTGTTCGGCGACGTGGAGGACTATCGGGTCACCATGAAGCTCGAAAAGAAGAAGGGCAGGAAAGAGCACGGCGGCGGGCACGACTAGCCCCGGCAAGCGCGGGAGAGAATAGCCATGACGGGTCATTGGAAGAGCAAGTTCTTCGCGCTCCTCGTTGTGGGAGCACTCCTGCTGCCGGCTCTCCACATCGTTCTCGCCGACATCGATCCCACGGGAAAGATGTCATGGGGGCTGGTGGAAGAGCTCCAGCAGGCGGGGCCCGAGGAGTACGTCACGGCCATCGTCAAGCTGAAGGCGACGGCGGCGCTTCAGAAGGTTCGTGGGATGCGTGCGCCCGTCCTCGCGGAGCTTCGGAGGACGGCCACTGCTTCTCAGGCGTCTTTGATCAGCTATTTGGAGTCGGCTTCGGTCCGGTCCAAGGTCGACGTGATCCGGCAGTTCTGGATCGACAACATGGTGTTGGTCCGGGCGACCCCCGATGTGATCCGGGCGATCAGCGCGCGCCCCGATGTCTCGAGGGTCTTCGAGAACTACCGAATCGAGATTCCATTCCCGCCGATCGACAGTGGGCCTCGGCGCAGCTCGGCCCAGACCCAGGTCCAACTCTGGGACAACATCGCCAAGATCGGAGCGAAGCAGGTCTGGACCACCTACGGCTTCGACGGCTCGGGAGTTCGCGTGGGTGGCCTCGACACGGGGGTGGACATCAATCACCCGGACATCGCCGGTAAGATGGTGACCACCGATCCCACGGATCCCACCTACCCGGGCGGATGGGCCGAGTTCGACGCCAACGGGAACATCGTCCCTGGATCGGTTCCGCGGGACACCCACGGTCACGGGACCCACACCACGGGAACCATGATCGGTGGAAGCGCCAGCGGTTTCGCCATCGGCGTCGCGCCGGGGGCGAGCCTGATGCACGGGCTCGTGATCCCGGGCGGCAGCGGGACCTTCGCCCAGGTGGTCGGTGGGATGGAGTGGATCATCGACCCCGACGGGGACCCCCTGACCGACGACGGGGCCGACGTGGTGAACATGTCCCTCGGGGCGACCGGAACTTACCCGGAGATGATCGCGCCCACCGACAACATGGTGGCGGCGAATGTCTTTCCGAGCTTCTCCATCGGGAACAGCGGTCCCGGATCGGCCACCACCGGCAGCCCCGGCAACGTGCCCAGCGCCTTCGGTGTGGGGGCGACGGACAGCTCGGACGTGATCGCTTGGTTCTCCAGCCGCGGTCCGGTCACCTGGAACTACCCGCCCTACGTGGGGACCTACACCAAGCCTGACATCTCCGCGCCGGGCGTGCAGATCTACTCCAGCGTCCCCGGCGGCGGTTGGCAATGGCACGGCGCCGGGTGGGATTGGAGCGGTACTTCCATGGCGGCGCCCCACGTCTCGGGGACGGTCGCTCTGATCCGCCAGGCCAACCCGACGCTCACGGTGGACCAGATCAAGCAGATCCTGGCCCAGACGGCCCTCGACCTGGGGGCTCCGGGGATGGACAACGACTACGGGTGGGGCCGGGTGAACGCCTTCGCCGCCGTTTCGGCGGCCCTGACCGGTTTGGGGACTCTGGACGGTACGGTATGGAGCTCCGCCGCCGGCGCCTTGGAAGGGGCCAAGGTGGAGTTGGTGGACACGGGTCAGAAGACCTATACCGATGCGAACGGCCACTATTCGCTCCAGGCCGTCGCCGGGATGCACCAGGTGCGGGTCAGCCGGTTCGGGTACGAAACCTACCTCGATTCGGTGGAGATCGTGGCCGACCAGACGACCACCCTGGACGTGACTTTGCTCCAGCTGCCGTCCGGAGCCATCGCCGGAACGGTGACCGATCAGGCCACGGGCGCCGCCGTCTCGGCCACCGTCACGGTGTACCTGAATGGCGAGCCGGTGGGGAACACCGCCACCGATCCGACCACCGGGGCCTACAGCATCGTCCTTCCGGTGGGGACCTACGACCTGGTCTTCGATCCGGTCTTTCCCTATCCGGTGACCACCCGCAACGGGGTTCAGGTCTTCGAAGGAGTCACCACCACCGTGGACGTGGTAATGCGGGCCGCCCAGATCCTCATCGTCGACGACGACGGCGGGGATTCCTACGAAACCTACTACGAACAGGCAGTCACCGCGGCGGGACGGTCCTACCTCACCGTCTCCACACCGCCCACGGTCTCCGAGATGGCCCAGTTCGAGGCGGTAGTCTGGCTCACCGGCGACGACTACAGCTCGACCCTCACCGCCGATGACCAGGCGGAGCTCGCCGCCTATCTCGACGCCGGCGGGAAGCTCTTCATCTCCGGCCAGGACATCGGGTACGATATCGGCGGCACCGACTTCTACGCCGACTACCTGCACGCTCAGTACGTCCAGGACGACGTGGGCCTGGGTGCGGTGATCGGACAGGGCGACAACGCCGTGGGGTCCGGGTTTTACCTCGTGATCCAAGGCGGCGACGGGGCGAACAACCAGGCCTACCCGTCCGAGATCGACCCGATCGCACCCGCCCGGCTCGCCTTCGTCTACGACGAGACCGTCCCCGCTGGCTCCGTCACCAACAACGCGGCGGACAAGGGCGGTTCCATCTCGGCTACCGGTATTTCGAGCAGCGGCGGAGCCGGCCTCACCGTGGACAACGGCACCTACCGGCTCGTCTACTTCGCTTTCGGCTTCGAAGCGGTGGCGAACGCGAGCGACCGGGCGGCCCTGATGGACCGGATCCTGGATTGGCTTCAGGGCTACCCGGAGATCGTCCACGAGCCGCTGGGCGATACGGAGGACACGGAGAATCCCTACCGGGTAGTGGTGACCATCACCTCCGACTACTTCCCGCTGGATCCCTCGAGCTTCGCGGTGATCTACGACACCGGCGGGCCGAGCTACTCGATCCCCATGACCCCGACGGGGATCCCCGACGAGTACGAAGCCTTCATCCCGGCTCAGCCGGTGGACACGGAGGTGCACTACTACATCACCGCCAGCGACATCGAGGGCCACACCACCACCCACCCGCTGGGAGCGCCGGCCAACAAGCACACCTTCCGAGTGGCCCGGGACGCGGTCCCGCCGGTGATCGCCCACAGCCGTCTCTACGACACCAACGACCTGGAAGGCCCCTACCCGATCTGGGCCGAGGTGGAGGACAACATCGGCGTGGAGGCGGTCTACCTCCTCTACTCGAAGAACGGAGGGATGGTCCACCGGATCGCTCTGGAGCGTCAACCCGACGGACGCTACTACGGCGAGATTCCGGGACCCTCCCAGGTTGGAGATGGGTACGACTACTACCTCCTCGCCATGGACGAGTCCTACTCGGGCAACGTCACCCGCTTGCCCGAGGCCGGGACCTACCACTTCGACATCGTCGAGAGCTTCGTGTGGGACTTCGAGGCGGACGACGGTGGGTTCACAGAAACCGGCGGTGTGTGGCAGTGGGGGCACGCGACCGCCGGTCCGGATTCGGCCCATTCGGGGACGAACGTCTGGGGCACGATCCTGGACGGCAACTACCCCAACAGCGCCAACGCGACCCTCGACCTGCCGCCGATCACGCTGAGTGCCAACAAGCCCTACGCGATCCTGACCTTCTGGAACTGGTACTACATGGAACGCCGCTACGACGGCGGCAACGTGAAGGTCTCCAACGACGGCGGCAATACCTGGACCGTGGTGGAACCGGTCGGTGGCTACGACCAGATCGCCAGCAGCGGAAACGCCGGCATCCCCGGAGAGCTCTGCTTCAGCGGCTACGACGACGCCTACTGGCACAAGGAGATGTTCGACCTGTCGGACTTCGCGGGCCAGCAGGTGCTCATTCGTTTCCACTTCGGGAGCGACTTCAGCGTCACGAAAGTCGGTTGGTACATCGACGACGTCGAGCTGAGGAGCACCGACGTGGACGACGTGCCTCCGGTCGTCGCCGGCACCGAGATTCCGCCCAGCACCTTCGACACCTCGGGCCCCTACGGGGTGACCACTACCGTGTCCGACTTGCTGAGCGGTGTGGCCTCGGTGTCCTTGATGTACAGCACCGACGGCGGGGCCACCTTTACCGAGGTGCCCATGACGCCCGGCGCCGATCCCGGTGCTTGGACCGGCTCGATTCCGGGACAGCCCAACGGCACTCGGGTCCAGCTGTACGTCGTCGCCACTGACTCGGCGGGCAACGTCACCACCGACCCGGCAGACGCGCCGGCGTCCACCTACCGGTTCGCCATCTTGCCCACCGCCGAGACCCTGGTGATGGTGGGATCCAGTTACGGCACGCCGCTGGAGATGTTCCGGGAGGCACTGGAAGCGAACGGACACCAGGCGGACTACTGGAACCGGGCCACCCAGGGGTGGCTGCCGCTGGAGTACCTGAACCTCTACAAGACCATCGTCCTGGAAGAGCGTTCCGGGTTGACCACCAGCCAGCGCAACGACCTGGCCGCCTGGCTCGAATCGGGCAGCCACGGTCAGCGCAAACGGATTTTCCTGTTGGGTCGAGACCTGGCATGGTCGAGCACGACCCGCGGCTGGATCGAACAGTACATGCGCGCCGCCTACGTGCAGGACGATCCGGGCTACCGGGAACTCACCGGCGAGGCGAGCGACCCGATCGGCGCCGGCGAGACCTTCGTGATCGACGGAATGTGGCCCGACGAGGTCCAACGATCCACGGAGTACCCCGGGGGTGTGGTGGTCTATCGCTTCTCCGGGCCGGGGACGGCGGTCGAGTCCTACGAGGAAGCCGCCCACGCCTACCAGAAGGAAGGGAAGGAGTGGGACGGCGTTCACGCCGACGCACCGAAGAGTCTGGACGCGGCGGCGGCGATTCGCTATAGCTCCGACTCCTATCGGTCGGTCTACTTCACCTTCGGGTTCAACTACATCCTGGAACCCGCCCGCCGGGCGGCGATCGCCGACCGGGTGCTGCGCTGGTTGTCGGCCCCGGACATCGTGCACACGCCTCTGCACGACACCGAAGACACCACCAGCGCCTACGTCGTAGTCGCTCGGGTGTACTCGGAGGATCTGGATCCGGGCCGGATCCAACTCCACTACGACGTGGGAGCCGGCGAAGTGGTCGTTCAGATGGCTCCCACGGGGACTCCCGACGAGTACGCCGCCAGCATCCCGCCGCAATCCTTCGGCACCACCGTGCACTATTACATCAGCGCGGCCAACCACGACGGCACCACGGCCACTCATCCCGAGGGTGCACCGGCCCAGCGGCATTCCTTCCGGGTGACTTCCGACCAGACACCGCCGGTGATCGTGCACACGCCGCTGTCCAATACGGCGGACCTGCAAGGTCCCTACACGGTGGAGGCGACCGTGACCGACAACGTCGGCGTCGACACGGTCTACGTGGTCTACAACAAGAACGGCGGTCCGAACCAGTCGGTGCCCATGGTGAACGTTGGCGGCGACCTCTACCGAGGGCAGATTCCAGGGCCCTCGGTATTGGGCGACGTGTACGCCTACTACATCGTCGCCAGGGACGTGGCCGCCGTTCCCAATACGGCCCGCGACCCGGTGACGGGCTACCACACCTTCGAAGTGGTCGATTACTACGCCTGGGACTTCGAGGGCAACGACGGAGGGTTCACCGCCACCGGACCCGATTGGGAATGGGGCGAGCCACAGAGCGGCCCCGGTAGCGCCCATTCGGGGACGAAGGTCTGGGGCACGAAGCTCCAGGGTGTCTACTCGTCGAGCTCCGACTCCAAGCTGGATCTGCCGCCGGTGGACGTGCCCACTTCCCACACCTACGTGGTCCTGCGGTTCTGGCAGTGGTACTACATCGAGACCAACTACGACGGTGGGAACGTGAAGATCTCCACCGACGACGGCAACACCTGGACGATCCTGGAGCCGGACATCGGTTACAACGGAACCGCCCGGAGCGGCAACGCCGGTATCCCCGGCGAGCCCTGCTTCACCGGATACAACAACGACTACTGGCACGAGGCGACCTTCGACCTCACACCGTACAAGGGCCAGAGGGTCCGGATCCGCTTGCACTTCGGAAGCGACGCCAGCGTGCAGCGCGACGGTTGGTACGTGGACGACGTCCGGATCGAAGGGATCGAGGACACCTTGCCGCCCGTCTTCGTCTCCACCGACGTGCCGGCGAGTACCTTCGACACCGACGGCCCCTACACGGTGACCACCGTGGTGACCGACGCACTCTCCGGTGTCGCGTCGGTGGTGCTTCACTACACCACCGACGGCGGTGGTACATGGACGGACGTCCCCATGAGTCCCACGGGCACCCCCAACGAGTACAGCGCCGACATTCCGGGGCAGCCTCGAGGGACCCGTGTGCGACTCTACCTCACCGCCGAGGACCAGGCGGGCAATTCCACTACCGACCCCGCGGGGGCTCCCGACCAGGGGTACGAGTTCGGCATCATGCCCTCCGGGGACTACCTGGTCATCCTGGGCGGCGCTTACCACACTCCGGCCCAGACCTACGTGGAGGCCTTCTCCGCGATCGGCAAGACCGCCGACGTGTACGACTGGGACGACCTGGGCGTGCCGAGCCAGGCGATCCTGGAGTCGTACCAGGCGGTGATCGTGGACGAGAGCTTCTACTTCGACACGTCCCAGCGGGATACCCTGGGGGCGTGGCTCGACCGGGCCGACGGCACGACCCAGCAGATCTTCATGCTCGGTCGCGACCTCTCCTGGGGCTATTCGGCTCGGACGTGGATGGAGCAGTACACCGGAGCGGCCTACGTGAAGGACGATCCGGGCTGGCGGCAGCTCACCAGCACGCCGGGCGACCCGATCGGCGCGGACGAGACCTTCACCATCCAGGGCTCCTATCCCGACGAATTGAAGCTCTCCACCGCCGTGCCGGGAGCGTCGATTGTGTACAAGTACAGCGGCCCCGGGTCGCTCCTCGACGCCTTCCCGACCGAGCGGGACGCTCGGGAGTTCTACATGAAGGAAGGCAAGGCTTGGAGCGGCAAGCTCTGGCCCATGGTTCCGGCTGGTCCCGACTCCGCCGCGGCCGTGCGGTTCGTCGGTCCGAACCACGTAGCGGTGTACTTCGCCTTCAACTTCAATTACATCCAGGAGCCCGCCCGCCGGGCCGCTGTCCTGGACCGGGTGCTGACCTGGCTCCAGACGGCAGCTACGGGTGGGCTGGCTCGGGATATGGCGAGCTCACCGCGGATACCCGACCGATTCACCCTGAGCCAGAACTACCCGAACCCCTTCAACCCGCAGACCACAATCCGCGTCGGGGTCCCGAGGGGCGCGAAGGGGA
>AMFO01002536.1_pt1 | contig 17223 bp, 13 predicted proteins | sample 552608 | NCBI WGS metagenome assembly AMFO01 (sample SAMN01893955, study PRJNA167987) | microbial mat metagenome | biome: hydrothermal vent | place: USA: Loihi, Hawai'I | collected 2003-05-01
TCGCGGACGTGGAGGGCGTGGAGACATGACTTGAATATGGCACTAATTGTCCCGCGCGTCAAGGAAAAACAGGCAGGGCAGTTTTCCCTCGCGGGTTTTCCCTCGCGGGCGGCGCGGCGGGCCGGCGCGGGTGGCTGGGCGGCGCGGCGGCGGGGAATCCGATCCAGTAGGTTCACCCGTTGGGTGAAGCGTTGGTCTCGATGGAAATGGCCTGACGCCAGCGTCTGCCCTGGAGAACTGGCCGACGCCTCGCAACATGTGCCGACGATCAGGGACGAGAGATCGGCCGAGGCTCCCCGGATTGCACAATCAAACCAAAGTAACCCGGGACACGAATCGATAGCCTACCCCGCGTACCGTCTCCAGATGGGCCGCGGCCCCTCCCAGCTTCTTCCGGAGCCGCCGCACGTGGGTGTCCACCGTGCGCGTGGACACATCGGAGCGCATGCCCCACACATCCGACAAGAGGGTCTCCCGGCTCTGCACCCGGTCGAGGCGGCTCATGAGGGTCACGAGCAGGCGGAACTCCAGATGGGTGAGACGGATCTCTCGCCCCGAGACCCGGACCCGGTGCGCCGTCCGGTCCACCTGCACCGGTCCCACCTCCAGCAGCCCGGAGGTCTCCGGGGAGAGCGCGCGCAACGCCCGACGGAGGATGGCGCCGCAGCGCAGCAGCACCTCTCGCGGGCTGAAGGGCTTGGCCACGAAGTCGTCCACGCCCAGCAGAAAGGCGGCCACGCGGTCCACCTCCTCCGCGTCCGAGGCGACCATCATGACCGGCAACCCCTCCCCTTGGGGATCCGCCCGAAGCCGCCGCAACACCTCGAGGCCGCTGAGGCTCGGAAGTCGGAGCTCCAGCACGAGCAGGGCCGGACGCGCTTGCAGAATGGCCGCCAACACGTCCCCGTCCCCCGGATGGTGCGTCGCCACGTAGCCCGCCCCTCGGAGCGCCTCCAGAAGGAGCGCCGCGCCCGTCTCGTCGGGATCCATCACCAGGACGCGACCGTGCACCGGTTTCCTCAGTCGCGGGGCCTCCCGTGGGAGCGGGCGGCTGCGGAGCGCGACGCGAGAGGCCGCCGCGCCGCCACGAGTTGGTTGGCAAACAGATGGGACAGGCGCGCGCGGCGCACCTGCCGCTCCACCCAGTGCTCCCAGGGCAGCCCCACCGGCGAGAGCATGAAGCGCCGCTCCTCCACCACCTGCAACCCGGCGCCTCGGCACAGGGCCGCCAGCGCCCCCAGGTGGAGCGTCTCATAGTGCAGCTCATCGGGCAGGTGCCCCACCAGCGTGGCCACGTGCTCCCAGAAGGGGTGCGGCGTGGTGAGCACCGCGAGCCCGCCAGGGGCCAGCGCCTGCGCCATCTCTTGCAGCACCGCCGCGGGGTCTGGCACGTGCTCGATGACCGCAGTGGCCACGAGCAGGTCCACCGCGCCGGGCCGCACCGGGATGGACTGGGCGTCCGCCCGCCCCCGGGGCAACGTCGGGTCCGGACAGGTGCGCAGGATCTCCTCGGAAAGGTCCAGACCGATCACCCGGGCGGTGGGCCACGCCTCCCGGAGCCGCAGGAGCATCATCCCGTCGGCCGTGCCCACGTCCACCACCACCCGTGGCGGGGCCCCCAGGTGACGGGCAGCAGCCCGGAGCACCTCGTCGGTTCGGCGACGAAGTCGGTAGCGGAGGGAGGGTCGGCGCTGCCGCCCCTCGTGATAGGTGGCGTCGGCCGTCCCGCTCCCGGTGGGGCGACGCCGGCGCCCGAGGGCGCGGAGCGTTTCGAGCAGAGGATGCATGCGAGCCATGGCCCCGGAGCCTAGCCACTTTGGAAGAAATTGGCAAAGCTGCTATCTCCTGGTGTAAGCTAGCTGCGTTACGACCCGGAACCACGAGCCAACCCCGTGGAGTCGCTAGCCATGGCCGACCACTTGGTGGACGAGACGAACGAGGACGTGGACGCGCTGCAAGTCCTGTCCCAGATCCCCATCTTCAGCGGGCTGCCCCAGTCCCACCTGCGACGCATCGCCGGCCTGGGCACCCGGGAGGCGTACCGGGCCAACGAGATGATCTTCTCTGAGGGGGACACGGGCGACAAGTTCTACCTGATCCTCTCGGGGGCGGTGCGCATCAGCCGCACCGTGCCCGGCATGGGAGAAGAGGCCCTGGCCGTGCTCCGGCAGGGCGCGTACTTCGGTGAGATGTCGCTCATCGACGAGTTCCCGCGCTCGGCCGATGCCCGCTGCCACGAGAGATGCCGCCTGTTCGTCCTGCGCAAGGAGGACCTGGAGGACCTGCTCTTTGTGGACCGCGATCTGGCCTACGAGATCCTGTGGAACTTCGTCCGCACCCTGAGCCAGCGCCTCCGGGAAACCAACGACAAGATGACCTTCCTGGCCATCTCCGGGAAGTTCTGATCCGGCGCCCAGAGGCGGCACCCTGTTCCGGGACTGTGGGGAGGCTGGCGCGGGCGGCGCCGCGCGGCGAGGCGGGGAGGAAGGGACCGGCGCGCCAGGGGCGCGCCCGGGCGGCTACTTCTTACACTTCTTGCCGGCCTCTTCCATGAGCTTGTCGAGCTCCGGCGACTTCACGCCCAGCGCCAGCACGGCCTTGTAGGTGGTGGACACCTTGCAGTAGCGCTGCCCCGGAACCTTCGCCTTCATGAGGGCCACGGCAAACTTCTTGTAGCACAGGTCGATGATCTGCCCGGCGAGCTTCTTGGCAAAGGGCGTCCCCAGGGCCTGCACCTTCTTGACCTGTTTGGGCTGGCACCCGTAGGGCAGGTAGGCCGACTTCAGCTTGCCCATGTACTTGTCCACGGACTTCTTGGTGCGCTGGAACTGCCGCACGGCCTTCACCTCGTCACACAGGGCCTTGGCCTTCTTCACGCGGTCCCCGCCCGCCTTCTTGGCGTAGGACTGGAGCCGATAGCAGTTGACCTGTTTGTAGTCCACCTGGCCCTTGTCCCGCTTGGCGGTGATGTCCTTGTAGAGCTGGTCGTAGGCCTTGACCGACAGCCCCTCGCACGCCTTCTTCATGTCGCCCTCGAGGTCCTTCTTGTAGATGGAGCAGAAGGTCTCTGCCTCCATGAACTTCCCTCCCTTCATCTTCTTCTGGACCTCGGCCCAACGCTTCTTCATGCGCGCAGCCCGCCGCGCCTTGTCAGCCTTTTTCACGCACGCCTTGAACTTGTCACAATCCGAGTGCTTCGAGCAGGCGATCCGCTCCTTGAAGCCGGGCTTGTCCTTGAGCTTCTTGCAGAAGACCATGAAGACATCCTTGTCCATCTTGCTCTTCTTCTTGCCCTCGGCGCACTTCTTCTGGCGCTTGTAGAGCAGCTCGCAACTCGGCTTGTCCTTGCACCCCGCGCCCACCATCAGGACCGCGGCCAAACCCAATACGGCAATACCCAGCTTCTTCATGGAAACCTCCCAATCGATGATCTGCCGCCTCGTGCGGCGTTGGTTCTTGCAGGGCACCTTGCGTTCCACTGCTGCTTGTGCAGCCTGTCCGCGGGCCGCCGCATGACGCAGCGCACCGCGACCTCGCCCCTTCTATCAGACTGTGGCCGTTCCGCCTACCCCAAACGACGCGCCCCGCAGTGGACGTCCCGGCGCTCCCGAGCCTCACCTTCCGGGGCCCCTGCCGGCCCAATCGGTGTGTTGCCGGAGCGCCGCTTCCAGCCGCGCCGAGAGCGCCGCCGGGTCGGTGGGCTTACACAGGTAGTCGTTGGCGCCCGCCTGCTGGCACGCGAGCCGGTCCCGGGGATGGTCGGACGTGGAGAGCATGAGCACCGGGAGGTGACACCAGACCGGGGAGGCGCGCACCCACGCCACCAGGCTCGCCCCCCCCGGGCCCGGCAGGCGGACGTCGCACAGCAGCGCCAGCAAGGGCACCGCCTCCCCGTCCGCCTCGGCTGCGGTTCCGGCTCCGCCGGGATCCGGGCGGGCGGGCACGTGGGCCGCGAGCCACTCGCGGGCAGAGGGGACGTCGGCTCGGGACACCACGCGAAGCTGCGGGTCCAGCTCCTGCAGCACGTCCTGCAGCAGCGCCACGTCCGCCAGGCTGTCGTCCACCACCAGCAGGAGCGGCGAGGGGTCGCGGCCGGCCCGGTCCTGGACCTCGCGGTTCGGTCTTGCCCCGCTACCGGCTCCCAGCACGATGCCCCTCCCTGCCGTCCAGCGCCTCTGTCGCGTCCTTGCCGCCGTCCTTGCGAGCGGCCGCCCGCTGCCCGCGGGGACCCGTCTCCGGGCCCTGGTCCGTCGCACGCTCCCGGCCCGCGGCGCCTCCCGCCGCCCGCTCCTCCTCGTCCACCTCTGGGGTCAGGAGGACGGCGGAGGACGCCGCGGCTCCCGTCTCTCCGTCGCCATGCTCCGCCGCGGCGGGGGCCGCAGCGGGCAGGTCGAACCGCACGGTGGTGCCGGCGCCCTCGGCAGAATCGATCCGAAGGGCGCCGCCGTGCTGCTCCACGATCCGCTTGCACAGGGCCAAGCCAATGCCGGTGCCCGGGATCTCGTCATGGCTGTGGAGCCGCTCGAAGATCCGCACCACGCGTGCGTGGTGCTCCGCAGCGATGCCGATGCCATTGTCCTGCACAGAGATCGTCACCCGCTCGCCCCCGAGCGGCTCGGCCCCGACCCGCACCACGCAGGGCGCGGCGCCGCGGAACTTCAGCCCGTTGGAGAGCAGGTTCTGCAGCAGATGGGTGAGCTTCCGGCGATCGCCCCAGACCGTGGGTAGGTCCGCGGCCCGCTCCAGACGCGCGCCCGCCTCCCGCGCCAGCTCGGAGAGCTGCTCCCACGCCTCCTGCACCACCGCGTCCAGGGGCACCGGGGCGTAGACCACGGCCCCCGCCCCGGCGCGGGAGTAGGCCAGGAGCCCGTCGATCAGCGCCTGCATCCGCTCCGCCCCCCGCACCGCGTGTCCGAGGTACCTTCGGCCCCGGTCCGAGAGGGTCTCCGCCTCCCGACGTTCCAGCATCCGAAGCTGGCTCGCCACCACCCGCAGCGGCTCCTTGAGATCGTGGGAGGCCACGCAGGCGAACTCCTCCAGCTCCTGGTTCGATCGGCGAAGATCGGCGAGCACTGCCCGCAGCCGGGCCTCGGCCTCCCGACGCTCTGTGATGTCGCGGCTCACCCCCACGATCCCGCTGGGGCGCCCCTGCGCGTCCCGCAGAAAACGCACCCGCGCCTCGGTCCACACGAGGTGCCCGTCCTTGTGCGGAACCGCCAGCTCCACCACGCGGCTGCGGTCCGGGTCCACCGCAGGGTCGGCGTCCCGGGCGATCTCCTGGGCGAGCCACGCCTTGGCGCGGGCGAGGGACGCCGCGTCGAAGATCTCGGCCGGCCGCTGGATCATCACCTCGGACGCGGTGTATCCCCGGAGCCGCGCCACCGACGGGCTCACGAAGACGGGCCGCAGATCCAGATCCCGGATCCACAGCACGTCGGAGACGTTCTCGGCGAGCAGGTCGTACTTGTCCCGCACCGCCCGCAGCGCCGAGAGGGCCGCCTCCAGGGCCACCGCGCGGTTTCGGTGGGCGATCTGGTGCGCGTGGAGCCGCAGGAGCACGAGCTGGAACCCCGCGTGCAGCGCCAGCCCCACCAGCGCCATGGCCGTGAACCAGACGGCGTGGTAGAGCGGCGGCACCTGCATCCACCCGCTGCGCACCACGAGCCCCCAGAGCAGCGCCGCCACCCCGTCGAGCACCAGCACCAGCGGGGTCAGGGGCTGCAGCACTGGCGCGAGCAGGAGCACCGCTGCGGGCAACGCGAGGAGGCCAGACCGGCGGGTGAGGTGCGCGTGCAGGAGCGCCTGGGCCACCACCAGAACCGATCCCAGCAGCACCACCCAGGGCAACGCCCCCGGGCGGAGACGGCCGCGCCGCCCCAGCCACGCCACCCCGGCGAAGAACGTGAGGCTCACCCCGGAGGCCCCCGCCATCCACCAGCGGGCGCTGCCCGAGTGAAACAGGAGATGCCCCGTGCCCACCAGGGCGTAGAGGAGCGCAAGCACCCCGACGAAGACCGGGGCGATGGCGCTGAGCGTGTCCAGCAACGCCGCCCGGCTCTCCTCGATCTCCACGCCCTCGGGCGGAGCGCCCAGAAACGAGTCGCTGGCGAGCCAGCCGCGCATCCATCGCCGCATCGCCCCCAGGATAACCGAGCGGCCGCCTTTTGTCCTGGCGCTCCTCTGCGATGGCGGATAAAACCGACCCTGGAACGTCGCCCGGCGTCCCGAGGCGGTTGCCTCCGCGGGCGGCCCCTTCGCTCCGACAGCAACCCGCGGCGACCTCTCGCTCCCCTGGCGAGGGGCGACCACGGACCGACGCATGAGGTTTGCATGACCCAGTCGAGCCCCCTGTCCCCTGCCCTGGCACGCCGGTGGCTGCCGCACCGCGCGCCGCTGCTCGTGCTGCTCCTGGCGCTGGGCGCCGCTGCCTGTGACAAAGACGACCCCTGCGGCAACGGCGTGCTGGACCCCGACGAGCAGTGCGACGGAACCGAGCTGCAGGGCGCCTCCTGCAGGAGCCTCGGCTACGCCGGCGGGACCCTCACCTGCGGTCCCGGCTGTCGCCTGGACGTCTCGGGCTGCACCGGGGGGGTGGACTGCGGCAACGGCCTGGTGGATCCGGGGGAGCAGTGCGACGGCTCGGATCTGCAGGGCGCCTCCTGCGAGCGCCTCGGCCTGCAGGGGGGCGTGCTCCGATGCGATCCGGTCACCTGCCAGCTCGACGTGACCGGCTGCGAGGCGCGCGGCCTCTGCGGCGACGGCGTGGCCGACGGCCCGGAAGCGTGCGACGGGGAGGACCTTCGGGGCGCCACCTGCGCCACCGTAGACGGCACCTTCATCGGGGGCACGCTGCGCTGCAGCCCCGACTGCACCCTCGCGACCGGGGGCTGCTACGGGGAGCCGGCCTTCCCCCTGGGCGCCCCGTGCACCGAGGACGCCGACTGCCCCGGGGGCTTCTGCTGGTCCGAGCTCTCGGACCGCGGCCCGGGCGCGCCAGGAGGCTACTGTCTGGAGATGTGCAGCAACGGGGGCCTCTGCCCCCTGACGGGGCCAGCCGGACGCTGCGTGCAGCTTCCGTCGGCCCCGCCGCTCTGCTTCCTCCGGTGCGACCCCACCGACCCAGACGCCTGCCGCCCTGGGACCGTGTGTCAGCCCGCCGGGGACGGCGGCTACTGCTTCCCCCACTGCAGCGCCGATGCCGAGTGTCTCACCACGGGGCTGTGCGACACCGACTCCGGGTCTTCCACCCAGGGCTTCTGCATCACCCCGCCCGAGCAGTGCACCGGCGGCGTTGACGAGGACTTTGACGGCCGCATCGACTGCGCCGACCCGGATTGCACCGGGCAGCCCGCGTGCCCCACCGGCGAGGTGTGCGGCAACGGCGCCGATGACGACGGAGACGGCTACGCAGACTGCGACGACGCCGAGTGCGGCGTCCTGGGGATCTGCACCGGCCAGACCTGCACCCCGATCCCGGGCGCCCTGCTGGGCTGCGGCGTCACCCTCGCGGGGGAGACCAACGACGCCTCCGGCGCCACCGACCAGATCGACGGCGCGCAGTGCGCCTCCCCCTCCGGCGCCCAGGGACCCGCCTTTTCCGAGGAGACCGGTCCGGAGGTCACCTACACCCTGACGGTGGCGAGCCCGCAGCGCGTCACGCTCTCGGTGACGAACTTCTCCGGGGATCTGGACGTGTACGTGCTCAAGGCCGGCGAGGCGGGGCAGTGCGACCCCTACGCCACCTGCTTCGCCTTCGGGGGGAACCCGCCCGACACCGAGGAGACGGTGGTGTTCGCGGCCTATCCGGGCGTGACCTACTACGTGGTGGTGGACGGCTACCAGGACACGGTGACCGCCTTCGATCTGGCGGTCACCTGCGACGCCTCCGGGATCGAGCAGTGCGGCAACGGCGTGGACGACGACGGAGACACCCTGGTCGACTGCGATGACCCCGAGTGCGTCGGCGTCCCCCCCGACTGCGCTCCGTAGGCCGGGCTACCGCGTCCCGTGGGCGCGCCCGAGCCTGCGGCGCCGCAGGCCCATCCACCCGAGCAAGAAGAGGAGCAACGGGACCGCCCCCCGAGCCGACCCGACGGCCTGGCACCCCGCGTGGTTCGAGGTGGTGACGCCCCCGCCAGACATCTGGACCATCACCGAGTCGGAGCCGCCCGCCCGGGACGCCGACACCGTGTGCTCCTTGCCCTCGGCGTAGTCGTAGAAGTACAGATCGCCGTCCCCCGGCTCGGCAACCCCGTCCACGGCCCAGTCCATCTCCACGCCCCAGATGTCGTTCCCGTCCGCGTCCCGTGCATGGCCGAGCAGGTACAGGAGATCGCCGTCCTCTGCCTTCTCGGTCTGCTCCGCCTCGATCGCCACCGACGCGATGGCCGACTCGTCCACCACCGCCACCGAGTAGGTGGTCACCACCTGTCCCCCCACCGAGAGCGAGAGCGTGAACGTCCCGATGGCCTCGGCCGAGACCGAGAGCCACTCGCGGTTCTCGAACAGGTACGTCTGCCGCGGCGTCAGGGTGACGTCGGTGGCGTCAGCCGTGGCCGTCAGCGCGCCGTTGCCAAAGAGCCGCTCCCCCTGCCGGCGGTACCGAACCTCAAAGGTGGCCGTGCCCCCCGCCAGGATGCGGATGGGGGCGTCGGGGGACAAGGCGGGCGCGTCGTCGCCGCGAACCTTGATGAGCCCAGCGGGCACCAGCTCCACGCGATCGGGCTGTCCCACGGCGATCTGGCGCGTGGCCACGTCGTGCCCGCTCTCGTCGTAGACCCGCAGCCGAGTCTCCCCTTCCCGCACCGCAACCCCCTCCACGTAGAGGCTCTCCGCGTCCCCGCCCGGGTTGGGGGAGATGCGAAACACGGCCGGATCGTCTGCGTCCACGCGCCAGCCGGACACCGTGGCCCGATGTCGGCGGCTGACCCGGATCGTCACCTGCGCGCCCACCACGTAGGGCGTGTGGAGCTTGGCCTGAAACAGCTCGAAATCCAGGTCGTCCTCAATGCGAACGTCGCCCACACACCCCACGCCGAGCACGAAGATCGCAACGGAAGCCAGCAGCCCGCGTCCCCAAGACCCAACCAGCCAGCCCCGGCGGGACGCCGGGCGCCTCGCCGCTTCAGCGCGCATCGCATTCATGGCAACGTGACCTCCTGTGGAGACGGCTCCTGGGCAACCGCCCATGAAAGAACCGTGCCAACCGCGATATTTTCGCACAGATAGCTGGCGGAGATCAATCGTGGCCCGCACTTGACGCACGCCCCATCGGGGGGCTAGGGCCACAGGCCCGGACGCCCGCGTCGCACCGTCCCCCCCATCTGTAGAAAGAATGCAACAGGGGGCCAGCAAGGTCCCTTTTTTCCTCGCACCGCCCGGGAGGCCGCGCTACTATCTGCCGCCAGCAAACCCATCGACCGAGCAGCGAGGAGCCGCAATGACCATTGAGACGCCCAGCTACACCGGGCCCGACCGCCGAAAACACCTCCCCACCATGGAGCTGTGGCAGGAGAACATCAAGGCGCTCAACCAGGCAGGGCTGACCAACTGCCAGATGCGCTACGCGCTCAACGAGGGGGCGATCACCTTCATCGTCCGCTTCGAAAACGACATTCCCACCGGGAGCTTCGACTTCACGTTCCCCGAGCTGGACAAGACCGCCCTGACCGAAGCAGGCTGGGAGAAGTTCGTCCTCACCATCCTGGTCAACGATGAGGGCAAGCTGAACATCCAGATGTGGGGGCACTACGCGCGGGACGAGGTCCCCCTCGACGTGCGCATGACCTTTGAGCGAGACATCGGGCTGGGGGTGGGCGTGCTGGCCGACGAGGTTCTGGCCACTGACGAACGCACCGCCGAGACGGTCAAGACCACCTTTGCGGATCTGCTCGCCGAGCGTCTCAAGGACGGAGAGCCCCGCTACGCCCGCAAGGACGACGACGTGTCCAACATCTCCGTGGAGGGGATGATCTCCATCCTCGGGCGATACCTCAAGCAGCTCGCCGTCTCCCGGCGGGTGCTCCCCCGATAGCCTGTCTTGCGGCCTGGGCGTCTTTCCCCGGGAACCACGTTCCCGGGGAAAGGGGCTAGCGGCGCACCCGGACGAATGCCTCTTGGGGGCGCTCCTGCACCTCCAGCTCCAGGGACACGGGCTCAGCGGCGGCGGCCTGGGCCTTGCTGCGACAGCGGATGGCGTGGAGCACGCTCAGGCCCCCCACGTACGCGTAGCCAGACAGGAACAGGAGCACGAAGGGCAGGGACACCCAGCGCTCGTACTGGATCGCCAGCACCAGCGTGAGGGCGAAGTAGCCCGCCATGGCGAGCTCCAGGAACGGCACCACCGTGAGGGCGCCGGCGTAGCGCCGCCGATGCCAGCCCCGCTCCCGCCCGGTGACGCCGTGCTTGGGCGTGCGCACGAACTCGGACTCCTTGCCCGCCAGCGCCTCGAGCACCGCCCGGGTCTGGTTCACGCACAGGCCGATACCCACCGCGAGCAGCATGGGGAGCCGCTTGATGGCCCACCACACCGACCGGGTCCCCTCCTCCCGCTGGGTGGTGAGGTAAAAGGTGGCGATGGACAAGGTCGTGCCGAAAAAGAGCGGGAAGTCCACGAAGACCACCTCCCGCCATCCGTGGGTGGAGCGCAGGATCAGCGCGGGCAGCAGCAGGAGCGACAGGAGCAGCAAGAGCGGATAGGCCACGTTGTTGGTGAGATGGAAGAAGGACTCCACCTTCTGGCGGGGCACCACGTCTGAGCGCAACACCCGCGGCAGGATCTTCCGCGCCACCTGCATGGAGCCCTTGGCCCAGCGGAACTGCTGGGACTTGAACGCGTTCATCTCCACCGGAAGCTCGGCAGGGACCACCACGTCCTTGAGATACACGAAGCGCCAGCCTAGGAGCTGCGCCCGGTAGCTGAGGTCCATGTCCTCGGTCAAGGTGTCGTGCTCCCAGCCCCCTGCCTCCTCGATGGCCCGGCGACGCCAGATGCCCGCCGTGCCGTTGAAGTTGAAGAAGCGCCCGGACCGGTTCCGCGCCGTGTGCTCCATGATGAAGTGCCCGTCCAGCATGAGCGCCTGGGTCCGGGTGAGCGCCGAGTTGTCGTAGTTCATGTGCCCCCAGCGGGCCTGAACCATGCCCACCTCGGGGTCCGTGAAGAAGTGCACCATGCGCCCAAGCACGTCGGGCTGAGGGATGAAGTCCGCGTCGAAGATCATCACCAGCTCGCCCTTGGCGACCCGAAGCCCGTTGTCCAGAGCGCCCGCCTTGAACCCGGTCCTGTCCTGGCGGTGGATATAGGTGACGTCGTGACCTGCGGCGGCCAGCTCTCGCACCTTGCGACGGAGCACGGTCTGGGTTTCGTCTGTGGAGTCGTCGAGCACCTGAATGTCCAGCCTGTCCCGTGGGTAGGCGATCCGGCACACCGCCTGGAGGAGCCGCTCCCCCACATACAGCTCATTGAACATGGGGAGCTGGATGGTGACCCGGGGCAATTCCTCCTCGGAAAACGAGTCCTTGGGCGTAGGGACGTTCTTGCGGTGCTTGTAGTACAGGTACACCAGCAGGCTACGGTGCGCACCGTAGACTGCCAGCAACACGAAGATCAATCCATAGGAACCTAGAATCAGAAGCTCGGTCGCCATGACGTGTATCTCCGCCGCGTCGCCAGTTCCCCCGACGCCTGGACCCACACACCTGGCCTATCGACCTGGGTACCCACTCACGACGCGGTGCGCTACAGGGATGCCACAATGCACCCGACCTGAGTGTCAAGAACTGTAAAACTTTGTCGGCTCAGTCTATCAATTGGATAGGTGATAAGCGAAATCTTCGAGGGCACTTCTGACCGCTGCTATGCGCGCGACGGCCGGCGCATTACCAGCCACCACAGGTTGGAACGGTCCGGCTGAACCGGACGCTCCCACACCAGCTTCAGCCCTGCCGCCTCAAAGGCGACCCGCGCCTCGGCTGGGCCGTGATTCCGCCAGTGCTCGGGCAACCGCCCGGCCCGGCGTGCGGCCGTCACGCCAGCGGCCGAGCGCACCAGCGCCACGGCGGAGTCTCCCACCACTGTGAGCTGACCGCCCGGTCGCAGCGCCGCCGCGATGACCTGGGCAGCCTGGTCTACATCCACGAAGTGACTGTAAGATCGAATGGATAGAACGTGATCGTAGGCCGCCGCTGCCGTCCCCCCCGCGGCCCCGGATGGGGGCTTCGGTTCAAAGCGCTCCACCGGAAGCTCAAAGAACTGGTGGGGCAGCCCGAAGGCCTCGACGCGGCGGGCAGCGGCAGGGTCCGGGTCCAGCAAGTGCAGCGTCACCCGCCCAGCTCGGACCTCGGGCGCCAGCTCTGCGAGGTAGGCAGCGGCGCCACACCCCACGTCCAGAACACGACCCCGCAGGCCAGCCAGGTGCGCCCGGACCTCTGCCTCGTCGGGCCCCAGCACGTCCTGTGGGGCGTCCTGCCACAGGCCCCCGCAAGCGCCCCGATGGGGGCACTCGGCGCAGCCCGGAGCGAGCGCCAGCTTGCGCAGGCTCGTGGAAAAATCCACCGCCTCCTCTCGGGGATCGAGCACGCGATAGAGCTGCCGCTGCTCCCGCACAATCGAGGCGAGCGCCTGCTCGGGGAAGTCGGTGGCGTCGGCGCGCCAAAGGCGCACCCCGTCGGGCCCGGACACGAGTACCTCCCGCCGCGGATCCGGATGGGGGAGCACGCGCTGATGGCTGGGACAGGCGCGGCACTCGGAGAGCGTCCGGGGGAAGCCGTGCACGCCCCCCTGGTCCACGAAGTCCACCGAGCTGCCCCGCCGGGCCCGCACGGGCGTGAGGGCCGCCTCTCCGCGCCGATCCAGGTACGTGGCGTAGACGCCGGCGCAGCCGTCCACGCTGCAGCCATGACAGCGGGCGCCGCGGCGCTTGTGCGCCTCGTCCACCTGACAGAGCTCGGCCTCGAAGGCCTCGGCCACAAAGACAAAGCCCTCGGTCCACAGGTCGGACCGGGGGCCCCGCTCCGGGGACAGCACACAGGGCGGAAAGCCGTCCGCGGCCAGCACCACGCCGCGGGACTGCAGCGCCGGCCCCAGCCGCGCCAGCACGCGCTCCACCTGCTGCCCGGCAGTCCGCAGGTCGGGCACCAGCGCCTCGAAGGCCTCCAGGGCGTTCCCCTCTGGCTCCACAAAGGAGTAGGTCAACGTCACGGGGGCCCCCTGCGGGCCCCGGGGCGCCGCCGCCGCGGCCACGAGGCGCGCGAGCCCCTCTAGGTCGTCCAGGTTGGTCCGGGTCAGCACGGCGTTGACCCGCAGGGCGATGCCGGGCTGCGCCCCCAGCCATGCCAGCGCCCGGCGCACCTGGGCGTGGGCGCCCGGTACCCGGACCAGGGCGTCGTGGACCTCGGGGCGGTGACTGTGCAGCGACAGATAGACCTGGCTCAGACCCGCGGCGCCGAGGGCCTCCCGCAGCTTGGGGTAGGACAGCATCCTGCCGTTGGTGACGATCCCCGGCTCGCAACCGAGATCCCGAATGAGGCGAACCAGGTCCACCACGTCTCGCCGCAGCGTGGGCTCCCCGCCCGAGAGCACCACCCGAGCCACCCCGGCCGCGACCGCCTGCCGGATGCGCGCCTCGGCCGCACGGGAGTCGAGGTCCACGCCCCGGTGGGGCGCCGAGTGGCAGAACCGACAGCCGTTGTTGCAGCGGTAGCCCAGCTTGAGGAGCGCCCCCGGAGGGCGCAGGGGCGGGACGGGCCAGGAGCCAGAAGGGGGAGCCACCACCGCCTTCACCAGACCTTGGGGAGGTGCCCCCCTTGCAGCAGCGCCAGCCAGTCCATGCTCCAGGCCACGCTCACGTGGATGCACACCCCAGCCCAGATGGAACGCGTGCGCAGCGCCAGGGTCCCGAGCACGGTGCCCGCGGCGATGGCCCCCAGGGTTTCGGGCATGGGCTTGCCGAAGTGGATCATGCAGTAGGGCACGACCATCACGAAGATGCTGTAGGCCCCCAGAGAGCGCTTGAGGCCGTGGAGCAAGAACCCCCGGAAAAAGAATTCCAGCGAGAAGAACTGCAGGGCGTACAGCAGCTCCCAGGCCAGGAAGTCCCGCCAGAAGAGCGGCCGGGCGAACAGCCCGCCCCGCCACGGCTTGTAAAACGGGTAGTGGTTGGCAAAGGCCGGGGTGAAGGAGACCATGATCACCGCGGGCAGCACGATCAGGAAGAGCACCCCGTAGATCCACAGGTGGCCGAAAAACCCCTGGGTGGACAGGCCGTAGTCGCGCAGTCGCTCCCCGGGCAACGCCAGGATGAGCAGCGCCGGGGCCACGAAGAAGGCCAGGACCCGGAAGCCCGCCCAGTACACGTACTCGCCCAGGAGCTGGTACTGCGTGCCAAAGAGCGACACCCCCTGCTCGGCAAACCCCCGGCCCGGGCTGTAGGGGAAGAACTTGGGGGCAAGCGTCGCGTAGGTCTTGCGGGAGCCCCAGTACTCCAAAATCGTGAGCACCACCGCAGCGAACACCAGCACCACCAGCGGGCGCCAGTCCAGACGCCACCCGGGGGCCGGGTCTGCCAGCGGATCCGCTCCGGGCGCCCCGGCACCCCGGTCCTCGCTCCGCTTGCCCGATCGGCGCTTGCCTCTGCGCCGCCGCTCCGAAGCCCCGGCCTGCGGACGCCCTTTGCCTCCCGAGGGGGCGGAGGCGGCCTCTGGCGGTCCGTGGTAGCCCCGCTCCATGGTCTCGGCGTTGATGATCCGCCACTGATCCCACAGGTAGGTGCGAAGCAGCCGGTAGACCACCCGGTAGCTCACCGCAATGCCCAAGGCCATGAGCAGCAGCCCCACCCCGTAGCCCAGCTTGAGCGAAGCCACCAGGATGACGCCGTACAGCGAGGCCAACAGCATGCCCTCTCGCACGGATATGGGAGATCGAAACCGAGGCGCCATGGCCTCGCTACTTACCAGGGCCAGGCGGAAGGGGTCAACCACATGCACCTCATCGCCGAAGCCAAGGACCGCCGCGCCCTCGCTCGCGCCGTGCAGGGCCTGTGCATCCGCATCGCCCGCGGCCTCAACCGCCTGTGGGGGCGCAAGGGCAAGGTGCTTGCCGATCGCTATCACGCCCGCGTTCTCGCCACGCCCTTAGAGGTGCGCAGGGCGCTGGCCTATGTGCTTCTGAACCAGCGGCGCCACGCAGCCCAGGGAGGTCACCGCTATCCCAGGCACTGGGTCGACTCGTACTCCTCAGGCACCCAGTTCGACGGCTGGCGCGAGCCTGTGCCGCGCTCGCTGCATTCCGCCCTTCGGCGGACGGCACCCATCCGGATCTGCATCCCTACCGCAGCGCCCCTTGACAAGCGCCCGCTTCTCTCCACGATGGCCGGAGCAGCGCCCGCGACTACCACCGTGAAACGTCTCGCCGCAGTCTACTGTCTCTACTTCGGCGCCCTCGGGGCCCTGGTGCCGTTTCTCGGCCCCTACCTCGCCTCGGTGGGGTTTTCCCCGCGCGCCATCGGAGAGCTCCTGGCGGTGTTCATGGGGGTCCGGGTGGCCGCCCCGCTGGTGGCGGGCTGGCTGGCCGACCGGCTCGCGACGCGCATGCTCCTGGTGCGCGCCGCGGTGGGGGTTGCCTTCGTCGCCTTCTTCGGCCTCTTTGTCACCACGCGCTACTGGCCGCTCGCCGCGGTGCTGGGGGTGTTCAGCTTTGCCTGGTCTGCTGCAATGCCGCCCTTCGAGGCGGTCACGCTGAACCACCTGGGCGCCCGCACCGAGCGCTACGGCCGCCTCCGGCTGTGGGGGTCGGTGGGCTTCATCCTGGCAGTGGGCGGTGTGGGCGAGCTGGTGGAACGCACCTCCCCGGCTGCCATCCTGCCGGTGACCGCCGTGCTGTTCGGCGGACTGATGCTGGCCACGCTCTGGGTCCCGGACGCCGCGGCGGCCCCGGCGCCGCGCCGGGGGGGATCCCTGCAGGCCGTCCTGTCCCAACCCACCCTGTGGGCCCTGCTCGCCGGCGCGCTGCTCGGCCAGGCCAGCCACGGCCCCTACTACGCGTTCTTCACCCTGTACTGCGCCCGCCACGGCTACGACAGCAGTGCTGCGGGCTGGCTTTGGGCGCTCGGGGTGGTGGCCGAGATTGCCATGTTCCTGGCCACGCCACGCCTGCTCGGGGGGCGGCGCCTGCGGCCCCTGTTCGCCACCAGCCTCGGCCTCACCGCGGTCCGGTGGCTCCTGCTGGGCACCGCCCCCGGCCTGCTCCCGGTGGTGCTGCTCGCCCAGCTCCTGCACGCCTTCACCTACGGCCTGTTTCACGCCGTCTCCATCGAGTCGGTGCACCGCCTGTTCCCGGGGCCCCATCAGAGCTTGGGCCAGGCCCTGTACGCCAGCGTGGCCTTTGGCGGCGGCACCGCCCTGGGGACCCTGGCGGCGGGGCGAATCTGGACAGCCCTCGGCCCGGAGCACACCTTCCTCCTCGCAGCCGCCCTGCCCGCCATCGGCGCGGGCATCGCGCTGATTGCGTTCCACCCCCCTGCCTCCCAAGGGGACTAGTGGGCTAGATCGCCCAGGTCCAGATGAAGTCGAAGGTGGGCAGGAACTCGTGGCTTCGCACCGCCACGCGGCGGGCGAACCCGTCCTCCCCGGTCTCTACCACCGTGCGCCGCTGGTCACTGTTGAAGTACCGCAGCCCGATGGCCGCGCGGGTCCAGCGCCCCAGCCGGAACTCCAGGTCGAGCTGGAGCCCGAAGATCCATGGATTCCGCGCTGGCGGCGGTCCCTGTCCCACCACCCACAGGTGCGCGCTCCCCCGGAGCCGCAGCCAGGAGAGCAGCCTGCGGTCGTAGCCCACCCCGAGATGCACCTTGAAGAGGTTGAAGATGGGCGCAAACTCCAGGTCCACTGGCGCCCAGGTGTCCAGGGGCTTGCCCCGCTCCCCCGCCAGCAGGATGCCCACGGCCGCGTCCAGCTTGGTGGTGAGCACGTGCTGGGTGCCCCAGCTGAAGAGCAGCGCCGCGTGGGGGACCAGGAACCAGCCCGGGCGCTGGCACCAGCGCGCCTGCGCCGGGTCGTGCTCGGCCACCTTGCAGGAAGGCGTCAAGTAGCCGGCCACACCCAACGGGGGCGCCAGGCGGAACGCCGGAGACGGGAAGTACAGCCCGTACTCGGCGCCCAGGTGAAAGGCGCCCCGCCCCCAGTGGGTCACTCTGACCTTGAAGTTGGGCGCCGGGATGAGGAGCAAGG
>AMFO01002657.1_pt1 | contig 17068 bp, 17 predicted proteins | sample 552608 | NCBI WGS metagenome assembly AMFO01 (sample SAMN01893955, study PRJNA167987) | microbial mat metagenome | biome: hydrothermal vent | place: USA: Loihi, Hawai'I | collected 2003-05-01
TGCTGGTCTCCGTGGGCGCCCTCTTCTCCATCGCCTCGGCCATGAACGCCACCCTCTACGGCGGGGCCAACATCGCCTACGCCCTGGCGCGCAAGGGCGAGCTGCCCGGGGTCTTTGAGCGCAAGAGCTGGTTCAGTGCACCGGAAGGGCTCTACATCACCTCGGGGCTCGGGCTGCTCTTCGCGCTGCTGTTCAACCTCAACGGCATCGCTTCCATCACCAGTGCCGTCTACATGGTGATCTATCTCTTCGTCATCTGGTCCCACTACCGGCTGGCCGGGAAGTACGGCGGCAACCGGCCCTTTCTGCTCTTCGCCCTGGTGGCGGTGATGGTGATCTTCGGCGTGCTGCTCCACTACCAGTGGCAGACCGACCGCATGGCCTTTCACGCCACCTGGATCACTTTCCTGGTGACCCTGGAGGTGGAGCTGATCTATCGCCGGATCACCCGCCGGACTCTGAGCCGACGACTTACTGCTTCTCCCTGAAAATGATCCGCCGTTTGCTGAATGCCAGCTCTGCCAGCGCCACGGCGAGGTAGAAGATTCCGGTCCAGGCCAGACTGCGGGGGCTCTCCCGCCACAGCCAGCCCAGCAGGGTGAGCCAGGAGGCCAGGGTGAGCACCATGGCCACCAACGGCAGTGTTCCCGCCACACCAATCTGCCGCCGCAACCGCCAGGCGGAGAGGTTGATGGCGAAAAAGATCAGCAGGAAGGTGGAGCTGGCGAAGGAGGAGATGATCGTCAGGTCCGCCAGGTTGACGAACAGCAGGGTCACCGAGGTGATGATCAGCAGGCTGGCCCAGGGAATGTGGTTCTGCCGTCGCCGCAGGGAAAAGACCGCCGGCAGGCTCCTCTCGCGGGCCATCTCCACGCCCAGTCGCGCCGTGCCGAAGAGCGTGGCGTTGATGGCCGAGGCGGTGGAAAAGAGCGCCGCCACGGCGATGAGCACGAACCCCGCCCGCCCCAGGAAGGGCCGGGCCGCCTCGGCCAGCGCGTATTCGCCGTACCTGCGGATCTCCTCCGGCGCCAGATTGCCCACGGCCACCAGGGAGACCAGCACGTAGATGGCGATGGTGATCGAGATCGAGACGAGGATGCCCCTGCGCAGGTTGCGCCCTGGATCTTCCATCTCGTTCACTGAGTTGGGAATCAGCTCGAACCCCTCGTAGGCGACGAAGATCAGCGCCGCACCGGCGGCCACTCCCGCCATCCCCTTGTCGAACAGGGGCAGCAGGCGGCCGGGTTCCACGGTATGCAGGCCGATCACGGCGAAGAGCCCGAGAATCAGCACCTTGGCGGTGACGATGAGGAGTTCGGCAAGGCCGGTCTCCTTCACGCCGTAGAGGTTGATGGCCAGGAACACCAGCAGCACCAGGGACTCGAGCAGGTGGTGCATGGCGGCATTGTCCTCGCTGCCGAGCAGGGCGGAACCATAGACCCCGAAGGTGTAGGCGTAGAGCCCCATGGTTCCGATGTAGCCCACCAGCAGCAGCCAGCCGCCCAGGCCGGCCACGGTGGGCGAGCGAAAGGCCATCTCCAGGTAGGTGAAGCTGCCGCCGTCAGAGCGGAACGCCAGCCCCAGCGCGGCGTAGGAGAATCCGGTGAGCAGGGCGATGAGGCCGCCCAGGGCGAAGGCCAGGGGCGCCGCATGCCCCGCCTGCCCGATGGCCAGCCCCAGCACCGAGAAGATGCCGCCACCGACCATGGCGCCCACGCCCATGGCGACCACCTCCTTGAATCCCAGCCTTCCGCTGGCATCTCTGTTCACCGGGTTCACTGGCTTCGTCTCCTCTTCTGCCGGCCGAATCACCGGGAAACCGGGACCGGATCTGATCTGGCTCAATAGCCGGCTTGCATTTTTTTCCACCGCCGCCATCTAAGGGGACTAAAATGGTTGGTGCATCGGCGCACCGGCCACCGCCTGCAGGTCCCCCGGGCGAAAAGAGGTTTGTAACATAGCGGCTGAAAACTTCCATGACCAGAATCGCCTCACTCCCCTCCCTGGAAGACGAAGCCCGTGAAATGCTTCATATCCTCGAACTCCACTGGCACAGGCGCTATTGCCCGGAAGAGATCCGTGGCAAGGTCAAGGAGCTGCTCCTCCAGCTGAAGCGGACCCTGGCGAGGGAGAGCGCCGACGCCCGCTTCGTGGTCTCCACCTTCCGCCGGCTGCTGCGCCACGAGGCGCTGGAGGAGGAGCTGGAGCTGGCCAACCAGGTGCTGAAGCGGATGGTGGCCGAGCTGAGCGTGGTGGTGGTCAGCATCCTTCCCTTCGCCTTCATCACCCTGCCGGGTGTCCTTGCCCTGGCCAACCACTTCGGCATCGAGCTGCTGCCTTCCGAGGGAGATACCAGGCACCCGGAAGAAAAAGGGAAGGACACCAATGGCAGATCCCGATTGGAGGCCCGCTGACACCACGCTATTCAGTCAAGGAGAAAACGACAATGATGGGTTTCAACATCATGATGGTAGCCCCACCCCTGCTCTCGCTCCTCGCCGGCATCGCCATCCTCATCTGGCCCAGGCTGCTCAACTACATCGTGGCCTTCTACCTGATCCTCGCTGGTCTGACCGGCCTGATTCCACTGTTCTGAGCCCGGAGAGGCCATGCCCAGGACCACCGACGACTACGCCGGCCAGCCCGTCGCCAGGACACTGGACGAGCTGCGCACCGACCCGGATGCCGGCCTCGGCCAGGCCGAGGCGGAAACGCGCCTCGAACGGTACGGGCCCAACGCCATCGAGGAGAAGCAGGAGCCCCTCTGGCACCGCATCTTCCGCCGATTCTGGGGGCCCATCCCCTGGATGATCGAGGTGGCCGCCCTCCTCTCGGCGGTGGTCCACAAGTGGGAGGACTTCGCCATCATCGTCACCATGCTGCTGGTGAATGCGGGACTGGACTTTTTCCAGGAACACCGCGCCCTCAACGCCCTGCAGGCGCTCAGGCAGCGAATGGCCCGCGAGGTGATCGTATTGCGCGACGGCCGGTACCGGCGGCTGCCCGCGCGCGAACTGGTGCCCGGCGACATCGTCAAGCTGAAGATCGGCGACATCGTGCCCGCCGATGTCCAGCTGCTCGACGGCGACTACCTCTCCATCGACCAGTCCATGCTGACGGGCGAATCCCTCCCCGTTTCCCGCCGCAGGGACGAGGTCGCCTACGCCAACACCGTGGTCAGGCAGGGCGAGATGCGCGCCGTGGTGGTCAACACCGGGCCACGCACCCGTTTCCAGTCGGTGGTCTCCCTGGTCAACCGGGCCAGCCTGGAGGAGCGCAGCCACTTCCAGAAGATGATCATCTCCATCGGCAACTTTCTCATCCTGGTCACCATCGTGCTGGTGCTGCTCATCGTCATGGTGGCCCTCTTCCGCCACGAACCCTTCCTGGAGATCGCCCGCTTTGCCATGGTGCTCACCGTGGCCGCCATCCCGGTGGCCCTGCCCGCGGTCCTTTCGGTGACCATGGCGGTGGGCGCCATGAACCTGGCCAAGCGCCGGGCCATCGTGTCGAAGCTCACCGCCATCGAGGAGCTGGCCGGGGTGGACATCTTCTGCTCCGACAAGACCGGCACCCTCACCCGGAACGAGATGCAGGTGGCCGAACCCGTGGTGTTCGACGGCCACACCGAGGAGGAGCTCTTCCTGGCCGCCGTGCTCGCCTCCCGCGAGGAGAACCACGACCCCATCGAGACCCCCCTCTTCCACTACCTGCGGGACCACTTTCCCGGCGTCGACTGGAAAGGTTGGCAGCTGCTGGAGTTCACCCCCTTCGACCCGGTGCGCAAGCGCACCGAGGCCACCCTGGAGAAGGACGGACAGAGGCTGCGCGCCATCAAGGGGGCCGCCCAGGTGCTGCTGGAGATGGTGGAACCGCCGGACAACGAGCGGGTGGCCATCACCCGCACCGTGGAGGTGCTGGCGGAGAAGGGCTACCGCACCCTGGCCGTGGCCCGGCAAGTGGAGGACGGCCCCCTGGAGCTGCTCGGCCTGATCCCGCTCATCGACCCGCCGAGGGAGGACTCAGCCGAGGTGATCCGCCGGATGGCCGACAACGGCGTGCGGGTGAAGATGGTCACCGGCGACAACATCGCCATCGCCCGCGAGATTGGCCGCATGCTGGGCCTGCCGCCGAAGGCGATGCGCGCCGACCAGCTCTCCGGCAAGAGTGGCAGCGAACTCATCGCCATGGCGGAGGCGCTCACCACCGCCATCTACCACCGGCTGAAGGGCGAGGAGGTGACGCTGAAGGAGGCACGCCGCTTCGCCGGGGAGGTGATGGAGGAGCTGGAACGGCTCTTCGACACCTCGCTGCTGGAGCGCGAGTTCGTGCACACCCACGAGTCGGCGCTGGTGGAGATGATCGAGGACGTGGACATCTTTGCCGAGGTGGTGCCCGAGGACAAGTACTCCCTGGTGGAGACCCTGCAGAAGGCGGACCACATCGTCGGCATGACGGGGGACGGCGTCAACGATGCTCCCGCGCTGAAGAAGGCGGACTGCGGCTTCGCCGTCTCCAACGCCACCGATGCGGCCCGGGCCGCCGCCGACATCATCCTCACCGCGCCCGGCCTGTCGGTGATCAACGACGCCCTGGAGCAGGCGCGCATCACTTTCGAGCGGATGAAGTCCTACGCCATCTTCCGCATCGCCGAGACCATCCGCGTGCTGCTCTTCATGACCCTGGCCATCCTGGTGTTCGATTTCTACCCCATCACCGCGGTGATGATCGTCATCCTGGCGCTGCTCAACGACATCCCCATTCTCGCCATCGCCTACGACCGCACGCGGGTGCACAGGAAGCCGGTGCGCTGGAACCTGCGGGAGCTGACCACCGTGGCCAGCGTGCTGGGGGTCACCGGCGTGGTCAGCTCCTTCCTGCTCTTCTTCATCCTGCAGGAGCGGGGCGTGGCCGAGGAGACCATCCGCACGGTGCTCTTCCTCAAGCTCATCGTCGCCGGCCACAGCACCCTCTACATCACCCGCTCCGAGGGGTGGTTCTGGGAGAAGCCCTGGCCTGCTCCCGTTCTCTTCTGGGCCACCTTCGGCACCGAGATCCTCGGCACCCTCATCGCCGTCTACGGCTGGTTCGTGACACCCATCGGCTGGGAATACGCCCTGGGCGTCTGGGCCTATGCGCTGGCTTGGTTCCTGGTCAACGACGCCGCGAAGATGGCCACCTACCGGCTGCTGCGCCGGGAGGGGTTCTACATGTGACCGGGAGCCCGTCGCCATGACCGAATCCCAGACCGGGGAGCTGCTCCTGCTGCTGGCCGTGCTCTTCGGTCTCACCTTCGTCCTGGGCGGCCTGCTGGAGAAGTGGCGCATCCCCGGGATCCTCGCCGCCCTCTTCGTGGCCATGGTGGCCCACTACACGCCCCTGGGCAGCGAACTGGGCCAGGCGCCGCTGCGGGAAGCCTTCTCCTTCCTCGCCGAGCTGGGCGTGCTCTTCCTGCTCTTCTTCATCGGCCTGCAGATCGACCTCGCGGAGATGCGCGCCCTGAGCCGCGACATCGTGCGCGCGACGGTGTTCAACACCGCCCTCCCCTTCCTCCTCGGCATGGGGGTCATGCTGTTGCTGGGCTACGGCTGGCTGGTGGCCTTCGTCATCGGCCTCACGCGCATGCCCACCGCGGAGGCGGTGATCGTCCCCATCCTGGACGAGTTCCGCATGGTGCGGACCCGCGTGGGCGAGTTCATCATCGGCGTGGGCGTGCTGGACGACGTCATCGAGGTGTTCCTGGTGGCCGTGGTCTCGGTCTGGATCGGGGAGCGGACCCTGGGCGCCGCGGGCGCCGAACGCGAACTGCTGGACATCCTGCTCGGCCTGGCGCTGTTTGGCCTGGCGGCCTGGAGCGCATACCGCTGGCTGCTGCCCCGGGTCGCCGGCTGGCTGCCGCGGCGCCCGCGCAACCTGATCCTGCTGGCCATGCTGGTGATGTTCGGCTTCGGCGGCTTCGCCGAGTACAACCACCTCGGGATGGTGGTGGGCGCCATCGTCTCGGGCATGCTGCTGCGGCCGGTGTTCAACCGGGCGGGCGTGGCGGGCGAGCAGGCGGTGTCGGCGGTGCGCGCCGTCAGCTACGGCCTCTTCGGCGTGGTCTTCTTCTTCTGGGTGGGGCTCAGCGTCGACCTCGGCGGCCTGATGGAACAGCCCGGACTGGCCCTTCTCCTCTTTCTCGCCGCCTTCCTGGGCAAGCTGGCCGGCATCTTCCTGCTGGTGCCCATGCACAGGCTCACCGCCCGCGAGGCCTGGCTGATCGGGGTCGGCCTCAACGCGCGTCTCACCACCGAGATCATCGTGGCCAAGCTGCTGCTCGACGCCCGGCTCATCGACGTGCACCTCTTCACCGCGCTCGTCGCCGCCTCCTCCCTTTCCACCATCGTCGTGCCCCTCGCCTTCACCTTCATGGTGAACCGCTGGGGGGTGCGGCCGGAACTCCACGGAGAACCGAGAGATGCCTGAACAGGAACCCGCCCCGCTGCTGCTCTGCCTGGACCTGGAGGCCGGCAGCGAAGCCCTGGCCCGGCAGGCCGCGGAACTGGCCCGGCGCTGCCGCCGCCCGGTGAGGATCCTCCACGTCAGCGACGGCCATCCGGTCGCGGAAGAACGGAAAGGGATCGAGGCCGCCCTGGCCCGCATCCGCGAGGAGATGCTCACCGGGATCGAGATCACCGGGGTGGAGATCCGCCAGGGCCTCCCTGAGGAGACGATCGTGGAGGCGGCCGGCGAGTGCGACGCCGCCATGATCCTGCTCGGCAGGCGGCAGCGCAGCGCCGTGGAGCGCATCTACGTGGGCAGCACCACCAGCGCGGTGATCTCCCTGGCCCGCCGGCCGGTGCTGGTGGTGCCGGTGGCACAGCGCCCGTGAGCGGCGGCGCCGACAGCCCGGCCTGGCACGCGCTGCCCGCAGAGGCGGTGCTGCAGCGGCTGCAGACCGACGCGCAGCGGGGCCTGGACGCGCGGCAACACGCCGAGCGGCTGGCACGCCACGGCCCCAACCGGCTGGAGACCCGCCGCCAGGAGAGCTGGCGCCAGGTGCTGGCGAGGCAGTTCGCGGACGTGCTCATCGCCATCCTGCTGGTGGCCGCGGCCATCGCCTTCGCCATCGGCGAAACCGGCGACGCGGTGACCATCCTCGCCATCGTGGTACTCAACGGCCTGCTCGGGTTCGTGCAGGAGTGGAAGGCGGAGAAGGCGCTGGAGGCGCTCGCCCGCATGCTGACGCCGCGCTGCCAAGTGGTGCGCGAGGGCCAGGTCCGCGAGATCGCGGCCGTGGAGCTGGTGCCCGGCGACATCGTGCTGCTGGAGATCGGCGACCGCGTGCCGGCGGACCTGCGCCTGCTGGAGGCGGTGAACCTGAAGGCGGACGAGTCGGCGCTCACCGGCGAGTCGCTCTCGGTGCACAAGGAGACGGCCCCGGTACCCGGCGACACGCCGCTGGCCGGCCGCCGTTCCATGGCGTGGATGGGAACGAGCATCACCAACGGCCGCGGCCGCGGCGTGGTGGTCGCCACCGGCATGGAGACGGAGTTCGGGCGCATCGCCCGGCTCACCCGCAGCATCGGCGCCGAACCCACGCCGCTGCAGCGCAGGCTGGCAGTGCTGGGACGCCAGCTCGGCCTCATGTCCGTCGCCATCTCGGTACTGGTGGCCGTGGCCGGCTGGCTCACGGGCAAGCCGTTGGTGGAGATGTTCCTCACCGGCGTCTCCCTGGCGGTGGCGGTGGTGCCCGAGGGGCTGCCGGCGGTGGTCACCATCACCCTGGCGCTGGGCGTGCGCGCCATGGTCCGCCGCCGCGCCCTGCTGCGCCGCCTGCAGGCCGCCGAGGCACTGGGCGCCGCCACCGTGATCTGCACCGACAAGACCGGCACCCTCACCTGCAACGAGATGACGGTGCGGCGCATCTGGCTGCCCGCCGGCGAACTGGAGGTGACCGGCACCGGGTACGACCCGGCCGGCCACTTCGAACAGGGGGGCGAGAAGATCGACTACCGTCGCCGGCCCGACCTGCTGGCCCTCCTGCAGACCGGCCTGGTCTGCAACCACGCCGCCCTCCACAAGGACCGGTCGGGATGGCACCAGCGCGGCGAACCCACCGAGGCAGCCCTGGTGGTGGCCGCCTACAAGGCGTGGCTCACGCCGCCGGCGGAGGCGGAGGCGCTCACCGAGTTCTCCTTCAACTCCACCCGCAAGCGGATGACGGTGATCCGCAACGAGGACGGAAGGCGCGTGGCCCACGTCAAGGGGGCGCCCGAGGTGATCCTGGAGCGCTGCACCCGGATCCTGGAGGACGGGCGGGAGCGCCCGCTCACCGACGAGGACCGCGAGCGATTCCAGGCCGCCTACCGGGAGATGGCCGAGAACGGCCTGCGCACGCTGGCCCTGGCCCGGCGCACCCTCCCCGGCGACCTGCCCCTGGACGAGGCGGCGGTGGAGCGGGAGCTGACCCTGCTGGGGATGGTGGGCATCATCGATCCGCCGCGTCCCGAGGTGCCGGCAGCGGTGCGCACCGCGCGCGAGGCCGGCATCCGCGTGATCATGATCACTGGCGACGCCGCGCCCACCGCGCTGGCCATCGCCCGCCGCATCGGGCTGCGCGCCACGCGGGCGGTTACCGGCCGCGAGCTGAACGAGCTGGAGGACGACGCCCTGCTGGCGCTGCTCGACGGCGAGGTACTCTTCGCCCGCACCACGCCGGAGCACAAGCTGCGCATCGTCACCCTGCTGCAGCGGCTGGACCAGGTGGTGGCCATGACCGGCGACGGCGTCAACGACGCCCCTGCGCTGAAGAAGGCCGACATCGGCATCGCCATGGGGCTGCGCGGCACCGACGTGGCCAAGGGGGCCGCCGACATGGTGCTCACCGACGACAACTTCGCCTCCATCATCGGCGCCGTCGAGGAGGGGCGGCGCCAGTACGACAACATCCAGAAGTTCGTCCGCTACCTGCTCTCCTCCAACACGGGCGAGGTGATCGCCATCTTCGTCAACATCCTGCTCGGCGGCCCGCTCATCCTGCTGCCGGTGCAGATCCTCTGGATGAACCTGGTCACCGACGGCATGACCGCGGTGGCCCTGGGACTGGAGCCGGCGGAGAAGGGGGTGATGAAGCGCCCGCCCCGCGCCGCCCGCGAGCCGGTGCTGGACCGTACCGGGATGCTGCTCATCCTGGCACTGGGCGGCTACATCGGGGGCGCCTCACTCTGGCTCTTCCACCACTACCTCGCCACCGGCGCGGAGAATGCCGGCGCCCTGGCGCAGACGGTGGCCTTCACCGCCATCATCGTGCTGGAGAAGATGAACGTCTTCAATTTCCGCTCCCTGCGTGCGCCGCTGTCGGTGGTGGGGGTCCTCTCCAACCCCTGGGTGCTGGGCGCCTGGGCCTTCACCATCGGCCTGCAGTTGTGCGCCGTCTACCTGCCGGTGCTGCAGCAGGCCCTGCACACGGTGCCCATGGACTGGAGCGACTGGGGCCTGGTGCTGGTGGTGTCCCTTCCCATCTTCCTGGTGACCGAGCTGGTCAAGTGGCTGCGCTGGCGCGCGGCGCGCAGGCCCGGCTGACGGCACCGGACTCAGACCACCTTGATGGCCATGTCCTGCAGGGTGTTGGCCGCCACGTGGATGCGCCGCGCGATCTCCTTCAGCTGCATGAGCATGTCCCGCTGGAGCAGCAGCTCCTTGCAGCCCAGCGCCGGATCCAGGCCGCCGGAGGCCCGCGCGCAGTGGGAGACCACCTCGTCGTAGAGGTCGCGGATCCTGTCGATCTCCCGACCCATCACCGGCAGCGGCACCTTCCCCAGCTGAGCGATGCCCGTCTCCAGGGTCCTGGCCATCTCCCTGAGCAGGCTGACGATGCCCTCGTGCCCCGAAAAGGAGGGCACCCGGTAGACCTCCACCTCCAGCTGGAAGTGCTTCACGCTGAGGGCGATCCAGTCCAGCTGGGTGATCATGCGGTAGATGGACTCCTTGTCGTAGGGGGTGATGAAGACGTCCAGCAGCTCCTTCATGTTCCTGTCCTGCAGGCGCCTCGCGTCCCGGGCCTGCTCGGCGATGGCCGCCAGGGCCTCCTCGTTCTCCTCCGAGCAGAGCTGGTAGAGGCGCTCCACCATCTCGCGGGCCACCCTCGCCTGCTCGAGCATGGCGGCGTCGAAGTCCACTTCGCGAGGCAGCAGGAACCGGCGGATGAAACCCATGATCAACTCCTCGATGCAAGGTAGAGCCAGGCGTATCCCCAGCCCAGCAGCATGGAGACCGGCAGGTTGAACCACCAGCCGGCGACGATGGCCCCCACGGTGCGCCAGTGCACGTGCCCCGGCTTCTCGGCGGCGCCGTTTCCCACCAGGGTGGCGGTGACCACCTGGGTGGTGGAGGTGGGCGCGCCGATGGCGGTGGCCAGGCTGTTCACCAGGGCCGCGGCCAGCTGGTTGGCCACGGAGTGGACCACGCGCAGCCGGTAGAGGCCGAACCCTAGCGTCCGGATGATACGCCATCCCCCGAACATGGTGCCCAGGGTGATGGCGCCGGCGCAGAGCGCCACCGCCCAGTCGGGCACCAGGAAGCGCTCGGTGCGGCCGCTGGCGAGCAGCATCATGCCGATGATGGCCATCCCCTTCTGGGCGTCGTTGGCGCCGTGGGAGAAGCCGAGCCAGGCCACGCTCAGGTACTGGGAGGCGACGAAGAGGGACTCCACCCGGCGATGGAAACGGGCAAAGCCGTGCAGGATGAACTTCATCAGGAGGAAACCGGCCAGGAACCCGAACAGCGGGGAGAAGACCAGCCCGGCCACCACCTTGGCGGCACCCGAGAGTTCCCCCCGCGCCAGCGCCTCCAGCCCCCAGTTGATGTGGTCACCGCCGACGGCGAGGAGGCCCGCGCCGATCAGCCCGCCGGCGAGGGAGTTGGACGAGGAGGAGGGATAGCCCAGCCACCAGGTGGCCAGGTTGTAGCTCACCGCCGCCAGCAGGGCGGAGACCACCACCGCCTCCCCCTGCAGCCGCGAGGCCGGGTCCACCTCCACGAAGGTGCCCACGGTGTCCGCCACCGCCAGGCCCACGGTGAAGGGAGCGATGAAGGTGAAGAGGGTGACCAGCGCGATGGCGGTGGCCGGCCGCATGGCGCGCGAGGCGATGGCGGTGGCCACCATGTCGGCCGCGTCGTGGAAGCCGTTGGTAAAGTCGAAGAGCGCGACGGCGGCGACCACCAGGACCAGGGCGCTGTCGAACTCGGGCACGGCCGCTCTCCCCGGTTCAGTCCCGGCCGGGTCCGGAAAGCATCTGCTCGTAGAGCTCCCAGGCCGCGCGGGCCTCCTCGGCGCTGATCCGGCGGATCACCTGCCCCAGGCTGATCACCACGTGGTCCCCCACACCCAGCTCCTCTCCCTGCATGAAGAGCAGCCCCGCCTCCCGCTCGACGCCCTTCGCTTCGCACAGGGCGGTGAGACCGTCGATCCGCTTGATCCGCATGGGGATTCCGAGACACATGTGGCTGCAGCCAGAGTCGATGAGACGCCTGGCCACAGTGTACAACGGCGCAATGCCGGCCGCGTGATTTCCCCGTTACCGATCCGGTTTTGTTGACCCCCATCAAAGCCGCCCGCCCTTTTACCTGCTATCACTTTCCCTGAGGAATGGAGGGGGCACAAGATGACACGGACCCTGGTGCTGGGTGTCGGCAACACGCTGCTGAGCGACGAAGGCTGCGGCGTGCACGTGGTCCGTCACCTGCAGGGGAAGCTGGACGAACGGAAGGACGTGCAGCTGCTCGACGGCGGTACCCTCAGTTTCTCCCTGGCCGCTCCCATCGCCGACCACGAAGAACTCATCGTGGTGGACGCCGCCCGCCTCGACGCCCCGCCGGGCGCCTTCCGCTGTTTCCAGGGCGAGGCCATGGACCGTTTCCTGGGCAGCCGCAGGCGCAGCGCCCACGAGGTGGGGCTGCTCGACCTCATGGACATGCTGCGCCTCACCGACAGCCTGCCCCGGCGGCGCGCCTTGGTGGCCATCCAGCCGGCTTCGCTGGAATGGGGTGCACGACCCACCGCCACGGTGGCCGCGGCCATCCCCCAGGCCGCCCGCCGGGTACTCGAACTCATCGACCACTGGCGCAACCCGGACGCGGGCAGGAGGATCTGCGCATGAAGCCCGTGGAGCTGCCGCCGGTGGAGGTTCCGCAGCCGGAGACCGGCAACCTGGAGCCGCTGCTGCACGAGATCCGCCACGCCCTGCGCCGGCTGGTCGAATCCGGGGACGAGACCATCATCGACCTGCGCGCCCTGCCGCTGGCACCCGGCGAGGAGAAGCGCCTGGAAGAGGCGCTGGGCGTGGGCGAGGTGGAGATCTCCATCCAGGCCCTGGGCACCACCCGCGTGATCGAGACCCGCTACAGCGGCGTCTGGCTGGTCACCCACCAGGATGAGGGAGGAGAGGTGCTGGGCAGGACCATCGAGGTGACCCGGATTCCCGCCCTCGTCCCCTCCCAGCCCGAAGAGATGGACCATTCCCTGCTGGAGCTGGAAGCACGGCTCCACACCGCCACCCCGGGAGGAAGCGCGCCATGAAGAAGGATGCACCGCTGATCGAACTGCTGCGGGAACAGGGGGTGAGCCGCCGCGGCTTCCTCAAGTTCTGTTCCATCACCGCCTCGCTCATGGCCCTGCCGCCCACCATGGCGCCGGCCATCGCCAGAGCGCTGGAGCAGGCCCGCCGCCCCTCGGTGATCTGGCTCTCCTTCCAGGAGTGCACCGGCTGCACCGAGTCGCTCACCCGCTCCCACTCGCCCACGGTGGAGGGCCTCATTCTCGACGTGGTCTCCCTCGACTACCACCACACCCTGCAGGCCGCCTCGGGCACCGCTGCCGAAGAGGCGCGGGAGATCGCCATGAAGGAGAACTGGGGCAAGTACCTGCTGGTGGTGGACGGTTCCATCCCCCTGGGCAATCCGGGCTTCTCCACCATCGCGGGTATCACCAACGTGGAGATGCTCGCGGAGGTGGCCGAGGGCGCGGCGGCCATCATCGCCGTGGGCACCTGCGCCGCCTACGGCGGCCTGCCCCACGCGGCACCCAACCCCACCGGCGCAGTCCCGGTAGCGGAGATCGTGAAGGAGAAGCCGGTGGTCAACGTGCCCGGCTGTCCACCCATCCCGGTGGTGATCACCGGCGTGCTGGCCCACTTCCTCACTTTCGGCCGCCTGCCGGAACTCGACGGGCTGGGCCGCCCCCTCGCCTTTTACGGCAACTCCATCCATGACCGCTGCTACCGGCGGCCCTTCTACGAGCGCGGGCAGTTCGCCGAGACCTTCGACGACGAGGGCGCGCGCAAGGGATGGTGCCTCTTCCGGCTGGGCTGCAAGGGACCCATCACCCGCAACGCCTGCGCCACCACCAAGTGGAACAACGGCACCAGTTTTCCCATCGAGTCGGGACACGGCTGCCTGGGCTGTTCCGAACCCGACTTCTGGGACATGGGCGGTTTCTACAACGCCGTCTCCGAGCCCGCCATGGAGAGCGGAACCGCCGTGGCCTGGGGACTGGCGGGCGGCGCCCTCGCCGGGGCCGCCGCGGGCCTGCTGAACCGGAGGGAGCGGAAGGCAGCCCGCGCATCACACCAGCGGGTGACAGTGGACGATCTGAAGAGGGAGGAGTGAAGATGGATGCCGCGGAACTGCTGCTCTGGGCGAGGGGCCCCGGCCTGCTGTGGGCCGTGGGGATCTTCCTCTTCGGCATGCTCCTGAAACTGGCGGAGATCCTGCTGCTGGGGCGCGAGCGGAACCTCGCTCCGGTGCGCGCAAGCGGTGTCGGCGCCGGCTTTCGCACCGTCTTCCGCCGCTCCTTCTCCATGGACAGGAGCAGCCTCAAGACCTCGCTCTTCGTCCACTTGGCGGGTTACGCCTTCCACGTCGGCCTGCTGGCGGCGATCTTCCTCTATACGCCCCACGTTCAGCTGTTCGGGGCGCTCACCGGCCTCACCTGGCCGGCCCTGCCCTCGCCGGTGGTGGACCTGCTCACGGTGATCGCCCTGGTCTCGCTCATGGCGCTGCTGTGGCACCGCCTCACCACGCCGGTGCTGCGGCTCATCTCCACCGGCCAGGACTATCTCGCCTGGGCGCTCAGTTTCTTTCCCCTTCTCACCGGATACATGGCCTACCACCACCTCTGGTTCGATTACGACTGGCTGCTGGCGATCCACATCCTCAGCGCCGAACTGCTGCTGGTGTTCTTCCCCTTCACCAAGCTGAGCCACGCGGTGACCCTCTTCATGGCGCGCTGGTACAACGGCATGATGGCGGGGCGGCGGGGGGTGCAGTCGTGAGCGGGGCCAGCCTGGAGCGCGGGCTGCAGGCCCTGCGTGAGCAGATGGATACGCCGGTGGCCACCTTCTTCAGCAGCTGTGTCCACTGCGGGCTGTGCGCCGAGGCCTGCCTCTTCTACACCGAGACCGGGGATCCCCGCTACACCCCCATCCACAAGCTGGAACCCATGCGGCGGCTGTGGGAGCAGGAGTACACCCTCCTCGGCCGCCTGAAGAAGGCACTGGGCCTGGCCAGGCCGGTGACCGACGAGGAGCTCGAGGCGTGGCGCCCCCTGGTCTACGACGCCTGCACCCTCTGCGGGCGCTGCAGCCTCGTCTGCCCCGTGGGCAACGACCTCGTCTACATGATCCGCAAGTTCCGCGAAGGCATGGCCGCCGCCGGCCACGCCCCCGAGGGGCTCATCGGCGCCACCACCCGCGCGGTGAAGACCGGGAGCCCCATGGGGGTCACCCTCAAGGCACTGCAGGCCCAGGCGCGGCACGTGGAACAGGAGACCGGCCTGGAGATCCCCTTCGACCGGGAAGGCGCCGAATACCTGGTGCTCATGTCCTCCATGGAGGTGATCAACTATCCCGAGTACCTGGCGGCCATCACCCGGATCTTCCACCGCGCCGGGAAGAGCTGGACCATTTCATCGGAAGCCTTCGAAGCCACCAACTCCGGCATCCAGATCGGGGTCTCCGACATCGCCGCCGAGCTGGTGCAGCGCGTGGTGGACGCCGCGGAAAAGCTGGGGGTGAAAACGGTGGTCAGTCCCGAGTGCGGCCACGCCTACATGGCATTGCGCTGGGAGGGCCCCAACCTCGTCGGCCGCTCCTTCGGGTTCGAGGTGAAGCACATCCTCGAAGTGCTGGACGAGCTCCGCCGCGAGGGATGCCTGCCGCTGGAGGGGCAGGAGACGGTGCGCATGACCTTCCACGACCCGTGCCAGCTGGTGCGCCGGGGCGGCGTGGTCGAACCGCCACGCAACCTGCTGCGCACGGTGGCGGCGGAGTTCGTGGAGATGAACGACCACGGCACCATGAACTGGTGCTGTGGCGCCGGCGGCGGCGTGAGCGCCAACGAGGAGGCCGACGAACTGCGCCTGAAGGCGTTCCACCGCAAGAAGCGGCAGCTCGAGGAGATCGGCGCGGAGGCGCTGGTCACCGCTTGCGCCAACTGCAGGATCCAGCTCGAGGAGGGGCTGGAGGCGAACGAGATGGAGATCCCGGTAATCGGGCTCACCGAACTGCTCGCCGACCACCTGGCTGCCGCAGAGCAGGAGAGCGGAGAATCGTCATGACCTCCATCACCGACAACGAAACGTTCAGGGCCGCCATCCAGGCCCTCCCCTGCGAGGCGCAGCATCGGCTGGCCGCCCTCTTCACCCGCCGCGTGCTGCCGCTCACCGGCGACGAGCGCATCGCCCGCGTGGTGGAGACGGCGCTGAAGGAGGACGCCACCCCCGAGGAGCTGGAAACTGCCCACCGGATGGCGCGGGCGGCCATCGTCGATTCCCACTGCCGCTGCGGTTCCGAATGCGACTGGCGCGAACAGGCCGCCTACTTCGTGGCGCGGGCGGCGGCAGCGGCGGTGGCGCCGGAAAAGATGTGCCTGTCCGAGGGTTCCGCCTGGCAGGCGGCACTCAACGCCCGCATGGCCCGCACCTGCGCCGCCATCGACGACGGCGAGGTGAGCCCGGAGGAGGAGAGCCGGGAGCAGTTCCGCATCGCCAGTGAATTTCTCAACCGCTGAACGAGGCCAGCCATGTCCGAACGCATCGTCGTCGACCCCATCACCCGCATCGAAGGCCACCTGCGCATCGAGGCGCAGATGGAGGGGGACCGCATCGCCGGGGCCTGGAGCTCGGGCACCATGGTGCGGGGCATCGAGATCATCCTGCGTGGGCGCGACCCCCGCGACGCCTGGGCCTTCGCCCAGCGCATCTGCGGCGTCTGCACCCTGGTGCATGGCATCGCCTCAGTACGGGCGGTGGAGAACGCCCTGGACTACCGGGTGCCCCCCAACGCCCAGCTCATCCGCAACCTGATGATCGGCGCCCAGACCATCCACGACCACGTCATGCACTTCTACCACCTGCACGCCCTGGACTGGGTGGACGTGGTCTCGGCCCTGGCGGCCGATCCGAAGGCCACCTCCAGGCTGGCCCAGTCGCTCGGCAGCTGGCCGAGGTCCTCCCCGGGCTACTTCGCCGACATGAAGAAGAAGTTGCAGGCCTTCGTCGACTCGGGCCAGCTGGGCATCTTCGCCAACGCCTACTGGGGACATCCCGCCTACAAGCTGCCGCCCGAGGCCAACCTGATGGCCGTCTGCCACTACCTGGAGGCACTGGCCTGGCAGCGCGACGTGGCGCGGCTGCACACCATCTTCGGCGGAAAGAACCCCCATCCCAACTTCCTGGTGGGCGGCGTGCCCTGCCCCATCGACCTGGAGTCCGACTCGGCCCTCAACGCCGAGCGGCTGGCCAAGGTGCAGGAGATCATTCGCCAGATGCAGTGGGATCCCCGGGTACCGAGCTCGAATTCGCCCTATAGTGAGTCGTATTACAATTCACTGGCCGTCGTTTTACAACGTCGTGACTGGGAAAACCCTGGCGTTACCCAACTTAATCGCCTTGCAGCACATCCCCCTTTCGCCAGCTGGCGTAATAGCGAAGAGGCCCGCACCGATCGCCCTTCCCAACAGTTGCGCAGCTGAATGGCGAATGGCGCCTGATGCGGTATTTTCTCCTTACGCATCTGTGCGGTATTTCACA
>AMFO01002288.1_pt1 | contig 17047 bp, 16 predicted proteins | sample 552608 | NCBI WGS metagenome assembly AMFO01 (sample SAMN01893955, study PRJNA167987) | microbial mat metagenome | biome: hydrothermal vent | place: USA: Loihi, Hawai'I | collected 2003-05-01
CCTTGTAGTACGTCGTGAACTCCGACACCTTCCGGAACGGGGCGCAGGCCTGCCCGGTGGCGGCGGCGACGACCCGGGCGCTCGCCGCCGGCAGCTCCTCCCCGGCGACGAGGACCACCGGGTTCCCGCCCGCCCACGGCACCCCGGCGAGGGCGTCGGGGAAAGCGCCGCCGGTGGCGACGAACACCGTCGACGCCGACCCGGTGAGGGCGGCGTCGACCGCCTCGGCGGTGGCGTACCGGCTCGACCCCGCCAGGCGGGTCACCGGGCCGGCGGTGAGGGTCGCCAGCTCGGCGACGACCGCCTCCGAGACCGCCGAGGCGCCGCCGAGGACGACGATCCGGCCCGGAGCGAGCCGCGCCAGCTCGGCACGGGTCGACGCCGGAAGACGGTCGGGGGCGGTGAGGAGGATCGGACCCCCGTCCGCCACCGCCGCGGGACCGCCGGCGAGGGCGTCGGGGAAGTCCTCCCCGGTCGCCACGTACGCCACCGGCGTCCCCGCCGGGAACACCGACGCCGACAGCGCCGCCGCGGTCCCGTAGCGGTCCTCTCCGGCGATGCGGGTCACGCTCCAGGAGGCGGCCAGGTCCGCCGCCACCTGCTCCGACACCACCCCCGGACCGCCGAGGATCACCACCTCGGCGGGGGAGAGGCGGGCGAGCTCCGCCCGGGTCGCCGCCGGCACCGCGTCGCGCCGCACCAGGAGGATCGGGGCGTGACGGGCCGCCGCCGCCGGACCGGCGGCGATGGCGTCGGGGAAGTCCTCCCCGGTCGCCACGAAGACGACGTCGGCGGAAGGGAACCCGGCCCGGGCGATCGCCGCCGCGGTCCCGTACCGGTCCTCCCCGGCGACGCGGCGCACCGTTCCCGACGTGCAGAACTCGAGGTGATGCTCGATCATGTCCGAGATGGCGCCGGAGCCCCCCAACAGGACGATGTCGACCGGCGCGGCCGCCGCCGCGCCCGCCGGCGGGACGCCGAGAAGCGTCGCTGCGGCGACGAGGAGGGCGAGGAGTGGCTTCACGAGACGGGATCGTACCGGCCCGGGCCCCGCAGCGGGAACGGCGGAAACGCTCAGGTCACCGCCGGCGTCGACCGATGGCACCCCGATGGGGCCGAGGCGGAGCACGTGGCTGCCGGCGGTCATCGCCGTCCTCGTCGCGATGGCCCTCGTGCCGCTCGCCGTCCCCACCCCCGCCCGGGCCCAGGACCCCGAGGTGTACCCCATCGTCTTCCCCGTCGTCGGCGACACCGCCTTCACCGACACCTTCGGCGCCTGCCGTGACGGCTGCACCCGGCGCCACGAAGGCATCGACATCATGACGTACGGCTGGAAAGGCGTCCCCGTCGTCGCCGCCCACGCCGGCACCATCGTCATGACCTCCACCTCGGTGGGCAGCGCCTGCTGCGCCATCTGGGGTCTGCGCGCCGACGACGGCTGGGAGACCTGGTACATCCACCTCAACAACGACACCCCCGGCACCGACGACGGGAACGGCTGGGGCTTCGCGCCCGGCATCGACAACGGCGTCCACGTCGAAGCCGGACAGCTCATCGGCTGGGTGGGGGACTCGGGGAACGCCGAGCACGTCGCCCCCCACCTCCACTTCGAGCTGCACCGTCCCGACGGCACCCCCATCGACCCCTACCCGTCGCTCCTCGCCGCCACCCGCACCCTCCTGCCCCGCGTCGCCGGGGACGACCGGTACGCCACCGCGGTCGCCATCTCCCAGGCGGCGTTCCCCGACGGCGCCCCCGTCGTCCACCTCGCCACCGGCGCCGCCTTCCCCGACGCCCTCGCCGCCGGACCGGCGGCGGCCCTCGCCGGCGGACCCGTCCTCCTCACCCGACCCGGCGACCTGCCCGCGGTGGTCCGCACCGAACTGGAGCGGCTCGCCCCGGACCGCATCGTCGTCCTCGGCGGCGAAGGGGCGGTGGCGCCCGCCGTCGTCGACGCCCTCGCCGGCCTCGGCGCCGAGATCACCCGCATCGCCGGGGCGGACCGCTTCGCCACCGCGGCGGCGATCTCCGCCGCCTCCTTCGCCCCCGGCGTGGCGGTGACGTACCTCGCCGACGGCCTCGACTTCCCCGACGCCCTCGCCGGGGCGCCGGCCGCCGCCCAGGACGGGGCGCCGCTCCTGCTCACCCTCCCCGACCGGCTCCCCGACGCCACCGCCGCCGAGCTCACCCGGCTCGCCCCGGACCGCGTCGTCGTCCTCGGCGGACCCGCCGCCGTCTCCGCGGACGTCGTCGCCGCCCTCGGCGCGTACGCGCCGGCCGTGGAGCGGGTCGCCGGGGACGACCGGTACGCCACCGCGGCCGCCATCTCCGCCCGCTCCCACCCCGACGGCGCCGCCGCGGCGGTGCTCGCCACCGGCACCGGCTTCGCCGACGCCCTCGCCGGCATCGCCCTCGCCCGGCGCGACGACGCCCCCCTCCTCCTCGTCGCCGGCGACGTCCCCGCCGCCACCGCCGCCGAGCTGGAGCGCCTCGGGAACCCGACGGTGACGATCCTCGGCGGAGTCGGGGCGGTGCCCACCACCGTCGACTACGCCCTGTGGGACCGGGCCAGCGGCAACACCATGCCCCGCTGGCGTTGAGCCCCCGGAAACGGCGCCGGCCTGATACCTTGCCCCCCATGAGCGACATCTCCGACATGCAGAACAGCCGGGAACGCTGGGACGAGCGGTACGCCACCCAGGGGTACGTCTGGGGGCTCGAACCGAACCGGTTCGTCGTCGAGCTCACCGCAGGCCTCCCCCCCGGGGACGCCCTCGACCTCGGCTGCGGGCAGGGCCGCAACGCCATCTGGCTGGCCCGGCAGGGCCACCGCGTCACCGGCATCGACCTCTCCCCGGTGGCGATCGAGCAGGCCCGGCGGCTCGCCGCCGACGCCGGCGTCGACGTCGAGTTCCACGCCGCCGACCTCGTCACCTGGGACCCGCAGGGCCGCACCTGGGACCTCGTCGTCCTCGCCTACCTGCAGCTCCCCGAGGCGAAACGGCGCGTCGTGCACGCCACCGCCGCCGGTGTCCTCGCCCCCGGCGGCCGTCTCGTCCTCGTCGCCCACCACCGCGACAACCTCGACCGCGGCGTCGGCGGGCCCCCCTCCCCGACGTCCTCTACACCGAGGACGAGCTGCGGGACGACTTCGCCGGCCTGACGATCGAACGGGCCGAGCCGGTGCTGCGCCACGTCGTCAAAGGCGACGTCGAAGGGGACGCCATCGACGTGATCCTCGTCGCCACCCGAGCGGGCTGAGACGCCCGGCGCCGGCCCCTCACAGCAGCCCGGCGCGCTCCAGCGGCCAGTAACGGGCGACGACCTTCCACGGCACCCGCACCAGCGGCAGCGGCCCCAAGGTGCGGCTGTCGGCCGCCGACAGCGCCCGCTGATCCCCCAACACCCACACCGCGTCCCGGGGCACCTCCCACGTCCCCTCCGGGAGGGTGGGGCCCTCCGCCCACGGCTCGGCGAGGATCGCCCCGTCGACGTGCACCTGCCCGCCGGCGACCTCCACCCGCTCCCCGGGGAGGCCGACGACCCGTTTCACCACCCAGAACCCCGGCACCTCGGGATGCTCGAAGACGACGATGTCGCCACGGCGGGGCGGAGCGGTGCGCCGCTGCGCCACCAGCCAGTCGCCCGGCTCCAACGTGGGGCGCATCGACGCCTCGACGACGGCGAAGCGGTGCAGCCGGCGGCGGACCACCGCCCCCGCCAGCACCGCCGCCCCCGCCGCGGCCGCCCACCGGCCCTTCCTACCCATCGGCACCTCCAGCACGAAGTGTACGCCGCTCCCCGATTGCGGCACGCCCCCCGGTAGTGTCGGCGGCGGACGCGAACCCATGGAGGTGACCATGCGAACGGTGGTACGGCTGCTCCGCCCCCGCGACGAGGCGCACGCCCACTGCGACCTCTTCTGCGGCGTGTACGACCCGGCCCAGGCGAAGATCGAGGCCATGTCCTGCCTGAAGATCGCCCAGAAGTACCAGGCCTCCGACGACCCGGTGTTCCGGGACCGGGCCGTCCTCATCAAGGAGGAGCGGGCCGAGCTCGTCAAGCACCACCTGTGGGTGCTGTGGACCGACTTCTTCGAGCCGAAACACGTCGAGCAGTTCCCGCAGCTCCACGACCTGTTCTGGCGGGCCACGAAAGCCGCCGGGAACGCCAAGAAGTCCATGGACCCCGCCGCGTCCCAGGAGCTCGTCGACCTCATCGACGAGATCAGCGACGTCTTCTGGCAGACCGAGAAGGCGCGAGGCGCCGGCGTCTACCCGCCCGCCTGACCGCCCCCGACCTCCGAACCGGGCCCGGTGGCCGCCCCGCCGCCGGGCCCGGCCGCGTCACCCACCGCCGGCAGCGGCCGGCGCAGCAGGTCGTGGAGACCCGACCCGAATCCGAGGACGACCGCGGCGAACGCCCCCGTCCCCGCCAGGGTCGCCAGCAGCCCCTGCACCGTCGCCGGGGAGGGCACCAGGCGGGCGACGAGCCACGACGCCCCGAACGCCGCCCCCGCCGCCGGCACCGCCAGCGGGATGGCCCGGCCCGCCGCCGCCAGCACCGAGCGCAGCCCGGCGAGGCTCTCCGCCCGGCGGTACCACAGCACGGCGAGCGCCACCGTGTACAGCCCCAAGGAGACGACGCTGGCGGTCGCCACCCCCCGGATGCCGAAACCGCCGGCGAGCAGCAGGTACGTCGGGATCGCCACGACGGTGACGCCGGTCCCCACCACCACCGGCGTCCACATCTCCCGCCTGGCGTAGAAGGCCCGGGTGAGGATCTGCAACGCCCCCCAGATGGGGACCGCGAAGGCGTAGAAGAACAGCGCCGCCGCCGCCGCGGCGGAATCGGCCGGTCCGAAGGCGAACCGCTCGAAGAGGGTGCGCACGATCGGCAGCGCCAGCGCGGCGAGGAGCCCCGCCGCGCCGATCCCCAACACGAGGACCCAGCGCAGCGCCCGATCCACGGTGCGCCGCATGGCGGCGACGTTCCCTTCGGCGAAGAGGCGGGCGAGGAACGGATACGCCGCCACCGCCGCCGCCTGGGCGATGATCCCCACCGGCACGAGCATGGTGCGGCGGGCGTAGAGGAGGCGGGTCTGCGCCCCCGGTCCCACCAGGCCGCCGAAGACGCTCATGAACGTCTCGTCGAGGGCGACGATCGACTGGCCCAGCATGAGCGGCAGCGCGATGAGGACGTACTGGCGGACCGCCGGATGCCGCCACGGCGCCGAGAAGTCGAGACGCATCCCCACCCGGCGGGCGCCCCAGAGCTGCAGCGCGAAGTTCCCGGCGAACGCCCCCACCAGCGCCCCCCAGATGAACCCCTCCGGGCTCGCCTCCCCCCGCCACACGGTGAACCCCACCCCGCCGGCGATGATCCCCAGGTTGTACAGGACCGGGGCGAAGGCGGGGACGACGAAGTACCCCTTGGCGTACTGCACCGCGGCGAACATGGCGCCGAGGACGAAGGCGAGCTGGGCGGGGATGACGATGCGGGTGAGGCGCACCGTCTCGGCGAGCTGCGCCGGAGTGAAATCCGGATACAACGCCCCCAGGACCACCGGCGCCGCCACCCACCCCGCCACCACCAGCCCGGAGACGCCCAGCGCCAGCCAGCGGAGGATCGCGGTGAACCCCCGCCACCCCTCCTCCTCGTCCCGCCAGGCGAGGTAGCGGGCGAAGATGGGGATGAAGGTGATGGTGAGGAACCCGCCGGCGAGGAGGTAGTTGGCGTAGTCGGGGATGCGGAACGCCGCCACGTAGGTGTCGGTCACCCCGGTGGCGCCGAGCAGCGCGGCGAACACCACCTCGCGGAGGACCCCGAGGAGTCGCGACGCCAGGATGCCGCCACCGACGACGAGGGCGGCGACGCCGATCCTGCCCCGCTTCAACCGATCGTCGGACCCGCTCATGCGAACGTCACGGTACCGGTCCACCCGGCGTTTCCCCCGACACCGGCCCTCAGGCGAGGTCCCGGCGGCGCAGCAGGGCGCCGAGCAGCAGCGTCGCCGCCACCAGGAGCAGCGCCGCGGTCAGCACCGGGCGTCCCAGGCTCGGCGCCAGGTCGCCGAGGGCGAAGATGGGGATGCGCGCCGCCGCCTCCGGCGGGGCGAGGGCGGCGAACGCCGACATCCCGATCCGCCACGGGGAGAGGGACGCCAGGGAGCCGAGCGCCGCGGCGACGCCGTTCTCGTAGACGAAGACGAACACCAACCCGAGGAGGACCGCCCGGTCGGTGAGGAACCCCAACGGTACGAAGATCGCCACGTACAGGGCGGTGGTGACCGCCGTTCCCACCAGGAGCGGCACCAGCAGCGACACCGACCCCGCCTCGGCGGCGTGGGCCAGTCCGAAGGCGACGACCCCGACGGCGTCGAGGACGAGCGCCCCCACCAGCGCCGCGGCGAGGCCCGCCGCGCCGATCTGCCAGCGGCGCAACGGCCGCAGCACGAGGAAGGAGAGGGTCCCGTCGCGCCGCTCGTTCCCCAGCGCCCCCGCGGCGAACACCAACGACACGACGGGCACGAGGAGCGGGAAGACGAGCCCGGCGGCGACCTCCACCGCCTGCCGGGACGCCGACGCCGTCCCGGTGGCGGTCGTCGAGAGGAGGAACACCCCCGCCGGCGCCAGCTCCAAGGCGCCGAAGAGGAGGAGCCGGCGCCAGCGGAGGAGACGGCGGGCGGTGAGGCGGGCGATGGCGGCGGCCGGGGTCATCGCCGGTGCACCAGGTAGCGGAACACGGACTCCAGGGAGGCGTCCTCGGGCTGGAACACCGTCACCCGCACCCGGCGGTCCCGGGCCATCCGGGGGAGGCGGCGACCCAGCGCCCCCAGGTCACGGGTGGCGACGTGCAGCACCGGGCCGTCGAGGGTGACGCCCTCGACGAGGGCGTCACCGACGAGCGCCGCGGCGAGCACCCGGGGACGGTCCGCCTCCACCCGCACCCGGTACGGGATGTCGGCCATGGCGGCCCGGATGGCGGCGACGTCCCCGGCGGCGGCGAGCTTCCCGTCGACCACCGCCACGACCCGCTGCGCCATGCGCTCCATCTCCTCGAGGACGTGGGAGGAGACGATCACCGTCCGGCCCTCCTCCCCGAGGCGGCGGAACAGGGCGATGAGCCGCGCCCGCTGCCGCGGGTCGGTGCCGTTGAGCGGCTCGTCGAGGACGAGCACCTGCGGGTCGGCGACGAGGGCGGCCGCCACCTTCGCCCGCTGCCGCATCCCCTTCGAGAACCCGCCGAGCCGCCTTCCCGCCGCGGCGACGAGATCCACCGCCGCCAGCGCCCGCCGGGCGGCGCCGCCCGGGTCGGAGGTGCGGGAGAGCACCGCGGCGTACCGCACGTAGGCGAAGGCGGTGAGATCCGGATACACCGCGTCCTCCTCCGGGACGAGCCCCACCCGGGCGTACACCCCCGGCTCCCGGCGCGGCGCCACCCCCAGCAGCCGCACCCGGCCCTGGGAGGGGCGGATGAGGCCGGTGATCATGCGCAGCAGCGTCGTCTTCCCCGCCCCGTTGGGACCGAGCAACCCCGCCACGCCCGGACCGAAGGAGCAGGAGATGCCGGCGACCGCCACCTTGCGGCCGAACCACTTCCCGACGTCGTCGAGCTCGACGGTGGCGTCGGCGACGAACGCCGGTCCGGTGCTCACAGGAACCTCCGGTAGCGGCGGACGACGAGGGCGAGGGAGGCGACCGCCACCACGGCGATGACGAGCGCCGACAGCCACGGGGAGAACCCGGCGCGGGCGACGAGCAGATCCGGGTTGGTTCGACCGAAGATGCCGTCCCGGACGAACGCCGGATGCTCCACGAGGGCCGCCAGGACGGCGAAGCGATTCCCCGGCAGCGTCGTCGCCTGCGTGATCCCCCCCACCACCCCCAGGCCGATGAGCATGATCCCCAGGTACGCGCCCGAGGCGAAGGACTTGCGGGGGGCGTACGCGGCGACGAGCAGCGCCGGAGGCCCGTACCCGGCGGCGTACGCCACCGCGGCGAGGAGCACCTTGGGGAGGTCCGCCGCCCCGCTCACCAACCCGGAGAGGAAACCGGTGTCCGCCAGCCCGGCGAACCCGACCCACATGAGGAGCTGCGGGACGAGGAGGAACACCGCCAGGGCCGCCCCGAGGGCGCCGGTGCGGGCCAGGACGTAGTCGCGGGGCAGCAGCGGCCGGGAGGCGTACACCGCCAGCACCCCGTCGCGCCGGTCCGGGACGAGCAGCTCGGGGGCGGCGAGGGCGGAGAAGAGGAGCACGATCGTGCCGATGACGTCGAAGTACTCGGCGTGACCGCCGAAGGGGGACTCGGCCTGCGGCGCGAAGCTCGTCAGGAGGAACGCGAAGCCGACGAACACCACCGCCGGCAGGACCGCCAGGCCGAGGAGCAGCCAGGGGAGGATCTTCGCCCGGGCCCGGCGGCGCATCCCCATGATGCGCAGCATCCCGTCGAGGAGCGTCGCCGTCACCGCCCCCCGCCGCCCCCGGCGCGGCCCGTCGTACGGCGCGTACCCGAGGTCGAAGACCTCCCCACGGCGGGAGCTCACGCCGGCACCCCGCGTCCCAGGAACACGTCCTCGAGGCTCGTCGAGCGGGGCCCGAGGCGGCGCAGACCCGTCCCGGTCTCCGCCAGGGCGTCGCGCACGAGGAGGAACACGTCCCCGCCGTCCCAGCGGACGACGAGCCGGGCGCCGTCGCCCTCCACCACGGCGCCCCGGGCCTCGAGCGCCGCCCGGAAGGCGCCGGCCGGCCCCAGCACCTCCACCGCGGCGGCGCCGGCGTCGACGAGGCTCGTCAGCGGCCCCGAGCGGAGCACCCGCCCGCCTTCGAGCATGACGACCGTCTCGCAGGTGCGCTCGATGTCGCCCAGGACGTGGGAGGAGACGAGGACGTCGATGCCGAAGCCGCCGAGCCGGGCGATGAGGTCGAGCATCTCCTCCCGACCGTCCGGATCCAACCCGGCGGTGGGCTCGTCGAGGAGGACGAGCTCCGGGTCGTGGACGATCGCCTGGGCGAGCTTCGTGCGCTGCTTCATGCCGGTGGAGAACCCGCCGAGGAGTCGGAACCGCTCCTCGGCGAGTCCCACCAGGGTGAGGACGTCCGACGCCCGCCGGCGCGCCGCCGCCGCCGGGAGCCCGGCGAGCGCCGCGGCGTGCACGAGGAAGTCGGCGGCGGAGACGTCCCGCGGCAGGCAGTCGCCCTCCGGCATGTACCCGATGCGGGAGCGGATCTCGAGGGGGGAGCGGACCGTGTCGAGACCGAAGACCCGCGCCGACCCCACCGTCGGGGTGAGGATCCCCAGGAGGATGCGGATGAGGGTCGTCTTCCCCGCCCCGTTCGCCCCCACCAGCCCGGTCCGGCCGCGGGGGATCGCCAGATCCACGTCGTGGAGGGCCACCACCGTGCCGTAGGCGTGCCCGAGTCCCTGGGTTGCGATGACCGGTTCGCCCATGTCGTCGGCATCCTCGCAGACGGTCCCGTACAGCGGTAACCGGCACGGCGGCGGCCTACCATGCCGCACCCGCCCCGAGGAGCCGGCCGTGACCGCACCCGAACCCCCCGACGACGCCGGTGCGCTCGCCCGGGTCATCGACCACACCCTCCTCGCACCCGACGCGTCGGCGGCCCGGATCGACCGGCTCTGCGCCGAGGCGATCCGCTGCGGCTTCGCCGCGGTGTGCGTCAACCCCACCTGGGTGCGGCGCTGCGCCGCCGCCCTCGCCGGGTACCCGGTGGCGGTGGCCTCCGTCGTCGGCTTCCCCCTCGGGGCCAACGTCCCGGAGGTGAAGGCCGCCGAGGCGCGCCGGGCCCTCGCCGACGGGGCCGGCGAGCTCGACATGGTCATGAACCTGGGGGCGTGGCGCTCCGGCGACCGCGACCTCGTCGCCCGCGACGTCGCCGCCGTCGTCGCCGCCGCCCACGACGCCGGTGCCATCACGAAGGTCATCATCGAGACCGGGCTCCTCGACGACGACGAGACCGCCGCCGCCGCCCGGCTCGTCGTCGCCGCCGGCGCCGAGTACGTCAAGACCTCCACCGGGTTCAACGCCGGCGGCGCCACCGTCCACGACGTCGCCCTCATCCGCGACGCCGTCGGGCCCGCCCCCGGAGTGAAGGCCGCCGGCGGGATCCGCACCGCCGCCGACGCCCGGGCCATGCTCGCCGCCGGGGCCACCCGCATCGGCACCTCCGCCGGGGTGCGGATCGTCGGCGGCGACGAGGACGGCTGAGCGGTCGCGAGGGGACGGCGACGGCGACGGTACCCTGGCCGTCGGTGCGCAGACTCGTCCCGCTCGTCGCCTTCCTCCTCGTCGTGTCGGCCTGCGGCGGCGGCCGGCCGAAGAGCTGCGACGGTGTCGCCGACGAGGCGATCGGCTTCGTCCAGGAGCTCATCGACGAGGTGGACGCGAACGCCGCCGACCTCGGCCCGGGGGACCTCGCCGGCGTCTCCCTGCCTCCCGCGGACCGGTTCCACGACGCCGCGGCCCGCATCGACGAGGACGCCGCCCGGCTCGGCTGCGACCGGAAGGACCTGCGACGCCTCGTCGCCGAGCGGGCCGGCCGCCTCCACGCCGAGACGATCGTGGGACGGCTCGTCGTCGACGCCGTCAGGTCGGGCGGGATGTGACCTGCGGGGGGAGGTCCGCCGCCGCGGCGGCGTCGAGCAGCCACGTCGTCTCCGCGGCGGCCTCCGCCACCCGACGGGCGGGGAGGGGCTCCTCCGCGACGAGGACCCGCCGCAGGACGGCCGCCTTGCCCGCCCCGGTGGCGAGGAAGAGGACGTGGCGGGCCGCGGCGAGGAGCGGCCCGGTGGCGGAGAGCCGCGCCATGCCTCCGTGCGGCACCGGCTCGGCGACGTAGCCGGGACGGTCGCAGGCGGCGGCGGTCCCGCCGGGGAAGAGGGAGGCGGTGTGGCCGTCGTCGCCCACCCCGAGGAGGACGACGAGCGGCTCCGGGTCCGGCCCGAGGCGGGACCACAGCCACTCCTCGTAGGCGGCGGCCGCCGCGGCGGGGCCGGGCAGGGTGGTGTCGGGGGCCGCGAAGCGCATCGGGACGTGATCGGCGAGGAGCCGTCGCACCATGGCGGCGTTGCTCTCGGGATGCCCCGGGGGCACCCACCGCTCGTCGACGAGCCACCCCACGAGCCGGGGCCAGGGGAGCCCCCGGTCCCGTAGCGCCCGGTACGTCGCCTGCGGGGTCCTCCCCCCGGAGCAGCCGAGATCGAGCGGGCCGGAGGCGGCGTCACACCAGGCGGCGATCCGGTCGGCGGCGGCGGCCGCCACCGCCTCCGCGTCGGGAACCACGACGATCCGCACCGTTCACCTCCTCGCCGCGACGATCGCGCCCGACGACGCTACCGCGGCGGCGGCGGATCCGGCGACGCCGGCTCGCGAACGGGGAGCAGCCCGTCGGGTGGCCGGTCGGGTGCGCCGAACTGCGCCTCGTACAGCGCGGCGTACGCGCCGCCCCGGGCCATCAACTCGTCGTGACCGCCCTGTTCGACGATCCGGCCCTCCTCCATGACGAGGATCAGGTCGGCGCCGCGGATGGTGGAGAGACGGTGGGCGATCACGAAGCTCGTGCGGTCGGCCCGCAGGGCCGACATGGCCTGCTGCACGAGCACCTCCGTGCGCGTGTCGACCGAGCTCGTCGCCTCGTCGAGGATGAGCAACGCCGGATCGGCGACGAAGGCCCGGGCGATCGTGATCAGTTGCTTCTCGCCGGCGCTGATCACGCCCCCTTCGTCGTCGACGATCGTGTCGTAGCCGTCGGGGAGGTTGCCGACGAAACGGTCGACGAACGCCGCCCGGGCGGCGGCGCGGATCTCCTCGTCGGTGGCGTCGAGGCGGCCGTAGGCGATGTTGTCCCGGATCGTGCCCTCGAACAGCCAGGTGTCCTGCAGCACCATGCCGGTCGCCGCACGCACGTCGGCGCGGCGCATCGTCGCGATGTCGGTCCCGTCGAGGGTGATCCGTCCCGCGTCGACGTCGTAGAACCGCATGACGAGATTCACGAGCGTCGTCTTGCCCGCGCCGGTGGGGCCGACGATCGCCACCGTCTCCCCCGGATCGACGTGAAACGACACGCGGTCGATGAGGGGCCGGTCGGGCTCGTAGCGGAACGACACCTCCTCGAACGCCACCCGTCCGTGGCGCGTCTCCGGGGCCGCGGCCGGCGCGACGTCGGGCGGCTCCTCCACGGCGTCGAGCAGCTCGAAGACCCGCTCCGCCGAGGCGATGCCCGACTGGAACCGGTTGATCATCGAGGCGATCTGGGAGACCGGTCGGGTGAACTGGCGGGAGTACTGGATGAAGGCCTGCACGTCCCCGAGACGCATCGTGCCGCTCGCCACCCGCAGGCCGCCCACCACGGCGATGATCACGTACCCGAGGTTCCCGATGAGGGCGGCCACCGGCATGATGAGCCCGGAGAGGAACTGGGCGCGGAAGCTCGCGGCGAACAGCTTCTCGTTCTCCTCCTCGAACGTCTCCTGCGTCTCGCGCCGGCGACCGAACACCTTGACGAGGGCATGCCCGGTGAAGGCCTCCTCCACCTGGGCGTTGAGGACGCCGGTCCGCCGCCACTGGGCGATGAACTCGTCCTGGGAGCGGCGCATCACCACCCCGGCCACGAGGATCGTCGCCGGCACCGTGACGAAGGCGACGAGGGCGAGCACCGGCGAGATGGAGAGCATCATCGCCAGCACGAACACGACCGTCAGCAGCGACGTCAGCAGCATGCTCATCGTCTGCTGCAGGCTCTGCGACACGTTGTCGAGGTCGTTGGTGACCCGACTGAGGAGCTCCCCCCGCGGCACCCGGTCGAAGTACCGGAGGGGCAGCCGGTTGATCTTGTCCTCGACGTCGGCGCGCATCCGCCGGATCGTGTGCTGGACGGCATCGTTGAGGACGTACCCCTGGACGAAGCGCAGCACGGCGGCGCCGAGGTACAGCGCGAGGACGACGAGCACGACCCGGCGCAGCGCGTCGAAGTCGATCCCGCGGCCGGGGACGACGTCGACGCCGCCGAGCATCGCGGCGATCTTCCCCTGCCCCCGGGCCTGGAGCATGGCGATGGCCTCGGCCTTCGTCATGCCGGCGGGGAGGAGCCTGCCCAGCACCCCGGAGAAGATGATGTCGGTGGCCCGGCCGAGCACCTTCGGGCCGAGCGTGGTGAGGGCGACGCCGGCGACGCCGGCGACCACCACCCCGACGACCCGCACCCACTCCGGCCGGAGCCGTCCGGCGAGACGCCGCGCCGACGGCCAGAACTCCATCGGCTTCTGCCCGATGAGCCCGCCGCCGAAGGGGCCGCCGCGACCCGGGCCGCCCTGGACGTGGATCCGCTCCGTCCGCTGCAGCGGCGGCGGCCGCGTCATGAGACGTCCCCCACCGTGACCTGCGACGCGACGATCTCCCGGTAGGTGGGGCAGGAGGCGAGCAGCTCGTCGTGGGTGCCGGTGCCCACGATCGTTCCGCCGTCGAGGACGACGATCCGGTCGGCCTCCATGATCGTCGCCACCCGCTGGGCGACGATCACGACGGTCGAGTCGGCGACGACCGCGGCGAGGGCGTGCCGCAGGCGGGCGTCGGTGGCGACGTCGAGGGCGGAGAAGGCGTCGTCGAAGAGGTAGATCTCCGGACGCCGGATGACGGCGCGGGCGATGGCGAGCCGCTGTCGCTGACCGCCCGAGAGGTTCGTGCCCCCCTGGGCGACGTGGGCGTCGAGACCGTCGGGCATCGCGGCGACGAACTCCCGAGCCTGGGCGATCTCCAGCGCGTCCCACATCTCCGCCTCGGTGGCGTCGGGCTTGCCGTACCGCAGGTTGGAGGCGACCGTCCCGGAGAACAGGTAGACCCGCTGGGGAACGATCCCGATCCTGCTCCAGAGCACCTCCGGGTCGATCCGGCGCACGTCGGCCCCGTCGACGAGGACCCGTCCCGCGGTGACGTCGAGGAGCCGGGGGACGAGGTGGACGAGCGTCGACTTGCCGGCCCCGGTCGAGCCGATCACGGCCGTCGTCTCGCCGGGCCGGGCCGCGAAGGAGATGTCGCGCAGCACCGGATGCTCCGCCCCGGCGTACCGGAAACCCACGTGGTCGAACTCGACGGTGCCGTGACCGGGGAGGTCCACGACGCCCGCGGCGGGGGGGAGCACCGAGGGTTCCGTGGCGAGGACCTCGCCGATCCGGTCGGCGGACACGGAGGCCCGGGGGAGGAGCATGAGCATGAAGGTGGCCATCATCACCGCCATGAGGATCTGGATGAGGTAGGAGAGGAAGGCGGTGAGCGACCCGATCTGCATCGCCCCCGCGTCGATGCGAAGGCCGCCGAACCACATGACGGCGACGCTCGAGAGGTTCATGACGAGCATGACGGCGGGGAAGATGGCCGCCATCCACCGTCCCACCTCGATCGCCACGTCGGTCAGGGCGGTGTTCGCCGCGGCGAAGCGCTCGGTCTCGTAGGGCTCCCGCACGAAGGCGCGCACGACCCGGATCCCGGTGATCTGCTCCCGGAGGACCTTGTTGACGGTGTCGAGCCGGCGTTGCATGCGGCGGAACCCGGGCACCATGTGGGAGGTGATGAACCAGATGACGACGGCGAGGAGCGGGACGATGGCGGCGACGAGCCAGGAGAGCCCCAGGTCCTCGCGGAGGGCCATGACGACGCCGCCGACCATCATGATCGGGGCGGCGATGAGCATCGTGAACGTCATCAGGACGAGCATCTGGACCTGCTGGACGTCGTTCGTGTTGCGGTTGAGCAGCGTGGGGGCGCCGAAACGGGCGACCTCCCGAGCGGAGAACTCGATCACCCGGCGGAAGACCGCGGCGCGCACGTCCCGACCGAAGGCCATCGCCACCCGGGCCCCGACGTAGACGGCGAGGATCTGACCGAGGGCCTGCAGCGTGGAGATGCCGAGCATCCACGCCCCGGTGCGCAGGATGTAGCCGGTGTCTCCCCGCACGACGCCGTTGTCGATGAGGTCGGCGTTGAGGGTGGGGAGGTACAGGGCGGCGATCGTCGCCACGAGCTGGAGCACGACGACGACGAGGATCTCCCGGCGATACGGGTGGAGGTGGCGGCGCAGGAGCCGGATCAGCATCGATCGTCGCCCGGCGCGGCGACGACGCCGTGGAGGAGCACGTCGACGATGGCCGCGGCGTCGAGCCCCTCGCCGATGGTGCCGGCGGGGTGGACGGCGGCGAAGACGAGGCCGTGGAGGACGCTCGCCGCCTGGGCCGGTGCGATGCGGAGGCGGTCCCGGTGCGGTTCGAGCACCTCGACGAGGGCGCCGCGGATCGCCGCCGTCGCCTCGGCGACCACACGCGGTCCGGCCGGGGGGCGAGGAGAGGCCGGGGGACCGACGGTGCGGAGGACCCCGACGAGCGCGGCGACCGGCCCGCTCCAGGTGAGCAGCACCCGCACCGCCTCGTGGAGCCGAGCCTCGAGCGGCGCGTCGTCGGGGATGCGGGCGAGCGCCGCCTGCGCCGGCGCCGGATCCATGGAGACCCGGATCGCCTCGACGATGACGGAGGCCTTGTCGGGGAACACCCGGAAGATCGTCCCCTCGGCGACCCCGGCCGCCGCCGCCATCTCGCGGCTCGTCACGGCCGCGCCCCGCCTCAGCAACAGGGGGATGACCGCGGCGACGATCTCGCGCCGCCGATCCTCGGGGGGGAGTGGGGCGGCGCGTCGATCGGCGGAGGGCGTCTCCATGCGGGCCAGCATAACTGAGTGAGCACTCACTCAGTCGACGGACCGGTTGCCTCGGGCCCGGCCCGAGCCGCCCTCCGGGCGGCGGGAGGCCGTGCTGGTAGGCTCGTGACATCCCTGCAACACGGCACGGCTGACGGTTTCGAGGAGCGACGTCGGTGACAGCAGCGACAGGACCGGCCGGGCCACCCGCCGGCAGGAGGGAGCGGAAGAAGGCCGCCACCCGCCGGGCCATCGAGGACGCCGCCCGGCGGCTCTTCGCCGAACGAGGCTTCGAAGGCACCTCCGTCGTCGACATCACTGAGGCCGTCGACGTCTCCGAACGGACCTTCTACCGGTACTTCACCTCCAAGGAGGACGTGCTCTTCGGCTCGTGGCGGGACGACCTGGCGCTCGCCGTGGCGCTCATCGAGTCCCGCCCGCCCGCGGAGGCGCCGCTGGAGGCGATGCGCGGCGCCCTGCTCGCCATGGCGGACCACTTCGAGGCCCGGCGCGACCGGCACTTCTTCGTCGCCCGGCTGGCGACCTCCTCCCCGGCGGTCGCCGAGTACCAGGGCCAGGTGATCGTCCCCACCCTCGTCGAGACCCTCGCCGGCGCCCTCGGCCGGCGGCTCGGCGTCGACCCGACGACGGACCTGCGCCCCTACCTGTTCGCCGGCGTCGCCGCCGCCGCGGTCCACGCCGCGCTCGCCAACTGGGTGGCCGCCCGCGGGGAACGCCCCCTGCAGGAGCTCCTCCTCGAGGCCCTCGACCTGCTCGCCCGACCGGAGACCGTCACCCCTCCGGAGTGAGCGCCGGCTCGTCGAAGGCCCGGTGGTACGCCGCCTCGTCGACGAGCGTCTCGCCGCGGCGGCGATGCCAGCGGTCCCACAGCACCAGCAGCGACGGCATCACCAGGATGGCGGCCACGAGCGCCATGAGGATCGCCCAGAAGGTCACCTCGCCGAACTGGCGGAACGGCTCGAGGGTGGAGGTGACGAGCACCCCGAACCCGGCCGCGGTGGTGAACGCCGAGCCGGCCAGGGCCCCACCGGTGTGCGTCGTCGTCTCCCGGATGGCGGCGTCGGGGGAGTCGTGGACGCGGCGGTCCTCCAGGTACCGCAACGTGATGTGGATGGAGTACGGGACCCCGATCCCGATGGCGAGGTTGGCGATCATCGCGGTGACCACGTTGAAGGAGATCCCCCGCGCCGCCATGATGCCGAACACCCACAGCACCACCAGCACCACCGGGGCCATGGCGACGACCCCGAGGAACGGGCGGCGCACCTCCACGGCGAAGGCGACGATGAGGATGAGCGTCGCCGCCAGGAGGGTGATCGCCAGC
>AMFO01001608.1_pt1 | contig 16690 bp, 14 predicted proteins | sample 552608 | NCBI WGS metagenome assembly AMFO01 (sample SAMN01893955, study PRJNA167987) | microbial mat metagenome | biome: hydrothermal vent | place: USA: Loihi, Hawai'I | collected 2003-05-01
ACTCATTAGGCACCCCAGGCTTTACACTTTATGCTTCCGGCTCGTATGTTGTGTGGAATTGTGAGCGGATAACAATTTCACACAGGAAACAGCTATGACCATGATTACGCCAAGCTATTTAGGTGAGACTATAGAATACTCAAGCTTGCATGCCTGCAGGTCGACTCTAGAGGATCCCACGGGATCGAGCCCCAAGGCCTCGAGCTTCTTCTCGAGGTCGTGCTGGATGTCGGCGTCTTCGGCGGTCGCGAAGTCCTCCTCGAAGAGCTGCTCGACGATCTCGCTCTGGACAACCATGTCCTCGTGGAGCTTCATGCGGGCGCTCCCGTCGAGGACCTCCTTCGGCGGGTCGGGGTCCTTGCCGCCAGTGACCTCCTCCCAGAACTTCTGGTCGTCGTTCTCGAACAGCTTGAACTTCTTCAGGAGCTCGTCGAGGTTCATCCCGACGTGCGTCACGATGTGGCCGTAGTTGTCGGGGTGCGTCGGGTCGTTCTGGACTACGACGCGCAGGATGCGGCCGACGAACTGGATGTAGGGCGCGAGCGAGCGGAAGGGGCGGAAGATCGCCGCGACGCTCAGCTTCGGGTGGTCGAACCCCTCCCCCAACATCTGCACCTGGACAATGCAGTCGAGGACACCGCTGTAGAGGTCGCGCATGACCTCCTCGTTCGCCTTCTCGTCGGCCTCCTTGTCCGGGCTGCTGTGGACGATGGCGGTCTCGTAGCCGCGCTCCTGGTAGAGCGAGCGGATCTGCCGCGCGTGGTTGATCGAGCAGGCGACGGCGATGAGCTGGTGTTTGGTCCCGGTCTGGCGGAGCTGCTCGAGCTTCTCGAGGCTGTTGTCGACGATCGAGACGTTGCACGGCTCGGAGAGCGCGACGCCGCGGCTGAACCACACCTCGTCTTTCATCTCGAGGACCTCCTCGAGCGTGAAGGTGCGCTCCTCCCCCTTCATCGTGAAGGTGAGCTCGCTCGGGGCCGCGTAGCTGGCCTTCAGCTTCTTGACGTAGCCCCTGATGCTGGCGCTCTTGAACGGGTAGCGGAAGACGAGCTCGCCCTCGAGCTCCTGCCGGTCGCTGCGGAACGGGGTCGCGGTCAGGTTCGCGACCTTGGCGTTCGGGAACCTCGCGAAGACCCTCTGCCAGCTCGCCGCCGCGCCGTGGTGCGCCTCGTCGACGATGATGAGGTCGAAGAAGTCCTCGGGGAACTTCGTCAGCCACTTGTCCGCGTTCGTGCCGAACTGCTGGATGTTGGTCAGGACGATGTGCGACTTCTCGCACACGGAGAGGTTGCCGGTGTCGAGCGTGCAGACGTAGGGCCCGCTCGTCATGTCCCGGGGCTCCAACACGCCACGCTGCCGCCAGAAGCACTTCTGCTTGTTGGTGATGTCGAAGGCCTTGTAGAGCTCGTCCTTGATCGTGAGGTTCGGCGCGATCACGAGGACGCGGCCTTCGGCGATCCCGAATGGGAGGATGGCGGCCACCCCGGACTTGCCGCAGCCGACCGGGAGCTGGATCAGCGCCTTCTGGCCGCCGCGCTGGTAGTACGCCGCGGCCTGGAGGTAGGCGTCGCGCTGTGGCTCTCGGAGGTTTGGGTTGGCCTCGATGTTGGCCGGCGTGTCCTGGAAGAAGTCCTCGAGCCGTTGGCTGGTCTGCATCCAGGCGGCCAGCTCTTCACGGTCGTACATCCACTTCTTGCCGACGCGCTTTGCCGGGATACGGCTCTCCCGCGTGAGCTCGTAGAGCTTCGTCTTGCCCATGCCGAGGTACTCGGCGGCCTCGTCTGTGCCGATCCAGGTGCCAGCCATGTCGGAACGATAGCAAATGACACTTTCTGTTGGCAAACGGCATCTCGGGACGGTCATCCCTGTCTCACCCCGAAGAGGGGGTCGGCCGCGGGCACCGAAGTGGGGTGCGCTCGAGGTCGGTGGCCACCTACCTAGCCGGGCCTGACCTGGCCCCAGAGTCGTGGGTGCGCCCCACTGGCCGCTCTTGGACCCATCTCCAGGCGACTCTGTCGGTGCCCTGGCCGCAATCCCTGCTGTCCCCAGATCGCGACTCGGGGTCTCCGGACAGTCCCCGAGGAAGCCCAAGCCGGCGCTCATTGCCCTGCCCTGGGCGAGCATCGCGATGCTCGATGACGGCTCCAGGGTGCTCCAGGAACACAACCCCAACTCCCTCGGGGCAGCGGGGGTGTGGACCCGTCCAGCGGCACTGCAAGGGGTCGAGATCGATCACTGCGCAGTTCACGCGAGATTGCGCATGTGCGGCTGGGCCGGGGGCAGGACGCGATGGAGCTGACAGACGCATCCGGGACGTGTCACGCACGGGGGCAACGGCTACCAATACGAGATGTCCAGCGGATCGGGGCCGTCATCCAACGAATCGTCGAGTTCGATCAGGATCGCCCCGGCCGGGGGCAGCGGCCTCATGTTGCCCCTCTTGAGCGACCAGGCGGCCAGGGCCAGCGCCAGCGCGATCACGCAGTCGTCGTGGATGCCGTAGGGAGCCCCAGAGCGGACGTTGCCCTGGTCGGTGACCGAGTACTCGAATGCCTCCAGCTCGTCGACGAGCTGGGGGCAGAGCTCCGGTGTGGGCAGGATGAGTTCGCGCCGCTCGAGCTTGATGACCAGGTATTCCACCAAGGCCGCCTTCGACTTCTGCGTGAACGGGTAGCTACGGACCCGGCACCCCGCCTTGCCAGGCCCTCGCAGATCGGATCGCCGACCGTGTCTCCCGCCACGCCGCGCGGGTCTGGATTCGCTCGGCGGCCCTACGGCAGGTCGAAACCGATCACTCGATCAGCTCGGCGCCGGCCACGAGCAGGGGCCCGTCGTCGCCCTTCTTGAGCGCCCAGGCGGCCAGTGCGAGCGCGATCACGCAGTCGTCGTGGTAGCCAGAGGGTGCCCCGGTCCGGTAGTTCCCGTGTTCGGTCAGGGAGTACTCGAAGGCCTCCATCTCGTCGACGAGCTCGGGGAAGAGTTCGCGTCGAGGCAACACTAGATCGCGCTGCTCGAGCTTCAGGGCCAGGTGGTGGATCACGTCCGCCTTCGACCGGTTGCTGAACAGGTACGCTCCCACGCGGCAGCCGGCTCTCTCGAGGGCCTGGTAGAACGGCTCCCCCACGCCCGTCGAGTCGATCAGCACCTTCGCATCGTTGAATCGCCTGGTCAGGGCCTGCACGCGCGCGAACTGAACGGGCCAGTCGATGCCGTTGAAGCGGTCGACGGCAACAACGTGCCCTTTCTCATCGAGGATGACGATGACCGTGTAGTCGATGGACTTTCCGATGTCGAGGCCGGCGAAGTAGATGACCCCCTTCTCGGGCTCCCGCCATTCGCCGGTGGCCGCCTCCTGCACGTAGCGGAAGACGGCGCCAGCGCCCTCGATGAACTCGGCGCCGTACTCCTGGCGAAACACGCGCTCGGGCACCTGGAGGCGCTGAGCCTCGATCAGGTCGCGGTCGAGCAGCGGATTCGTCCAGCTCGGGTTGTTCCAGCTTCGGTAGGCCGGGTCCCGGCCCTGCCCGCGCATGTAGAGTTCGTGGAAGTACCCCTTCCCGTTCGGCGTAGAGATCAGGAGCGCCCAGCCCTTTCTGTCGATCAGCCGCTGGGAGAGGTGACTCTGCCAGATGTCCGGCTTGAGGCGGGAGGCCTCGTCGATGATCAGCCAGTCGAGGCCCTCGCCGAGCAACGAGACGGCGTTGTCGGCGGACTTGGCGCGGATCTCGGAGGTGCCGCCAGCCATGTTTCGGAGCACGAGCGTCCCGCTCGACTCACTCACCTTGACCACGCGGTGGCGCAAGTGCTGGTGTGCTTGGAGGACGATCTCGCGGAACACCTTGTTGGCCAGGTCGTAGGTCGGCGCGGCCACCCAGCCGATGGAGCGCTCGCTGGGCGCCATCGCGGCCGCCAGGCCCTCCATGGCCGCACAGAGGGTCTTCCCCCAGCGCACACCACAGGCCACGACACGTCGGGGGTGGTCGTCGAGGTGGATCTCGAGCTGGCCCGGGTGCGGCTCGTAGCCGAGGTCCTCGAAGAACTTGTGCTTGTCGAAGCGGCGCCGGGGTTCAGGCATCGCCCTCCTCCTCCTCGGGCTGCATCCAGCGCTCGTACTCGCGCCGGACCACTTCCTCGACGCTGATGGCCGTCCGGTCGGAGGGCTCGCCGCGGATCAGGCGCTCCTGGCGGATCGCCATCTCGAGGGCGCGCACGGCCTCCATGGCCGTCGCGAGCGGCATCGACCTCAGCGCCTCCAGGGCCTTGCCCTGGATGATCTTGAGCGACTTCAGGTGGCGCAGGTTCATGCCCTCGAGCGAATCCAGGGCGCGCTTCTCCGCGCCCTCGCGCGCCTTGCGCTCGAGCTCGATCACCTTGTCCTGCCACCGCGCTCGGGTCGCGAGTTTCGTCACCGCGCGCTTGGAAACGCCGTAGTGGTCGGCCACCTTCTGGTAGCTGCGGTCGGAGCCCAGGGCGAGGTAGTACTCGAGGGCGTCGGGCGGGATCTTGCCGCTCACGACACGCGCTCCTGAGCGACCTCGGCGAAAGTCTGGTCGGATCCGTCGAGCACGGCCTCTTTGCCCGTCGCCTGCTCCCAGCGCCGCACGGCGACGTCCACGAAGGCCGGGCTGATCTCCATGGCGCGGCACCGGCGCCGCAGGCACTCGGCGGCGATGAGCTGGCTGCCGCTGCCCGAGAAGGGCTCGAGCACGACCTCGCCGCGCTTCGTGTGCTGCTCCATCGGGATCTCGAACAGTCGCAGCGGCTTCTGGGTCGGGTGCTCGTTGCCGACCACGCGCCGCTTGCCCTCCCAGTCGACTTCCCAGACCGACGTCATCCCGTTCGCGAGATAGTGCGGCGGCTTGTGCCCCTGTCGCCAGCCGAAGAGGCACGGCTCGTGGGCCCAGCGGTAGTAGGCGTAGGTGAAGGTCGAGCTGGGCTTGACCCAGATGATCGGCTGGTGCCGCAGGATGTCGAACTGCTGGAACACCGCGTCGATGACGGGGTACTGGAGGTGCGCGTGCCAGACGTAGATCGCGGCGCTGTCGCGGGTTCGCGGGAGGACGGCCTTCAGCATCGCGCGCAGAAACTCGCCGAGGTCCTTGATCTCGATCTCGCGATACTTGCTCGACCAATCCTTGCCGGAGTCCTGTGGCCTGTCGGCGCCGGTGTAATCCACGCAGTACGGAGGATCGGTCGAGAGGAGCGCGGCGGTATCGTCGCCCATCAGGCGCGCCACGTCGTCCTCGTTGGTCGAGTCGCCGCAGAGAAGACGGTGTTTGCCGAGGATCCAGAGGTCGCCGGGCCGTGACACGGGCGTCTCCGGCGGTTCCTCCGGGCCAGGGTCGTCTACGTCGCCCGAGCCCTCGGCGTCCTCGGCCAGCTCGGCGAGCAATTCCTCAATGTCCGCATCGCTGTAGCCGACGCCGTCGAGGGAGTCCTCGGCACGCAGCTCCTCGAGCAGCTTCGCCAGCGCGAGTTCGTCCCACTCGGAGAACTCGTGGGTGCGGTTGTCGGCGATGGCGTAGGCGGTGGCTTCGATGTCCGGCCCGTCGAACCAAACGACGGGGACCTCGGTCATGCCGAGCTTCGTCGCCGCCTTGAGGCGCGTGTTGCCCGCGATGACCTCGCCGGTTCGTTTGGCCACGACCGGTTGCCGCCAACCGAACCGTCGCAGGGAGGCCGCGACGGGCTCGACCGCCGCGTCGTTGATCCGGGGGTTCGCCGGGTTGCCGAAGACCCGATCGATGGAGACCCACTCGACCTGGAACCCAGGCTCCTTCGACGGTTCGTCGGACTCGTTGACGTCGTCGCCGTTCGTGCTTTTCGTGTTGTCCATGCACGAATAGTCGTCGCACTCTCGGGGGTGTTGGTGGTCCTTCTGTGGTCACACGCGCAAGTCGAGGTTGCACAACGACGTCGTGCATGCACGTCCAACGATGCCCCCAGAACGGTCCTCGCGGGTTCTGCTCCGGTCCCTGAACGGTCCTTCGGCGCGAGCAGGCTCGATGCAGCGTGCTACGGACGTGCCTGGCTACGCAGCCGTGGAGTCCTGGTAGCGATCGGCGCCGAGGAAGAGCGCCCACTGGCCCTTGCTCGGGGTGCGCAGGATGTTGCCGAGGGCCTTGTTGCCTTCAAAGGGCTTCTGGACGCGAAACCGCTCGGCGCACGAGTCGACCTTCTCGCCGATGGCCTTCTCGGAAAGCCCGGAGCCGTCCCGCCTGCCGCTCTCCAGCCAGGCTTCGTAGAGCACGCGGATGATGTTGGCCTGCATCCCGGACTTGAAGGAGTAGCGCTGGCCCCGGACCACCATCCAGGTGAAGTCGTCCGCCACGGTCACATCGCCCTCGGGGACGCGCCGAGCCTGCAAGTCGACGGGCGGCATGAACTGGAGCGGCTGGTACTCGTGCACGAGTCCGGCTTGCTCCCGGCGCTGCTGCTCGACAAAGTCTGGAAGCGGCCCGAGATCGGGGGCCCAGGCAGTGCGCGACTCTGGCTCTCCCGTCTGTCGTGGATCCCGCGCCCAACTCATCGAGCCGATGCACGCGACGGTCTCACCGCAGGCGGTGTCGCAGCACTCGAAGAGGCAGGCGAACCGCCACTGCCCCGCGCCGATCTCTGGGCCGACCGCGTCACGCAGCGCCCGGCTCTCTGCACCCTCCCCGATGTGCAGCGTGTCCCGGTTCAGCAGGAGCACACCGCCTGCGCACGCGGGGCACGCGTAGGGCGGAACCCGGTGGTCGTAGAACGGCTCGGGCAGGGGCCCATCGGCGGGCCCGGCGGTGTTGGCGGGGACAGTCATCCGCTTCCTCTATCGGCCTGATCCTGCGGCCCGCTGACGCGGCTCTCGAGGATCTGAAGCACAACACGAGCATCCCTGCCGGGGCAAGTTCCCCGCACCTTTGGAGAGGGCCGGCTGCGCCCCTGCATCACCCGTCGTAAGCGGCTTATGGACAGCAACTTCCGCTCCGAGACAGCCCGCGGACTCGTCTCCGGGGAGGCCGAAATCGGGGAACCCATGGGGAACCTCCGGGGAACCACACGTCCGTCTCCGGAAGCCCTTGGGGGGCACGGCGAATCCCGACGTCGGCCGGGTCTTTCTCAACCCGTCACTATCGGGGGTCGCTCCGAACCGGCGACCCGATCGCCCCTCGCGGCCCCACGAGAAAGAGGACCCAGCCGGGAAGGGCCAGGTCCTCTCTTGGAAGTGGTAGCGGGGGTAGGATTCGAACCTACGACCTCCGGGTTATGAGCCCGACGAGCTGCCAGACTGCTCCACCCCGCGAACCAGGCCGGGGAGTGTAGTCGCGGGGCGGGGGGAATCAACCCCCGGGGGACGAGGAAGCGGGATTGTTTTGCGAACCTGCCCCTTGGAGGGTGGAGAGGAGGCGGGTGCGGAGGGATTCGAGGTCGGGTGTGCCGGGGACCACGGAACTCGGGGGGTCCGGGGGAGAGGCGAGGTCCGCTGCAGCGGGCGCGTCGAGGCAGGCAAGGGCGCCGGCGACTGCGTCCGGTCCGAGGGCGAGGGCGGCGCGGGTGAGGAGGTCGAGGTCCGCGAGGCGCAGGGGTTTGGGCTCGAGCTGCCAGGTGGAGCTCGTGACGATCGCGCGGGTGCGCCGGAAGAGTTCGTCGGCGAGGGAGGCGGGGATCGGGCCCTCCGCCGGGGGGTCGAGGAGCGCGAGGGCGCGGCGCAGGTCGGGGAGTTCGAGGGCGCCCGCGTCGGCCAGGGGGCGGTAGTCGGCGAGGGCGCCGGCGCGGTCCCCCAGCGCGGCGCGGAAGCGTGCGCGGTCGCGGTGCAGGAGGGAGCCGAGATCGCGCAGCGTGGCGGCGGCGGTGAGGGCCTCGGCGAAGGCGGTCTCGACCTCGGCCGTGGTGGGACGCCGGAGCGTGGGCGCCGCCGTCGCGGGGTCCTGCGTTCCTCCGTCCGATCCTTGGGGCCGGGGGCTCTCGTCTCCGCCCGGAACCAGCGCCAGCTTCGCGAGCAGCACGGCCCGCAGGGAGGCGGCGAGGGCGGGAGAGAACGCCGCGGCTCCGGGGGGCGCGGCCGTGCAGGCGGGAAGGTGCAGCTCGAGGAGGCGTGCGAGGAACGAGGCCGGGATCTCCCCGGAGGCGTCCGGCGATCGGCTCAGCTCCAGGAGCGGGTCCCCACCGAGGTGCAGGCACCAGGCCCACAGACACACCAGGCGATGATCGGCGGGCGGAAGCCGACGCGCCTCGGCCGGCGGAAGGGAGGAGGCGAGGCGGAGGGCCTGGCGGAGACGGAGGAACGCTCCCTGGCCGGAGCCGCTCGACGCGATCCGGCGCGCCGCTGCCAGGGTCGGGCCGGCTCGTCCCTGGGCGAGGGCGAGACAGAGGGAAGTGAGATCGAGGACCGAACTCCCGTCCGCGGCGAGCTCCTCGAAGGCCGGCGCGGAGAGCAGGCTCGGAAGGAGCGCCGGGCGTGCGCGGCGCGTGAGCAGGGTGACGAGCCGCCGCCGGAGGTCCGGGACCTGCTCGCTCCGGAAGCGCTCGGCGAGAAAGTCGAAGAACCCCGGGCGCAGCGCGGCGAGGGTGGGATCCAGGCGCTCCTCCGCGAACAGGTCGAGCGCGCGCCGGCGCAGGTCCGGACTCGCGCTGCCCGAGAGGCGCGCCACCTCCTCCAGGATCGCGCGCACCACGGGCCCTTTCCCGTCCCGAGCGTCAGCGACGGGATCGATCGCGAAGAGGACGCGGCGCAGGACGCCGAGCAGGGCGTGGGCGAGGGACGCAGCGGTGCGCGGATCGTTCAGGACGGCGATCACGCTGCCCGCATCGGAGGGCCGCGCGAAGGGCGCGAAGGTGGAGGCCGCCGCGTTCGCCAGGTCCACCGGCAGGGAGCGCGACGGCGCGCGCTCTGCGTCGGCATGGTCTCCGACGAGGAGCGCGAGGACGGAATCGTGCGCCGGACTCGCGCGCAGGACGTCCCCGAGCCCGGCGCCCTCGGCCCGGTCCGACAGCGCCGAGAGCGAGAAGAGGCACTCGAGCACGGGGTCCGGATCCAGGTCCGGCGCGCTCGTCACCCCCGCGAGGAGCGCGTCGAGGAGGCGCAGTCCACCGGCGAGGTCCATGCCCGCGTCGCTCGCCTCGCGGTCGGCCGGGTCCAGCGAGAAGGGCAGCCGCGCGAGGGCGCGCGCCGCTCCGAGGGCGCGATCGCCGCCGTGGATCGACGCGAGGTGCGCACGCAGGCGCAGGACCTCGGGTCCGGTCGGAGGGTCGTGCTCGAGGATGCCCGCGAGGGCGTCGAGCAGCTCGAAGTGCGGGCGCGGATCGAACTCGACCGCCAGCCTCGCGAAGAGTGAGGTGAGCACCGGACCGCGCTCCACGCGACCCGCGAGGACTGCCGCACCGAGCGTCCGGGCGGCGATGGCACGATCCAGAGGGTCGGGGTCGGCCAGGAGTTCAGTCGCTCGGCCGGGCTCGTTCGAGAGCCAGCCCCGCAGGAAGCCGCGGCCGCGCTGCTCGGCCTCCGCCAGGCCGCTGAGATAGACCGCCGGCACCTCGAACTCGCGCAGGGCCCCGATGCGCATCCGGGCCGCGGCCCGCGTCGGCACCCAGATCCCGAAGAGCTCGTGCAGGGCCTCGCGCGCGGCGGCGGCGCGGGCCCAGACGGCGGGCTCCGGCCGGGTTCCCGATCTGCTCTCGCCCGGGTCCCCCTCGGGCAGGGCTTCCACCAGGAGAGTCGTGTAGCGCGTGAGGTGTGCCCGGCCCACCGCACGCGCGGCGGAACACCAGAGGTCGTCCCCCACCCCCACCGGCTTGGAGAGCACGGATCGCAGGCGGCCCGCGAGCAGGTCCACACCCACCGCATCGACGAGACCCCGCTCGAGGTCCGAGACCGCCTGGCGCTCGAGGGCGTCTCGGGTCTCGTTGCGCTGGGCGGGGAGCCCCGCAAGCGGCGCGCAGCCCGCCCGCAACAGAAGACGATCCACGCCACGCCGACCGAGCGTCGCCCAGAAGATGCGCGGGGTCTCGGTCGAGGCGTCCTCCGGGGTCGGCGAACCGTCGCCGGACTCCACGGTTGCAACCGGAACCCCCTGTGGCGGCGCGAGGTGCCCGGGGTCGGTGCCCGCGTCCTCACCCGGTTCCGGTGCGGCCTCGGGGATCACCCCGGGGTCCTGGAATCCCGGCTCCCCCCCGTCCGGAACTCGCGCGTCCTCGCGCGGAGCGATGCAGGCCGCGCCCGAGGCGAGGACCGCACAGCCAATCCACCTCCCCAGCGCTCGGGCGTGCCTCACAACCCCCCTCACCCGCCGGCTCCCTCGAACGACGGGTCCAGAGCCTGGAGCTGCGAGACCACCCTCGAAGCAACCTCCGCGGGCGTGCCCTCCCCGCTCTCGACGATCCCCGTGGCGAGGGCCCGGTAGAGCGGTTCGCGTCGTGCGAGCACGGCCGGGACCTCCGCGCTCGCGTCCTCGCCCTCGAGCGCCGGTCGCGGCGTCGGATCCCGTGCGATGCGCGCCCCGAGTACGCCCGCCGGTGCCCGGAGCCAGATCACGTGGGTGGCCGACCGCAGCCAATGGCACGCGTCGGCACGCACGATCGACCCGCCGCCCGCGGCGAGGACCAGCGCCTGGGACGGTTCGAGGAGACGCCGCAGCGCCTCCGCCTCCAGGATCCGAAAGCGCCCGAGCCCCACGCGTTCGAGCAGCGCGCCGGTCGTCTCCGCCGCCTCCCCCACGCGCCTGCCCCAGCGCAGGGTCTCGGCGTCGAGGTCCACGAAGGCGAGGCCGAGCCGTTCGGCGACGAGCCGCCCGACCGTCGTCTTTCCCGCCCCGCGGGCGCCGATCAGCGAGACGGCGCGGCGGGAGCTCACGCGCCGGCCTCCGCGCTCTTCGGCGTGAGGGCCGCGCGATCCTCGTCGAAGGCGTGCTCGAAGGTCTTGCGCAGGAGTTCGCTGTTCGGCTCCATCCCGGTGAAGAGGCGGAACTGCACGGTCGCCTGGCGCAGGAACCACTCCGCACCGGGCACCGGTGTGCATCCGCGCGCGTGGGCCGCGGCGAGCAGCTCCGTGCGGATCGGCCGGTAGACCGCGTCGAGGACGAGCGTGTCGGCCGGGATCCATTCGGCCGGGATCACCGGATCCGCCTCCTCCTCGCGCCCGCGTGTCCCCACGGGCGTGGCGTGAACGAGCACGTCGAAGCGCTGCCCGGGGATCGAGTCCCAGGCGATCGCGTCCGCCCCGAACGCGGCGCCGAGCGCCTTCGCCTTCTCCGCGCTGCGCCCGGCCACGAGGACGGTCGCGCCGACAGAACGAAGCGCGTGGAGAACCGCACGCGCCGCGCCGCCCGTGCCCAAGACGAGCGCCCGCACCTCGGAGAGTTGTTCGGGCCCGCTCCCGATTCGATCCGCGTGGATGGAGAGCCCCGCCGCAAGGGTCTCGCGCACGGCCGGCACATCCGTGTTCGCGCCGCTCCAGCCCGTCTTGTCACGCACGAGCGTGTTCACGGCACCGGTGCGCTGGGCCGCCTCGTCGCGCCGCTCCACCGCCCGGAAGGCGTCCTGCTTGAAGGGAGCGGTGATCGAGAGTCCGCGCATGTTTTCGTCCTGGGCAAGGGCGAAGAAGGCGTCGAAGTCCGTCGGCTCGAAGGCGACGTAGACGGCGTCGAGTCGCGCGCCCTTGAGCGCCATGCCCTGGACGCGCGGGGAGAGCGAGTGCTGAATCGGGTTTCCGACGACGCCGAACACCGCCGTCTCCTGACTGATGCCACCGGGCGGAAGCAGGCCGAGCATCTCGTCGAGTGGAATCTGCCCGGGCGCCGTGGACGCCTCGCCGCTCCTCGAGGGGGCACTGCAAAAGGTGAAGGGCGACCCGAAGATCGGCGCGAGTAGGCGCGTGAAACGGCCCGCCTCTCCGGCGCAAAACGAGATCACGCCGCGCGTCGTGCGCAACCAGCGCAGGAGCCGCATGCCGTCCTCGGTGGAGGCCGCCTCGGTGATGAGCTTCGTCAGATCTCCCTCGCAGAGCACCTCGATCAGGTCTTCGTGCAGCGCGTTGAAGTCCTCGTTCTCCGCCGGGGTCTCGAACTCGTGGCGCGAGACGATGCGGTGGCACGGCGCCGGGACCTCGCCCAACTCGAGCGAGAGCCTCCAGTCGATGTCCACGAAGCGCGCCCCCGCCTCGGCGGCGTCGGCCAGCAGCTGCAGCCGCTCGTCGACCGATCCCCCGAAGCTCCCATAGGCCTCGGGACCGTGGCAGCTCACGATGAGGGGCTTCTTGAGGTCCGAGGCGAGGCGCGCGAGCGCCTCCTTCCCCGGGTGTCCGATGCGGTCGAGGCGCAGCTCGATGAGGTCCGCGAGCGGCGCGTCGCGCAGGGCGCTCTGGGCGAGGGTCTCGAACCGGTCCGCGATCAAGGAGACGACGAGTGCCATCCCAGGAGTCTATCCGCCGAGGAGCCTCGCGAGCTCGATCGCTTCGGCTCCCGCCACGGTTCCGCGCTCGCGCGCGAGTTCGAGCATGCGCAAGCCCAGGACGCGGTAGGCCGCACACGCCGATGGATCGAGGGCGGCGAGCTGTCGGGCGACGAGCCCAGCGGCACCGCGCGCGATCGGCCCAGTGAGGGCCGCCTTCGCCCCTCGCTCTTCCAGGTTCTGGAGAGTGGAGCGGAGCAAGGCGAGGAGCGCGGCCTCGAAGTCCGGGGTTCCGGCGGCCGTCTCGCGGGCCAGATCGAAGAGCGCCACGAGACCGCCCGAGAGCAGGGATGCAGCGGCGTGGAGCCGTGCGGAGGCCTCCTCCCCATCGCCCGCGAGGGAAAGCTCGCGCGCGCCGAGGGCGCCGACGAGGCGGGAGGCGAAGCCGCGCGCGGCCTCGCTCCCGGCGGTCGCGAACCAGGTCTCTCGAAAGCGGCCCTCGGGGACCTGCCCCGACACGGGCGGAACCGCGAAGAGCGGGTGCGCCTTGCCGGTCGCGAACCCGAGGGCCCCGAGGGGCGCGAGTACGCTCGGGCCGAAGGTGCCGTTCGTGTGGAGCAGCGCGGCGTGCCCGCCCTGCTCGGGGGGCTCCTTGGCGAAGACGGCCGCCAGCTCCTCGGCGAACCCGGCCAGGGCGTCGTCGGCGACGCAGAGGAGGGCGAGTTCCGCCCCCTCGACCGCGAGGGCGGCGCTGCCGGCCACCTCGCCCTCGCCCTGCATGCGGCCGAGCAGTTCGAGCGCCCGCTCGCCGTTCCGCGACCAGAGCACGGGCACCGCGCCCGCGACGGAGAGTTCGAAGGCGAGGGCGCTCCCGAGGGCACCGCAGCCGAGGACGGCGACACGGACCCCGAGGAGGTCCGCCGTGGGGGTATTAATCAGCCGCGCCATGGGCGCGATCGTAGGAGTCGTAGTCGAGATCGTCGAAGGAATGCGCCACGTATCCCTCCTCCTTCGATCGCTCCAACTCCGCTCGGTAGGCCTCGATCACACGCGTCTCGACCTGGTTGCGGGCCTCCTGGTGGATCGGGTGCGCGATATCCGCGTAGAGCCGCATGCGACCGCGCTCGTCCTGGGACCCGCGCGAGGCACCCAGGCGCTTGCCGCAATCGTTGCAGTGGCGTGCCCTGAGGTGGTTCTTGCAGCCGCAGGAGGGGCAGCGATCGCAGAGCTTGCGGCTCGGCATGGCGATGAAGAGGCCGCTCGCCCCGTCGATGATCTTCAGGTCGCGCACGACCAGGCAGTCGTCCACGGTGATGCTGGCAAAACCGCGCAGCTTGTCCGGCTGGCCGTCGAGCAGCTTGATGCGGACCTCGGTGATCTTCATGCAGTCGTTGGAACGAGTCGAGGGGGGGCCAACTCGGGACGCCTGGCAAAGAGAAGGGCTCACCGGAGCGATTGCAAGGACGGCCGGGGGCCGGCGCGCCGCGGGACGCCGAGCCGGACCGGAGCTAGGCTCGCTCGACGCGCACACCCGCGCCGAAGGGGTGAGCGATGCTTGCGAGACGAAGCCCGTCATCACGGGACATTCTCCGCATCGCCGGGAGCCCGAGGAAGTCCCGCGCGGCCTCTTCGCCCTCGAACACGCCGAAGAAGGAGGCGCCGCTTCCCGCGAGGCGAAAATGCGCTCCGCCCGCGTCGTCGAGGACCGCGCGCACCCGCGCCAGCCCGTCGATCGCGGCCAGGGCCGCGGGCTCAAGATCGTTCCCGAGGCGCGCGCGCGCCTCGTCGATCGGGAGCGACCAGAACGATTCGGGGTCGAAGGACTCTCGCTCCGGGACCTCGCCCCGGCTCCGCAGCTCGTCGAGCGCCGCGTACACCGAGCCCGTCGGCGCCCCCACTTCGGGGGTCAGCAAACAGAAGACGCGCTCCGTCCGCGGCGCGGGAAGCGCCCGGACCGAGCCACCGGATCCGGATCCGTGTCCGTACCCCGAGGCCGCGCTCGCCAGGAAGAACGGCACGTCGGCGCCGAGTTCCGCGAGCGAACCCTCGAAGCGCGCCCGGTCCTTTCCGGCGGGATCGAATCCCAAGCAGAGTCCAAGCCCGAACGCGACGGCGGCGGCATCGGAGCTTCCCCCTCCGAGGCCCGCCCGCGACGGGATGCGCTTCTCGAGTCCGATCCGAACGTGGCTCGGAAGACGAGCGCCCTCGAGCGCGAGGACGAGCCGGGCGGCGCGCAGCGCGAGGTTCGTCTCGTCGAGCGGAACGTCCTCGCTCCAGGCGGGCCCGGAGCCCGCGAGCTCGACGGTCACCTCGCCGCGGGCGCTGCCCGTGCCGTCGCACGCGACGCCCACGCGATCGAGGAGATCGAGGGCCAGGAGCGTCGTCTCCAGCGTGTGCATCCCGTCGGATCGACGCTCCCCGACCCGCAGGGAGAGGTTGACCTTCGCCGGTGCGCTGACGACGACGCGCTTCAAGGGGTCTCGTCCTCCGAGAGCGAGAGGTTGTCGATCAGGCGCACGGCCGACGACCTTCCGCCGCGTCCCCAGACCTTCGCGGCCACCAGGGCACGCGCCGCGGTCAGGGGCCCGGGTGCTCCGCTCGCGCCGCCCCTGCGCCCCCAGTCCCGTGGGTCGAGCACGACCGCGTACTCGACCTCGAGACCCTCGCCGCCGAGCTCGGCGGCGAGCACCCGCTCGAGCGCATCCGCTCGCCGCTCCCCCGCCCGCCACGCATCGCGGGCGCGAAAGAGGCCGCGCGAGAGGGCTCTCCCGCTCTCCCGTGCGAGCGGGTCGAGGAGCAGGTTGCGCGACGAGCGCGCCATGCCGTCGGGGTCGCGGGAGGTGGCGCAGACGCGCACCTCGGGTCCGTCCTCCATCGTCTCGGCGACGTGACGCACGACGAGGCTCTGCTGGAAGTCCTTCTCGCCGAAGTACGCGCGCGCCGGGCGGACGAGCTGGAAGAGGCGTCGCACGATCGTCGCCACACCATCGAAGTGTCCCCGGCGGTGCGCCCCCTCGAAGCCCCGGGCCGCGGGCCCGGGATCCACGAACTCGATCGTGTCGGGGTCCTTCGCCTCCGGGAAGAAGCCGGCGAGGGTCCCGGTGAACGCCATCGCCGCGCCGGCCCCCACGAGGAGCTGCGCGTCGGCCTCGAAGTCACGCGGGTAGCGCTCCAGGTCGCCCGGGTCGTCGAACTGCAACGGGTTGACGAAAATGCTCACCACGGCCAGGTCGTTCTCGGCGACCGCGCGCCGAACGAGGCCGAGGTGTCCCACGTGCAGCGCCCCCATGGTTGGGACGAGGCCGAGGGTCTTTCCCGCGGCGCGCTGCTCGCGGCAGAAGCGCCTCGCGGCGGCGGGGTCAGGGCATCGAACGAGGTCCATCGGGGGCAGCGGGATCGGATCCGGGGACGGGCTCAGCGAACGCGGGAGGCCTCGGCGGGGAGCCCGGCGAGGGCGGCGCACACGCTTCGGCCCGAGGGAAGTACGAGGTCTGGCGCGAGCTCCGCCAGCGGCTCAAGGACGAAGCGGCGCTCCTCGAGGCGCGGGTGCGGGACCACGAGGTCGTTCTCGAGGATGCGCTCCTCGCCGAAGAGCAAGAGGTCGAGGTCCAGGGTGCGCGGGCCGTTGCGGACCTCGCGCGCCCGATCGCGCCCAAAGGCTCGTTCGACGCGCTGCAGGAGCTCGAAGAGGGCGCGCGAGTCGAGATGAACGCGCACGGCGAGGACTCCATTCAGGTAGGCGCCCTGCCCCGCCGGGCCGCCGACGGGCTGGGTCTCGATCCAGCGGGAGACGCGCAGCACCTCGAGGCCGGGCGCGCTCCCGAGGGCCGCCACGGCGCCGTCGAGGTGCACCGCGCGATCCCCGAGGTTCGATCCGCAGGCGATCCAAGCCACGGTCTCCTCCGCACGCACATCCGGGGCCCGGCTGGGGATGCGCCGGTCTGCGGTCTGGTCGGTGTCTCGTCCCATCGCGATCGGCTCAGGCCGCCCGGTTGCGACGGCGGACCAGGGGCAGGACGAGTCCGGACACCGTAAACCCCGTGAAGAGCAGGAACAGGAACGGGACCGGCGCCACGAAGAAGAGCACGCCCAGGAAGACAAGCCCGACGAGGGTGAAGAACTGACCGCGCCCGGCGACGAAGGAGACGGCGTGGATGTAGCGCACGTTGCTGACCATCAGGAAGCCGACGATCGGCAGCATCGCGACGAGCAGGGCCGGGACCCAGTCGAGGATCGGGCTCCACTCGACGCTTTGCATCCAGGCGAGCACGCCGTGGAGCGGGGTCGGCGTGCCCTCGATGGCCTCGAGCTCGGGACGCCGCAGGAT
>AMFO01002512.1_pt1 | contig 16687 bp, 14 predicted proteins | sample 552608 | NCBI WGS metagenome assembly AMFO01 (sample SAMN01893955, study PRJNA167987) | microbial mat metagenome | biome: hydrothermal vent | place: USA: Loihi, Hawai'I | collected 2003-05-01
AGATCGCCGAGGCGTACGAGGTGCTCTCCGACCCGGAGCGACGCGCCCGGTACGACCGGGGCGAGGTGTTCGCCTCGGGAGACCTGTTCTCCCAGTTCGGGGGCCTCGACGACATCCTGCAGCAGTTCTTCGGGTCCACCTTCGGGGGCTTCGACTTCGGGTTCGGGGGCGGCGGCCGGCGCCCCCGGCGCGGCAGCGACGTCACCGTCTCCCTGGAGCTCACCCTCGAGGAGGCCGCCTTCGGCGTGCGCCGCGAGGTGACCTTCCGTGCCCCGACCCGCTGCGAGCACTGCGGCGGCTCGGGGGCCGAACCCGGGACCGCGCCGGTCACCTGCGCCACCTGCCGGGGCCGAGGCCGGGTCCAGGTGGCCCGGAACACGCTCCTCGGCCAGATGATGACGGTGGCCGCCTGCGCCGCCTGCGGCGGGACGGGCCGGAGGATCGACACGCCCTGCTCGCGCTGTCGGGGCGAAGGGCGGGTCATGGGGGAGCGGAGCGTCTCGGTCGTCGTCCCGGAGGGGGTCGAGGACGGGACGCGCCTTCGTCTCAACGGGCGGGGCGGGGCCGGTCCCGCCGGGAGTCCGCCCGGCGACGCGTACGTGGAGCTCCGCGTCCTCCCCGACGCGCGTTTCGAGCGGACCGGCGACGATCTGCACCATCGGGTGACGATCGGCGTCGCCGAGGCCACCTTCGGCACCCGGGTCGAGGTGCCGCTCCTCGAGGGTGGCGCCGAGACGCTCGATCTCCCGCCAGGGACCCAGCCCGAGACCGTCGTCCGGATCCCCCGCCGCGGCGTGCCGCGGCTGCAACGCCGGGGCCGTGGCGACCTGCTCGTCCACGTCGGCGTCGAGATCCCCACCGACCTCGGGTCCGACGAGGAGGAGGCGCTGCGGCGGTTCGCCGAGCTTCGCGGCGAGCGTCCCGCCTCCCGTCGACGCGGGTTGTTCCGCCACTGACGTGGGTCACGTTCCCGCCGTCTACCTTCCCGGGCCGTGGCCGGCGGACGCCATCGGCGTCCCGGACCACGTCCGCCACCATCTCGGCACCGTCCTGCGCCTCCGGTCCGGCGCACCGGTCGCGTACACCGACGGCGCCGGGACCGTCGGGCGGGGACGATGGGTGGGCGGCACGGTTCGTCGGGGTGAGGAGCGACGCCTCGACCCACCGCGACCGGTGACGGTGGCGGTGGCTCCGCCGCGTTCGGCCCACCGCGCCCGCTTCCTGGTGGAGAAGCTCGCCGAGCTGGGGACGACCCACCTCGTCTGGCTGGAGACGAGCCACGGACGGGGGAGGCCACCGAGGCCCGAGAAGGCACGTGCCTGGGCGGTCGGAGCTCTCGAGCAGAGCCGGGGGGCGTTCCTCATGGAGATCTCCGGACCGGCGGGGTGGGAGGACCTGGAGCGGCCCCTCTTCGTTGCCGATCCCACCGGGGGACCACCCGAGGTCGTGGTGGACGGGGGGCGGCCGGTGACGCTCGCCGTGGGTCCCGAGGGGGGACTCGCCCCCACGGAGGTACCCGGCGACGCCGTTCCCTTCCGTCTCGGGGAGCGCATCCTCCGGGTGGAGACGGCCGCCGTCGTGGCCGTCGCCCTGGTACGGTGCCGTGACGGCGCCGGATCGTTGACACCCGGTGCCGGAAAGTGACTACACTGTGCTACTGAGAGCGGTTGTGACTGCGCTCTCGGTGGCGGTTGGGGGAGGTCCTCGTGGTTGCGTACAACGAGCTCGTCGGGCGTCGCCTCCGTTCGATTCGGCGGCAGCGCGGCCTGTCGCTGCAGGACGTGCAGCGACTCACGGGCGGCGAGTTCAAGGCGGCGGTGCTCGGAGCCTACGAGCGGGGAGAGCGGAGCCTCTCGGTGCCTCGGCTCCACCGGCTCGCCGCCTTCTACGAGGTGCCGGTCACCCAGATGCTGCCCCCCGAGCCGGGAAGCATGCCCTTCTCCGGCACGGCCACCGGAGGCGTGACCATCGACCTCAACCGCATCGAGAACCTCTCCGCGGAGGACGCCGTCATCTTCGAGCGCTTCCTGCGGGGGATCCAGATGCAGCGGCAGGACTTCAACGGGAAGGTCCTCACGGTGCGTCGGGACGACCTCAGACTCCTGTCGCTCCTGCTCGACTCGGCCCCCGAGCACCTCGAGGAGCGACTCGGAGAGCCGCGGGTCGCCCCGGAGAATCCCTGAGCGCGCCGGGGGGCGCGCTCGCCTCGGGAGCGGACGTCGATATACTGCGGGCGCCCCCGATGCGGACGTCCCACGCGTTCCCCGTTCCCTCGCACGAGGACCCCACCCCGTGACGAACCCCACCGCCACCGACACACGTCTGCGCGTGTCCAGCAACCACCTCATGGTCGAGCTGCTGGGCGAGCGCGACGCGTTCCTCCGCCAGGTGGAGCGAGCGTTCCCCGAGACGCGGATCGTCGCCCGGGGCAACGAGATCCGCATCGGCGGCGACGCCCGAGACGTCGAGCGGGCCCGGACCGTGCTCGAGGAGCTCCTCATCCTCGTGCAGGAGGGCCAGCAGCTCGACGAGGACCGGGTGGGACGCGTCATCGCCATGGTTCGCGACGAGGTGCCGCAGCCGTCGGGGGTGTTCACCGAGTCCATCGTCGTGGGACGGGGACGCCACGTCCGACCCAAGACCCTCGGTCAGAAGCGGTACGTCGACGCCCTCCGAGAGAACACCCTCGTCTTCGGCATCGGACCCGCCGGCACCGGGAAGACCTATCTGGCGATGGCCTGCGCCGTGGAGGCGCTCGTGGGCGGCTCGGTGCGCCGCATCGTCCTCAGCCGGCCGGCGGTGGAGGCAGGGGAGCGTCTCGGGTTCCTGCCCGGCGATCTCGCGGCGAAGGTCGACCCCTACCTGCGGCCCCTGTACGACGCGTTGTACGAGATGCTCGGCCCCGACCAGACCACCCACCTGCTCGAGCAGGGCACCATCGAGATCGCCCCCCTGGCGTACATGCGGGGGAGGACGTTGAACGACGCCTTCATCGTGCTCGACGAGGCCCAGAACACGACACCGGAGCAGATGAAGATGTTCCTCACCCGCCTCGGGTTCAACTCGAAGATGGTGGTGACCGGGGACGTCACCCAGGTCGACCTCGAGGCCGGCCGCGGGTCGGGCCTCCGCATCATCGGTGACGTCCTCGGCGACGTGCCCGGCATCGCCTTCGTCGAGCTCACCGGGGACGACGTGGTCCGGCACCGCATCGTCGCCGCGATCGTCGAGGCGTACCGCCGCTACGAGCTGCGCCGGCAGGAGGCGTCGACATGACCCCCGCCACCCGCCGCGCCGCGGCGCTCAACGCCGTCATCCTCGTCGCCACGGTGGTGCTCGTGGCGCTCGTCCTCGTCGTGGGCCGCAAGGTCCCCGAGCCCGTGGACACCACCCTCGTCGTCGGAGAGCCCGCCCCGCAGACCTTCGTGGCGAACCGGTCCACCGCTCCCATCGAGGACGTCGCCGCCACCGAGCAGGACCGGGAGAAGGCTCGTCTCGCCGTGCCCACCCAGTACAAGATCGACAACACCGCGACCGTCGCCGCCCGGGCCGAGGTGAATCGCTTCTTCGAGACCTTGCGGGGAGGCGCGTTCGCGGAGCCCCCGCCGCAACCCGCCACGACCACCACCACGACGACGGAGCCGCCGACGACGAGCTCGAGCACGACGACGGCCGAGGCATCCGGTTCGACGAGCTCGACGACCACCACGACGACGGAGCCGCCGACGACCACCACCACGACCATCCCCCGCAAGAGCCTCGACGAGCAGGTCGCCCAGCTCCAGGCGGCGTACCCGATCCTCAACCTCGAGACGGTCAAGGCGTTCGTGACGCTCTACAACAACGACCTCGATCGGGTGGCCGCCGGGGAGCAGGCCGTCTTCCCCGAGATCGAGCGAGAGGCCGACACGCTCATCCTCCAGGAGGAGGAGCGGGGCATCCGCCAGGAGGACCTCGTCGACGCCCAGAACAAGTACCTCAACCCGGTGAGCCGGCCCCCGATCTTCATCTCCGGGCTCCCCGACGACGAGCAGGCCCTGGCCCGGGACGCCATCGCCAAGCTCGTCGCCAGCAACCTGCGGCCGAACATGGTCATCGATCAGGACGCCTGGGATCGGAAGAAGGAGGAGGCCGCGGCGGCGGTCACGCCCCGCACCGTCGTCTACCGGGCGGGAGACACGATCGTCAACGAGGGGGAGCCGCTCACCGCCATCCAGATCCAGGCGATCGACCAGCTCGGCCTCTTCAAACCCGACGTCAAGATCACCCCGTTGCCGGCGATGGCGCTGCTCGGGGCCATCGTCGTGCTCCTCGCCGCCTTCTTCCTCTGGAGGATCGCGCCCGGCCAGTGGTCCCGGCCCCGCCACTTCGCGCTCCTGGGGATCATCCTCCTCCTCGCCGCGGTCGTCTCCCGCATCCCCGAGTTCTTCCTCCGTGGCGATCCGGAGCTCGGCTACGTCATGCCGGCGGTGGCGATCGGCTTCATCGCCGCCATCCTGTTCGACCCGCGGACCGCCGTCCTCCTCGCCATCCCCACCGCCGGCTTCACCGCCATCTCGCTGGCGTCGGCGACGGTGGGTGCCGGCGCCGAGCCGCGCACGGTCGCTTTCACCGTGTTCGCCGCGGTGGCCACGGTCGTCCCGGTGGGGTTCGTCTCGAGCGTCTCGTCCCGGCGTCAGCTTCGGCTGGCGGTGATGGGATCGGCGGTGGCGATGCTGCCGGTGGCGTTCGCCCTCGAGTGGCTGTTCGGGGAGTACCGCCTGGCGGTACTCGCCGGAGCCTGGGCCTCGATCGGCGCCCTCGTCGCGGGGTTCCTCGGACAGGGGCTCGTCTCCTTCCTCGAGAACGCGTTCGGGATCACGACGACGCTCAACCTGCTCGACCTGCTCGATCGCAACCACCCGGCGTTGCGGCTGCTCGAGGAGCAGGCACCGGGGACGTTCAACCACTCGATGCTCGTCGGTTCCCTCGCCGGCCGCGCCGCCCGGGCCATCGGCGCCGACCCGCTCCTCGCCCAGGCCGCGGCGTGGTACCACGACCTGGGGAAGACGGAGAACCCGCAGTACTTCATCGAGAACCAGGTGGGGGTGTCGAATCCCCACGATCTCCTCCCCCCGGCCGAGTCGGCGCAGATCATCCGTCGCCACGTCACCGACGGACTCCGGCTCGCCCGGCGGTACCGGATCCCTCCCGAGGTGGCCGAGGGCATCCGCGAGCACCACGGCACGGGCCTCATGCGCTACTTCTATCACAAGGCCCTCGACGAGGATCCCGCCGTCGACGCCGACCTCTTCCGGCACCACGGGGTCCGGCCCCGTCGCAAGGAGATGGCGATCCTCATGCTCGCCGACGCCGCCGAGGGGGCGACACGGGCCTACGCCCAGCACGAGGACCCCACCGCCGAGGGACTTATGGACGTCGTCGACGCCGTCGTGCAGGAGAAGCTCGACGACCGGCAGCTCGACGAGTCGCAGCTCACCTTCGGCGACCTCACCCGGATCAAGGAGGAGCTCGTGCGGGCCTTCATCGGGTACTACCACACCCGGGTTCCGTACCCCGGGTTCCCGGGGCCCACCGTGCCCCAGGGGCGGGCGGCGGCGCTGCCGGCAGGGGAGGACTCCCCGGACGGACCCGCCACCGAGGACGCGGGGGAGGAAGGAGACGACGACGTATAGCCCGCGGGGGACCTCCCGGGGCCGTCGGCGGCACGACCGTGACACGATGATGGACATCCTCCTCTCCGACGAACAGGACGAACCCGTCCCCGGCGCCGAGTTGCTGAGGATTGCCGAGACGGTGCTGCGCTCCCAGGGTGCCCCGGAGACCACCGAGGTCGCCATCGCCCTCATCGGGGAGGACGTCATCGCCGGGTACAACGAGCGCTTCCTCGACCGGAGCGGGCCCACCGACGTGCTCGCCTTCCCCGTTCTCGAGCTGGCGCCGGGATCCCCACCGCCGGCGCAGGGGGACGCACCGGTGGGGCTCGGCGACGTGTTCATCGCCCCGACCGTCGTCCGCCGCAACGCCGCGGCGCGTGGTGTCGCCTACGAGGACGAGCTCGCCCTCATGGTCGTGCACGGACTCCTGCACCTCCTCGGCTGGGATCACACCGCGGAGGAGGAGGCGAAGCGCATGGAGGCACTCGAGGGCGAGCTTCTCGCCCGCGTCGGGAGGGTTCGCCCATGATCGGTACGGCGTTCGGCGCGGCGGCCGCCCTCCTCGTGGTGGCGGCGTTCCTGCGGGCGGCCGGCGCCTCCCTGGTGCGGACCCCGCGCGCCGACGCCCTGCACGACGCCGCCGAGGGGAACCGCCGGGCGCGGATCGTCGCCCGGCTCCTCGAGGAGCGGGCCCGGATCCAGCCGGCCCTCAACACCGTCCTCACCGGGCTCGTGGTCCTCGCCGTGGTCCCCGCCACCTGGGCACTGACCCGGACCCGCTCCGGCGGGACGTTGCTGGCGGCGCTCGTGGGCGAGGCGATCCTCCTCGTCCTCGTCTCGGACCTGCTCCCCCGCACCCTGGGCCGCCGCCGACCCCGGCGGCTGGCGTATCGGTTCGCCCGGCTCCTCTCGTGGGCCGTGGCCGTCGGCGACGCCGCCAACGACCTCGTCTCGGAGCTCGACGAGGAGCCCCCCGTGGACACGGCCGCCGAGGCGGAGGAACGGGAGCTCATCTCCTCGGTGCTCGAGTTCACCGACACCCTCGTGCGTGAGGTCATGGTGCCGCGGACCGACATGGTCACCCTTCCCGCCGACGCCTCCACGGACGAGGCGCTGGACGTCGTCATCGCCAGCGGCAAGTCCCGGATCCCGGTCGTCGGCGAGGGTCTCGACGACGTCGTCGGCGTCCTGTACGCCCGCGATCTCCTCAAGCTGCACGACGACGACGCCCCGCCGGTGACGTGCGCGACGATCGGCCGCGACCCCTACTTCGTGCCCGAGACGAAGCGCATCTCCGAGCTGCTGCGGGAGATGCAGGCGAACCGGGTGCACCTGGCGCTCGTCGTGGACGAGTTCGGCAGCACCGCGGGGCTCGTCACCATCGAGGACCTCATCGAGGAGATCGTCGGGGAGATCGTCGACGAGTACGACCGGGAGGAGCCGATGATCGTGCCGCTCCCCAAGGGTGGGTTCCTCGTCGACGCCCGCCTCGACGTCGCCCGTCTCGCCGAGCTCCTCGGGACCGAGCTTCCCGACGAGGACTGGGACACGGTGGGTGGTCTCGTCCTCGGCCTCGCCGGCCGCGTGCCCCGGGAGGGAGAGTCCTTCGAGTACGACGGCCTCACCTTCGTCGCCCACCGGGTGCAGGGGCGCCGGGTCGCCAAGGTCCGCGTGCTCCCGCGATGAGCCGCTCCGGTTTCGTCCCGGTGGTGGGGCGCCCCAACGTGGGGAAGTCGACGCTCGTCAACGCGCTCGTCGGCGTCAAGGTGGCGATCACCTCACCCCGCCCGCAGACGACGCGCAACACCATTCGGGGGGTCCTCACGCTCCCGGAGGCGGACGCCCAGATCGTCTTCGTCGACACGCCGGGTCTCCACCGGCCCCGCACCGCGCTGGGTGAGCGCCTCAACCGGCGCGTCGCCGCCTCCCTCGACGAGGCGGACGTCGTGCTCTTCGTACTCGACGCCCGCCAGGAGATCGGGCCGGGGGATCGTCTCATCGCGGCCCGTCTCGGCGACACGAGCACCCCCGTGGTCGTCGCGGTGAACAAGATCGACGTCGCCCGTCGCGGAGAGATCGCCGCCCACCTGGCCACCGCGAGCGAGTGGGGCTTCACCGCCTACGTCCCGGTCTCGGCCCGTCACGGCGACGGCCTGGAGCCGCTCGTGGAGGAGCTGCTCGCGCTCCTCCCCGAGGGGCCCCGGTACTTCCCCGAGGAGATGCACACCGACCAGCCCGACCGCCTGCTCGCCGCCGAGCTCGTGCGGGAGCGGTACCTGGCGCGGCTGCGCGACGAGCTCCCCCACTCCCTGGCGGTCGTCGTCGACGAGATGGTCACCCGCCCGGGGGGGACGCTCTTTGTGGCGGCGACGGTGTACGTGGAACGGAACTCCCAGAAGGGCATCGTCATCGGGAAGGGCGGGGGACTCATCGCCGCGGTGGGGCGGGAGGCCCGGGCCGAGCTGGAGCGGGTGTTCGGAGCCCCGGTGTACCTCGACCTGCGGGTGCGCGTCGAGGCGGAGTGGCAACGGCGGGACGCGTTGCTCGACCGGCTCGGGTTCTGAGACGCCGGCGGGGACGGGGGGTCAGGCGTCGGCGACGAACCCGTCGCAGATGGTGGCGAGCGCCGTGTCCCGGGCCGTCAGAGCACCGACGAAGTGGGTGGTGAGGGTGAGCGTCACGCGGTTCCATCGCACGAGGATGTCGGGATGGTGATCGGCGGCCTCGGCGGCGAGGGCGACCCGGGTCACGAAACCCATCGCGCTGCCGAAGTCCGGGAAGTGGAACGTCTTGCTGATCGCCTCGCCCTCGAGGCGCCAGCCGTCGTGCGCCGCGAGGAACGCGGTTCGGGCCGCGTCGTCCAGTCGGGTCATCGTCGCCTCCTGGGGAGCCAGCCTATCCACCTCGGGAGGGCAAGGTGGGGACGCCGGCACCGACCCGACGAGATGCGTCCCGGGAAGGCCCGGGGACGGTAGCCTCGGGTCTCGTGGGGCTGCGTTCCGATCAGGGCATCGTCCTCCGTTCCTTCCCGTTCGGGGAGGCGGACCGGGTCGTCGTGCTCCTCAGCCCGAACCGGGGCAAGCTCCGCACCGTGGCCCGCGGCGTGCGCAAGACGAAGAGCCGCTTCGGGGGACGCCTCGAGCCGTTCACCCACGTCGACCTCGTCCTGTACGAGGGCCGTGGCCTCGACACGATCACCCAGGTGGCCATCATCGAGGCGTTCCCCGCCCTGCGCGGCGACCTCGATCGGGTGCTCACCGCCGGGACGATGGTCGAGGTCGTGGATCTCGTCGCCCAGGAGGAGGAGCCGAGCACGCGGCTGTTCCTCCTCCTGCAGCGGGGCCTGCGCGCCCTCGACCGCCACGACCTGCACGCCGACCTCCTCACCGCGTTCCTCCTCAAGGCCGCGGCGGTCGTCGGGGTGGCCCCGGCCCTCGAGACGTGCGCCGGATGCGGGCGCCCCGACGGTCTCGCCCGGTTCAGCTTCGCCGCGGGAGGCGTGCTCTGCGACGCCTGTCGGGTCCCGGGCGCGTACGCGCTGGCGGACGGCCTCACCACCTACCTGGCGACGGTGGCCCGGGGCGACCTCACCGCCCTCCCCCCGGCCGACCCGGTCCTCTCGGGCCAGGCGAGGGGAGTGGCACGACGGTTCATCGAGTACCACCTCGAGCGCCGGCTCGAGACCCTGGCGGTCGCCGATGGTTGACGTTCCCGAGCTCGACCCGGCACGGATGCCCCGCCACGTGGCGATCATCATGGACGGCAACGGCCGCTGGGCCAACGCTCGGGGGCTGCCCCGCACCGCCGGGCACGCCCAGGGGGAGCCGGCCCTCTTCGACGTCGTCCACGGGGCGCTGGACCTCGGCATCGCGTGGCTCACCGTGTTCACCTTCTCGACGGAGAACTGGTCGCGGTCCCCCGACGAGGTGCAGTTCCTCATGCACTTCAACGCCGACCTCCTCGAGCGCCGGCGCGACGAGCTCCACGAGCTGGGGGTCCGGGTGTTCTTCATCGGCGAGCGTGACGATCCGCGCGTGCCGGAGGTGCTGCGGGAGCGGATTGCGGCCGCCGAGGAGCTGACCCGCCACGACACCGCGATGCGCATGGTGTTCGCCTTCAACTACGGGGGTCGGGTCGAGCTGGTCCGGGCGGCCCGCCGCGTCGCCGCAGAGGTGGCGGCGGGGCGACTCCGTCCCGGCGACGTCGATCTCGGCACCGTGGCGCGTCACCTGTACCTCCCCGAGATGCCGGATCCGGACCTCGTGATCCGGACCTCGGGGGAGATGCGGATCTCGAACTTCCTCCTCTGGCAGGCGGCGTACGCCGAGTTCGTCTTCACGCCGGTGCTGTGGCCGGATTTCGACCGGGTCGAGTTGGCCCGTTGCGTCGCCGAGTACCAGTCCCGGGAGCGGCGGTTCGGCGCCGCCCGCGACGCGACGCGCTGAGGCGCCCGGGACGCCGTCACGGGGCCCGCGAACCTCCGCGCCGGCACGACGGGCCGGGGGAGAGCGCCCATCCGGTAGGATTCCCCGCCCACGAGGATCCCTCCGACGAGCAAGCGAGCCGGAACCATGCCCGCCGATTTCGACACGATCGTCACGCTCGCGCACAAGCGCGGCTTCGTGTTCCAGTCCTCGGAGATCTACGGGGGACTCCGCTCGGCGTACGACTACGGACCGCTCGGCGTCGAGCTGCTGCGGAACGTCAAGGAGCAGTGGTGGCGCGCCATGGTGCAGCTCCGGGAGGACGTCGTCGGGATCGACTCCGCCGTCATCCAGGCGCCGCGGGTGTGGGTCGCCTCCGGCCACGTGGCGTCGTTCTCCGACCCGCTCGTCGAGTGCAAGGTCTGTCACAACCGGTTCCGGCTCGACAAGCTCGAGGATCCCGACCGCTGCCCGTCGTGCGGCTCGGTGGGGGAGTTCACCGAGCCCCGCGAGTTCCAGCTCATGTTCCGCACCCACATGGGTCCGGTCGCCTCCGAGGAGAACCTCGTGTACTTGCGCCCGGAGACGGCCCAGGGCATCTTCATCAACTTCGAGAACGTCCGGCGGACGGCGCGGATGCGTCTCCCCTTCGGGATCGCCCAGATCGGCAAGTCCTTCCGCAACGAGATCACCCCCGGTCAGTTCGTCTTCCGGACCCGGGAGTTCGAGCAGATGGAGATGGAGTTCTTTTGCCGGCCGGGCGACGCGGACCGGTGGTTCCGCTACTGGGTGGAGGAGCGGCGACGCTGGTACCTCGACCTCGGCATGACCGAGGAGCGGATCCGCCTCCGGCCCCACACCGACGACGAGCTCTCCCACTACTCCTCGGGCACCTTCGACGTCGAGTACGCGTTCCCCTGGGGGTGGGACGAGCTCGAGGGGATCGCCAACCGCACCGACTTCGACCTGCGCGCCCACGCCGAGTACTCCGGGGCCGACCTCCGCTACTACGACCCCGAACGGGACGAGCGGTTCTTCCCCTACGTCATCGAACCGGCCGCCGGCGCCACCCGCACCACCTTCGCGTTCCTCATCGACGCCTACGACGAGGAGGAGGTCCGCGGGGAGACCCGCGTGGTGCTGCGGCTCGACCCCCGTCTCGCCCCCATCAAGGTGGCGGTCCTCCCCCTCTCGAAGAGGGAGGAGCTCATCGCCGTCTCCCGGCGGATCGCCGACGACCTGCGTCCCCGTTGGATGGTGGAGCACGACGTCACCCAGTCCATCGGGCGTCGCTACCGCCGCCAGGACGAGATCGGCACGCCCTACTGCGTCACCGTCGACTTCGACACCCTCGAGGACCGGCAGGTCACCGTGCGGGACCGCGACACGATGGCCCAGGACCGGATTCCGATCGATCGGCTCACGGCGTACCTGACGGAGCGACTGCCCGCCTGAGGCCGGTCAGGACGGGATCCTCACGTACTCGAACCCCACCGGCCGGCCGCCGACCCCCTTCTGTGGGGGCGCGATCCAGCCGGCGAACTCCCCGACGGCGGTCACGGGCCGCATGAGCTCCTCGATGAAGGCGCGGTCGTCGTCGGTGGGGAGGTAGACGTCCCGTCGGCCCTCCCAGGTGGGGGCGTCGACGAGCTCCCCGGTGGGGGTGACGTGGAGTCCGGCGAACTCCCCGATCTGGCGATGGAAGGCCACGTGGGGCAGGGTGAGCTCGAAGGAGATCCCGGCGTCGGCGATGTAGCGATTCCAGCGCCGCACGCCGGCGCGGCAGTCCTCCACGTAGTCGTCTCGCAGGCGGGCGTTGAGGGCGCTCAGGGCGGGGACCGCGATCTGCCGGAACTCGCCGTCGACGACCTTCGTGACCGGGTAGGTGGCGTCGAGGAGACGGTGGTCGTCGTCGATCTCCGTCTCGTGGAACCGTCCCTTCAGTCCGGCGTTGAAGGCGTTCGCCGCGTTCGTCGATTCCTCCGCCCCGAAGAGGTCGAGGGTGAGCGAGAAGTGGAGGTTGAGCTTGCGCTGGACGAGGGGGAGATCGATCACGCCCAGGGAGCGGACCCGTTCCACGTCGAAGGGATCCTCGATGCCGGCGGCGGCCATCGCCTCCGCGGTCCGTTTCACGATGCGTCCCACCCCGGTGGCGCCCACGAACATGTGGTGCGCCTCCTCGGCGAGCATGAAGCGGCAGGTGCGCGAGAGGGGATCGAACCCGGACTGAGCGAGGGCCTCGAGCTGCATCTTCCCGTCGCGGTCGGTGAAGAAGGTGAAGAGGAAGAAGGAGAGCCAGTCGGGGGTCTCCTCGTTGAAGGCACCGAGCATGCGGGGCCGGTCGGCGTCTCCGGAGCGCCGCCGCAGCAGCTCCTCCGCCTCCTCCCGACCGTCCCGTCCGAAGTAGCGCTGGAGGAGGTACACCATCGCCCAGAGGTGCCGTCCCTCCTCCACGTTGACCTGGAAGAGGTTCCGCATGTCGTAGAGGGAGGGCGCCGTCTTGCCGAGATGACGCTGCTGTTCCACCGAGGCCGGTTCGGTGTCCCCCTGGATGACGATGAGCCGGCGCAGCATCGCCCGGTACTCCCCGGGCACCTGCTGCCAGGCGGGGTCGCCGTGGTGCTCACCGAAGGGGATCACCCGGCCCTCCTCCGCGGGGGCGAGGAGGACGCCCCAGCGGTACTTCGGCATGCGCACGTAGTCGAACTTCGCCCAGCCGCTCCGCTCGACGCTGACGGCGGTGCGGAGCCAGACGTCGACCTCCTGGAACCCCTCCGGCCCCATGTCCATCCACCAGTCCAGGTAGCCCGGGTGCCAGGACTCGAGGGCGCGTCGCAGCTTCGGGTCGTCGGCGAGTCCGACGTTGTTGGGGATGAGCGAGTCGTAGTCGACGGCGACGGTCATGGAAGGTTCCCTCCTCAGGTCCGATGGCGATCGAAGTCGGGGCGGAGCCCGGTCCCGTAGCGCCGCAGGGCTCCGGTCTCTCCCGAGGCGTTGCGGCGGGTGAAGATCCAGTTCTGCCAGGCGGTGAGCCGCCCGAAGATCTTCGTCTCGAGCGTCTCGGGTCCGACGAAGCGGAGGTTCGCCTCCATGCCGGTGAGCGCGTCGGGCGAGAACCCGGCCCGCTCCTCGAGGAGGAGGCGGATCTCGTCCTCCCAGTCGATCTCGTCGAGGGCGAAGGTCACCAGGCCGTGCTCCTCGGCGCTCACCGCGTCGAGGTCCTTCCCCGGGAGCCGTTCGACCGCCTGCAGCGCGTCCTCGTGCCCCCAGAAGCGGGCCTCGAGACGGGTGAGGTCGTTGTTCATCGGCAGCGGACCGAAGTTCATCCCCGTGAGTCGGAGGAGCGGTGCCGGCGCCGTCGCCTCGGCGAAGGTGCCCTCCAGCATGTAGGTGCGGTCGGCGGCGAAGGCGAGCTCCGCCAGGGAGCCCACGAAGCAGCTCCCCGGCTTCACGAAGGCGAACACGGAGCGGGCGGACACGTCGATGCGGCGCAGCGTCCGCTTCCAGTAGAGAACGACCTCACGCGCGAACCAGTCGTCGCCGTGGGCGAGGAGGAAGGCGTCGTGGGCGGCGACGAGGTCGGGGTCCCCCTCCGTCTCGAGGATCAGCGTGCCGATCTCGAGCTCGTTCGTGCGCAGGTGGAGGATGGCGTCGTCGACCGCCCGGGTCATCGCCAGGGGCCAGAAGCGACACCCGAGCTCGACGGCGGCCGCGGGGTCGGCCGGAGGGGGAGCGTCGGGGCCGGAGACGACCATCGTGGCCGTGCGGAGCGCCCGGTCGATCTCGACTCGGAGATGCGGGTACGTGATGCGGTCCTCCTCGAGCGTGCGCTCGAGTTCCTCGAGGGCCACGCCGCGGGCAGCGCGCGGGCGGTCCGTGCCCGCGGCGGCCTCCGCGAGGCGTGCGGCGACGACCTCCTCGAAGCGCGACCCGGGGACGATCTCGTCGACGAGTCCCCAGGCGACGGCGCGCCGGCCCTTGACGCCCTCCTCGGTCGTGCAGACGATGTCGGCCAGGTCACGGCGCACCTTGCGCTTGTCGACGAGACGGGTGAGTCCGCCGGTGCCGGGGAGGACGGCGAGGAGCGGGACCTCGGGCAGCGCCACGGAGGCGGAGCCGTCGTCGATGAGGATGATGTGGTCGGTGGCGAGGGCCAGCTCGTACCCGCCCCCTGCGGCCGTCCCGTTGATCGCCGCCAGGTAGCGCTGGCCGGAGTGCGCGGTGGCGTCCTCGATGCCGTTGCGGGTCTCGTTGGTGAACTTGCAGAAGTTCACCTTCGCGGGGTGGGGGGATCGGGCGAGCATCGGGATGTTCGCCCCGGCGCAGAAGACGCGCTCCTTGAGGGACTCGATGAGCACGGCGCCGACCTCGGGGTGCTCGAAGCGGAGGCGCTGCACCGCGTCGTACAGTTCGATGTCGACCCCGAGGTCGTAGGAGTTCATCTTCAGCTCGTAGGGGCCGAGTCCGCCCTCCTCGTCGACGTTCATGCCGAGGCGGGCGACGTTCCCGTCGATGGTGAGGCGCCAGTGCCGGTAGCGGTCGGGATGGGTCCTGAAGTCGATCGTCATCGTGGGCTCTGCGTTCCTCCGGTTGGGGGGGGCGGCGGGTGTCCGCCGTGGTGAGGGACGGAAACTGACCATACGGTCAGTTTCCGGTTTCGTCAAGCGTTTTCTCCAAGAGGAGGCCGGGGACGGGGGGGAGCGGGGACGCTCCCCGGTGTCGGCGTGCCGGGGCGGGGTCTATCTTCAGGACCATGGCGTACTCCCGGCAGGACATCGACCGGGTCCGGGAACGGACCGACCTCGTCGAGCTGGTCGGGGAGGTCACCCGGGTGAAGCGCTCGGGCCGGTCGGTGATGGCGGTGTGCCCGTTCCACGCGGAGAAGACACCGTCCCTGTCCATCGACGGCGCCCGCGGCCTCTACCACTGCTTCGGTTGCGGGAAGAGCGGCGACGTCTTCCGCTGGGTGGAGGAGACCCAGGGTCTCGACTTCACCGGCGCGCTCGAGCTGCTGGCTCGGCGTGCCGGCGTCACCCTCACCCCCGACCCGGAGGCGGCCCGGCGGCGGGACCGCCGGGAGGAGCTCGTCGCCGCGACCCGGACCGCCGTCGACTTCTACCACGACACCCTGCGTCAGGCCGCCGAGGCCGGCGGGGCACGCCGCTACCTGCGCTCTCGCGGCTACGACGCCGACGTCGTCGAGCGGTTCACCGTGGGGTACGCGCCTGCGGCCTGGGATCGACTCGTCGGTCACCTGCGGGAGCGCGGCGTGCGCGACGAGGTCATGGTTCGTGCCGGGCTCGCCTCACGGAGCCGCAAGGGGCGTCTCATCGACCGCTTCCGCGGGAGGGTGATGTTCCCCATCTACGACCTGCGGGGCGACCCGGTGGGGTTCGGCGCTCGCATCCTCGAGGGCGACGGCCCCAAGTACCTCAACTCGCCCGAGACGCCCATCTACCACAAGTCCCGGCTCCTCTACGGGCTCCACTGGGCGAAGTCGGACATCGTCCGCCGTGGCGAGTCGGTCGTCGTCGAGGGGTACACGGACGTCATCGCCTGCCACCTGGCGGACCTCCCGGTCGCGGTCGCCACCTGCGGGACCGCGCTCGGAGAGGAGCACCTCGATCTGCTGCGTCGGTTCTCCGAACGCATCATCCTGGCCTTCGACGCCGACGAGGCGGGGGCGGGGGCGGCACTGCGCGGGTTCACCCACGCGGTCCCCGGCGATCTCGACCTGCGCGTGGCCGAGCTCCCGGCGGGTCGGGACCCGGCGGACCTCGTCGCCGAGGATCGGGCGGACGTCCTCCGTGCCGCGGTGGACGCGTCGGTCCCGCTGCTGCGCTTCCGGATCGAACGCGAGCTCACCCGGTTCGACCTCTCCGAACCCGAGGCACGGGGACGGGCGGTCGGAGCGGTGGCGGCCCTCGTCGCCCTCCACCCCGACGAGGTGGTCCGGCACGAGTACGCCGTGCTCGTGGCGCGACGCACCGGGGTGGAGACGGGTCTCGTGGAGCGGGCGATCCGGCGCCGTGCCGCACCCGTCGCCCGCCGGCCGCCGGCGGAGGAACGACCGGCGCCGCCGCTCACCGGGGCGGAGCGGGCCGAGCAGGAGCTGCTGCGACTGCTCCTCGCCAACGACCCGGAGGTCCGTGCCCTGGAGATCGGTCCGGAGCTCTTCGCCCGGGAGGAGCATCGCCGGGCCTACGCGACGGTCGGGCCGGCGATCGAGGCCCTCGAGCCCGGCACACCCCCCGATCTCGGTGCGCTCATCGGCTCCGAGGACACCCCCGCTGCGGAGCTCCTCCGCCGCCTCGCCCTCGCCGAGCGGCCGCTCCCTCCGGCGGTGCCCATCGTGAACCGACTTCAGGTGGCCCGACTGCAGCGCCGCATCGACGCCCTGCGCCAGGAGCTCGCCGGGATCGATCCCGAGGAGGAGGCGCAACGGTATTCGGAAGTGTTCTCGTCCTTGATAGCGTTGGAACGGGAACGCCGGACGATCGGGGGCGACGAGTGAACGCAGCGGCGAAACGGGTCCTGGAGGAGCTGACCGAGCGGGGACGCCAGCGGGGGTTCCTCGTCACCAGCGAGATCCAGCAGGAGCTCGAG
>AMFO01000322.1_pt1 | contig 16648 bp, 16 predicted proteins | sample 552608 | NCBI WGS metagenome assembly AMFO01 (sample SAMN01893955, study PRJNA167987) | microbial mat metagenome | biome: hydrothermal vent | place: USA: Loihi, Hawai'I | collected 2003-05-01
ACCAGCGAGATCCGGAAAATGCTCACCGATAAGGACGAGAACGGCGAGTACCGGATCCCCTTCCTCATCCGTCGCCGACGCCTTCGCCTCGGAGACGGTGGCCTTCGCCGACCTGGTGCTGCCCGACACCACCTACCTGGAGCGGCACGACGCCATGTCCATGCTGGACCGGCCCATCTCCGAGTACTCGGGGCCGGTGGACGCGGTGCGCATCCCGGTGGTGGAACCCACGGGCGAGTGCAAGCCCTTCCAGGAGGTGCTCATCGAGCTGGGTTCGCGCCTGAAGTTGCCTGCCTTCGTCAACGAGGACGGCAGCCGCAAGTTCCGCGACTACCCCGACTTCATCGTCAACTACGAGACCTCGCCGGGCTCGGGCATCGGCTTCCTCGCCGGCTGGCGCGGCAAGGGGGGCGAGAAGTTCCTCAAGGGCGAGCCCAACCCGCGCCAGTGGGAGATGTACGCCAAGAACAACTGCGTCTTCCACTACGAGCTGCCGCGCTCCTACCAGTACATGCGCAACTGGAACCGGGGCTACCTGGAGTGGGCCCGGGCCCACGGCATGACCCGCTACGCCGAGCCCATCACCCTGCACCTCTACTCGGAGGTGCTGCAGAAGTTCCGCCTCGCCGCCCAGGGCAAGCGCCGGGCAAGCAGCCACCGGAGCGGCTGCGCAAGCGCATCGAGCAGTACTTCGATCCGTTGCCCTTCTACCACGAGACCCTGGAGTCGCGGCTGGTGGACACCCAGGCCTATCCGCTGAACGCCCTCACCCAGCGGCCCATGGCCATGTACCACTCCTGGGACAGTCAGAACGCCTGGCTGCGCCAGATCCACACCCACAACTACCTCTTCCTCAACCCGGAGGTGGGCCGGGCCAACGGCTTCGAGGACGGCGACTGGATCTGGGTGGAGTCGCCCCACGGCAAGGTGCGCTGCATGGCGCGCTTCTCCAACGCCGTGGAGCCGGGCACCGTCTGGACCTGGAACGCCATCGGCAAGGCGGCGGGCGCCTGGGGCTTGAGCCCGCGCGCCAACGAGTCGCAGAAGGGGTTCCTGCTCAACCACGTCATCTCGGAAGAGCTGCCTCCCTGCGAGTCGGGCGAGCACGTCTCCAACTCCGATCCCGTTACCGGCCAGGCGGCCTGGTTCGACGTGCGGGTGCGGGTCTACAAGGCGGGCTCCGAGGAGCCGGAGCAGAGCTGGCCCCAGTTCAAGGCGCAGAAGCCGCTGCCGGGGCAGACCAATCGCCGGCCGAAATGGCAGGACTACGTGGCCGGGAAGTTCGGCCGGATCTTCGGGAGGGGAAAATGACCCAGCTGGCACTGGTGATCGATCTCAACGTCTGCGTGGGCTGTCACGCCTGCGTCACCTCCTGCAAGGAGTGGCAGACCTCGGGCTGGGCGGGGCCGCTCACCGACCACCGCCCCTACGACAAGGACCCCACCGGCACCTTCTTCAACCGGGTGCAGACCTTCGAGATCGGCGAGTTTCCGCGCACCGAGACGGTGCACTTTCCCAAGAGCTGCCTCCACTGCGAGGAGCCGCCCTGCGTGCCCGTCTGTCCCACCGGCGCCTCCTACAAGCGCGAGGACAACGGCGTGGTGCTGGTGGACTACGACAAGTGCATCGGCTGCAAGTACTGCTCCTGGGCCTGCCCCTACGGCATGCGCGAGCTGGACGAGCACCAGAAGGTGATGAAGAAGTGCACCCTCTGCATCGACCGCATCACCGACGAGTCCCTGCCCGAGGCCGAGCGCAAGCCCGCCTGCGTGCTGGCCTGTCCCACCAGTGCGCGGCTCTTCGGCGACGTGCACGATCCCGACTCGGAGGTGTCGCTGGCCATCCGCGAGAACGGCGGCTACCAGCTGATGCCGGAGTGGGGCACCAAGCCGGCCAACCACTACCTGCCGCGGCGCAAGACCCGCATCCAGATCTTCGAGGACGAGCTGGTGCGGGCCGACAACCCGCTGCGCAAGGAGGGCCCGCTGCCGGCCGCCGAGGGCGAGACCCTGGACGACGTGGCCTTCTGACATTGATTCACCAGATTCATCAGGATCGATCTCCATGCATCCAGCCTTTTCGGTAATCTTCCTCACCACTCTCATCGGCGTGGGCCAGGGGCTCTTCCTGGCGCTGGTCACCGGGCAGGTCTATTCCCTGGCCAACCTGCTCCAGCCCCAGGACAGCGTGCGCTTCTATGCCGTGGGCAGTGCGCTCAGCCTGGCCTTCCTGGTGGCCGGCCTGGTTGCCTCGGTCTTCCACCTGGGGCGTCCCGAGCGCGCCTGGCGCGCGGCCAGCCAGTGGCGCACCTCCTGGCTCTCGCGCGAGGTGATCGTGCTGCCGGTGTTCATGTTCCTGGTGTTCCTCTACGGCGTGATCCACTGGCTGGGGTGGACCCAGCCCCTGTTCCGCATCAAGGGGGTGATCCCGGTGGACGCCACCCTGCTCACCGGGGTGCTGGGTGCGCTGGCCGCCTTCGCGCTGTTCGGCTGCACCGCCATGATCTACGCCAGTATCAAGTTCATCGAGGAGTGGCACTCGCCCTTCACCCTGGTCAACTTCACCCTCTTCGGCATCGCCTCCGGCTTCATGCTGGCCGCCGCCTTCTCCGCCTGGAGCGGGGTGGACCTGGTGGGCTTCTTCGGGGCCTGGGCGGTGGTCTTCACCCTGGCCGCGGGCGTGAGCCGATTGCTCTCCCTGCGGCGCAATGCCCGACTGGTGCACAAGAGCACCCTGGAGACCGCCATCGGCATCCGCCACAACCGCATCGAGCAGAAGTCCCAGGGGTTCATGGGCGGTTCCTTCAATACGCGCGAGTTCTTCCACGGCGCCTCGCACACCACCGTGGCCCTGGTGCGCCTCTTCTTCCTGGTGATGGTCTTCGTGGTGCCCCTGTTGCTGCTGGCGGCCTCCTACTGGCTCGCCTCGCCGGGGCTGCCGCTGGCCGCCTTTGCCGCCCAGTACCTGGGCCTGGTGGCGGAACGGTGGTATTTTTTCGCTGAGGCCAAGCATCCCCAGAACCTCTACTACCAGTCCATGGCATGAGCAGAAAACTGATCCTCTTCCGCCACGGCAAGTCCGACTGGGACGCGCCCTTCGCCAGCGACCACGATCGTCCGCTCTCCCTGCGCGGTGAACGGGACGCGCAGAACATGGGCATGCTGCTGGTGGCCTCGGGGCAGCCGCTGCCCGAGCTGGTGGTCTGCTCCACCGCCCTGCGCGCCCGCGCCACCCTCGACCTGGCCATGCGCGCCGGCGACTGGTCGCCCGAGGTGGTGTACAGCGACGAGCTCTACGGCGCGGATGCCGAGGGGGTGCTGGAACTGATCCACCGGCTGCCGGCAAGGCCCGTCCGGGTGATGCTGGTGGGGCACGAGCCCACCTGGTCGGAGCTGGTGCTCCGTTTCTGTGGCGGGCGGGTGCGCATGCCCACGGCGGCCATGGCGCGCCTGGACTTTCCCGCATCCGACTGGAGCGGGGTGGAGTTCGGTAGGGGAGAGCTGGTGTGGCTGCACCAGCCCAAGTTCTTCCGCAAGTTCCGGTATACCGGGCGGAGGCACTGATTTTTCGCTGTTGCCAACGTGGGAGGCCCGCCCCGGGCCGAACTCCAGGCCATTCGCGGCGGGGGCACCGCTCCCACGGCAGGAGATCCGGCCCCGGCCCGAACGGCCGCGAACCTGTAGAATGATGCACCCCGCGATGGTACCTTCCGCAAAGTGAAACGCCCCGAACTCCTCTCTCCCGCCGGCACCCTGCGCAACATGCGCTACGCCTTCGCCTACGGTGCCGACGCGGTCTACGCCGGCCTGCCGCGCTACAGCCTGCGCGTGCGCAACAACGACTTCCTGCACGACAACCTGCGTATCGGCATCGAGGAGGCCCACGCCCAGGGCAAGCAGTTCTTCGTGGCGGTGAACGTCATGCCCCACGATGCCAAGCTGCACACCTTCCTCGACGACATCCGCCCGGTGGTGGAGATGGGGCCCGACGCCTTCATCATGGCCGATCCCGGCCTCATCCTGCTGGTGCGCGAGCACTGGCCGGAGCTGCCGGTGCATCTCTCGGTGCAGGCCAACACCATGAACTCGGCCAGCGTCCGCTTCTGGCAGCGCCAGGGACTCACCCGGGTGATTCTCTCGCGCGAGCTCTCGCTGGAGCAGATCGAGGAGATCCGCCAGGCGGTGCCCGACATGGAGCTGGAGGTGTTCGTGCACGGGGCGCTCTGCATCGCCTACTCGGGACGCTGCCTGCTGTCGGGCTACTTCAACCACCGCGACGCCAACCAGGGCACCTGCACCAACGCCTGCCGCTGGGAGTACCGGGTGAGCGAAGGGGGCTCGGCCAAGGCGGAGGAGACGGGACGCCACCCGCGGGCGGACCAGGTCCACTACCTCGAGGAGCCCACCCGCCCCGGCGAGTTCATGCCCATCGAGGAGGACGAGCACGGTACCTACATCCTCAACTCGCGCGACCTGCGCGCGGTGGAGCACGTGCAGCGGCTGGTTGAGATCGGCGTGGACTGCCTCAAGATCGAGGGGCGCACCAAGTCCCACTACTACACCGCCCAGACCACGCGCATCTACCGCAGGGCCATCGACGACGCCGTGGCGGGGCGGCCCTTCGACCCCTCACTCATGGCCGAACTGGAGAGCCTGGCCAACCGCGGCTATACCGACGGCTTCTTCCAGCGCCACGAGACCGCGGAGCTGCAGAACTACCGGCAGGGCGCCTCCAGTTCGAGCCGGGCGCAGTTCGTGGCGGAGCCCGTGGCGGGGGAACCCGGCCTGGTGGAGGTGAAGAACCGCTTCCAGGTGGGGGACCGGCTGGAGCTGATCACGCCGGAGGGTGTCCATTCCTTCAGGCTGGAAGCCATGCAGGGCGAGGATGGCAGGCCGTTGCAGGTGGCGCCGGGGAGCGGTTGGAAGGTGCGCATCCCCCTGCCTGCCGAGCCCCATCCCTGTTCACTCATCGTCCGCCGCCTGGAAGAAGGCGACGGCGCGGAGGGTCCACCCCGGGCGCGGGAGGCGGTCTGAGAGACGCCTCGGGTCAGCTGCCGGCGTCCTCTGGCAGGGGGCCGGGCCTGCCGATGTGGTACCCCTGGGCGTAGTCCACCCGCAGTTCGTGCAGCATTTGAAGGGTCTCTTCGTCCTCGACGAATTCCGCGATGGTCTGCTTGCCCAGGCCCCGTGCCACTTCGGTGATGGCGCGGACGAATATGCGGTCCTCGCTGCTGCGCGGCAGGTTGCGAATGAAGCTGCCGTCGATCTTGACCATGTCCAGCGACAGCTCCCTCAGGTAGAAGAAGGAGGAAAAACCCGCTCCGAAGTCGTCCAGTGCCGTCCTGCATCCCAGTGCGCGCACGCTGGACATCAGCTGCGCCGCGGCAGGGATGTCCGCCAGCGCCGCGGTCTCGGTGATCTCGATGAGCAGGCGGTGCGGATCGATACCGCTCTGTTCCAGCAGCCTGCGAAGCAGGGGCAGGAACTCCTGTTCGTCCACCACCTTGCCGGAGAGGTTGATCGAGAGCGTGAAGTCCGAGTGCGGGCGGCTCGCCAGCACCTCGACGGCCCGGGTCAGCACCAGGTGGTCGATGCGGTGGATGAGCCCGGTGCGCTCGGCCACCGGGATGAACTTGCCGGGCAGTGCGACACTGCCGTCCCGTTCGCGCATGCGGATCAGCACCTCGTAGTGGCTGATCCTTCGGGTTCCGATCTCGATGATGGGCTGGAAGTCGAGGAAGAAGCGCTCTTCCTGCAGGGCCAGTTCGATCTGCTGCTTCCAGTACACCTCCTCGTTGAGCTGCTTCCGTTTCTGCTCGTCCCAGGAGAAGAGGTGCCAGCAGCCGCGTCCGACCTCCTTGGCCTGGTACATGGCGAGATCGGCGTGGGCCATGAGGTCCTCCACCCGGTTGCCGTGGGCCGGGAAGAGGGCGATGCCGATGCTGGCCGATATCCGGTGGACGTGGCCGTGTGTCGGCAGCTCGATCCGTGACAGGCCGTCGAGGATGCGGTTCGCCATGCGCGTGGCGCCGGCGGCATCGGTCTCCGGCATCACCAGGGCGAACTCGTCTCCACCGAGGCGGGCCAGCAGGTCGCTCTCCCTCACGATCCGCCGCAGGGCACCGGCCACCAGCTTCAGCATGACGTCCCCCGCCTGGTGTCCGCTGGTGTCGTTGACGTACTTGAACTGGTCGAGGTCGAAGAAGAGCAGTGCACCCTCGTGCCGGTAGCGCAGGGTGAGCGAGAGGATGCCCTGGAACTCCTGCTGGAACCGCCTGCGGTTGATCAGCTCGGTCAGCGGGTCGTGATCGGCCAGCCAGGCGAGGCTGGTTTCCGCCTCTTTCCGCTTGGTGGTGTCGAGCCCCACCGAGAGAATGACTGCGTCGCGGTCGGAGGCGGAGCCGGAGAGCCGGGAGTGGACCCAGGAGATGGTCCGCAATTTGCCGTCCAGGGAGCGCAGGTGGCTCTCGTGCTGGTAGGAGTGCAGCTCCCCCCGCGCCAGCATGTGCAGCGCCCTGGCCAGCTCCTCGCTGCGCGAGTCCTGTTCCAGCAGGTCGAGGAAGTGCTCCCGGCCGACCGTCGACTCGTCCCTGCCGGTGATACGCTCTCCTTCGGGGTTGATGCTCCGGATGCGGCCCCGGGTGTCCAGGGTGAGGATGGCCACCTGGGCGCTCTTCAGCAGCCCGGCGACGAAGTCCCGTTCGCGGGTCAGCGCCTCACTCCGCTCGACCAGGCTGCGGGTGCGCTCCTCGACCTCGCGGTTCAGCTCCTCGAGGCGCTCGGCCAGGGCCGCGGTGGCGTGGTCGGCGATGTCGATCTCGTCCTCGAAGCCCTTGCGGGGGGGCGCGGCGAGCTCAGATTTCACCTGCCGCGTCCTGCCTTCGGCCAGTCTCGGCAGCATGGAGGCCAGCCGTTTCAGGCGGTTCATGGGCGTGCCCAGAAGGAGCAGCAGCAACAGTTCCGACATCGCAAAGCCCGCCAGTCCCACCGCCATGCTCTGGCGGTGCGCGGCCTGGATGTACTCCACTTCCGGGGTGATGTCGCTGATCACCAGGAAGTCGTCGAACCCCCTCCAGGGAAGGTGTCCGCCCGGAATGCGGAGGAGGTCGTAGGTTCTGTCGCCGTGCCGGTAGCGGTAGGGGTCGCGCTCGCCGATCCGGGCGAGGCCGGCCTCCGCGGAGAGCGCCTGCAGCAGGGGCACCAGGTGCTCCGAGCTGGAGGCCAGGGCGAGCCAGCGGTTCCAGGCGGGCAGCCCGATCCGTCCGGGACCGCTGCCGGACGGGGTGGACAGGGGAGTGGCGGTGAGCACGGCCAGGTCCGAGCCGGTGATCTGCCGGAAGCTGGAGACCGCGTCGGCGATGGTTCTTCCGAGCAGCAGGATCCCGGCCAGCCGGTCCCGGTCGAGGACCGGCACGGCGACGTACTGGCGGCACTCCTCCAGGCAGAGCAGGATCCTGCGCGCGGTCTCCGATTTCCTGGCGCCGTGCATGATCTGCAGCAGCGCTGCCGGAATCCGGGCCATGCCCTGCCGGTAGCGCACCCTGCCGCCGTGGTCCATGAAGACGAGGGCGGTGATGTCCCAGTCGATCTCCAGCGCCGCCGCGCGGTTGTCCAGGCGGTCGGCGAGCCTGTCGCGGAGAAGGATCGGCGAGGGTTCCCCGTTGCCGCTCTCGACCAGCAGGGGAGCGAGGCGCTCGAGGTTGGAGAAGCTGTGCTCCACCAGCGCCTCGAACTGCAGCGTCTGGCGTTCGGAGAGGCTGTGGCGATGGTGTTCGAACTGCTCCTGCAGGCGGACCACGTTCAGCGACACCAGGGTCAGGTTGACTGTCGCCAGGATCAGGCTCAGCAGCAGCACCGCCTTCCACTTCAGGCTGAGGAAGGGGCGTCGGCCCGGGGATGCGGTATGGGCTGCGGGCCGGGACATGGTCGCGCTTCAGAACCCCACCGAGAAGAGCAGGGAGAACAGTTTCCAGTGTCGTTCCATGGCCGCGGGATCGGGGTTTTCCCTGGCCGACAGGAGCGCGGTGCCGTCGGCGATGTCGAACTGGCCGCGCAGCATCATGTGGCTGGTGATGTACCAGGTGAGGCCGAGGGACCAGATCCTGCTGAAGTAGAGGTGCGCTGGAAGGCCGCTGAGGCTGCTCTGCCTGCTGCCGTCCCGGTCGTGGCGGTCGAGGTAGGCGGCGTCGTACCTGAGCAGTACCTCCCACTCCTCGGTGGTCCTCCAGGTTCCCTGCAGGTAGTAGCCCTCGGCCTGTCCGGAACCGTTGAGGGTGGGGAGAAGATAGGATTCCCATTCGACCGGTTCGCGCATGTACTCCGCCGTCAGGCTCCAGCGCTCGGCGTTGTACTGGAAGGAGGCCACCCAGTAGTCGATGCGGGTCTTGCCCGAGCCCACCGTGGGTGGGCCCGGCTCCGCCTCGAAGCGGAGATTCGCCTCGATGCCGCTCAGGGCGAGGCGGACACGCCCCTCCTCGAACTCGTACTGCAGCCGGCCCACCCTGCTCAGGCCGTCGTTTTCGAACTCTCCCGGCCAGTCGTTGCCCAGGTAGGCCCACTCCAGGTTCTCGTTGGTGGTGAAGCGGCCGATGCCGAGCTGCAGCAGCAGGCTGTGGCGGCCATGGAAGAGCTCACCGTGGAACTGGCCTCCATCGGAGGAGAGCATGATGTCCCGCAGCTTCTCCCAGTAGATGGACTGGGGCAGAAAGACGCTGGGCCGGGTGAAGGGGACGTCGCGGGTATCGTTGTAGAGGCCCACCGGGTTCTTGAAGCGGCCGCCGATCACGCCGATGCGCCACGCCTCGCTGGAGAAGGGGGTGAAGTCCACCAGGCCGTAGTCGAGGTTGACGCTGCCGTTGCTCATTTCGCCGGCCTTGCGCGACAGCAGCTGGGCGGAGAAGAGCCAGTGCGGCGAGGGCCTCAGCGAGAGGTTGACTCCCGCTTCCCGGAAGTCGAGGCTGCCTTCCTCCGAGTCGCCCATGAACCGGTTGTGGGTGGTGTTGACATACCCCTGGGAAAGGAAGGCATGCAGTTGCAGACGTTCGAGCCACTCCGGGTTTTTGCCGGCGAAGGCGAGCCCCGGGGCCACCGCCAGCAGGAGTGCGGCCAGCCTATTCCATTTCGATTGCTCGTACGCTGTCATCGATCAGATCCTCGGGAAGGTAGCCGATGGCGCCCGGCGTATCGGCGATTCGTTGACGCATCTCCTCCACGCTCTCCACCTGCTGCGGGGACTGTCCGATGCCGGAGAAGACCCTGCGGTTCCAGGAGTAGCGGAGCTGATGGGGGAAGACCCCCAGGTACCGTTTGCAGAACTGGCGGTGCAGCGCGTTGCCGTCCGGCAGCACGTAGACCCGGACGGGCGTGCCGTCGGGCCACTGGAGGAGTCGCATGTTGAAGAGGGCGCGGACGGTCGAGGGGGAGAGCCCGGTCTCGGGGACGGAAGGGTTGACCACCAGCTGGACCGCGAACAGCGGCGCGCTGGCCAGCAGCGCCCAGAGGAGAAGCAGGATTTCGAGAGTGTGTCTTCGCGTGTGCCGGTGGAGACCTCTCGGAGAAGGAGATTGTCCAGTTCCCTGTTTCAAGTTCTCCCTGCAGCTGGTGCCGGTTGAAGAATCCTTGCGTGCCGGCGGCCACGGAAAAAGTGTATGCCCGGGCGGGAACACGTGGAGGTGGCGGGCCGTGAGGGCACTCTCGTAAACTGCCTGGAATGGTAACAAAGGGGCTTCGGGGAGGAAATTCCCTTTTGCGATCTGGGAAATTCTTCTCAAAACGGGGCACGGGTCTCCGTTGGAGGGCCATGGCGCGAGGCACAGAGACATTCGGAGGAAGTCGATGGAAGAACAGCTGCCCTTCCTGGAGGAGGGTGCATGGCGCGACTTGAAAGAGATGGTCCGGCGGACCGCAAAGAGGGAGCTGATGGGCCGCTTCCACCGGGCCAGGGTCTCGTTCAAGGCGGACGGCAGCCCGGTGACCGAAGCGGACCGTGCCATGCAGCAGGCGATGGCCCGCAACCTCTCCATGCGGTGGCCGGAGTACGGCTTCCTCGGGGAGGAGGCCTCCTGCGCGGTGCAGCAGCGGGCCCTGGAGAGTGCCCGCGGGTGCTGGATCCTGGACCCGCTCGACGGGACCACCAACTTCGCCCACGGGTTCGAGCTGTTCAGCTGCTCGCTGGCGCTGCTGGTGGGGAAGCAGGTGGTGCTGGGGATCGTCCACGACCCGGTGCGCGACGAGACCTTCGCCGCCCGCAGGGGCGTGGGTGCCGAGCTCAACGGCCTGCCGCTGCGAATCGGTACCGCACCGGAGCGCCTGGACGCCTCCCTCGCCCTGGTGGATTACAAGCGGTTGCCCCGGGGGCTGGCCGCTGCCCTGGCCACCGAACCGCCCTTCGCTTCGCAGCGCAACCTGGGCAGCGTGGCGCTGGACTGGAGCTGGCTGGCGGCCGGCCGCGGCGACCTTTACCTCCACGGGGGGCAGAAGCTGTGGGATTACGCCGCTGGACACCTCATCTTCAGCGAGGCCGGTGGTGCAAGCTGCACCTTAGACGGGGAGCCCGTGCTCCTGCCGGCAATGGAGCCCCGTTCGGCAGTGGCGGCGGCCAGCGCCCCGCTGCTGGAGCGGTGGATGGCAAACCTTGCGCCTTTCCTCGGCACGGCCGGTTAACGAATATCAAGGAAATCCTCTCTGCCGCGGTGCAATCATTTACCTGTCTTCTGCGGGTCTGGAGCCAACGCGATGGAATGGTCACTGCAACTTCCGGTTGGTGGTCGTCACCTGGCGGCGCTGTTGCTGCTGCTCTCTGCCGGGGCGGGGCCTGTCTTCGCCGGGGCGACGGCCGAGGCCGAGCAGGAGGGCGGCAGGGTGGAGCTGGGCATCAGCGAGTACACCGACATCGGCGTCAAGGGGCCGGTGGACAACCCGATCACCGCCCTGGACGAGGACAGGCAGCGCAAGTCCACCGCCGACCACTCGGAGTTCGAGGAGCTCCGGGGGCCCTTCAACAACGGTCCCGAGGTGACCCGGGCCTGCCTGGAGTGCCACAATCGGGCAGACGACCAGTTCTTGAAGAACAAGCACTGGACCTGGAGCTACACCCACCCGGTCACCGGCCAGAAGCTGGGCAAGAGCGTTCTCATCAACAACTTCTGCACCAACGCCCGGGGCAACGAGGGCATGTGTGCCCAGTGCCACGCCGGCTACAACCGCACCGGGCCCGACTATGACCTGACGAAGCAGGAGAACATCGACTGCCTGGTGTGCCACGAGTCCACCGGCACCTATTACAAGCTGCCGCCCACGCGCGGCAACAAGGCCTGCGCCGTCATGTTCGAGGGCAAGCCGCCTATCGACTGGGTGAAGGTGGCGCAGAGCGTGCGCCTGCCCGCGCGGGCCAACTGCGGCAGCTGCCACTTCTACGGGGGCGGAGGAGACAACGTGAAGCACGGCGACCTCTCCTCGGTGCTCTTCCACCCGCCGCGCGAGGTGGACGTGCACATGTCGGAGGAGGGGGAGAACTTCGCCTGCATCATCTGTCACGTGGGTGAGGGGCACCAGTGGGCCGGCAGCCGCTACAACATGATCGCGAGGGACGAGAAGGAGCACGCCCTGCCCAAGCCGGGCATGGAGCGGGAGACGGCCACCTGCGAGAGCTGCCACGGCGACCGCCCCCATCCCGCCGGTATCCGCGGTTTCAAGCTCAACGATCACGTGGACCGCGTGGCCTGCGAGTCCTGCCACATCCCGGCCGTCGCCCGCGGCGGGGTGGCGACCAAGGTCTTCTGGGACTGGCGCACTGCCGGCCGACTGAAGAACGGCGAAGGGTATCGTGAAGAGGGCTACATCCAGGGCAACGGCGAGGCGCGCCACACCTACAAGTCGATCAAGGGCTCCTTCGAGTACGACGAGAACTTTCCGCCGGTCTACCGCTGGTTCGACGGGGTGATGAGATACACCACCATCGACACCGTCTTCGATCCGTCGAAGCCGGTGGAGATCAACCACTTCGGGGGTTCACCGCAGGATCCCGACTCGCGCATCTGGCCCTTCAAGAAGATGCGCACCATGCAGCCCTACGACAAGGGCAACAACACCCTGGTCTACATGCACCTGTGGGGCGATGACGAGGACGCCTTCTGGGGCAACTACGATTTCGCCCGTGCCATCGCCCGCGGCATGAAGGACAACGGCATTCCCTACAGCGGCGAATACGGCTTCGTGGAGACCTGGTCCTGGTGGCCCCAGAACCACATGGTGGCGCCCAAGGAGCAGGCGCTCGACTGCGATCAATGCCACTCGAAGGACGGCCGTCTGAAAGAACTCACCGGGTTCTACATGCCGGGGCGTGATTCCGCGCCGTGGCTCGACTGGTTCGGCCTGCTGCTGGTGGGGGGCACCCTGGTCGGCGTGGGCGGGCACGGGCTGCTGCGTATCCTGCTGCGAGGGAGGAGAAGCTGATGCCCATTCGCAAGGTCCGCATCTTCAACCGCTTCGAGCGCTTCTGGCACTGGACCCAGGCGCTGCTCATCTTCGTGCTTCTCTTCACCGGCTTCCGTATCCACGGCTACTACGGCGGCATCAGTTTCGACCAAGCGGTCTACTTCCACGTGGTGGCCGCCCTCTCCCTCGTCGTGCTCTGGATCTTCGCCATCTTCTGGCATCTGACCACGGGCACCTGGCGCCACTACCTGCCCACCACCCNGGGGGCTGTGGCCGGTGGTGCGCTTCTACGCCTGGGACATCTTCCGCGGCAAGCCGCATCCCTACCGCAAGCACTTCTGGCGCAAGCACAACCCGCTGCAGGCGGCCTCCTACCTGGGTCTCAAGCTGTTCCTCTTTCCGCTCGTCTGGTTCTCGGGGCTGGCCTACCTCAGCTACAACTACTGGCAGAACGGCATCTCCCATCCGGCGCTCGGCTGGATCGCCACGGTCCACGTGGCCACCGCCTTCGCCATTCTCGCCTTCGTTATCATCCACCTCTACTTGCTCACCACCGGCGGCTCCTTCGCCCACCACGTGGCGCCCATGATCACCGGTTACGACGACGTGGAGCTTACCGACGCCGAGCTGGCCTACCTGGAGCAGGACGAGCCGCAGCGGTTGAAGCGATAGCCGGGGTAATCGCATAAACGGGGGCCAAATGTTGCCTCGGAGCCCGGGGAGAGGGGCCGGGAAGGGGATGGCGGGGCGTCCGAGGGCAGGATGCCCGAGGCCGAGCGTACAGGGATGTACTTGCAGCGTCCCCGACAGCGCCTTCCCGGCCCCTCTCCCCGGGCGGGGCCCGTTCATGTGACTATGCCAAACCCGATGGCCGGGGCGAGGGACAGGCCCGGGGAGCCGTTGTATAATCTGGCCTTCGATTTTTCCGGAGAGCCAGCATGAGCCGCAGCGCCCGGGTGGAGCGCAACACCCTGGAGACCCAGATCACCGTGAGCCTCGACCTCGACGGCGAGGGCAGGGGTCTCTTCGACACCGGTGTGCCCTTCCTCGAGCACATGCTCGACCAGGTGGCCCGCCACGGCCTCGTCGACCTGGAGATCACGGCGAAGGGTGACCTGCACATCGACGCCCACCACACGGTGGAGGACCTCGGCATCACCCTGGGCCAGGCATTCGCCAAGGCGGTGGGGGACAAGAAAGGGATCCGCCGCTACGGCCACGCCTACGTACCCCTGGACGAAGCCCTCTCGCGGGTGGTGATCGACCTCTCCGGCCGTCCCGGCCTGGAGATGCAGGTGGACTTCCGCCGCTCGATGATCGGCGAGTTCGACGTGGACCTCTTCCACGAGTTCTTCCAGGGCTTCGTCAACCACGCCTTGGTGACCCTGCACATCGACTGCATCCGGGGACGCAACGCCCATCACATCGCCGAGACCGTCTTCAAGGCCTTCGGCCGCGCCCTGCGCATGGCCCTGGAGCCTGATCCCCGCCTCGGGGGCACGATTCCCTCCACCAAGGGGAGCCTCTAGCATGGGGCAGAAGATCGCGGTGCTGGACTACGGCCTGGGCAACCTGCGCTCGGTCTCCAAGGCCATCGAGCACGTGGCGCCGGAGGCCGAGGTGCGGGTCACCGACGACCACGACTGGATCCGGGCCGCCGACCGGGTGGTCTTTCCCGGGCAGGGGGCGGCGCGCGACTGCATGGCCGCCATCGGCGAGCACCACCTCAACCAGGCGATCCGCGAGGCGGTGCAGAGCAAGCCCTTCCTGGGCATCTGCATGGGGCTCCAGGTGCTCCTCGACTTCAGCGAGGAGAATGAGGGCACCGAGCTGCTGGGCATCGTTCCGGGCCGGGTGGTGCGCTTCGCCGACGACATGCCCGGGGAGAACGACCTGCCCCTGAAGATCCCGCACATGGGCTGGAGCCGGGTGGAACAGGTGCAGCCCCATCCCCTGTGGGAGGGCATCGAGGACGGCAGCCGCTTCTACTTCGTGCACAGCTACTACGTGGTGCCGGACGAGGAGGAGGTGGTGGCCGGCGTCACCGAGTACGGGGTCCGTTTCGCCAGCGCCCTGGCGCGGGAGAACCTCTTCGCGGTGCAGTTCCACCCCGAGAAGAGCGCCGATGCCGGGTTGCGGCTTTTGAAGAATTTCGTGGGGTGGAATCCTTGACGGCGTGACCGCCCCGCCCGTAGGAGGCCCGCCCCCGGGCCGAATCCAGAACATTCGCGGCGGGGGCGCCGCTCCTACCTGCTAGGAAGCCAACCCCGGCCGAACAGGATTTGTTTGCTTGAGCAGGAAATAGACCGAGATGCTGCTGATTCCCGCAATCGACCTCAAGGACGGCCAGTGCGTGCGCCTCAGGCAGGGGCGTATGGAGGACGACACCGTCTTTTCCGACCAGCCGGTGGAGATGGCCGCCCGCTGGGTGGAGGCGGGCTGCCGCCGTTTGCACCTGGTGGACCTCAACGGCGCCTTCGCTGGCGAGCCGGTGAACGGGGACGCCATTCGCGCCATCGCCGCGCGCTTCCCCGACCTGCCCATCCAGGTGGGCGGGGGCATCCGCGACGAGGCTACCATCGAGGCCTACCTGCAGGCGGGGGTCAGCTACTGCATCATCGGCACCCAGGCAGTCAAAGAGCCCGAGTTCGTGGCCCGCGCCTGCAGGGCCTTTCCCGGCCACGTCATCGTTGGGCTGGACGCCAAGGAGGGCAAGGTGGCCATCAACGGCTGGGCCGAGGTGACCGACATCGAGGTGGTGGACCTCGCTCGGCGTTTCGAGGACGACGGTGTCTCCGCCATCGTCTACACCGACATCGGCCGCGACGGCATGATGAGCGGCGTCAACGTGGAGGCCACCGCCGCTCTGGCCGACGCCATCCACGTCCCGGTGATCGCCTCCGGCGGCATCACCAGCCTGCGCGACCTGGAGGCGCTGTGCAAGGCGAAGAGCCACAACATCATCGGCGCCATCACCGGGCGCGCCATTTACGAAGGCACCCTCGACTTCGCCGAGGGGCAGAGATACTTCGACGGCTGCTGATATGGGACTGGCCAAACGCATCATTCCCTGCCTGGACGTGGACGCCGGTCGCGTGGTCAAGGGCGTGAAGTTCGTGGAGATCCGCGACGCCGGAGACCCGGTGGAGATCGCCCGCCGCTACAATGAGGAGGGGGCCGACGAGATCACCTTCCTCGACATCACCGCCAGCTCCGACGAGCGCGAGACCATGGTGCACGTGGTGGAGCAGGTGGCCTCGGAGGTCTTCATTCCCCTTACCGTGGGTGGCGGCATCCGCAAGGTGGAGGACGTGCGCCGCATGCTCATGGCCGGCGCCGACAAGGTGGCCATCAACACCGCCGCCGTCTTCAACCCCGAGTTCGTGAAGGAGGCCTCCGACCGCTTCGGCTCCCAGTGCATCGTGGTGGCCATCGACGCCAAGCGGGTGAGCGGCGAGGGCGAGCCGCCCCACTGGGAGATCTTCACCCACGGCGGCCGCAAGCCCACCGGCATCGACGCCCTGGAGTGGGCCAGGAAGATGGCCGACTACGGCGCCGGCGAGATCCTGCTCACCAGCATGGACCGCGACGGGACCAAGATCGGCTTCGACAACGAGCTCAACCGGGCAGTGGCCGAGGCGGTGCCCGTTCCCCTCATCGCCTCCGGCGGCGTGGGCAACCTGCAGCACCTGGTGGAAGGCATCACCCTCGGCGGCGCCGACGCCGTGCTGGCGGCCTCCATCTTCCACTTCGGCGAATACACCATCGGCGAGGCCAAGCGCTACATGGCCGAGCACGGCATCGAGGTGCGGCTGTGAGCAACCAAGTGCTGGAAGAACTGTCCAAGGTGCTGGAGGCGCGCAAGTCCGCCACCCCGGAGAGTTCCTACGTGGCCGGCCTCTACCACAAGGGGCTGGACGCCATCCTCAAGAAGATCGGCGAAGAGGCCACCGAGACGGTGATGGCGGCCAAGGACGGGGACCCCGAAAAGGTGATCTACGAGACCGCCGATCTCTGGTTCCACTCCATGGTGCTGCTGGCCCACCTGGGGCTGGGGCCGGAAGAGGTGCTGAAGGAGCTGGAGCGGCGTTTCGGGCTCTCGGGGCTGGAGGAGAAGGCGCGCCGCGGTGAGTGAACCGGGGTGAGGCACGAACAGGAACTCGGGAGTACCTCGGAGCCCGGTGCAAGGACCCAGGAGGGTGATGGCGGGGCGT
>AMFO01002269.1_pt1 | contig 16580 bp, 19 predicted proteins | sample 552608 | NCBI WGS metagenome assembly AMFO01 (sample SAMN01893955, study PRJNA167987) | microbial mat metagenome | biome: hydrothermal vent | place: USA: Loihi, Hawai'I | collected 2003-05-01
AGGGAGTCGGGATCGTAGAACTCCCGGATCTTGTGGATGCGGCCGTTCTCGCCCCAGCCGAAGAAGGTGGTGGCGTACTCGCCCTTGCCATCGATGCCGAGGATGGCCGTCTTCTCCTGGAAACCGCTCAGGTGGTAGGCGCTGCTGGCGTGGGCCAGGTGGTGCTCCACCATCTCGATGCGGGCGTTGCCCAACCCCAGGTCGGCCACCAGCTTCTCCAGCCGCTTGCGGTTGCGCCAGTAGCGGCGGTTGCCGTGGAAGATGGCGGCCAGCGCCCGGTCGGGAGCGTACCAGTGGCGCGCCGCGTAGTGCCAGCGGGCGGCGCTGCCGAAAAGGGGGATCTTCGCGTAGGGAAAGGCCACCACCTCCACCTGGTCGGGGCGGACACCGGCGTACTCCAGGCAGAAACGGGTCGCCTCGTAGGGAAAGCGCCCCTTGGCGTGCTTGTCGCGGATGAAGCGCTCCTCCTCCGCCGCCGCCACCAGCTCGCCGTCGATGAACAGCGCCGCGGACGGGTCGTGGCTCACCGCCCCGGCGACTCCCAGTACGATCATCGGAATTTCGGGCCCGCGGCCCAGGTTGCATGCATTGGGCGCATTCTAGCAGAGATGCCTTTTCCCCTCGGCCTCCGCCAGCGCCACCTCGAAGGCCGCGCGCAGCTCCGGATCCTTCCAGTTGCGCAGGAACCGCTCCCGGTCGGCGCGGACGCCCCGTTCCCGCAGCCAGCGCCAGCGGGGGCGGGAGAGGCTGTCCAGGTCGATCACCTGGACGCCCTCTTCGCCGACGAGGAAGTTGGAGGCTTTCATGTCGCCGTGGACCAGGCCGTTTTGCGCGAAAGCGGCCACCACCGACGCCACTTTCCGGACCTTCTCCCCGTCACCGTGGCGGCCGCTGAAACAGCGGTCGGCCCGTTCTCCCCCGGCTTTCTCGGTGACCAGCCAGGCCCGCCGGCGAAGGCCGTGCCGCTCCTCGATGTACGCGAGGGGCCGGGGGGTGGGGATCCCGTAGCCGCGCACCCTGTGGGCATTGCGCCACGAGCGCCGGCCCCGGCTGGACGACAACATGCGGCGCAGGCCGTGAAACAGCGTCTTGACGTTGTAGCGCTTCACCACCACCTGGCGGTCGCCGATCCGGTCCACCCAGACGGTCTGGGAGTTGCCTGCCTTGAGCAGGTCGCTCTCTCGGGCGGGGCCGGAGAGGGCGCCGGAGATCCACTCGTCCAGCAGCCGGACATCCAGCTCCCGCCTCTGGAAGATGCGCAGTCCGCCTTTCTCACGTACCAGGAACTCGGTGCAGTCACGCAGGCACTTTTCGCTCAGCTTGCGGGCACGATAGTGACGCCAGCGATCGGCATGGCGGCACACGCCCCTGGCAAAGACGGCAGGATCGGGAAACCCACGCCGACGGCAGTAGACCTCCAGCGCCGCCATGACCCCGGCATGCGCGCTGCGCGGAAACTGGGCGAGAAGCAGGCCGAGATTGCGCTGGGCCGGTTTCCCGGCCAACGGCCCGGAACCCAGGCGATATGCACCCCCATCGATGGCCCTGATCGCGCCGGCGGCATCCACCAGAAAATTGTCCAGATGCGGATCTTCCTGAACCACGCCCGCCTCGTGCTGGCCCGCCACGAGGTTGAACAGGTCAGCCAGCAGCGCTTTCCGACGAGCCTCTCCCGCGCGTCGCCAGGCTTCCCCGAAGGGGAGGGATCCCGCCAGGTACTCGTAGAGCACCACCCGTGCCGCGCCAGCCGCCACCGGCTCCGGCAGCAGCGGCTCCGGCACCGGGATGCCCTGGCGAAACATGGCGGCAATGGCCCCCAGATCCCTCTGTGCGTCCCGGGCGGCAGCAGATCCCGCAAAGACCTTGGCCAATACGGGCTTCTCGCGCCACCATCCCCGGAAAACCATCCGCCGCCCGGGAAGCAGCCGCAGCAGCTCCTCGCAGCGCAGGGGCTCCAGGGACTCGAGCGCCAGATCGAACGGCAATTGCGCGGGATCTTCAGGAAGGGGGGGCATCACCGGCATCGAGGGGTTTGCGGAAGATGGCGAAGATCTCGTCTCCGCGCCCCAGCAGCATCGAGGCCGCCACGTAGGGCCGGGCCAGGATCCGCCGCAGCTTCCGCTTCTTGGAGGGTCTTCCCCGGACGCCGAACTTGTAGTCCCAGCTGTTGAGCACGATCTTCGGGGTGGACGAGGTGCGTACCACTGCCGGCTCGAAGCCCGCCCGCCCGGCGAGACGGGCCAGGTTTTCCGGGGAGAAGAGCACCAGGTGGCGAGGAATGTCGTTGGCGAACCAGTGAACGCCGAACCAGCCCCGGCCGAGTGCCCTGCTGTTGGGCGTCATCAACACCATGAGGCCGCCCGGTTTCAGGATCCTGTGGATCTCCGTCACGAAGTCCACGGGAGCAGGTATGTGCTCGATCACGTGGCGGGCGGTCACCACGTCGAAATGCTCGTCCGGGAAGCCGGCCTCCGACAACTCCCCCTGGAAAACCTTCAGGCCGGCGGCCCTGCAGGTCTCCACCGCACTCCGGTTGAACTCCACCCCTTCCGGCTCCCAGCCGAGCGCGCGCATCGACCTGAGGTACTTGCCGCCTCCGCAGCCCACGTCGAGCAGCCGCCCGCTCCCGGTGAAGGGAACTGCGTGGCGATGGACGAATGCGCCCAGGATCCCGGCGAGCCAGCGGGGAAAACCGCTGTCGAGATGAGCATAGCCGTAACGGGAGCGCAATACCGCCCTCTCCAGCGCACTCCTGCGCTTCTCCCGTCCCGGCCTGTAGGGCTGGTAGTCGTCGGGATAGAAGCTGGCGATGCGCTGCGCATCGGGCATCGGCGCCTGGTAGACGGCCCCGCAATCGCCACATTCCGCGTAGGAAAACTCGCCCGGCAGGTGCATCAGCAGGTCCCTTCCCGTGTAGGCATGAAAACCCGAACCGCCGCACACGGGGCAGGGTTCCGAAACCGTTGGCCTGGATACGGACATCAGGAGGGGGGCTCCGTGCCGTCCGGCTTCAACACGCCAATCATGTCCACCATGGTGGGCGCCAGCAGATAGCGATTCGCCAGCAGCTCACTGAACAGCCCCAGCGGGCGCAGCAGCTTCAGAATTCCCATGCCGAGACCGGCACGCAGCCCGTTCCGGGAAAGCTGATGACCGGCGCTGAGCCTCAGCTTGCCGAGGGACTCGTCAACCCGATGGAACCGGGAAATGCCCGGAGTATGCCACAGGCCGGCATCCACTGTATCCCAGTCGATGGCGGGAAAAAGCTTGCGGATCCCCTCGTGGGTGAAACGCCAGTAGTCAGAAGGATAACCGTGAAACTTCCAGGCGAAGGGCACGGACAGCACGATCTTGCCACCGGGCTGCAACAGCCGGGTCATGTTTGCCGCCATGACGAAAGGCTGCTCACAATGCTCGAGAACGCTGAAACAGAAGATGGTGCCGAAGCGCCGGTGGCCCAGCATTGCGTCCACCCGTTGGAAATCGGCGGTGAAATCCACCACGCAATCCACATTCTCCCCCGGGCTCATGTCGGCACCCACATAGTTCTCCCCGGGAAACAGCTCTCTCAGGTTCTGGGTATTTCCATAGTTCTTCGAACCGATCTCCAGAAAAGGCCCCGAAAGGACCTCCCTGTACCGGGATACCAGCAGCTGTTGGTTTCTGTCGCCCATGCTCTCTTTTCCGGTCAGGTGATTCCCTGACTGGAGATCATCAGTTCATCCAGCGATTTCATCATTCCACCAAAGACCGTCTGCAGGGAATAGTGCCGCACACACTTCTCCCGTCCGGCTTCCCCAAGGCGCACCCGCAGCTCGGAGGAATCATGCAGCACCCGCAGGGCCTCGACCCATTCATCCCCGGTCTCCGCCAGCAGCCCCGTGACACCGTGCTCCACGATCTCGGCGTTGACGCCCGTGGGGGAGGATACCACCGGCAGCCCGGCGGCCATATACTGCAGCACCTTGAGACCGCACTTGCCGCGGGTGAAACGGTTGTCCGGCAGCGGGGCCAGCCCCACGTGGGCGGCCGCCAGTTCCCACGTCTCCGCTTCCGGCGACCAGGGTATGTGGACAACGGGCAGGCTCCGGGTTTCCAGCGTGAAATCGGAAACGATCTTGAGGCGAAGGCCGGGCATCTCCTCCGCGGCCCGCTCCAGCGCGGGCACGATGGTCAGCAGATGCTTTCTCGTGGCGCTGCTCCCGATCCAGACCAGGTCGAGCGTGGATTCCGGCTTGGCCACCCGCAGGCGGTATCGATCCGTCTCGACCGCCGTGGGAACGACCCGCACGTTGCCGTTGAAACGGCCAGCCTCATCGGCAAGGTAGCGGTTGCCCGCCCACACCAGGTCGCATTTGGCGACCGTGGCGGCGAAGCGCCGCGCCCTGCGCGGGGAGGGGCCGCCATCACTGCGGCAGAATATGGCGTCGTCGAAGGTGAACACCAGGTGCCGCGCCGCACGGCGCAGCAGGAACCGGAACAGCGGCCCGTAGGTTCGGCGCACCAGGACCACCACCTCCGCCCTGCGAGCCGCGCGCAGCACGGCCAGGCGATCGCGCAGGGAACCGGAGCCGGACAGGTGGCGTGGCCGCCAGCCGGCCTCCTCGAGCAACGGGAAGAAATCCGTGGCCCGGTACCTGGTGGAGGCGGCGTGAAGCCCCTTGGAGACGAAGAGTATCTCTTTCAATCTGGAACCCGGTTCCCTTCAGGCGCTGGCCCGCTTCTTGAGGTGAATGAGCAGCAGCGACACCGCCGCCGGCGTCACTCCCGGGATGCGCGCCGCCTGGCCCAGGGTGGCGGGGCGGACGCGCGACAGCTTCTCCCGCACCTCCGAGGAGAGCCCCTTCACCTGGTCGTAGTCCAGGCCTTCGGGCAGCTTCACCGATTCGGCCTGGCGCGCCTTCTCCACCTCCTCGCGCTGGCGCTCGATGTAGCCGGCGTACTTGGCCTGGATCTCCACCTGCTCTGCCACCTTCGGATCCTCCACGCCGGGACCCACGCCCGGCAGGGTCATGAGCGAGGCGTAGGTGAGGTTGGGCCGGGTGAGCAGCTCGCTGGCGCGGGCCTCGCGGCGCAGGCGGTCGCCCAGCACCGCCAGCTCCTGCTCGGGGTCGAGGTCGCCGGGGCGGACGATGATCTCCCTCAGCCGCTGCCGCTCCCGCTCGATGGCTTCGCGCTTGTCGCAGAAGGTGCGCCAGCGTGCATCGCCCACCAGCCCCAGCTCGCGGCCCTTCTCCGTCAGGCGCAGGTCGGCGTTGTCCTCGCGCAGCAGCAACCGGTGCTCGGCGCGGGAGGTGAACATGCGATAGGGCTCGGTAGTACCGCGGGTGATGAGGTCGTCCACCAGCACCCCCAGGTAGGCCTCGTCGCGCCGCGGCCACCAGGGCGACTCGCCGCGCACCTTCCGCACCGCGTTGAGCCCCGCCAGCAACCCCTGGGCGGCGGCCTCCTCGTAGCCGGTGGTGCCGTTGATCTGGCCGGCGAAGAAGAGGTTCTCCAGGTGCTTGGTCTCCAGCGAGCGCTTCAGGTCCCGCGGATCAAAGAAGTCGTACTCGATGGCGTAGCCGGGCCGGGTGATGCGCGCCTCCTCGAAGCCGCGCATGGAGCGCACCAGCGCCCACTGCACGTCGAAAGGGAGCGAGGTGGAGATGCCGTTGGGGTAGAGCTCGTTGCTGGTGAGGCCCTCGGGCTCGATGAAGATCTGGTGGGAGTCGCGGTCGGCGAAGCGCACCACCTTGTCCTCGATGGAGGGGCAGTAGCGCGGCCCCACCCCCTCGATCACTCCCGCGTACATGGGCGAGCGCGAGAGTCCCTTGCGGATGATCTCGTGGGTACGCGCGTTGGTGCGGGTGATGAAGCAGCTCACCTGCTCGGGGTGCTCGTCGGCGCTGCCGAGGAAGGAGAAGACCGGCACGGGATCGTCCCCCGGCTGCTCCTCCAGCACCGAGAAATCCACCGTGCGCCGGTCGATGCGCGGCGGGGTGCCGGTCTTGAGCCGCTCCACGCGGAAGGGAAGCTCGCGCAGGCGCCACGCCAGGGCGTTGGCGGGCGGGTCGCCGGCGCGCCCTCCCTCGTAGTTCTCCAGGCCGATGTGGATGCGCCCCCCGAGGAAGGTGCCCACGGTGAGCACCACCGCCCCGGCGCGGAACTCCAGCCCCATGGCCGTGACCACACCCACCACCCGGTCGCCCTCGAGCACCAGGTCCTCCACCGCCTGCTGGAAGAGGTCCAGGTTCTCCTGGTTCTCCAGCGCCTGGCGCACCGCCGCCTTGTAGAGCAGGCGGTCGGCCTGGGCGCGGGTGGCGCGCACCGCCGGCCCCTTGCGCGCGTTGAGGATGCGGAAGTGGATGCCGGCGCGGTCGGCGGCCCGGGCCATGAGCCCGCCCAGGGCGTCGATCTCCTTCACCAGGTGCCCCTTGCCGATGCCGCCGATGGCCGGGTTGCAGCTCATGGCGCCCAGGGTGTCGATGTTGTGGGTGAGCAGCAGGGTGCGCGCGCCCATGCGGGCCGCGGCCAGCGCCGCCTCGGTGCCGGCGTGGCCGCCGCCGACGACGATCACTTCGTATGTGGTGGGGTGAACCATGTCCCTGATTTTACCTGTTTTGCCTTGTTAACATGACGCTCCGCCTTCATGGAGTCTCAATGCGATGCAGAGGGAAAAGAGCCCGCTCCCGCTCCGGCAGGATCCACAACTGGAGAAACTGTTCCGGCAGGCGGGCGGCGTCATCCTGGGCAAGCCGCGGGTGCTGCGGCTGGCCATGACCTGCCTGCTGGCCCGCGGCCACCTGCTCATCGAGGACCTGCCGGGCATGGGCAAGACCACCCTGGCCCACCTGCTGGCCACTCTGCTGGGGCTGGATTACCAGCGCATCCAGTTCACCAGCGACCTGCTGCCCGCGGACATCGTCGGCGTCTCCATCTACGACCGCGCCTCGGAGCGGTTCCACTTCCACCCGGCCCCGTCTTCGCCCAGCTGGTCCTGGCCGACGAGATCAACCGCGCCACGCCCAAGACCCAGAGCGCCCTCCTCGAGGCCATGGAGGAACTGCAGGTGACGGCGGAGGGCGAGACCCGGCCGCTGCCCGAGCCCTTCTTCGTCATCGCCACCCAGAACCCGGCCCACCAGGTGGGCACCTTCCCCCTGCCCGAGTCCCAGCTCGACCGATTCCTCATGCGCATCGAGCTGGGCTACCCCGATGCCGCCATGGAACGGCTGCTGCTCAAGGGCGCGGGCGGACGCAACCTGCTGGAGCGGGTGCAGCCGGTAGCCGCCACCGGCGACCTGGCCCGCTGGCAGGCGGAGGCCGCCGGGCTGCACGTGGCCGACGCCCTGCTCGACTACGTGCAGGCCCTGGTGGCGGAGAGCCGCGCCCTGGAGGAGACCACCGGTCTCTCGCCGAGGGCGGGCCTGGCCCTGCTGGCCGCGGCCCGCGCCTGGGCCTGGCTGGCGGGCCGCGACCAGGTGCTTCCCGAGGACGTGCAGGCGGTGTGGGTGCCGGTTACCGCCCACCGCCTCGGCGGCGACGGGAACCAGCTGGCAGAGGCGCTGCTGCAGCGGGTGGCCGTGCCTTGATGGTGCAGCTGGCCCGCTTCCTGCGCGTCGTCCGCCCCGACACCCGGGGCAGGCTGCGCATCACCGGTCGCAGCATCTACATCCTGCCCACCAGGTACGGCGTGGTCTTCGGCCTGCTGCTGGCCACCCTGCTCATCGCCTCCATCAACTACGCCAACAATCCCGCCTTCCTGCTCACCTTTCTCCTCGCCGGCATCTTCTTCCAGGCCATCTTCCACACCTGGCGCAACCTGAAGGGGCTGGAGCTCCGCTGGCTGGGCGCGGCACCCGTCTTCGCCGGGGACCGGGCCGGGATCCGGCTGAAGCTGCGCGCTGCCGACGGCGGCCGCCACCACGGCCTGCGCCTCGCCTTCGACGGGGAAACACCAGTGGGCACCGACCTGCCCGCCGACGGCGAGGCGGAAGTGACGCTCCTCCTGCGCACCCGCCGCCGCGGTCGCCAACCGGTGGGCCGGCTGCGCCTGGAGAGCCGCTATCCCCTGGGGCTGCTGCGCGCCTGGTGCTACCTGGAGCCGGGGTACTCCCTGCTGGTGTGGCCCCGGCCGCTGAAGGAGCGGCTGGAGACCGGGGCCCCCACCTGGGAGGGAAGCCAGCAGGGCGACCGGGGGTGGGCACCGACGACTTCGCCGGCCACCGCAACTACCACCCCGGCGACCCCCCTTCGCGCCTCCACTGGAAGGCGCTGGCGGCGGAGAAGGGGCTGCTGGTGAAGGCCTTCGGCGGCGACCGGGTGAACCGGCTCTGGCTGGAGTTCGACGCCCTGGCGCCCCACGACACCGAGACCCGCCTCGGCCTGCTCGCCGGGGCCGTGGAGAGGCTCTCCCGGGAGGCGGTCCATTTCGGCCTGCGGCTGCCCCGGCGGGAGATTCCCCCCGCGAGCGGCGAGGCCCAGCGCAGGCGCTGCCTGGACGCCCTGGCCCTGTTCGACGCCACCGACGCGGGGGAGGTTCCGTGAAAGCGACGCAGGCGGTGAGCCGTCCCCTGCTGTGGCTGGCGGCCGGGCTGCTCGCCCTCTCGGTGCTGCCCCACGGGTGGAACCTGCAGCCTCCCGTCACCCTCGCCTTCTTCCTGTTCGCCGCGCTGAGGCTGCTCCTGTGGCCCCGGCCCGACACCATTCCCGGCCCCTGGATCCGGGCACCGCTGGTGGTGGCGGGACTGGCGCTGGTGGCCTGGCAGGCGGGACTCACCGAGAGCCGCCAGTTCGGCGTCGCCCTGCTGGTGATCATGGCGGGGCTCAAGCTGCTGGAACTGCACCGGCAGCGGGACCTCTTCATGGTGACTTTTCTCGGGCTCTTCCTGCTGGTCACCCTCTTCCTCTTCTCCGACAGCGCCCTGCTCACCGGCAAGGCCTTGCTTTCTGTTCGGAAAGAAGCCTGTATGTGTATGAACACAACGCAAAAACCCTTGCAGTACAAGGGGTTGTAGGCAGCAAGGAGAAACCATGGATTTACGAGAAATCAACTTCGGAGTCGAAATCGAGACCGTCAAACGAACACGGGAGCGCGTGGCCCGGGCCATCCAGTCGGTGGTGGGCGGCGAGGTCCGCCACATAGGGAGACCGGTGAGTTTTGACCCCTGGGAGGTCGTCGACGACCAGGGGCGTACCTGGAAGGTGGTCTCCGACGGCTCGCTCATCAATGTTCCCGGCCACCTGCGGGCCGAGGTGGTCAGTCCGGTCCTCGCCTACGAGGACATCCCCACCCTCCAGGAGGTCATCCGGGCGGTGCGCCGCTGCGGGGCCAAGGTGGACAGGCGCTGCGGAATCCACATTCACGTGGACGCCACACCGTTCGACGGTCGGACCCTCGCCAACCTCGCCAAGATCATCTACAAGCAGGAAGCGCTCATCCTCACCGCCCTGGGTGTCAACGAGAACCGGCAGAACAACTACAGCAAGCCGGTGAGTGATGAATTCATCAGGAAGATTGAGCGTCGCCGTCCCAAAACCAAGGACCAGCTCAACCGCATCTGGTACGGCTACCACAACCGCCGGCCGCAACACTTCGACTCGAGCCGCTACTACGGGGTGAACCTGCACAACGTCTGGTACCGGGGCACCGTGGAGTTCCGCTGGTTCGAAGGGACACTCCACGCGGGCAAGGTCCGAGCTTATATTCAGCTGGTCCTGGCCGTAGCCGCCAAGGCCCTGAACGGCCGGGCCGCTTCCAGCCGCAAACGCAACTTCGATCCGCAGAGCGCCAGATACGACTTCAGGGTTTTCCTCCTGCACCTCGGGCTCATCGGCGACGAGTTCAAGACGGCGCGCAAACATCTTCTCGCCGCTTTGCCGGGCGACTCGGCATTCAAGCGAGGAAGACCCAAACCCAAACAACAAACCGCCACCAAGGCGGAATCTCCCACGGAGGCCGGGCCACAAACCCGGCCTCCGGCTTTTTCGGGAGACGAATCTGCGGTGACGGATGATGGAGGTACGTCATGAAGGTTCTCATAAGGAACACCGCGCTTGACGGCCGCCCTCTTGATGGTGACGGTGAAGTTTTCACCGGCCGATCCCCTCTCGAGGTGGTCCTGGCCATGAAAGGGGCGACCTTGTTTTCCGATCATCGGGATTGCGAGGACTACATCGACATGGTCCTGCGCAACGCCAAGATGCTGGCCGGTATCGAACTGGTGGTCAAAGGGGATGCACTTGAAGAGAAGGCCGCTTCTTTCCTGGCCGCGCTGGTCGACCAGGGGCTGGCTGTGATCCTGGATGAGAAGACCGCCGGGGTCGGCGTTCCCGCCGTTGTCTGGCAGGGTATCGACGCCATCCGCCTCTCGGGGCTCACCAACATGCTCGACCGACCCGCGGTCATCCGGATTGCCGGGGAACTCGGCTTTCCCGAAGCCGCCCGGTGGATTGAGACCCACACCAAGGAATATGCCGAAGGCGTTTTCCGGGGCTTCATTGTCGAAGCCCAGGGAGGGAAGCCCTGATGTGCGGATTGGCAGGAGTCATCTTCGGGAAAAAACGGCGTCGTGCCGAGGAACGGGAATACCTGGCATGGCTCTTCACGCGGCTGCTGGTCATGAGTGAATGCAGGGGCCCCCACGCCACGGGTGTCGCCTGGCTCAACCGCGACGGCGAACACCGACTCTTCAAACGGCCGGCGCGCGCCGGGCAGTTCGTCACAGACAAGGCGTATCAAGAGGTATTGTTCGGAATCGACAATCGCACCACGATCCTGCTCGGACACACTCGGTGGCGCACCCGAGGGGATGAGCGCGTCAACCGCAACAACCATCCGATTCGGGCCGGCGACATCATCGGAACTCACAACGGCACGATCTACAACGCCGACTACCTTTTCCGTCGGTTCAAACTGCGGCGCTTCGCCCAGGTGGACAGCGAACTGCTGTTCCGGCTGGCCCACAACGCCGTCCGGGACGACCGGATTGATATGGAGAGGTTCAGGGCGCGCCTGGAACTCTGCCGGGGCCAGATAACGGCGGTGCTCGCGTCCCGGCTCGATCCCGAAACCATCCTCGTGCTCAAGGGGAACAAGCCGCTCGAACTGCGGGTCCACCGCCGGTACCGGGTGGTGCTCTACGCCTCAGACCCGGCCTTCCTGGACGCCGTCCTGGCCGACGAGCGCGGATGGCGGGAGTTGCCTGTTCCTGCCATGAGCATGGTTGTGTTCAGGCACGAGGATCTTATGGAGTTCTCGAGGGAGTCTCTCGAGTTCATCGCCCAGGAAAAAAGGGGGAAAGCACCATGACAGAATCGGCAATGAACCGAAGAGAACAGTCAATGAATCCCAATGACAATTCGGCAGGACAGCCGAATTGGACGTGCCGAAGGCACGCCCGAAGGGCGCGAGCCATGGACGGCGAGCGTCAACCCCCGAAGGAGAACAACATTACGATGATGACAACATTATTTGTCTACGGCACCCTCAAGCGGGGCTACTGGAACCACGACCGGTTCTGCCGGGGCGTTCTGGATGTACAGGAAGCTGTGGTCCGCGGCCGCCTGTACGAAATGCCCTCCGGTATCCCCGTCCTGGAGGTGCCCGAGACGGACATCCTGGCCCACGGTACCGCCGACCCGCTCGCCGACGTGGCCACACAGGCGCGCCCGGCCGGACATCTGGCGTCATACCTCGAACCGATGCCGGAAAGCGCCACAGCGGGTGACTGGGGCCCTGTGTACGGGGAACTGCTCACCTTTGACGACCCATCAACCCGCCTGCCCGCCATCGACAGGCTCGAGGGCTTCCACCCGGGCAGTTCCTGCCTCTACCACCGTGTCCTGGCCCCAGTGTGGGCCGGTGGAGCCGTTCTTCCAGCCTGGCTCTATGTGTTTGGGGACCGCTGCACAGGGAGTTTCAGAGAGCTATCCGGCGGGACCTGGCGCTGAAATCATAAGTCATTTCCAGTCCGGCGAATCCCCGGACAGAAATCCCGCTTGACATTTCTCCCTTTTATTGTATGATATATCATCTGTTGGGGCGCGTGATATGAACTTTGTTTCGATCAGGCCCCTGTCGGATCTGAAAGGAGAACGACGTTGAATGCCCAGCCTGACATAGCTCGATTAGTCCGTGAGCTTCGCGAACGAACGGGGCTCACCCAGGAAAAATTCGCTGCCAAGCTCGGTGTGACCTACCCAACCATCAACCGGTGGGAGAACGGCCGCGCCAAGCCGTCGCCATTGGCGCTGAAGCAGATCGAGGACTTGCTCCGGGACCTGGGTGAACGAGGCAACGACCTTCTACAGGAATATTTTGGCGGAGAGGAGATCTGACATGGCCAAGAACAACAACGGAGCCAACCTCGGTTTCGAACGGGAATTGTGGCAGGCCGCCGACGCGCTCCGCTCCAACATGGATGCCGCCGAGTACAAGCACGTCGTACTCGGCCTGATCTTCCTCAAATACATTTCCGACGCCTTCGAGGAGCAACACGCCAAGCTGGTAGCCGAGCAGGACCAGGGAGCCGATCCGGAGGACCCGGACGAGTACCGGGCCGTCAATATCTTCTGGGTGCCCAAGGAAGCCCGCTGGTCGCACCTTTTGGCCAACGCGAAGCAACCAACCATCGGCAAGGTCGTCGACGACGCCATGCTGGCCATAGAACGCGACAACCCCTCGCTCAAGGGCGTGCTACCCAAGGATTACGCGCACCCGCGCCTCGACAAGCAGCGGCTCGGCCAGCTCATCGACCTTGTCGGCAACATCGGACTGGGCGACGAGGAAAACCGCACCAAGGACATCCTCGGCCGGGTCTACGAGTATTTCCTGTCGCAGTTCGCCAGCGCCGAGGGCAAGAAAGGCGGCCAGTTCTACACGCCCCGCTGCGTCGTCCGCTTGCTGGTTGAAATGCTCGCCCCCTACAAGGGGCGGGTCTACGACCCGTGCTGCGGTTCCGGCGGTATGTTCGTCCAGTCGGTCGAGTTCGTCAGGGCGCATGCAACAGGCAACGGCAATGGGGGCAAAGCAAAGGCCCACGTCAGCATCTTTGGCCAGGAATCCAACCATACCACCTGGCGGCTGGCGAAGATGAACCTCGCCATCCGGCAGATAGAAAACAACCTCGGCAAGGAACACGCCGACAGCTTCCATCGCGACTTGCATCCCGACCTCAAGGCCGATTATGTCCTCGCCAATCCGCCCTTCAACGACAGCGATTGGCGCGGCCACCTGCTCAAGGACGACAAGCGCTGGAAGTACGGGACACCGCCAACATCCAACGCCAACTTCGCCTGGGTACAGCACTTCATCCACCATCTGGCCCCGACCGGTCTGGCCGGCTTCGTTCTGGCCAACGGCTCGATGTCCTCCAACCAGTCCGGCGAGGGAGAAATCCGCAAGAACATCATCGAGGCCGACCTGGTGGACTGTATGGTGGCGCTTCCCGGCCAGCTCTTCTATTCGACACAGATTCCCGTCTGTCTCTGGTTCATTGCCAGAGACAAGAAGAATGGCCGTTTCCGAGACCGGCGCGGTGAAACGCTCTTCATCGACGCCCGTCGAATGGGAAAGATGATTGATCGCGTGCATGCTGAACTGACAGGTGATGATATTAGGCAGATCGTTAACGCCTACCACTCTTGGCGTGGTGATCCTGGGTGTCCACCATTCAAGGACATGCCCGGTTTTGCAAGGTCTGCCACGCTTGATGACATCCGGTATCACCGTTACGCGCTTGTGCCAGGTCGTTACGTCGGGTTCGCTGAAAGACCCACAAAATCATGGAGTCGTGAACACCTAGAACAGGAAGTGATCGAGTTGAAATCCCGACTTAACCAAGTTGCAGACGCCTCACACGCAGCAATGTCAATTCTCACGGAGGTGCTAGATGGCTGAGCCATTCCTAGATTGCCCCGAAGATTGGCTGCGCGCAACCTTGGAGCCAGATCCGAAGTCGCCATTGATTCGGCGTGTCGATACTGGCAGCACCCCCAGCACTCGAAGGGAAGACTACTGGGATGGTGATATCCCATGGCTAACACCGAAGGAAGTGACTGGATTGACGGATGGGCTGTTCGTTTCACAAACGGAACGAACTATCACAAAGGCTGGTCTATCCTCTTGTTCGGCCAAACTGCTACCTCCAGGGACGGTCATGCTTACAAAACGCGCGCCGGTTGGTGCGGTTGTCGTCAATGCCGTCCCCATGGCAACCAACCAGGGCTTTCTCAACTTTCAGTGCGGCCCAAAGCTGCGACCTCTTTACCTTGCCTACTGGTTCAGGGCGAATCGACCTTACCTTGATCTTGTCGCCAATGGGTCAACGTACCCAGAGCTTTATCGAGGAGACTTGTTTGAGTTCGAAATTGCCGTGCCGCCGATTGAGGTGCAAGATCAGATCATCCAGATTCTGAGCGCGCTGCAATTTGTCGCGGTAATGGGTCTTCCACTTGAGCAGTCGGTCATGACGCCGGAGGAGATGCTGACAATCCAGAATCAGACGCGTCGCCTATCGGCCATTCGAGACCAGATGCTACCGTTGTTGCTCTCCGGTCAACTGAACATCGGCCGCGTATCGAGTGCCTTCTTGCGGGAGGGCCAATGAACGGACAACTACCCGAACTATGCAACCATGAAGGATGTCGTCGCTTGCACGGACATGCTGGCGGGCACGACTCATATCCCACCGAGGTCTGGGACTTCTTTGAAGATAGAGACAAGAACAAGTTGGCGAAAGCTGGTTTTGCGACGCCACGGGGAGGAGCCAAGGGAGGATATCAAAACCACGTTGTGCGAAGCAACAAGGTCATTATCCCCTATGAGCGCCTTGCAGACGTTGACACTGAGTTGTTCCAAGACGGGTATGTTATTCGCCTGCTTCCCGAACAGTACTTCCAAGCTCCAAATATTCCTCGTCCAGAGTTTACTGCGGCTGATGCGACAGTAGTCGTTGGCCGGAATGCCTTTGTGCTATACCGTACACACGAATCGTTCCAAGCCTTGCCCTGAACCGCCCCGGGTTTGTCGGAGGCCAAAACTTTTGAGAGGTTTGGCCGATGAACAGACAAGCGAGATATTCTCTGGAAGTACGAGAGCGAGCGGTTCGCTTGGTGCACACGAGCGAGCCGGAGCATCCATCACAGTGGTCAGCGATTGTTTCGGTGGCATCGAAGATTGGATGCTCGCCGGAGACATTGAGAAAGTGGGTTCGGCGAGCGGAGATTGATTCGGGCGTCAGAGCTGGCGTGAGTTCGGAAGATCGCCAGCGCCTGAAGGTGCTGGAGCGGGAGAACCGCGAGCTTAGGCGTGCGAACGAGATCCTGCGCAAGGCGGCGGCTTTTTTCGCCCAAGCGGAGCTCGACCGCAAACGGAGGTGATGGTGGATTTCATTGACTGCCATCGGAGTGAATACGGTGTCGGGCCGATCTGCGCTGTGTTGCCGATCGCACCGTCCACATATTACCACTGCAAGAAGCTGGAGCGTCATCCGGAGCAGAGGAGCGCACGAGCGCTTCGGGACGAGTGGCTGATGGAGCAGATTCGGCGGGTCTGGGAAGAGAGTCATTGCATCTATGGGGCTCGGAAGGTCTGGAAGCAGCTTCGGCGGGAAGGGATTGATGTGGCCCGTTGCACGGTGGAGCGGCTGATGGCGGAAGGGGAGATGGCCGGCGTACGGCGTGGCAAGCGTTGCATCACGACCATTCCGTCCGAGAAGGCCGAGCAGCCGGAGGATCTGGTTCAGCGGCAGTTTGTTGCCGAGCGCCCCAACCAGCTGTGGGTGGCGGACATAACCTACGTGGCGACATGGACCGGGTTTGCTTACGTTGCTTTTGTCATTGATGTTTTCTCGCGCATGATCGTGGGCTGGCGGGCGATGAGGCACATGCGCACCGATCTCGTGCTGGATGCCTTGGAGCAAGCACTATGGGCGCGCGGCAAGCCCAGGGGCGTCATCCATCACAGCGACCGCGGTAGCCAATATCTGTCCATCCGCTATACCGAGCGGCTGGCAGAGGCCGGCTTCCAGGCTTCGGTCGGAACGGTTGGTGACTCCTACGACAACGCTCTGGCCGAGACGATCAATGGCCTCTACAAGGCCGAGGTCATTCGCAAGGATGGGCCTTGGCACGGCGTGGACGATGTCGAGCGCGCTACACTCACATGGGTCGACTGGTTCAACAACCGCCGCCTCATGGGGCCGCTCGGAGACATCCCACCCGCCGAATTCGAGGATGACTATTATCGACAATCCAAGCAAAGAAAAGCAGCATGACGACTCACACAAAAATGCCTCCGATGAAACCGGGGCGACTCTATGCGCCAATCTTCAGGCGAGGGTGGATGCATGGAACAACCGGCGGTTGGATGAAGGCAGCAAACGCTTCCCGTTTCTGATTGTAGACGCGCTGGTGATCAAGGTTCGATACGATGATCGCGTGGTTTCCACGAGCGCACTGATTGTATCGGGCATTAACGACAAGGGATTCAGGGAGATTCTTGGGCTCAGGATGGCTGACTCGGAGAGTGAGCAGAGCTGGTCCGGGATCTTTGCATGGCTGAAGGGTCGCGGGCTGAAGGGCGTGGAATTCATTGTC
>AMFO01000281.1_pt1 | contig 16441 bp, 14 predicted proteins | sample 552608 | NCBI WGS metagenome assembly AMFO01 (sample SAMN01893955, study PRJNA167987) | microbial mat metagenome | biome: hydrothermal vent | place: USA: Loihi, Hawai'I | collected 2003-05-01
GAGCAGCAGGTAGGCGATGACGAAGAGCGGCCACAGCAGCCACTCGAGGTAGTGCAGCCAGCTCTCCTGGGGCAGGGCCCAGGCGATGAACTGCGCGAAGTAGTGGCTGCCGATCCAGGCGGTGAGGCTGAAGATGAGCACGTTCACCAGCAGCGGCAGGACCACGTAACGGCGCAGCCCCGGCGAGAAGACCAGGGAGAGGCTGCGCAGGGGAAGCAGGAAGGTGTTCAGCAGTGAAATCATGGTGTCGTCACTCGGTTCTCAATGTGTAGGAGGCCCGCCCTCGCGGCCGAACCTGAAACATTCGCGGCGGGGCGCCGCCTCCGCTTCGCGCCGCACTTCCCTGTGCGGGGTTTTCGCGGCGGGGGCGCCGCTCCTACATGGGGTGCTGGGCGATGCGACGGGCCGCCTCCCGCGCCTCCTCGGGCGTGGGCGAGGCGGCGGGCGCTTCGCGCGCCTCCTCCTGGTGCAGGTGGATGGTCTGGGTGGGGAAGGCGAACTCCACGCCCAGCTCGTCGGCCAGGCGCAGGGCGTCGAGCAGGAAGCGGTGGCGCTCGCGCAGCTCGGTGGTCCAGTCGGGGGTCTCCCAGAAGACGTAGATGAGGATCTCCAGGGCGCTGGGCCCCAGGTCGTTGAACCAGATCTGGAAGTAGTCCTTGCGCATGTAGGGGTGCTGGCGCACGATCTCGCGCAGCCCTTCGCAGAAGGCGTCGATCTTCTCCGGCGGGGTGTCGTAGGTGACGCCGAACTTCTGCTTGTAGCGGCGGTAGCGGCGCGCGCCCATGTTGTCCACCTCGGCAGTGATGAAGCGCGAGTTGGGGATGGTCACCAGGGAGTTGTAGAAGGTGCGGATGCGGGTGCTGCGGAAGCCCATGTGCTCCACGGTGCCCTCGATGCCGTCCACGATGATCCAGTCACCCACGGTGAAGGTGCGGTCCATGAGCACCGTGATGGAGCCGAAGAAGTTCTGCACCAGGTCCTTGGCCGCCAGGGCGAAGGCCAGGCCGCCCAGGCCGAGGCCGGCGAGCAGCCCGGTGACGTCGATGTTGAGGTTGTCCGCCACGAAGACCACGCCGCCCACGGCGATGAAGATCTTGAGGGTGCGGCTCACCATGGGCACCAGCACGTCGTCCACCCGGTTGTCGGTGGTGGCGGCCTTCTCCGCCAGCAGGGCCGAGACCACGTCCACCAGCCGCCAGGCGGTCCAGACGGCGGCGATGCTGGCCAGCAGCTTCACCGCCACCAGCAGCACCAGCAGCACCTCCTCGGGCAGCCCCAGCAGCAGGATGCCGATCCACCAGACGGCCGCCATCAGCATCAGCCCCAGCGGGCGCAGCCGCCGGTCGGCGTCGCGGATGCGCGAGGCCACCTGCGGGAAACGGGCCAGCCAGCGCCGCATGGCCAGCCGCGCCAGGAACTGGGCGATGCGGTCCACCACCACGCCCACGGCGATGATCAGCAGCAGGCCGATCCACTGCCAGTTCTGCAGGATCACGGTGCGCTCGGTGAGCCAGCCGGGCAGCTGCTGGCGCAGCCGGATGTGCAGGGGCAGCCACTCGGCGTTGCCGGCCCCGCTCACCTGCGTCTGCCGGGTGGCCACCTCCTCGAGGATGGCCGGCAGGGCGGCGATGGTCTCCCTGTCGAAGAGCCAGCGGCCATCCTCCACGCGGCCGATGCGCACCTCGCCGCTGCCGTAGCGCTCGAACACCCAGGGCTTGCCCTCCTTGCGCGCCGGCACCCGGTCGAGGTTCACCTCGCGCGTCTTGTCCAGCACCTCCAGCAGCATCCAGGCGAGGTCCTCGCCCCGCTCGCGCCGCACCAGGGGGTTCACCTCGCTCAGGTCCAGGGTGCTCACCGCGTCCTCGATGCGCTCGGGCTTGCCCCGCTTGATGTCGTTCATGGCGTGGAGGAAGGTGCCCATGGTGGCGCGGGGGCTCTCCAGCGCGGCGGGCACCGCCGGGGGCTTCTCTGCCGGTTTCTCCGCCGGCGCCTTCTCTTCGGCCGGGGCGCCGAGGGCCAGCAGGACGAGAAAGAGCAGAACGAGACTGCGACGGAAGAGACTGGGCTTCATGGCGTTCTCCGAACCTCCCTTCGGCTGGTGTCAGTAGTGGGGCGGGATCTCGTGACCGGGCGAGCCCCCCGGCGGCTGCTTGCGTTCCAGCTCCCGGAGCTGGCGGGCGAGCCGTTCCACCTTCTGCTCCAGTTCACGCAGCCGGTTCTCCTGCTTCAGCAGGGTACGGGTGAGCTCCTGGATCGCCTCCTCCTGGAAGGCGACGCGGGTCTGCAGCTCCTCAATGGCCTCCATCCAGCTCCTCCAGCAGCTTCTTCAACCCGGCCTCGTCGAGGATGGTGATTCCCAGCTGCCGCGCCTTGTCGTACTTGGAGCCGGGGTTTTCTCCCACCACCACGTAGTCGGTCTTCTTCGAGACGCTGCCGGTCACCTTCGCGCCCAGGGCCTGGAGCTCGGCCTTGATCTCCTCCCGGGGCCGGCTCAGGGCGCCGGTGAGRACGAAGCTCCTGCCGTGCAGGGGAAGCTCTTCCGGCTTTGGCGCCGGCTCGCCTTCGGGCCAGTGGACTCCCGCCTCGCGCAGCCGGCGGATCACCTCCTGGTTGTGGGGCTGGCGGAAGAAGCCGGCGATGTAGGCCGCCACCACGGGGCCGATGTCGGGCACCTGCTGCAGCGTCTCCTCGTCGGCCTGCTCGATGGCCTCGAGGGAGCCGAAGTGCCGCGCCAGGGTCTGGGCGGTGGCCTCGCCCACCTCGCGGATGCCGATGGCGTAGAGGAAGCGGGCCAGGGTGGTCTCCTTGCTCCGCTCCAGGGCGTCGAGGAGGTTCTGCGCCGACTTCTCGCCCATGCGCTCCAGGCCCGTGAGCTGCTCCTTCGTCAGCGCGTAGAGGTCGGCGGGATCGTGCACCAGTCCCTTGTCGACGAGCTGGTCCACCAGCTTGTCGCCCAGCCCCTCGATGTCCATGGCGCGGCGCGAGGCGAAGTGCTTGATCGCCTCCTTGCGCTGGGCGGGGCAGAAGAGGCCGCCGGTGCAGCGGGCGATGGCCTCCCCCTCGGGCTTGATCACCTCGGAACCGCACACCGGGCACTTCTTCGGCAGCCGGATCCTGCGGGCGTCGGCGGGGCGGCGGTCGAGGAGCACGCGCACGATCTCGGGGATGACGTCGCCGGCGCGGCGCACGTAGACGGTGTCGCCGATGCGGATGTCCTTCTTCTCGATCTCGTCCATGTTGTGCAGGGTGGCGTTCTTCACCACCACGCCCCCTACCTCCACCGGCTCCAGCCGCGCCACGGGGGTGACGGCACCGGTGCGCCCCACCTGCCACTCCACGTCGCGCAGCACGGTGAGCGCCTCCTCGGCGGGGAACTTGTGGGCGATGGCCCAGCGCGGCGCGCGCGACACGTAGCCCAGCTTCTCCTGGGCGTCGAGATCGTCCACCTTGAAGACCACGCCATCGATCTCGTAGTCGAGGCGCTCGCGCTTCTCCAGCATGGCGCGGTGGTAGGCCAGGCAGGCCTCCACCCCTTCCAGCACCTGCAGCTCGGGGGAGACGGGCAGGCCGTAGTCGCGCAGGATGCGCATGCTCTCGCTGTGGGTGTCCGCCAGGCGCTCCACCGAGAGCTCGCCCCAGCCGTAGGCGAAGAAGGTGAGCGGCCGGCTGGCGGTGATCCTTGGGTCGAGCTGGCGCAGGCTGCCGGCGGCAGCGTTGCGCGGGTTGGCGAAGGTCTTCTCCCCCCTGCGCCGCGCCTCCTCGTTGAGCCTGCGGAAGCCGGATCGGGGCATGAAGACCTCGCCGCGCACCTCCAGCACCTCGGGCCACGCCTCGCCCAGCAGGCGCAGGGGAATGGTATCGATGGTGCGCACGTTGGCGGTGACGTCCTCGCCGCGGTAGCCGTCGCCGCGGGTGGCCCCCTGCACCAGCACCCCCTTCTCGTAGCGCAGGCTGATGGCCAGGCCGTCCAGCTTGGGCTCGGCGGCGTAGGCCACCGGCCCCTCGGCCCCCAGCAGCTTGCGCACCCGGGCGTCGAACTCGCGCAGCTCCTCGTCGCTGAAGGCGTTGGCGAGCGACAGCATGGGCACCTTGTGGCGCACCTCGCCGAACTCCTTGAGGGGCTCGGCGCCCACCCGCTGGGTGGGGGAGTCGGGGGTGATCAGCTCGGGGTGCGCCGCCTCCAGGCGCTCCAGCTCGCGCATGAGGCGGTCGTACTCGCTGTCGGGGATCTCGGGATCGTCGAGGACGTAGTAGCGGTAGTTGTGGTAGTTGATGAGCTTGCGCAGCGCCTCGATGCGCTGGCGGACGTCGGCCGTCTCCCCGGCCCGGTCGCTGCCCTTGTGCGGCGTCATGGTGCGGGATCAGGCGCGTTGAAGCTTCTGGGAGAGCCGCAGCCGGCGCCGGTGCTCGGCGATGCTGTCGCGGGTGTGCTGGATGCTCTGCTTGGTGAGCACGGCGCGGTTCTCGTCCTGGAGCACGCCACCCAGGGTCTCCGCCACCTGGTTGGCGGCGAAGAGCATCTCGGAGTAGATCTCCAGCCCGTCGCGCACGCCCGGCAGCTGGGTGAAGAAGAGCAGCCCCGGCGTGGTGAACCCTTCCATCTCGTCGAAGGGGAAATGGCCCGGCTCCACCATGTTGGCCACGCTGAAGAGCACCCGGTCGGGGTAGCGCGGATCGTGGCGGTGGAAGATCTCCATGGCGCCGGGCTTCAGCTCCGCCTCCTCCAGGGCAGCGAGGATCTCGGGGCCGCTGAAGACGCCTTCCTTCTTCACCAGCCCGATCTGCACCACCATCTGGGGCACCCCCTCCTGCAGCGCCGGGTCGGTGTGCAGGTAGTCGTCCTGCTCGGTGGCGCTGAAGTCGAGCTCCGGCTGGACCTCCTCCTCCGCCGGGGGTTCCTCCTTCTGCACCAGCCGGATGGAGACGCCGGGCTCCGGGGAGATCTCGCGGTCGTCGGTGGCGGTGAAGCTGGGCACCGCCTCCTCCCCGGACTCGTCCAGCCCGTACTCCTTGCGGATCCTGCGCGCCTGCCGCAGGCTCAGCCCCTTGAGCCGGCGCCGGGAGCGCTTGTACCGGTCCCAGAGATAGATGGCCGCCACCAGGGCCATGCCGGCCAGCAGCAGTATCAGGCGTAGTTGATCCGCATCCATCGTCTTCGGCTCTCTCTGCACGGATTGCCCGGATTCTATACCTTTATCCGCCTGCCGGGGTATCCGGGATGGTCCTAGCCCCACCGAAGCGGGTGCCCGGCGACCAGGCCACCAGCTCCCGGGGCCGGCGCAGCAGGCGCTGGCGCAGGAAGCGGAGCAGTTCCTGCCGCTCCAGCCCCTCCACCTCCTCCGCCAGCCGGCGGCGGTAATCGAAGGTGTAGCGCTCCCGTTCCAGGTTGTCGAGGTAGCGCAGGGTGCGCTCCAGCAGGTTCTGGTCCTTCTTGCGCAGCTTCGCCACCAGGCCCGCCCTGTGGGTCTCGAACTCCTCGTCGCTCATGGAGGCCACCTGCTTCTCGAGATCCGCGACGAAAGCATGGATGCGCTTCTCCACTTCCGCCGCGGGCGCCGCCGAGGACTGCACCAGGAAGAGCAGCCCCGGCAGCCGCTCCTTCTCCCAGGGCACCGCGGCCACCACGTAGCCCAGCTGCTGCTCGGTGCGCAGGGCACTGTAGAAGGGGTTCTGCGCGATCTGCGCCAGCAGCCGCCAGCGCGCCGCCTCGCCCAGGGAGCGGTCCTCGCCCTGGTAGTAGGCGGCCACCACCGAGTCGGGGTGGTCCACGGGGTACTCGAGCCGCTCCACCCGGCCCGGCTCCAGCCGCCGCACCACGGGGTCCGGCACGGGTTCGAGCCGCGACTCCGCCAGCAGGGTGTCACGCAGCTGCGCCTCCATGGCGCGCGCCTCGTCGGGCGTGAAGTTGCCGTGGGCCAGCACCCGCAGCTCGGCCCGCCGGAAGAGGTTGCGGGCGTAGCGGAGCAGCGCCTCCCGGCCGAGGGGTTCCAGGGCCGCCAGCCTCTCCTGCGGGCTCCAGGAGGGCTTCACCAGGGCGCGATCCAGGGCGCCCAGCACCTGGCGGAAGGCGCGGTCCAGCGACCGGTTGGCCAGCTCGCGCGCCAGCCTGCGCTTGAGCACCCGGAACCGGGCCTCGGTGAATTCGGGCTCCGCCAGCGCCTGGAGCACCTTGCCCAGCAGCACCGCCTGCTTGTCGTCGTAGCCGTGGACCATGAGCAGCAGGCCGCGGCCGGTGGGCGCCAGGGAGTAGCCCAACCCCGCCACCTGCGCCGGGTAGGCGTACTCGTTGAGCCGGTCGTTCACCAGGTCCACGAACAGTTCCAGGGCCACGGCGTGCTCTGCGGTGTCCCGCGCCGAGGGGAACTCGAAGCTGACGGTGAAGGCGCCGCGCGGCACGCCGAAGCTGCCGTCCTGCTGGAACCAGAGGCTCACCCCCTCCCCCTCTTCCAAAGGCCTGGGCACGGGTGAGGGATCGGCCACCGGCTTGAGCGCCACCCGCTCGGGCAGGAAGGGGTTGGGTTCCGGCAGGGCCAGCTCCGCCAGCCAGCGGCTCTTCCCGGGGCCCTCGGGCCGCGGCGGCCTGCCAAGGGCATAGGGCACCTGGTACCACTTCTCCACCCTGTCGGTCTTCACACCCTGGTCCACCAGGGTGAGGGAGAGGTTCTCCRGCCGCAGTCCGTCGAGCATGCGGCGGATCAATTCCGGGTCGTACCGCTGCAGCAGGTTGCCGGCGGTGAGCACCTCGTCGCCCGGGTAGTCGAGGAGACGGGCGGAGAGCTCCACGGCGTAGTCTCCCGGCGCGCTCTTCTCCTCGAAGCGGAAGTCCAGCGCCCGCTTGCGCGCCAGTTCGTCGAAGCGCCACCGCTCGATCCCTTCCCGGCGCAGCAGGTCCACGTAGGCGAAGAAGGCCTCGAGGATCTCGGGCACGTGCTTCATCCCCTCGTCGGTGAGCTCCATCTCCACGCTGAAGAGGGACTCGGCGTCGTCCAGGTTCTGCCCCGACGCCGTGAGGGCGTCGAGCCAGCCGCGGCGGCGCAGCACGGCGAGAAGGCTTCCCGGCCCCTCGTCACCGATGAAGTGGGCGAGGTAGTAGAGAGGGCCCTCGCGGTAGAAGGCCTTGGCCGGCGGCAGGGGAAAGCCTAGCTCCAGCTTGTGCAGCTTCTTCAGCGGCACCACCGAGACCTGCACCGGCAGCTGCCGCGGCAGGTAGATGCGCTCGTCGGGTGCAGGCTCGAAGCGCCGCGCGCTATGGTCGGGAACGGCGGAGAACTTCTCCACCACCCAGCGGCGCAGCACCGGCAGGGGCTCGCGCCCGATCACCGCCAACCCCATGAGGTTGGCCGAGTAGTGCTCCCGGTAGAACCTCAGCAGGTCCTCGCGCACCGGGTGGCCCGGCCGGTCGGCCAGGGTCTCCAGGTTGCCCACGGAAAAGTGCGACCAGGGGCTCTTCGGGTTGTAGCCCTGACGCTGGGCGGCGCCAATGCGGCGGTCGTCGTCCTTGAGCTTGAGCTGGTACTCGGAGTGGACGGCGTGCTTCTCCCGCTCCACGTAGCGGGCGTCCATGAGCGGGGCGATGAAGAACTGGGCGAAGCGGTCCAGCGCCGGCTCCAGCGCTTCCGGTTTGATGTCGAAGTAGTAGGTGGTCCGGGTGCCGGCGGTGAAGGCATTGTCCATGCCACCGTTCTTCTTGATGAAGTCGGAGTAGCCATCCACCTCGGGGTACTTCTCGGTGCCCATGAAGAGCATGTGCTCCAGGAAGTGGGCCAGCCCTTCGCGGTCGGGCGGGTTGCTGTTGCTGCCCACCCCCACGGTGAGGGCCGCGGCCGCCTTGTCCGTCTCCGGGTCGGAGACCAGCAGTACCCGCATGCGGTTGGGCAACACCAGGTACTCGTACTGGCGCGGGTCGTTGGGGCTCTTGACCACCTCCACCGCCCGGGCCAGGGCCGGGGCGAGGAAGGCGAGGGTCAGCAACGGCAGCAGGAAGGCGAGGATCTTCTTCATGGAAAGGGGCTCACTCCGGTATCGTCATCTTCACGCTGGTCAGACCCGGCAAACCGCCGGCCGTTCCGCCTCAGGCCTGCCAGTGGCCTGCCGCCAGCTGCAGCACCACCCAGCCGTAGAGGCCCGCCAGCAGGTCGTCGAGCATGATGCCCAGCCCCCCCTTCACCCGCCGGTCCAGCCAGCCGATGGGCCAGGGCTTGAGGATGTCGAAGAGGCGGAAGAGCAGGAAGCCCGCCACCACCCAGGGCCAGCCGGCGGGTGCGGCGATCATGGTGACGAGGAAGCCGGCGAACTCGTCCCAGACGATGCCGCCGTGGTCGTGCACCCCCAGGTCCCGGGAGGTGCGGCCGCAGATCCAGATGCCGGCGAGGATCACCACCGCCAGCACCGCCAGGTAGGCCGCCAGCGGCAGCCGGGCCATGGCCAGGTAGAGAGGCACCGCCGCCAGGGTGCCGAAGGTGCCGGGCGCCACCGGCGCCAGCCCCGAGCCGAAGCCGAAGGCGAGGAGGTGGACGGGGTTCTTCAGGTCGGGGTTCTTCATGCGAAGTGGTCGTATCCGGGCATGGGGGGCAGGGGCTCGCCCCTTTCATCGAGCACGGTGACACCGCTGCCCTGCACCATCTCGCCGATGCGGGTGCAGAAGATGCCGCTGGCCGCCAGCGCATCGAGCCGCTCCGGCGGCACCGTGAAGCAGAGCTCGTAGTCGTCCCCGCCGGCAAGCAGCGGGCGCCAGTCGCCGCGCGCCTCCAGCCACTTCGACGCTTCGCCGGAGCGGGGGATGCGTGCCGCCTCCAGCCGGGCGCCGCAGCCACTGGCCTCGCAGAGGTGCCCCAGGTCGGCCACCAGCCCGTCGGAGAGATCGATGCAGGCCGAGGCGACGCCCGCCAGCGCCCGCCCCTCGGCCAGGCGCGGTTCGGGGCGCTCCAGCCGCCGGCGCAGCGCATCGGGCACCGGGACGCCCGCCAGCAGCCCCTCCAGCGCCAGGGCGGCATCGCCCAGGGTGCCGGTGACGAAGACGTGATCGCCAGGCCGGGCGCCATCGCGCCGCAACGCCCGCCCCGGTTCCACGAAGCCGGTGAGCTGGAGGCTGATGCTGAGAGGACCGCGGCAGGTGTCGCCACCCACCAGGGCCACGCCGTGCCGCCGGGCCAGGGCGCCTAGGCCCGAGGAGAAGGCGGTGAGCCAGGCCTCGTCGGCCTCCGGCAGGGTGAGGGAGAGCAGCGCCCAGGCGGGTTCCGCCCCCATGGCGGCGAGATCACTGAGGTTCACCGCCAGCGCCTTGTGGCCCAGGCCCTCGGGATCGGTGTCGGGAAGGAAGTGGCGGCCGGCCACCAGGGTGTCCAGGGTCATGGCCAGCTCGCGGCCGGGGGGCGGCCTCAGCAGCGCGGCGTCGTCGCCGATGCCCAGCTCCACGCCGGGGCCACGGGGCGCCAGGTCCGCAAAGAAGTGTTCGATGAGCTCGAACTCAGCCACGGGCGGCGGTTTCGAGCGGGCGCAGCTCGCGTGCCACCTTGTCGAGGACGCCGTTGATGTAGCGGTGGCTCTGCTCGGCACCGAAGGTCTTGGCCAGTTCCACCGCCTCGTTGATCACCACCTTGTAGGGCACCTCGGGATGGGCGGCGAGCTCGTAGGTGCCCATGCGCAGCAGGGCCCGTTCCACCAGGTCCACCTCCTCCACCGGGCGGTCGAGGAAGGGCTCGAGGGCCTTGTCCAGCTCGTCCAGCCGGGCGGGCACGCCGCGCACCAGGTCGCGGAAGTAGTCCACCTCGAACGCCTTGCCGCTGTTCTCGGCGAGGAAGTGGTTGATGATCTCGCCCAGGTCGTCACCGGTGACCTGCCACTGGTAGAGCGCCTGGAGCCCCAGGCGCCGCGAGCGGGAGCGCTTTCGGCTCACAGGGCGCGCAGCAGATTGACCATCTCGATGGCGGTGGCGGCCGCCTCGCCGCCCTTGTTGCCCGCCTTGGTGCCTGCACGCTCGATGGCCTGCTCGATGGTATCGACGGTGAGCACGCCGAAGGCGATGGGAACGCCGTGCTTGAGGGTCACCTGGGCCATGCCCTTCACCGCCTCGCCCGCCACGTACTCAAAGTGAGGCGTGCCGCCGCGGATCACCGCGCCCAGGGCGATGATGGCGTCGTAGTCGCCGCTGGCGGCCACCCTGTCCAGCACCAGGGGCATCTCGAAGGCGCCGGGCAGGCGGACGACGGTGATCTCCTCGTCGCTGGCGCCGTGGCGCCTGAGGGTGTCGATGGCGCCCGCCTCCAGGTGTTCCACGATGAAGCTGTTCCAGCGCGACACCACCAGGCAGTAGCGCGCGCCGCCGGCAACCAGGTTGCCTTCAATGGTCTTGATGCTCATGTCTCTATCAACCCTTGTCCTTCAACTTGATGTTCGGCCCGGGGGCGGGCCTCCTACGATGCCTCTTCCTCCGGCAGTTCGAAATCGACGAACTCGGTCACCTCCAGGTGGAAGCCGGCCAGGGCGTGGAGGTGCTTGGGCGCGCTCATCACGCGCATCTTCTTCACGCCCAGGTCGATGAGGATCTGCGCGCCCACGCCGAAAGTGCGCAGCTCCTTGTCCTTGATCTTGCCGAGGTCGATGCTGGGCCCCTCTTCCCCGCCCCCCTTGAGGTGGCAGGCCTGGATGCGCTGCACGATGTCGCGGGCGGTGTCGTGGTTGCGCAAGATCACCACCACGCCGTTGCCCTCGCGATCCACCTGCTTCATGGCGTTCTTCAGCGGCCAGCCACACTCGGGATAGGTGCTGCCGAGAAGGTCGCAGAGGCTGTTCTGGACGTGCACGCGAACCAGCACCGGCTCGTCGGGATCGATCTGGCCCTTCACCAGCGCCAGGTGCACCTCGTTGTCCACCACGTCCTGGTAGGCAATGACGCGGAACTCCCCGGCCTCGGTGGGCAGCAGGCACTCGTTGATGCGCTCCACCGTCTTCTCGTTGCGGATGCGGTACTCGATGAGGTCGGCGATGGTGCCGATCTTCAGGCCGTGCTCAGCGGCGAACTTCTCCAGGTCGGGCCGGCGCGCCATGGTGCCGTCCTCGTTGAGGATCTCCACGATCACCGAGGCCGGCGTCAGCCCCGCCAGGCGTGCCAGGTCGCAGCCCGCCTCGGTGTGGCCCGCGCGCACCAGCACCCCGCCCGGCTGGGCCATCAGGGGAAAGATGTGGCCGGGCTGCACCAGGTCCTCGGGGCGTGCGTCGGGTTTCACCGCCGCCTGCACCGTCTTCGCCCGGTCCGCCGCCGAGATGCCGGTGGTCACCCCCTCCGCCGCCTCGATGGAGACGGTGAAGTTGGTGGACTCGAGCTGGTCGTTGGCGTTCACCATGAGCGGCAGCCGCAGCTGCTGGCAGCGCTCCTTGGTGAGGGTGAGACAGATGAGCCCGCGGCCGTACTTGGCCATGAAGTTGATCGCCTCCGGCGTCACCTTGTCGGCGGCAACGACCAGGTCGCCCTCGTTCTCGCGGTCCTCGTCGTCCATGATGATGACCATCCTGCCCTGGCGCAGATCCTCGATGATTTCTTCGGTACTATTCAATGCCATCGGCACGATCGTTCGGTCTTTTTCGGGAAACGGGTGATTCTATCATGAAGGCAACGGGTGAAGGGGTCATCAAGTTCCGGCTGCACCACGAACAGGGACCGCCACCCGACGGGGCGGCCACGGCGCACCTGCGGGCCTGGTTCCTGGTCTGCCGGCAGCTGGAGCTCCTGGGCCAGGACCCGGCCCGCTACGAGGGCTACGCCTACGGCAACCTCAGCTGCCGGCACGGCGGGGGCTTCCTCGTCACCTGCACCCAGACGGGCGGGAAGGAACGGCTGGAAGCGGTAGACTTCTCGCAGGTGCTGGCGTGGGACCTCGCCGCCAACCGCCTCCATTCGCGGGGGCCCTGCCGGCCCTCTTCCGAGGCCCTCACCCACGCCGTGATCTACGAGACCCTGCCCGCCTGCCGCTTCGTCTTCCACGCCCACTCGCCCCATGTCTGGCGGCGGGCCGAGGCCCTGGAGCTGCCGGTCACCGACCCCGCCGCCGAGTACGGCACGCCGGAGATGGCCGAGGCCACCGTGGCGGTGCTGGAGGCCACGGGACACCCCTCCACCGGCCTGCTGGCCATGGGCGGCCACGAGGACGGCATCGTCGCCTGGGGGGAGACCGCCGGGGAAGCGGGTGGCCTGCTGGTGACCACCCTCGCCCGGGCGCTGGCCATGGAATAAACCGGCCAGTCGGCGCATCTCTCCTCCATCACCACCAATGCGAGGAGAGAGAACGATGAAACCCACCTGGATGAAGGCCACCCTGCTGGCGCTGACCCTGGGCACCACCCTTCCCGCCCTGGCCTCGAAGGACGAAGCGGGGCTGGGCCACGACTACCGAACCTTCCACGCGGACGGCCGCATCGAATACGGCCGGATCCAGGACTCCTACACCGCCGACCTGGTGATGTACCTGGCCGGCAACCAGTTCATGGTGATGGAGGAGCTGATCCGCGACTTCCAGAAGAAGAACCCGGACATCGAGCGCATCTACGTCGAGACCATCCCACCGGGCCAGATCCTCAAGGGCCAGATCCTCAAGCAGGGTGAGATCAACGGAAAGAAGACGGCACAGAACCCCGACCTCTTCGCCAGCGTCAATCTGGGTCACCTGAAGAAGCTGCGCAAGAAGGAGATCATGCACGACTACATGATCTACACCCACAACAAGCTGGAGCTGATGGTGGCCAGGGGCAACCCCAAGGGCATCAAGGGACCGGAGGATCTGGCGCGGGACGACCTCGTCCAGTCCCACCCCAATCCTCTCACCGAGGGCATCTTCAAGTTCTACGGCTCGCAGATGCTCAAGGACCTCGGCATCCACGACAAGGTCACCGGCGGCAAGAAGTGCAAGAGCTGCTGGGCGGTGCCGGGCAAGACCTGGTTCACCTCCCGCCACCACCGCGAGACCCCCTACCGCATCGAGAAGGGCGAGGCCGACGTGGGCATCGTCTGGACCACCGAGGTGAAGCACGCCCAGGCCCAGGGCCGCCCGGTGGAGGGGGTGGCCATTCCCGCCCCCTACAACATGCAGCACAAGGTAGGCTACGCCATCGGCATCCTGAAGACGGGGCGCAACCCCTACAACGCCAGCCGCTACCTCTCCTACCTGGGCACGCCTGAAGCCCAGGCCATCTACGAGAAGTACGGCTTCATCCGCGCCACCGACGGCGAGCTCAAGCTCAAGCCCATTCCCCTGAAGTAACCCTCCCCTCCCTCCCCTCGGCCCCCGTGCGGCAAGACGCCGCCCGGGGGTCATTTTTGGATGCGGTTCAGTCGGTGCGGAACCCGGCGCGGGCCAGGGTCTCGAGGGTGACCCCCTCGGCGGCTGGATCGGCCGCCTTCTCGCCCAGCAGCAGCCGCTCGAGGTAGCGCGCCACCAGGTCCACCTCGAGGTTGACCCGGGTGCCCGCCTGGTAGGTGTCCATGATGGTCTCCTGCAGGGTGTGGGGCACGATGTTGAGGTGGAAACGCGCCCCCTCCACGCCGTTCACCGTGAGGCTGGTGCCGTCCACGGTGATGGACCCCTTGTGAGCGATGTAGCGGGCCAGTTCCGCCGGCGCCTCGATGGTGAAGCGCACCGAGCGGGCGTCCTCGCGGCGGTCGATGACGGTGCCCAGGCCGTCCACGTGGCCGCTCACCAGGTGGCCGCCGAGGCGGGTGGCCAGGGTGAGGGCCTTCTCCAGGTTCACCGGGCTGCCGGGTTCCAGGTTGCCGAGGGAGGTGAGAGAGAGGGTCTCGCGGGAGACGTCGGCCACGAAGCCGTCGCCGGGCAGCTCCACCGCGGTGAGGCAGACGCCGTTGACGGCGATGCTGTCGCCGAGCCGGACATCGTCGAGGTCCAGCTTGCCGGTGCGGATGCGCAGGCGCACGTCGCCACCGCGGGGCTGGAGGGATTCCACGGTGCCGATGGCCTGGATGATACCGGTGAACATTTTTTCATGCCTCCCTGATCGGGTTTTTCAACGCATTTTCGTGGGCCGGTTGACGATGGCAAGCGCCGTACGGGTGCCCGGAAGGGCCTGACGGGACCGCTACGAGCACATCCCTGTGCGCTCGACCTCGGCCATCCTTGGCCTCGGACGTCCCGTCAGGCCCTTCCGGGCACCCGCTGCAACCTCACGGCAACGTACCCGGCCCGGATCAGTCCCGCGGCCGCATATGCGGGAAGAACAGCACGTCGCGAATGGAGGGCACGTCGGCGAAGAGCATCACCAGCCGATCGATGCCGATGCCCTCGCCCGCCGTGGGCGGCAGGCCGTGTTCCAGGGCGCGCACGTAGTCCTCGTCGAAGTGCATGGCCTCGTCGTCGCCCGCCTCCTTCTCCTCCACCTGCCTGCGGAAGCGCTCGGCCTGGTCCTCGGGGTCGTTGAGCTCGGAGAAGCCGTTGGCGATCTCGCGCCCGCCCACGAAGAACTCGAAGCGGTCGGTGACGAAGGGATCGGTGTCGCTGCGCCGCGCCAAGGGCGAGACCTCGGTGGGATACTCGGTGATGAAGGTGGGATCCTTCAGGTTGTGCTCCACCGTCTTCTCGAAGATCTCGATGAGGATTTTGCCCAGCCCCCAGCTCTCCTTCACCTCGATACCGAGGCGCCGGGCGTGCTCCGCCGCCTTCTCCCGGTCCTCCAGGTCCTCCGCCGGGATGTCGGGATTGAAGTGGAGGATGGACTCCTTCACCGTCATGCGCGCGAAGGGCTTGCCGAAGTCGTAGGTCTCGCCCTGGTAGGTGATCTCGGTGGTCCCCTTGATGTCGCGGGCGATGCCGCGCAGCAGCTCCTCGGTGAGGTCCATGAGGTCGTGGTAGTCGGCGTAGGCCTCGTAGAACTCCAGCATGGTGAACTCGGGGTTGTGGCGCGTGGAGAGCCCCTCGTTGCGGAAGTTGCGGTTGATCTCGAAGACCTTCTCGAAGCCGCCCACCACCAGCCGCTTCAGGTAGAGCTCGGGCGCGATGCGCAGGTAGAGCGGCAGGTCCAGGGCGTTGTGGTGGGTGACGAAGGGGCGCGCCGTGGCGCCGCCGGGAATCACCTGCATCATGGGGGTCTCCACCTCGACGAAGCCGCGCTGCTTCAGGAAGTCGCGGATGTAGTCGATGATGCGCGAGCGCATCAGGAAGACCTCCCGCGACTCGGGGTTCATGATGAGGTCGAGGTAACGCTGACGGTAGCGCAGTTCGGTGTCGCTCAGGCCGTGCCACTTCTCGGGCAGCGGACGCAGCGACTTGGTGAGCAGCACCGCGCTGTCGAGGTTGACGTAGAGGTCACCCTTGCCCGACTTGTGCACCGGGCCCTCGCCACCCACGATGTCGCCAATGTCCCAGGCCTTGATCTCGTCGAGGACTTCTTTCGGCAGCTTCTTGCGGTCCACGTAGAGCTGGATGCGGCCGCTCATGTCCTGGATCACCAGGAAGGGGCCGCGCTTGGCCATGATGCGGCCGGCCACGGCGACGCGGCGGTCCAGCGCCTCGAGCTCCTCCTTCGACTTGTCGCCCAGCTCCTTCTGCAGCTCTCCGGCCAGCGCGTTGCGCCGGAAGTCGTTGGGAAAGGGAATGCCCCGCTCRCGCAGCTTCCTGAGCTTCTCGCGGCGCTGGGCGATGAGCTTGTGTTCTTCCTGGGTCTTGTCGTTCATTCGGTTCGTTTTGGTCTGCTGTGAGTCGGACTTCAGTCCGACAGGGTAAGACGAATGGGCCGGGCTATGCCCGGCCGGTTCGCGGCGGGGGCGCCGCTCCTACAGCCCGCTCTTGAGGCTCGCCTCGATGAAAGGATCCAGCCCCCCGTCGAGCACCGCCTGGGTGTTGCCCACCTCCACGCCGGTGCGCAGGTCCTTGATGCGCGACTGGTCGAGCACGTAGGAGCGGATCTGGCTGCCCCAGCCGATGTCGGCCTTGCTCTCTTCCAGCTCCTGCTGGCTCTCGCGCTGCTTCTGCATCTCCAGCTCGTAGAGCTTGGCCTTGAGCTGCTTCATGGCCTGCTCCTTGTTGGAGTGCTGGGAGCGGCTGTTCTGGCACTGCACCACGATGCCGGTGGGCAGGTGCGTCAGGCGCACCGCCGACTCGGTCTTGTTCACGTGCTGGCCGCCGGCCCCCGAGGCGCGGTAGACGTCCACCCGGATGTCCGCCGGGTTGAGGTCGATCTCCACCGAGTCGTCGATCTCGGGAGAGACGAAGACCGCGGCGAAGGAGGTGTGGCGCCGGTTGCCCGAGTCGAAGGGCGACTTGCGCACCAGCCGGTGCACGCCGGTCTCGGTGCGCAGCCAGCCGAAGGCGTAGGGCCCCTCGAACTTCACCGTGGCCGACTTGATGCCCGCCACCTCGCCTGGCGACACCTCCATGAGCTCGGTCTTGAAGCCGTGGGACTCACCCCAGCGCAGGTACATGCGCAGCAGCATCTCGGCCCA
>AMFO01000283.1_pt1 | contig 16435 bp, 12 predicted proteins | sample 552608 | NCBI WGS metagenome assembly AMFO01 (sample SAMN01893955, study PRJNA167987) | microbial mat metagenome | biome: hydrothermal vent | place: USA: Loihi, Hawai'I | collected 2003-05-01
ATGTCGCCGCCGCGGACACGAAGGCCACGGCTTTCGGATTGTACCATCTGTGTGCGGGTCTGGCCGCCCTGCCGGGCGCACTGGTGTTCGGTCTCATCTGGCAGCATGTGTCCATGGCCGCCGCCATGCTTTTCTCCGCCGCCCTGACGGCCGTTTCCGCGGCGGCCTTACTGCGCATGCTGAGGCGGGAATCCGCGGCATGACTTGGAGCCGCCTGCGGGGTAGCATGCGCATCCACTGCATTGGATCCGGGAGAAAGCATGCCGCACGAGTTGACTCATTTGTCCATCTGTCTGCTCTTCTGCGCCACCGTGGCCTCCTGCCTGTATGTCGCCTTCTGCATGCGGCGCATCCCCGCCTTTCTTTCCCGCCGGCCTCTGGCCGCGGGCTTCAAGCCGCCCGTGACCCTGCTCAAGCCGCTGTGCGGCCTGGAGCATGAGCTGTACGAGAACCTGCGTTCCTTCTGCATTCAGGATTATCCCGAATACCAGGTGATCTTCGGGGTGCGAGAGGCCGGCGATCCGGCCGTTCCCGTGGTGCGAAGGATCCTGGCGGAGTTTCCGCATCTCGATGCCGAGTTGGTGATCGATCCCCGCATTCACGGGGCCAACCTGAAGGTCAGCAACCTGATCAACATGGCGGGACGAGCCCGGCACGACATCCTGGTCATGGCCGACAGCGACATGCGGGTCGGTCCCGATTACCTGGCCACCGTGGCGGCACCGTTTGCCGAGGCCGCCACCGGCGCCGTCACCTGCCTGTACCGGGCGACCCCGGCCGCCAATCTCGCCTCCCGCTTCGGCGCCATGCACATCAACGCCGATTTCCTGCCTTCCGTGCTTGCCGCCGCAGCCCTCTCCGACATCCGTTTCTGTTTCGGGGCGACGATGGCCGTGCGCCGGGCCGCGCTTGAGGCCATCGGCGGCCTGGAATCTCTCGCGGACGTGCTGGCGGACGACTTCCAACTGGGCCGGCGTGTTCATGAGGCTGGCTACACCGTGCGCCTCTCCCGCTATGTCGTGGAGAACATCGTTTATGAGCCCGATTTCCGCTCGCTCTTGTGGCACGAACTGCGTTGGGCGCGCACGGTGCGGGCTTCCAGCCCCTGGGGCTATGTCGGTTCCGTTCTCACCCACCCGCTGCCGCTTTCGCTCTTGTACCTGGCCCTCTCGCATGCCACACCTGCCGCTTGGCTGCTCCTTGCCGCCGCCGTCATCCTGCGCCTGCGTCTGCGGCATTGCGTGCGTGCCGGCTTCGGTATCCGCGGCCGCCCGCTCTGCTGCCTGACGCCGCTTCGAGATCTTCTGTCGGCCGGTGTCTGGCTCGGGGGTCTGGCCGGTCGCTGCGTGCGCTGGAAGGGCGAGCGCTTCCGCGTCGATCGCCGCGGCCGCATGCAGCCGCTGACGGCGCCTTCGCGGGCATGAAGAAGACCCTCTTTCTCAATCCGCCCTCCTTCGAGGGTTTCGACGGCGGTGCCGGCGCCCGCTATCAGGCCCGGCGCGAGATTCGCTCCTTCTGGTATCCAACCTGGCTGGCGCAGCCGGCGGCCCTCGTACCCGGTAGCCGGCTCGTCGATGCGCCGGCGCGCGGACTCACCGTGGCCGACGTCCTGCCGATGGGCCGTGACTACGAGCTGGCCGTCCTGCATACGAGCACCCCTTCCTTTGCCTCCGACGCCCGCTTGGCCGCGGCTTTGAAGGAGGAGAATCCGGACCTGCAGATCGGGATGGTCGGGGCGCACGTGGCGGTGCAGCCGCAGGAGTCGCTCAAGGCCGCGCCGGCCGTGGATTTCGTGGCCCGCGAGGAATTCGATTACACCCTGAAGGAGGTGGCCGAGGGAAGGTCGCTTGCCACGATCGCCGGATTGAGCTTCCGCGACGGCGGGCGCATCGTGCACAATCCCCCGCGACCACCCGTCGAAGACATGGATGCGCTGCCCTTTGTTACCGAGGTGTACGCGCGCGATCTGGTGATCGAGGATTATTTCATCGGCTATCTTCGGCATCCCTACATCTCCCTCTACACCGGTCGCGGCTGCAAGTCGCGCTGCACCTTCTGCCTGTGGCCGCAGACCATCGGCGGCCACCGCTACCGCAAGCGCAGCCCGGAGAGCATCGCCGCGGAGATCGCCTGGGCGCGGGAGCGGTTCCCGCAGGTGCAGGAGTTCTTCTTCGACGACGACACCTTCACCGACGACCTCGAGCGCACGGAGGCGACGGCGCGGCTGCTCGGGCGGCTCGGCGTCACCTGGTCCTGCAACGCCAAGGCCAACGTTCCGTTCGAGACACTCAAGGTCATGAAGGAAGGCGGCCTGCGGTTGTTGCTGGTGGGGTTCGAATCCGGCAGCCAGCGGATCCTGCACAACGTCAAAAAGGGCATGCGCGTGGAATGGGCGCGCCGCTTCATGCGCGACTGCCGCCGCCTCGGTATCACCGTGCACGGCACGTTCATCGTCGGGCTGCCGGGGGAGACGCCGGAGACGATCGAGGAAACGATCCGCTTTGCGCGCGAGATCAATCCGCACACCATTCAGGTGTCCCTGGCCGCCGCCTACCCGGGCACCGAACTCTACCGCCAAGCGAAGAAAAACGGCTGGTTGCGCGATACGCGCATGGTGGCCGAGACCGGCATCCAGGTGAGTTCCCTTGAATACCCGCATCTTTCACACGAGGAGATCTTCGCCGCCGTCGAGCGTTTCTACAAGCGCTTCTATTTCCGTCCCCGCAAGATCGGCGAACTCACCTGGGAGATGATGAAGAGCTGGGAGATGACCCGCCGCCGCCTGCGTGAGGGCATGGAATTCTTCCAGTTCCTGTACGGTCGAAAAGATCTGGCTTGAGGGGATTGATCGTCACCGGCGACGATTTCGGTGCCTCCATCGAGGTCAACGCCGCCATCGAGACCGCGCACGTTCATGGCATCCTGAACACGGCCAGCCTGATGGTGACGGGGGCCGCCGCCGCCGATGCCGTGCGCCGTGCAAGATCACTGCCGGGACTGCACGTGGGCCTGCATCTGGCGCTCACGCGCGCCCCCTCCATGCGGACGAGGGAACCCCTGCCGCAGGGGCTTTGGGGTGCCGGGATGCGCTTCTTCTTCTCGCCCGCGGGCCGGCGCATGCTCGCATCCGAGATCCAGGCGCAGTTCCAGGCCTTTGCCGCCACCGGGCTTGCGCTCGATCATGTCAATGTCCACAACCACATGCACCTGCATCCGACGGTGTTGGCACGGATTCTCGATATCGGCCGTGATTTCGGATTGCGCGCCGTGCGCCTGCCCTTCGAGCCCGGGATGAACCGGCTCTTGCTCCCGTGGATTGCGCTCATGCAACGGCGGCTGCGGCGGGCCGGCATCGTCTTCAACGACCGCTTGTTCGGCATGCGCGATTGCGGTTCCATGACGCGCACGCGCGTGCTGCGGTTGTTGGAGGCCCTGCCGCCGGGGGTGTCGGAGATGCACTTCCATCCGGCCACGGGCCCGTGGCCGGGCATGGAGACAGGCAGGGAAGGCTTTGCGCATGCGGCGGAACTGGAGGCGCTCACGAGTGCTGATGTGCGGGAGGCCATCGAACGCGGTGGCATCCGCCTGCATTCCTTTTCTTCCCTGGGGATGGTGTGAGGCGGGCGCTTGTCTTCGCCGCCGCGGTCGGCGTGCTCACGGTCCTGCTCGCCTACGGGGGCGTGGGGGATGTTGCGCGGGCGGCGATGCGGATCGGCTGGGCGGGGCTCGCTGCGATGGCCCTCGTGCGCATCCTGCTGCTTTTTCCGCTGGCCTGGGCCTGGCAACTGCTTGCACCCGCGACCGCGGATCTGTGGCTCTTTCTGCGCGCCTCCTGGGTGCGTGCCGCCATGGGCGAGATGGTCGTCACGCCACCGCTCGGCAGTGAGGCGGCGGCGCTGCGCATCCTGACCCTGGGCGGCATGCGGGCGCGGGATGCCGCCGCCTGCACCGTCGTCGATCTGACCCTCGATCTTGGTGCTCAGGTTCTCTTCGCCGTCACCGGGGTAAGCATTCTCTCCTCTTCCCTGTCCTCTTCCTCGCTTGTCCCGGCCGTGGTCGCCGTGGCCGTGGCCGCCGCGGCCGTCCTCGGCTTCGCACGGGTGCAGCGGGGAGGGTTGCTGCAACGGCTGGAGCGGAGACTGGTGCACTTTGCCGAAGGGCCCTTGGCCGCCCTGTATCAGGGCATGCAGGGGCTTCCTGCCCGCATCGACATGATCTATCGTCGCCGCGCTCGCCTGATCCTGTCCCTGCTGCTTCAGTATGCGGTGTGGATGCTGGGCGTGATCCCGACCGGGATCGGACTTTCTCTTCTCGGGCATCCCCTTTCCTGGGGAAACGTGATCGCCCTCGATGCCATCGTCTTTGCCCTGCGCGCCGCGGCCTTCGTGATGCCGGCCGGTATCGGGGTGCAGGAGGGCGCCTATGTGGCGCTGGCGCCGCTGTTCGGGTTCGATGCTGCCACCGCCCTGGCGCTGTCCCTGGTGCGGCGTGCGGCCGACGTCCTGGCCACCTTTCCATCCCTTCTTTTGTGGCAGCTGGATGAGGGCCGGAGGCTTCGCCGCCTCGCACGACCCGTCGGCGAGTGATCCCGACCTTGCATCAGTGGCCGCCGCCACTGCGACCGAGAACGAGCATGAGCGCCGGTTGCACGAGGAAGACGCAAGCGAGCACGACCGCCAGCGCCAGGGACAGGGTTGCGCCCAGGTAGCTCATGGCCCTGTTTCCGGAAACGGCCAGGGAACCGAACGAGCACAGGGTGGTCAGCGCCGAGAAAAGGACGGCCCGCGGTGTGGCGCTCTCGAAGAGGCCTTGCACGCCGTGTGCGCGCTGGCGCAAAGCCAGGTAGATGCCGTAGGAGACCCCGAGGCCGGCCAGAAGCGGCATGACGATGACATTGGCGAGATTGAGCGGGAGGCCGACAAGGCGCATCGCCGCCGCCGTCAGCAACGCCGCCACGGCCAGCGGCACGAGCACCCCCACGCAATCTCGAGCACTTCGTAGCGCGGCGAGCAGCAACACAACCACGAAGATGAAGGCGAGTGTTGTGGCCTGCAGGAAAGAGCGCGCCACGGTTCGTCCACCTTCGACCATCATCACCGGATCGCCGCTGGCGGTCGGGGCCAGTCGCTGCACCTCGCGTACGAAGCGTTCCATGGCTTTCGGTCTGTCCAGATCCAGACCGGAATAGACCTCGATCAGGCTTTGGCCGTTTAGGCCGAGATACCTCCTCTTGAGAGGATCCGGCAGACTGCCGATGTCGATCCGGTGGGCCTCGAGCGCCGTCGCCAGATCCTCAATCACCCGCTTGAATCCCTGGAAGACGAGTTGATCGATGCGACGTGCGATCGCCGGGTCCGCCTTCGCGGCGGCAAGGAAGGGCGGAATCGACGCCGCCAGATGAAGGACCGGGGGACGCAACTCGCTGTGGGGATGTGCGCGCGCATAGGAAAGGAGGGTTTGGCGCAGTCGAGCGAGGGCGGTGAAGGTTTCGCGACCGGAGGGGAAGCGGTTCTCCACAGCGAGGGTCACGGGGGGCATGATCATCTCCAGATCCTCGATGACGGCCAGTTTCTCGTCTTGATGCTTGGGGACGAAGCTGGACAGGGTAAGAACCCTTGCAACCACGGGCAGGTGCCGCAGTTCAGCGGCCAGGCGGTCGGCCGCAACCAGGTTGCGGGCGAGGATCTGAATGGCGTAGGGCGAGGCCCTGGACTGTCGGGCCAGGTCCTTGAAGGCCCGGACGGCGGGTAGATCCGGATCCAGGAGATGCAGGGGATTGAAATCGAAATGCAGATGCAGAGCGGGCTGGACGGCGGCGGCGGCGAGAATGGCGGTTGCGGCGACGATCGCGCGTCCGTGCTTGTACGGCCATGTCCACGTGGAAATCCCGGACGGGATGCGCCGTCGCGCCGACGCCCGCATCAGGCCCAGCAGGGCCGGCAACACGGTCAGGGTGGCGACGAGAGCCAGGGCCATGCCGCCGCCGGCGATGATGCCGAGATCGGCCAGGCCCTTGTAGGCGGTGGGCGTGAAGGAGAGGAAGCCGCCGGCCGCCGCCGCCGCCGACAGGCTCATGGCCGACCCCAACCAGGCGGCGGTGCGGCGAACGGCCCTTGCGGGTCCGGCGCCGAGCGTGCGCTCAAAGCGGTAGTGACTGCCGAACTGGATGCCGAAATCCACACCCATGCCGATAAAGAGAACGGCAAAGGAGATCGAGATCAGGTTGAGGGGGGCAGTGGCCGCGAGTGCAAAGGCCGTGGTCCAGATGAAGCTCATGCCCAGGGTCAGGACGACGGCGAACAGCAGGTGCAGATCCTTGAGTGCCGTGAGCAGCAGCGCCAGCACCAGGATGCCGGTCAGGGCCGAGGCCCATCCGGCCGCCCGCATGGAACTTTGCAGTTGCACGTAATCGAGCATGGCCCCGCCGGTGAGGCGAATGCGGATGCCGCGCTCCGGCGTCAGATCCAGATCGCGGATGGCTCCCTGGATGCGCTCGATGGCCGCCCCGGCCGGTTGCAGCGCTACGGGATGAAGGTGCGGCGTGATCTCGATCAGACGCCGGGTCTCCTCCGAGCCACCGAGCAGAGCGGACCAGGGGAAGACGAAGAAACGCTTCTTCCTTGCCGCATCCAGGGCCTTGCGGCAGGCATCGAGGAAGCGCTCCAGGACGGCGACGGAACTCGGGGGAATGTCGTTGCCCGTGAGGGCATCCCGGAGAAGGGAAGACAGACCCACCATGTTCGGATGCATGGCCAGCCGGGTCAGGAAGGGCTGGGCCGCACTCAGATCCGCCGCTGTCTTCTGCAAATCCTCGAGGCTTTGATACAGGAGGCCGTTTCTGCGGAAGAACGGATCCTGGACGGGATCGAAGACCTCCGTGGCCGCCTCCGGATGTCCACGCAGCCAGGAGACGAGACGGCGGGCGGCATAGTCGCTCAAATCGGCTTGATCGGCGTCGATCACGGCCAGGACCGTGTCGGTGCGGCGGGGAAAGGCCCGTTCCAGGGCGGCATGGTTGCGAGCGAAGGGGAGCTTATCGGAGAGCAGGGCATTGAAGTCTGTGCTGACGGCCATGTGGGTGGAGATGTAGGACAGGCACAGGAGGGTGAAGAGTAGCGAGAAGGTGACGACCGATCCGGGGCGGCGATGGCAGAAGGCGGCGATACCCGCAACGGCGCGGGGGAAAAGATGACGGCGGCGGGCCATCAATCCGAATCGCTCACACGCGGATCGACAACGACCCGGGGATGGGCGTAAAGGCGGTGACTGGCGTAAAAGCGGTCATTGGTGGTCGGTGACCGGTGAATTTCATGACCCCTGGTCCCTGATTCGCTCAGCCCTCAGCACCCGTCCCTCGGTCCTTCTCTTTTTTCTCAGTCGTCGGCGATCGAACCCGAAGGGTGGAGATCGCGAATGGCGCCGTCGCGTGCAAGCTCGAAGACCCTCCCTCGCCAATGCACGCGGCGGCCACAATAGCTTCCCACCCAAACGGCGAAGGTCAGGAAATCGCGCAGCGGCAGCCAGAGGATATCCGCCGCCGGCAGGCGGTTCCAGACCGCGGCGGCCACCGCCGTTCCAAGACGTAGCGCCAGCGCCGAAGAGGGAAGGAGCCAGGCCAAGGGTAGGGTGGCGATGAGTGTATAGGCAAGGAGGCTGAGCGGCAGCGTATGGGTGACGATGGAGGCGGCGTGACCGACGGGCTGCAGCATGCGCACGGCCCGCACCCAACGCATTTCATGCCGCCACAGGCTGGAGAACGAGGACTCGTCGACGACGGTGTCGACCAAGTGGGGAGAGAGCACGGTTCTGAGACCGTGCCGGCGCAACATGCGTGCCAGCATGTAGTCATCCGCCAGATGATCAGCCAGCGTCTTGAGGCCGCCGATGACGGCAAGATGCGAGCGGCGCAGGGCCAGCGTGGCGCCAAAACCGAAATCGCGCATGCCAAGCATCCAGCCGAGCATGATCGAGGGGGTGAAGGAGAGGTTCATGTACAGGGCCGCAAGCCTCGAGTGGCGGGAAGAAGTCGGCTGCGCGCGATACAGGCAGGTGACGACGCCGACGTCCTCCTCGTCGAGACAGGCGGCCAGATTCCTGAGATAATCCGGATCGACGCGGGTGCTGCTGTCGGAGAACACCAGGTGTTCGAAGGAGGCGTGCTCCAGTATGGCGGCCAGGTTGCCGATCTTGCGGTTGGGTCCCCCGTTTGTTCCTTGGACAACAACGGTCATCGGAATGTGCGGAAACTCCCGTTGAAGGCGTCGCACGACGGCGAGGGCCGGATCGCGCCTTGAGTGCACGCCGAAGACGACCTCAAAGCGGGGATAACGTTGCTCGCAGAAGGAGCGCAGATTCCCGTACAAATGCTCCTCCAGACCGCACAAGGGCTTCAGAATGCTGAACGGAGGCAGGCTTCCTGCATCCCGGCCGCACCGCCTGCTCCAGGCCCATTGCCCCGCGATCGCCAGCAACGGATACAGCAAGACAATGGCCCCAAGGCCGAGGCCGATTGCAGCGTGCCCGCTCATGGCCGCCGCGGAACGAAAACCCCGCCGCGCAGGTGGCCGGCGAGATCGAAGATAGGCATCTTCCGCCGCATGTGCGGGGAGGCCGGAAGCCCCTGCCGGCCGCATTCCACGATCAGGCAGCCTCCGGGTGCGAGACGGTCCATGGAGGATGCGAGAAGCCTCTTGAGATGGGTAAGGCCGTCCGCTCCGTCCGTCAGCGCCGGCCGCGGCTCAAAGGTGAGTTCGGGGCCGGCGGCGGCGAGTTCGCGCTCGGAGACATAGGGCGGATTGCAGATGATCAGGTCGAAAGGTCCGTCTTCGGCGTGCAGGGCGGCAAAGAGATCGCCGCACCGCCAGCGCATGCGTTCGCCGACGCCGTGGTGTTCGGCGTTGGCGCGCGCCACCTCGAGGGCCTCCGCCGAGAGATCGGTGGCCGTGATCTGTGACTGCGGGTATTCGCAGGCCAGGGTCACGGCCAGGCAGCCGCTACCGGTGCCGATGTCGCAGCAGCGCAGGCGCCGGTGGCGGTCGGGAAAAAAAGCCAACGCGGCTTCAATCAGGTGCTCGGTTTCCGGGCGCGGGATCAGCACCGCCGGGCTGACGGTGAATTCGCGTGACCAGAACTCCTTGCAACCCAGGATGTAGGCCATGGGTTCCCGTGCCACGCGTCGGGAAAGCAGGGCCTTGAAGACCTCTCCGGCGGCGGCGGGCGCCGCCTCGTGGGCGTGAGCGAACAACCAGGCGCGATCGCGCCTTAAGGCATGGGCCAGCAGAAGTTCGGCGTCAAGACGCGGCGTCTCGACCCCGCACACCTGCAGCCGTCCCGCCGCCGTCCGCAGCAATGCACCGACGCTCGGCGCCGTCCGGGCGGGGCTTACGCTTCGGGTTCGCATGCGGCCAGAAGCTCGGCCTGGTGATGGGTCATCAGGGCGTCCACCAACTCGTCCATGTCGCCGTCGAGGATCTGTTCCAGTTTGTACAGCGTCAGGTGGATGCGGTGGTCGGTCACTCGACCCTGGGGGAAATTGTAGGTGCGGATGCGTTCGGAGCGGTCGCCGCTGCCGACCATGCTGCGGCGGGCCTCGGCCCGTTCGCTTTGCGCCTCCCTCAAGGCGGCGTCGTACAGCCTTGCCTGCAATACCTTCAGGGCCTTGGCCTTGTTCTTGTGCTGGCTTTTCTCATCCTGGCAGGTGACGACGATGCCGGTCGGCAGGTGCGTGATGCGCACCGCCGAGTCCGTTGTGTTCACGCTCTGACCGCCGGGGCCGGAGGAGCGGAAAACGTCGATGCGCAGCTCGTCGGGATGGATGCGCACATCCACCTCGTCCGCCTCGGGCAGCACGGCGACGGTGCAGGCGCTGGTGTGGATGCGGCCACCGGCCTCCGTCTCCGGTACCCGTTGGACGCGATGGACGCCGGACTCGAACTTGAAACGGGAATAGGCGCCCTCGCCGCGGATCTGGGCGATGATTTCCTTGAAGCCGCCCATGCCGGTTTCGTTGGCCGACAGAATCTCCACCTTGTAGCCCTTGCGCTCGGCATAACGGCAATACATGCGAAACAGATCGGCTGCGAACAGGGCCGCTTCCTCGCCGCCGGTGCCGGCACGGATCTCGATGATGACGTTGCGGGCATCGTTCGGATCGTGGGGTAGAAGCAGCCGTTGCAACCCCTGTTCGAGGTCGGCGTGGCTGCGTTCGAGTTCGGCGAGTTCGGCGGTGGCCAGCTCCCGCAATTCCTTGTCGCAATTGGCATCGGCGGCCAACTCCCGGGTTTCCCGGATCTGATGTTCAAGTCGTCGCAGGCGTTCGATTGTCTCGGCCACGGGCCGGATCTCGGCGTATTCGCGCGTCAGGCGCGTGTAGCGTTTCGGGTCACGGGCGAGGTCGGGATCGGCGAGTTGTTGCGCAAGTTCCTGCCTGCGCGCGAGAATGTCATCGAGTCTTGTGTTCATCACCCTTCCTGGAGTCGCTGGTTTGTGCCTCCTCCAGATTGAAAAGGACGCGCGCGGCGCCCATGAATAGATCCCCCTCGATATCCTCGGGCAGGGTCTTCAAGGCTCGCAAGGTCGGGTGCAGGAAACGTTTCATCAGCGAGCGACTGAAGCGTTCGACCGCCTCGAATTGTTGGGCATCGAGCGTGCGCAAGTAGCGGGCCTTGGCCAGTTCCTCGCGCCGGATGTCCTCCATTCGGTCTTGCAGGCGGCGGATGATCGGCACCGACTCCAGTGATTTCAGCCATGAAATGAACTCGCGTGCGTCTTCTTCAAGAAGCAATCGGGCCGCCTCCGCCTCCCTCTCCCGCTGTTCGCGGTTGCCCTGGACGACATGCTGCAGGTCGTCGATGTCGTAGAGGTAGACCCCCTCCAGATCACCGACACGGGGATCGATATCCCGCGGCACGGCGATGTCGACGAGGAACATCGGCTGCCCGCTGCGTTTTTCCTGTGCTTTCTGCATCGCTTCCGGCAACAGGACGTAGGTGTTGGCTCCCGTGCTCGAGATAATGATGTCCGCCGCATCCAGGTAATCCCCCAGCTGCGCCAGCGTCAGGGCATGGCCATCGAATTCCCGCGCCAGATTCCTGGCCCGTTCCAGGGTCCGGTTGGCGACCAGGATCTGTTTGATGCCATTGCCCTGCAGGTGTCGGGCTGCCAGCTCGGCCATCTCACCGGCGCCGATCAGAAGCACGGTCTTGCCGCCCAGGTCGCCGAAGATGCGTTGCGCCAGTTCCACGGCGCAACTCGAGATATTCACCGCCTGCTTGCCAATCCCGGTCTCGGTGCGGGCGCGCTTGGCGGCCGCGAAAGTGGCCTGGAACAGACGGTGCAGGATGTGGCCGGCGGTGCCGGCGGCCAGGGCGTGTTCGTAAGCGGATTTGACCTGCCCAAGGATCTGCGGTTCCCCGAGAACCAGTGAGTCCAGGCCGGCGGCGACGGCGAAGATGTGGCGCACGGCCGTCTCGGTGGTATGCGAATAGAGATGTTCGATGATGCGGTCCAGAGGCAGGCGTGAAACGGAGGCGAACCATTCATGGATCAGGGCGATGGCCGCATCCGGATCGTGGGTGACGAGCGTGAATTCCACGCGGTTGCATGTGGAGAGCAGCGCAACCTCCCGGATCGGCGGCGTAGCGGCCAGGCGTCGCAACAGGGGAGGGATGTCGATGTCGGTCACCGCCGCCTGCTCTCGCAATTCGACCGGCGCGGTCTTGTGGTTGAGGCCGATGTGGCAAATGCGCATGACGGAAGACTAGCTCTTGATCCCGGACGGGTATAGATGGCCGTTCTCGCGCAGCGCCAGCGGTTGCAACCTCATGCCCCGGGGAGAGTGATGGAAGAGTTCCGCCTCCAGCCGGCCCTGGACGTCGAGGCGGATGCTTAGCAGCGGTAGCGGTCGCAGGCGTGCAGTCAGGTCCGCATCGTCGCCACAGATTCGGCGAAGGGTGCTTGCATGCAGCTTCTCGGGCGGCGTTGCCTGAACGCTCGATGTGTACAGGGCGAGGGGATGCATGCCTCTCTCCTCCCAGACCCGCAAGGCGGTCCTGGCCTCATCGGGAGCGCCCGCTTTCGTCCCACACGGCCACAATTCCTCGATCGTGTCCATGTGTCCCGCAACCAGTCCACACACCGATTCCGGTTCGGCACCCAGGGCTTGCCGCATCAGGACCTGGATGACATGACGGGCGATCGAAAACCCCGCGGCGTCTGGAGGAATTTCGGGCATGGGCAAAAGATGAAACGGATGCCGGCGGCGGTCAATGGCCGTCACGTCTCTGGCCGTCACGTCTCTTGACAAGATTTTCCCCCTCGGCTAGCAAGGCTTCCGGGCGGAGGAGATTTTGAGACTCAGGCAATTCTCAATGCTGATCATTCCCGAACGCGGCTCCGTGCGCCGGCTCGAGGTCGGACCATGGTGGCTGGCCGCAATGCAGACGGCAGTCCTGCTGTTTGTCGCCGTCGCCGCTTGGGGCGGCTGGCAGGTGTGGCAGGGGCATGCGCATCTCGCCCGCATTCAGGCACTGGAAAAATCGTTGCAACAGGCGCGGGCGCAATACCGGCGGGAACTGGCGCAGATGCGCGCCCGCTTGCAGTCGCAGACGAGACAACTTGCCGTCTACGCCCGCGATCTCGGCGACATGCAGGCGCGGCTTGCGCGCCTGGATGCCCTCGGGGCGCAATTGGTCGCCTCCTCCTCGCTCGATGCCGCGGAGTTCAATTTCGGTACGCCGCCAGCCTACGGCGGTCCGCGAATCACGCCCTCGCCGGTGCAGTTGGGGGACCTGGATGCTGTTGTTGCCCGCCTCGACACTCGTCTGGAGACCGTGGATGCCCAGCTTGCGGCCCTGGATTATCTGTTGAAGCAGAAGCGCAGCGAGCAATTGGCCCGCCCGCATGCATGGCCGACCGAGAAGGGTTGGATCAGTTCACGTTTCGGCTGGCGAGCCGATCCATTCAGCGGCGGGCGTGAGTTGCACCGCGGCGTGGATATCGCCAACCGCTTCGGGGCGCCGGTGTTTTCCGCTGCTCACGGCATCGTCACCTTCGCCGGCCGCATGCAGGGTTTCGGCAACATGGTGGAGGTGGATCACGGTTACGGCTACGTCACCCGCTACGGCCACCTGTCCGCCCTGACCGTGCATGCCGGTGAAGAGGTGGGTGATGGCCAGATGCTCGGCCGCATCGGCTCGACCGGCCGGTCCACCGGCCCGCATCTGCATTACGAGGTTCACCGCTACGGGCGTGCCCTGAACCCGATCAGGTTCCTGCCGCGGGGTTAACCTGGTCGGCCGCGCGGGCGGCGGCGATGGCGGCAATGTTGACGATGTCGTCGACACCGGCCCCCGTCTGCAACACATGCGCCTGTTTGGGCAGGCCCATCAGGATCGGCCCGATGGCCGTTCCGCCTCCGAGATCACGCAACAATTTGTAGGCGATGTTGCCGGCCTGCATGGTCGGGAAGATGAGCACGTTGGCTGCCTCCTTCAGGCGGCTGAAAGGGAACTGCGCCAGCAGTTCGGGATTGACGGCCGTGTCCGCCTGCATCTCTCCGTCCACGATCATGTCCGGATGGCGCTCGTGCAAGAGGCGCACAGCCTCGGCGACCTTGTTCGATTCCTTGTGCGGTGAGCTGCCGAAGTTGGAGAAGGAGAGCATGGCCACGCGCGGCGAGAAGCCCAGTGAGGCGGCGGTGTCGGCGGAGAGAATGGCCAATTCCGCCAGCTGCTCGGCGTTCATCTCCACGTTCACCGTGGTGTCGCTGAGAAAGTAGGCACCCTTTTCCATGATCAGCATGTACAGGCCATAGACATGGTAGCGGCGGCCGCTTTCGTCTCGCCCGAGAACCTGCAGAACCGGCCGCAGAACATTGGGATAATGGGCCGTGCGTCCGGAGAGCATGCCGTCGGCCAGTCCCTGTTTGACCATCATCGCCGCCAGTACGTTGGCGTCGCGACGCAGGGTGTTGACCGCATCCTGGCGCAGGACGCCGCGGCGATTGCGCTCCTGGTAGTAGGCCTCGGCCAGGGCGGTAAGGCGCGCATCATCCGGTGCCGGATCCAGGATTTCGACGCCTTCAAGATTGAGGCGGGCCTGTCCGGCATAGGCGAGGATACGCTCGGTGTCACCGATCAGAATCGGGTGGGCAACGCCCATCTCACGCATGACGACGGCGGCCCGGATGACGGTGGCATCCTCACCCTCGGGCAGGACCATGCGCAGGGGATTGGTTCTGGCCTTGTCCATGATCCAGCGCATGAACAGGCGCGAGCAATCGATGCGTGCCGCGAGTTGCTGACGGTAGCCCTCCAGGTCGGTAAGCGGCCGCTTTGCCACGCCGGAATCGGTGGCGGCCTTGGCCACGGCAGCCGGCACCTCCTCGATCAGGCGTGGATCGAAGGGCTTGGGCAGAATGTATTCCGGCCCGAAGCTCAGGCGTTCGTTGCCGTAAGCCTTGAGTACGGCGTCCGGAACCTCCTCGCGTGCGAGAGCGGCCAGGGCTTGCACGGCCGCTACTTTCATGGCCTCGTTGAAGGTGGTGGCACGGGCGTCCAGGGCACCGCGAAAGAGGAAGGGGAAACCGAGGACATTGTTGACCTGGTTCGGATGATCGGAGCGGCCGGTGGCCATGATCAGATCTCGGCGTGTGGCCATGGCCAGATCGTAGGCGATCTCGGGATCGGGATTGGCCATGGCAAACACGATCGGGCGTGCGGCCATGGATTTGAGCATCTCCGGTTCCACGATGTTGCCGGTGGAGAGCCCCACGAAGACGTCGGCATCGCGCATGGCCTCGGCCAGCGTTCGCTCCGGACGTTCGGTGGCGAAGTAGGCTTTGTGCGGCGGCAGCTTCTCCTTGCGGTCCTTGGAGATAACCCCCTTGCGATCGAGAAAGAGGATGTTCTCGCGCTTCGCCCCCAGTTCCTCGAGTAACCTCATGCACGCAAAACCGGCGGCTCCCGCGCCGAGGCAGACGATCTTTACGTCCTCGATCTTCTTGTCTTGCAGGAGCAAGGCGTTGATCATGCCGGCGGCGACGATCACGGCGGTGCCGTGCTGGTCATCGTGCAGCACGGGGATGTTCATGCGCTTTTTCAGCTCTTCCTCGACAACGAAGCATTCCGGCGCCTTGATGTCCTCGAGGTTGATGCCGCCGAAGGTCGGCTCCAGGCGCGATACGGTTTCGACCAGCGCCATCGGATCGGATTCGTCGATCTCGATGTCGAACACATCGATGTCGGCGAAGCGCTTGAACAACACGCTTTTGCCTTCCATGACCGGTTTGCCGGCCAGGGCCCCGATGTTTCCGAGACCGAGCACGGCGCTGCCATTGCTGATGACGGCCACGAGGTTGCCGCGGGAGGTGTATTCGTAGGCCAGATCCGGATCCTTCTCGATCTCCAGGCAGGGGATGGCCACGCCCGGCGTATAGGCGAGCGCCAGATCCCGCTGCGTGATGCAGGGCTTGGTGGCGCGGACGCTGATTTTTCCTGGTTGCGGTTTGCGGTGATAGTTCAGTGCGTCCTCGCGCAAGGTGTCCTCGCTCATGTCTCTCTCCAGGGCTTTTGTCACGGCCTTACAATCGCCGGCGGGCACATGCTACTCTTTCCATCGCGGTTTGAGCAGGGGGTGAACATGCGGATCGGTATAGCCGGCGCCGGCGCTGTCGGATGCCACTACGGAAGCCTGCTGCAGCAGGCCGGAAATGACGTCGTATTCCTGGCCCGGGGGGCGCATCTGCGTGCATTGCGGGAGAGCGGCCTTGTGCACGTAAGCGGGGGCCGCGAGCGCGTCCTCCGTGTCCGGGCCTCGGACGATGCCGCCATCCTCGCCGATCGCGACGTCGTCATCCTCGCCTGCAAGACGACCGGTCTTGCGGCCATGCTGACGGCGATCGCCCCTCATGTCGGAAAGGAGGCGCTGGCGGTGACGCTGCAAAACGGGGTTGAAGCCCCGGAGTGGGTGGCGGCGGCCCTGCCCGGGCGCGCCGTCGCCGCCGGCACAGCCTTCATCGGCGTGCGTATCGAGAGGCCGGGTGTGGTCGTGCATTCGGCCGCCGGCGGCATACGCCTGGGGCTGTGGCGGTCCGGGCCCGGGGGACACCTTCTTGCCCTCCTGATCGCCGCCCTGGACGGCGCCGGCGTGCCGGTGCGACAGGAATCGAACGTGCCCCGCATGCTTTGGCGCAAGCTTTTGTGGAATTGCGGCTTCAACGCCATCACCGCGATCACGCGCCGCTATGCCCATGAGATCGCCGCGATTCCGGAGACACTGGATATCGTTCGTGCGGCCATGGAGGAGACCGTGGCCGTGGCGCGGGCGCAATCCGTGGAAATCGGCGGAGAGGACGTCCGCAAGCACGTCGAGGTGACGCTCCGGATGGGGCCGGTCAAGACCAGCATGTGGCAGGACATCGAACGCGGCCGCCGCA
>AMFO01002416.1_pt1 | contig 16406 bp, 17 predicted proteins | sample 552608 | NCBI WGS metagenome assembly AMFO01 (sample SAMN01893955, study PRJNA167987) | microbial mat metagenome | biome: hydrothermal vent | place: USA: Loihi, Hawai'I | collected 2003-05-01
GCGAACAGCCCAAAGCGCCCTAGCGAGGTCAGGCTGGCGCCCGCGTCCGTGCAACCCCAGAAGTCGGGGAAGGGCAGGGCGCTCCAGCGGTCGAAGCGGGGGTCGTAGCGCGCGAAGGCCGAACCCAACTCGGTGCTGCCCAACATCGCGTGTATTCTTTTGCTCGCCGGGTCCCAGACGAGGGCGTTGCCCGTCCCCTGCGGATGAGGCGTGTCGCCCAGGCGCGTCCACAGGTTGGTTTCGAGGTCGTAGCGGTAGAACGTCGTGCGGGCGCTGTCGTTCGTTTGCCCCCCGCCCAGGGCGTAGAGCGTGTGCTGCTCGTCCCAGACGAGGGACGCGCCTGGGCCAAAGGCCCCCCTGGGCAGGCCCTGGGTGTTCAGCGCGCTCCAGCGCCCGTCCGCCACGCCGTAACGCCAGAACTGCGGCGCGCGGTCGTTGCTTTCGTTCCAAATCAGGTACAACGCCTCTCCCGTGCCCACGACCGCCGCGGCCCGTGCGCCGCCCACAGGGGCGTCGTCGAGCCGCGACCACAGGCCCTGAGCGTCCATGGCCTGCGCGCTGAACAGCAGCAAAGCCACGATACAAACAACCCTCTTTGTCAATGCGATCACCTCTTGCTTGGCATGATAGCACATCTCAAAAAGTTTGCGCGGGGGGAAAGCGTCACCCGCCTTTGGTGCGTTCGTAGGGTTGGGTCAGCGCCGAGGGCGCGCCCAGGCGTTGTCGCGCTTTGCCCGCGCTCACGAACAACAGCACCACGATCGTCGAGAGGTAGGGCAACATCTGGAGCAAGTGGTAGGACACCTGGATGCCCGCCGCCTGCATGCGCAGTTGCAAGCCCTCGATGCCCCCGAACAAGTACGCCCCGAGGATCGCCCGTTGCGGCTTCCACAACGAGAAGATCACGAGCGCTACGGCGATCCAGCCCCGGCCCGAGGTCAGCAACGCCTGCCAACTCTTGAGCATCACGAGCGAGATGTAGCCGCCGCCCGCACCAGCCAGCAAGCCGCCCAGAAACACGCAGAGGTAACGGATACGCCCGACGTTGACCCCCAACGCGTCGGCCGCCGCCGGGTTCTCTCCCGAGGCCGTGATCGCCAGGCCCACGCGGGTCTTGAACAAAAACCACCACACCACGGGCACCAACCCCAAGGCGACGTAGACCAACGGGTCGTGGTAAAATAGAATTTTCCCCAGGACGGGGACGTGGCTCAGGCCGAGAAAATCGAGCGTGGCAAAGCGATCCTTGAGCGGCCGCCCCACCATCGTTTGACCGAAGAAATTGGTGCCGAAGAAGTTCGTCAACCCCGTGCCCAAAAACACCACCATGATGCCGCTGATCACCTGATCAGAACGCAACGTGATGCACAAATAGGCGTGCAACAGGCTCAACGCCCCGCCCGCCAGGCAGCCTATCAAAAACCCCAGCCACACGTTTTCGGTGTAGAACGTGCCGATCACCCCGCCCAGCGCGCCCACGAGCATCATCCCTTCCAGCCCCAGGTTGAGCACGCCCGAGCGCTCGCAGATGATCTCGCCCAACGTCGTGAACAACAGCGGCGTGCCCGCGCGCACGGCCGCGGCCAACACCGACACCCAAAACGCGACGCTCAGCAGCTCATCCACGCTGTGCTCCTTCGGCACCGATGGCTGCACTGGACCGACGCCGCAGGCGCACCCGGTGGCGAATCAAGAATTCCCCCCCGATCAAAAAGGCGATCACGAGCGCCTGCAAGATGTCGACCAAGGCGTTGGGCACCTGCACCCGGTGTGCGGGGTCGAACAGCGAAACGAACGTCTGGGATTGCATAAACGAGCCGCCCACGGCGAGCACGGCGAAGAACAGGGCGCTGAGCGCGACCCCCACGGGGTGGCTCTTGCCGAGCAAGGCCACGGCGATGCCCGTGTAACCGTAGCCCGGAGAGAAGCCCAGGCGCAGGCGCCGTTGGATCCCGCTAACCTCGCTCACCCCGGCCCAGGCGGCCAGCAGCCCGCCCAGGGCCATCACCCACAACGTGACCTTAAGCGGACTCACGCCGTTGGCCGCGGCTGCTTTGGGGTTGGCGCCCAACACGCGAATCTCGTACCCCAGGCGCGTGCGGGCAAACAGCACGTAGATCAACGCGGCCACGACGAGGGCGACGATCAGGCCTGCGTGCAAACGCGTCCCGCTCCAGCGCGGCAACCAGCCCGCCTCGGGGAACAGGGCGGACTGCGGGCGGTTCATGCCGGGCGCCTTGAGCGGCCCGAACACGAGGTATTCCATCGAGAAAATGGCGATGTAGTTCAACATCAACGTGGTCACGATCTCGCTCAACCCGTGTTTGACCCGCAGCCAACCAGGGATCATGCCCCACACCCCTCCGGCCGCGGCGCCCGCCAAAAACATCGCTCCCAGCAGCAGCGGCGCCTGCGCGGGCGAGGCCTGGCCCCACGAGACCGCCACGGCCGTGGCAGCCGCCGCGCCCAGGTGCAGTTGACCTTCCGCGCCGATGTTCCACAACCCCGCGCGCAGCGGCAAGGCCACGGCCAGGCCGGTGAACAGCAGCGGGGTGGCCTTGACGAGCACTTCGGACAGGCGGTAGAAACTTCCAAAGGCCCCTTCGAAAAAGACGCGGTAGGCGCTCAAGGGGTCCACGCCCAACAGCAACAGGGGCAACGACCCCACGAGCAGCGCAAAGAAGATTGTGAGCAACGGCGTTGCCCACTGCAACAACCGCGACGGGGTGGGGCGCGTCTCGACGGTCCACGGCACGTTCACCTTGGTTCTTTTCCTCCCAAAAATTCGTGAGCTATGTCTCGACGCGGTCTTTGGTCAAGGCTGACAACTCAAGGGTACACCGTAACACGAAAAACGGCGAAACAAAAACCCCAATTCGATTTAAGCAGCGTCAATTCGGGTAGCGCAACCGCGACGTACAGCTGAAGGGTGTGTCGCACTTCAGAGCCAAAAAAAGCGCTTTGCCCCTTGATTGTCGCTCTTGTTCGAGCTAGAATCAAGTTTCTTTAAATAGGGTCCCAAGCAAGGAGACAATGCTTTCCCTCGCTTGTCAAGGAGGTGGATGGAGAGCACAGTTGGCGCGGGTTGTTAGGACGGAAGGACTCATATAGATCACGAAAAGACTTAGGGAGGATGTATGCGTAAGTTTTTGTTGAGCGCACTCGTGTTTGCTCTGGCGGTCACCGCTTGGGCGGCCCCGGACAGCAACAGTTTGATTCTCGGCACGACCCAGGAGCCGGACAACCTCAACCAGTGGGAAGGGTCGGCTGACACCAAAGAAAACGCCTTGGCGTTGTTCTTTTTGGGCTTGACTTACTTCGACAACAGCGGCACGTTGCAGCCAGGTTTGGCCACCGAAGTGCCCACCCAGAGCAACGGACGCATCCGCATCAGCGGGTCGGTTGCGGGTGGAGACTTTAGCCAAGAGGTCGATTGGACGTTGCGGGACAACGCCCAATGGTCCGACGGCACGGACCTCACCACGGACGACGTGACCTTTACGTTTGAAGTACAGACCAACGACTTGATCCCGGTGACCTCGACGGCGATTTCTGGCACGGTGACCGAGATCCGGGTCAGCGACGCCAAGAACTTCACCATCGTGTACAACACGCCCAACCTGTTCCCCTCCGCGCCGGGCGGCCAAATCGGCCTGGCCCGCTTCTACGACATCGCGCCCAAGCACGTTTGGGAACCCATTTTCCGCGACGCCGTAGCGGCCGCAAAAGCCGATCCCGGTAATACGGCCGACATCATCACGGCACAGTTCATCGGCGCCGACCCGGCCACGGCCGCGGGCGGTCCTGTCGTGAGCAGCGGCGCGTTCAAGTTCGACGAGTGGCAGCCGACCCAGTTCTTGCGCGGCGTGCGCAATGACAATTTCGTGCTCGGCCCGGCCAAGTTGGACTTCGTACAGGAACAGTTCATCGTGGACCAAAACACGCTGTTGGCCAACATCATCAATGGCACGATCGACGCCTCGGACGACATCGGCTTGGCCGGTTTGGACCCCGAGGAGTTGCGCAAACAGTCCGGCGGCGCTTTTGAAGTCAAGGTCACGCCCTCGGGCTTCATCGAGCACCTCAACGTGAACCTGTTCCCCGAGTGCCAGGACGCCCAAGACCTGTTGCTGGGCGACAAGCGCACCCGCCAGGCGTTGATCCAGGCGATCAACCGCGACGAACTGCACAAGGTGGTGTTCCCCGGCTCGGTCCTGTCGACCTCGTTCGTCGTGGCCGGCGACATCGGCTTCTTGCCCGAGACGCAAGAAGCGTGGCCCTTTAACCCGGACGCCGCGCGCGCCCTGCTCGCCGATTTGGGCTGGGCTGACAGCGATGGCAACGGGGTGTTGGACCGCACCACGGCGGACGGCCGCAAGGTCGAATTCGTGCTCGACCACGTGGCCACCCCGGCCCAGTTCCGCATCGACACCCAAGCTTTCTTGGAGCGCGATTTTGCGGACGTGGGCATTAAGATGAACATCATCTCCCAGCCGGGTTCCGTGGTGTTCGCCGGCCCGTTCATCCAGCACGCCTCGGAGTGCTCGTGGCGCGGCCTGTTCGAGTTCGCCGAAGCCGCCGGTTTGGGCCAGTCGCCGTTTGATCCCTTGGCCCGTCAGTTGGACGGTCGCTTGATTGCAAACGCGGCCAGCAACTTCGGCGGCAACAACGTGGGGGGCGTCAACATCCCCGCGCTCAACGAGCTCATCGTCCAGGCGGAGAGCGCCTTCGACAACGACGCGCGCGCAAAGATCGTAGAACAGATGCAGCGCATCGTGCTCGACGAGTTGCCCATCATCCCGCTCTACGAACGCACCCAAACGGTGACGTTCAAGAAGGGGTTGAACAACTACGGTCAAGACACGCCACTGACCAAGACCCCGTTCTTCAACGCCTGGCAGTGGAGTTGGAACTAAAGCACCTTGAGTCGCTTTAAGTTAACGTGACTTTAAAAGGGAGGCAGGCGCTGGCCTGCCTCCCTTTTTTAACGCTATGATCAACTACATCCTGCGCAGAATCGTGCAACTGGTGCCCACGCTGTTCGTGATTTCGATCATCCTCTACAGCTTGTTGGCGCTCAAACCGGGCGACCCCATCGACGACATGCGACGAGGCAACCCGGGCTTTACCCAGGAAGACTACAACCGGCTGCGCACGCTCTACGGCCTGGACGCGCCGTGGTACGTGCGCTACGGGAAGTGGGTAAGTCGCGCTGTGCAGGGAGATTTTGGCCCCTCGCGCCAGTACGGCATGTCCGCCGCGCTGTACGTGTTTAAGTACCGTTTGCCCAACACCGTTTTGCTCTCGGGGTTGTCTTTGTTCTTCGCTTTTATCGTCGCCGTGCCGCTGGGCATCTTCTCGGCGCTCAGGCAGCACACGTTTTGGGATTACGTGATTACGGTATTCAACTTCATCGGGGTGTCGATCCCCATCTTCTGGCTGGCCATCCTCATGATCTACGTTTTCTCCGTTCAAATTAGGAATTTTCTGCCCGCCGGCGGCCTGCTCACGCCCGGCGTCTCCTGGCCGGACTGGAACGCGATCGCCGCGCACGCCAGTGGCAACCTCGAGGTATTAAGCCTGTACTGGGGGAAAGCCTGGGTGGTGATCGTCGATCGAGCCAAACACCTCGTGCTCCCCGTGAGCGCGCTGGCGCTGCTGCAATTGGCGGCGTGGACGCGCTTCATGCGCAGTTCAATGTTGGAAGTGATCAACATGGACTACGTGCGCACGGCGCGTGCCAAAGGGGTGGGCGAAAAACTCGTCATCTACCGTCACGCGCTCAGAAACGCCATCTTGCCCATCATCACCCTCACCGCGCTGTCGATCCCCATCCTGTTCAGCGGCGCGGTGTTGACCGAAACGGTGTTCAACTGGCCGGGCATGGGTACGGCCATCCTGGGGTCGCTGCTCAACAACGACTTCAACGTCGCCATGGTCTCGCTGATGTTCATTTYYATTTTGGTGCTGATGTTCAACCTCATTGCCGACATCGTCTATGCGTTGATCGACCCGCGCATCCGCTACGACTAAGGGGAACACTATGGTTTCAGCCGCACCCTCAACGGCCGCACCGCGGCAAGAGCAGCCCCAGCGCGCCACCTCGAGTTGGGCTTTGGCCTGGCAGCGTTTCTCGCGGCACAAAGTGGGGATCGCCGGGGGCGCTGTGGTGCTGTTTTTTGCGATCGTGGCCCTGGGTGCGCCCTGGATTTCCCCCTACGATTTCCGCGACCAAAACCGCCTGTTGCGCTTCAGCACGCCCACCCTCGAGCTGTCAACGCGCATGTCCTCTGAAAAGTGTCTGGTGGACAACACGTTTCTGTGGGCCTGTGGCATCCACCCCTTCGGGACGGACCAACTGGGGCGCGATACGTTAACCCGGGTGCTCTACGGCGGTCGGGTTTCGCTGTTGGTCGGTTTCGTGGGCGCGTTGCTTTCGACCGTCCTCGGCAGCCTGTTGGGCGCGTTCTCAGCCTACATCGGCGGGAAGGTGGACGTCGTCATTTCTAGGCTTATCGACATCATGCTTTCGATGCCGCAAATCCCGCTGTTGCTCATCCTATCGGCGCTGCTTAACAACCGTCAGGTGGCGCTGGGACAGGTGTTGGACGGCTTGTTGGGCGGCTCCAAGAGCGTCGTGATCATCATCACGGTGTTCGTCCTGTTTTACTGGATGGCCACCGCGCGCCTCGTGCGTGGCGAGGTGCTGAGCCTCAAGCAGCGGGAGTTTTCCGACGCGGCCCGCGCCCTGGGCAGTTCCCACCTGCGCATCATCCTGCACCACTTGCTGCCCAACGCCATGGCCGTGATCATCGTGCAGTTCAGCCTGATGATGGGCGAGGCCATCTTGGTCGAGTCCGGCTTGTCTTTCTTGGGTTTGGGCATCCAACCGCCGGCCGTCTCCTGGGGCAACATGCTCTCCGGGGCACAGGGTTTTTTTGTTCCACACGAACGGCATCTACATGGCGGTGTTCCCGGGGCTGTTCATCTTTTTGACCGTGCTCTGCTTTAACCTGCTCGGCGACGGCTTGCGCGACGCGTTGGACCCGCGCAGCGTGAGACAATAACCTCTACCGGTCGCCACGTCGCAGCAGCGCTCGCTCACCGTTCTACGCTCGGGCTTGATGTGTGATGCACCATAGTTTATGTTGCAAGGTATGACAAAAACACTTGGGTCTATTTTAGGGCTGTTGCTTTTGGTTGCCCCGGCAGCCAAAGCGTCCGTGGTGATCAACGAAGTGGCTTGGATGGGGACGACGCACAGCCCCAGCGACGAGTGGATCGAGCTGTTCAATCCCGGCACGTTGGCGGTCGACCTCGGCGGCTGGACGTTGCGCTGGAACGGCCACGTCGTGGCCTTAAAGGGGGACATTCCCGCCCGTGGGTATTACGTGTTGGAGCGCACGGACGACACCTCGGTGGAGGACGTCAAGGCAAGCACGATCTACACCGGCAGCCTGAGAAACGCGGGCGAGGCGTTGGGGTTGTTCGACGCTGAAGGCACGCTCGTCGACAGCGCCAACGGTGACGGCGGGCCTTGGCCCGCGGGGGACAACGCCGCCAAGGCCGCGATGGCGCGCCTCGACCCGGCCGCGCCCGACAACGACGACAACTGGGGAGACGCCACGGGGGAAGCGTTCGTGGCGCACGACGCCGGGGGGCGGTGGATCGCGGGCACGCCGGGCGCGGCCAACGAGGCACGGGAGCGCGCCGCCTCGTCCACCCAGAGCGCTCCCCCCAAACGAGGCGTTGCTCTGGCCAAGCCTTGGGTGTGGCTGGCGCTTGTGGGGGTCCTAACCCTGTGGTGGCTTACGCGCCCTTAGAGCGCGCTCTCGCTCAGGCACACCCAGGCCACGCCGTGGGGTGTACCTTCGCGCCTGCAGAACAAGGCGTCGCTCGCGCGTCCGCTGCGCCTCCCCCCCAACGTTTGCCACTCTTCGTACGTCACGCGGAACAAGGGCGTTTCAGCCCCATACCCACGCGCATGGAAGCGCTCGATCTCGATGCGAAAGGGTGGGTCCGAGCGTCCGTACGCGCCCTGCTGAGCGCGCACGCTTTGGATCAGTTCGGCCCGTTGCAGCACAGCAGCGCCGGGAGGGCGTAGCCAGAAACCTTCCGCCAGCACGCCGCTCAACCTCAGCAAATCCGTTTCCGTTTGCCGTTGGGTGCCAAACCAACGTTCGAAGAAGCGGTGTAACCCCAGCACCTCTTCGTAGCAGCGCCGTTTCACGAGCCTGCGTACACGCGCGGGTGGAGCACGGCGATGTAGGGCAAATTGCGGTAGCGATCGGCGTAGTCCAGGCCGTAGCCCACCACGAACTGGTCTTGCTCCATCACGAACCCCACGTACTCCACCGGGACCTCGACCTCGCGTCGCGGGCGCTTGTCGAGCAGACAACAGGTGCGGATGGACGCGGGGTGTCTCTTTTCAAACAGCGCGTGAGCGTACGCCAGCGTGTGGCCAGTGTCGACGATGTCCTCGACCAACAACACGTGCCGCCCTTCGAGCGGCGTCTTGAGGTCGAGGAGCAACTCGATCTCTCCCGGCCGGTCTGAGTCGCCGTAGCTCGACAACCACAGCAGGTCGTACGCCATCACGAGGTCCACGGCGCGGCCCAGGTCGGCCAAAAACGTCAACGCCCCGCGCATCAGGCCCACGGCGAGCACGCTCTCGGCCTCGGGACCACCGAGGCCCAAATAGTCCGCCTTGATCTGGGCGCCCAACTGCTGCACCCGCTGCGCAATGGTGGCCGCGTTAAAGGCAACGCCCTCGAACTCGTCTGGCGTGTACGTTCTCATCGGTGTGGCTCCTTTGGGGCGTTTGCCCACAAAAACACTTCCCCTGTTCAAAAAGGGTGTGGCTGAAGTTTGGTACCGCTTTAGATCAATTCGACGTGGCTGTTGTCCCCCAGAATTAGCGTATAGGCTTTGGGCAATCCGTCGTTGTGCCCCACCTCGACGTGGCGACCGATCAGGCTGTGGTCGATGCGCTGCACGCCGCGCACCTTCGAGTGTTCCATCACGATGCTGTATTCGATCTCGCTGTTCTGGACAAAGCAGTGCTCTGCCAAGGCCGTAAACGGGCCCACGAACGACCGTTCAACGCGCGTGCCTGCCCCCACGATCAACGGGCCGCGCAATTCGCTTTGACGCACGACCGCGCCCGCTTCCACCCACACCCGCCCCCGGACCGTCGTGGCCTGGTCGATATCGCCCTCCAAGCGCGGCTCGATCTTCTCCAACAGCAAGCGGTTGGCGTCCAACATGTCCTCGGGTTTGCCCACGTCCCGCCACCAGCCCTCGACCTGCGCCGGGACTACGCGCAACCCGTCGTCGATCATGCGTTGCATGGCGTCCGTGATCTCGAGTTCGCCGCGCCACGAGGGCTCGATGTTAGCAATCGCCTCAAAGACGCTGGGGTCGAACAGGTACACCCCCACGATGGCCAAGTTGCTCGGCGGATTTTTGGGTTTTTCGAGCAGTTGCACGACGCGCTCGCCTTCGAGCTTGGCCACCCCGAAGGCACTGGGGTTGTCCACGGCGTGGAGCAACACCATGGCGTGGGCCTTTTCGCGCCGAAACCTCTCGACGTAAGCACCCACCCCCTGCTCCAACAGGTTGTCGCCCAGCGTCATCACAAACGGCGCGTCACCCAAAAAATCTTGGGCACACGCCGCGGCGTGTGCCAGCCCTTTGGGCTCCCGTTGCACGATGTACTCGATCTTGGCGTCCCAACGCGACCCGTCCCCCAAGTTGCGCTTGAAGGCGCGCTCCACGTTGGGGCTGACCACGACGCCCACCTGGCGGATGCCCGCGCGGACGAGGTCTTCAATGACGTAGTGGACGACGGGCTTGTTGGCCACGGGAATGAGGTGTTTGGCGCCGGTGTGGGTCAAGGGTCGTAACCGCGTGCCCTCGCCGGCGCAGAGGATGATCGCTTTCATACCCCAATATACCCCGCTTTTTTTCAGGTTTCAACGCGGGCGCGGGCAACCCCTAAAATCGGGCAGTGCGGTCTGAAGCAATTTCTCCGTCGCCCAGTTCGATCACGCGATCGACGTGCTCGAGCACGACGGGATCGTGGCTGGCAAACAAGAACGTCGTCCCCCGCTCGCGGTTGAGTTTGCGCATCAGGTCCATCAGCTTCCGGCTGTTCTTGGAGTCCAGGTTGGCCGTGGGTTCGTCGGCCAGGACCAAAGCGGGGTTGGCCGCCACGGCGCGCGCCACGGCCACGCGCTGCTGTTGGCCTCCGGAGAGCTTGTTGGGAAAACGCTCGGCGTACAGCTCCATCTCCAACGAACACAGAACGGCCAGGGCACGCTGCCTGCGCTCAGCGGCGCTCACGCCTTGCAGTTCCATCACAAATTCCGCGTTTTCTCGGGCGTTGAGCACGGGGATCAGGTTGTAGGCCTGAAACACGAACCCCACGCGGCGCAGCCGCAGCCGCGCCAGGGCGTCCGCACCCAGGTCGTTGAGCCGTTGACGCTCGATCCACACGCCTCCCGAGCTCGGCGACAACAGGCCGCCCACGAGTTGCAACAGCGTCGTTTTTCCCGACCCCGACGGCCCGGCCAGCGCGGCGAACGCACCCGCTTTGACCGTTAGATCCACCCCGCGCAGCGCCGGCGTTTCGATGCCCTCCGCCACGTAGGTTTTGAACAACTTTTCGCAGCGCACGACGCAGTCCGGCATTTTTTCTCCTCCTCGAGCTAACCCCAAAAGCGCATGGCCTCCACGGGCTCCAAACGCGCAGCGCGCCAGCCTGGGTAGTAGGCCGCCACGAGGGCGACCAAGAACATGGCCACGGCAGAAAAGAGCGCTTCGCCCAACGACATGCGCGTGTACAGCGTGGCGTTCATCCCCAACGTGTTCAGCAGCTCGTCGTACAGCCCAGGCAGGTTGAAACCACGGCCTCCCCAACGCACGATGAGCACCCCCAACGCCGAACCGAGCGCGCAACCCAGACCCGCCAGCAGCGCGGCCTCGGTCTCGATCCAGCCCAGCACAAGCCGGCGTGAACTGCCCAGCGCCAGCACGACGCCCAGCTCGCGCGTGCGCTCGACCACGCTCAGGTAGAGCGTGTTGAGCACGACGAGACCGGCCAGCACGAAAAACACCATCCCAAACGCCGCGTACAACGGCCCCATGATGTTGAACATCGCCGCGGTTTCGGGGGACAGTTTGTCCCAGGTTTCGACGTCGTACCCCTTTCCCAAAGCCGCTTGCAGACGTTGGGCCACGGTGAGGATGCGTTCTTGGTCCTCGACGCTGGAAACGCCTGCAAGCAGCAGCACCACGCTCGTGGCAGCCTGCGGATTCTTGACCAGGGCGCGCGCGTCGCTGAGCGGAACCTGCACGACGAAGCGGCTCAACTCGCGGGAAGGCGGTGTGATCTTCCCGACCACGGTGGGCAACAGCACGCCCGTTCCCGCTTGCGGGTGTGAGGTGATAAGGACGAGCTTGTCGCCCAGCGCCAGGTCAAGTTTTTTGAGCAACGCCGCGCCGGCGACGGCCACCTTGCGGTCCGCACTGCGCAACGGACGCCCCTCCCGCACCCAGCGCGCGACGGGGTCGAGGCCTTGTTGGCCGGGCTCCACCCCTCGTACGATCACCCCCTGCGAACGGTTGCCGTGTGCCGCCAGGGCGGGCAACTCCAAGCGCACGTCAAACCTGCGCACGGCGCTTTCCCGGCTCACCGCCTCCAGGACGGGCCGCACGTCTTGGATCAGGGAGGGGGTGTTGCCCCGCTTGCGGTAGCCGGACCGGTGGATTTGCACGTGGCCCGTTTCGAGCAATGTGATGTTCTCAAACAGGTTGCGGCGCATCGCCCCCGACATACCCCACATCAAATCGAGCATCAAGACGGGAAACAGCACGGCCAGCACGGTCAGCAGCGAGCGGCGACGGCCGCGCATCAGGTGGCGCCAGGCCAGGCGAAAGGTCAACCACATTGTGCCTCGTCCGCCAAGCACGCCAGCGTGAAGCGCTGCTCGGGAAGGGGCGTGCCCAACTCGAAGGACTCGACCACTTCTTCGGTAAATTTGCCCTGCTCGGTCAAATCCTTGACCACGCTGCGGGTGGCAAACACCAGGCCCTTGGCCGTTACGAAGTCGCTGAAAGTCGCCTCCCGGATCACGGTCTGCCGCTGGTCGTAGAAGTCGATTTGCTGCACGGCACAGCTGTTGGCGTCCAGGTCGAGCTCCAGCTTGCCGTAGACCACGTCCGCCCCTTGTTTGGGCACGAGCTGTAGCCGCGCAACGCTCCGGCCCGTGGTGCTGTCCGTGCGCGTGCCCAACAGCTTGGCGTCGTAGCGCACGTCGAGCGTGCCGCGGTAGAGGTCTTCAACGGCCACGTCCGAGCCGAAGAACGCCCCCCCCAGCGACGAGCCGGGCAGGGCGACGGGCTGTCCGACCCCGGGCGCGTAAAACCACAACCCGTTGTTGTTGCGCACGTAAGCGCTCCCGGCCTCGCTCGCGGGGGCGAGCACGCGGATCATGGCTTGCGCGTTGTCCGCCGTGGTCCACACCTTGAGCCGGAACGCGTTCGAAAAATCGGGTCGAAACACCTTGATCGTGATCACGCCCACGAAAGACAGCGCGTTCCAGTTCGCCTGCGCACACTGGAGCAGTTCGCTGGCGTTGCGGGGTTGTGCGGACGCGGGCCACCCTCCGAGCGAGCCCAGCAACACCAGGGTCAACCACAGCTTTTTAGACATACCTCATCGCCTCCGTCGGTTCCAGTTTGCTCACCCGCCGCGCGGGGTAGCGCGAGGCCACCACGGCGGTCACGACCACCACGATGAGAGCGTACAGGCTGTGGACCCACGTCGCCTTGGCGTAGATCACCTGGGGGATGCCCAAGTCGGGGAACGTACCCGAATAAAAGCCCATGTTGATGCCCACGCGTTCCAAGTAGACGTTTAAGCCGTACCCCAACAACGCCCCCACCCAAAAGCCTGCCAGCGAGACGAACACCGTCTCCAGGGTGATCAAGCGGGCCAGCTGCTTGGGGCGCAACCCCAAAGCAAGCACGACCCCGAATTCCCGCATGCGTTTGAGCACGCTGAACGTGACCGTGTTGGCCACGCCGAACCCGGCCAGCGCGGCCAACAACAGCATCATGGGCAGCATCTCAAAAGCGTCCGATGCGCACGATGGCCGAGATCAGCGGGTGGAGTTCGAACACGCTCGACACCTCGACCCCGTCGCCCAGCGCGCGTTGCAGCGTTTGCCCAAAGCGTTGCGCGTTCGCGCTTTGGGTCAAGGTGATTACCACGTCGCTCGCCCCTTTGACTTCCGTGAGCTCGCGCACGTCGTCCAGGTGCACGAAGGCCGTGGACTGGTCCAACAGCGCCAGGCCGGCGTGCACCATCCCCACGAGGCGCAACCCCTTGGAGCGCATGCGCTTTAACCCTTGCACGTTGAGCACGACGCGCTCGCCCAAGCGCACGTCCAGTTTCTTGGCCAGCGCTTGTCCGAGCACGACCTCTCCCGGTCGAGCCACAAAGCGCCCGGCCACGACGCGCCCGGCCAGTTGGGTCACGCGGATTTCCAAAGCCGGGTCCACGCCGCGCACGCTTACCCCTTGGCTTCCGTAGGCGCTTTGGAGCAAGCCCTCGCTGACCAAGCGCAAGGCGATGGCGTCGATGGCCTTGTAGCCGCGCAGCGTCGCCTCGAGCTGGGCTAGCTGAGCGGGAGAAAACACGTTGGCCAAGTCGGGGTTGTCCAAGTATCCAGGCTGGTGAAGTTGTAAATCGCCCGTGTCTAGGGAGGTTTGCGCGTTGATCATCGAGGCCGTGGAGCCGTCCGTCAAACCCCAACTGGCGACCATGGCCCACGTGCCAAAAGCGACGATAGCCCCCATCAACGCAGTCTGTCGCCAGTTTCGAACCAGGTTGCGAACGGCCAAACGGACGAGCAAGTTCATCTTCCCTCACACCCTGGCCACGCTCCGCGCGTTTGCGGTCGTGGTCCTGATCCCTGCCCCCATTCTATGCGTTGTTGTCTGTTGAGGCTAGGGTACCGTAACATGTGGACACGACAGAGAGCTACGAGGAGGGACACGATGAGCGTTCCCGCGTTGATTGTGGTCGACATGCAAAACGATTTTTTGGACCCCCAAGGCGCACTTTGTTGCGGCAAGCAGGCGCGTGAGGTCATCCCGCGCGTCGTGGCCCTGGTCGAAGCATTCCTGAACCGGAACCACCCCGTGTTCTTCACCCAGGACACCCACGTCGAAGGCGACAAAGAGTTCGAGGTGTTCCCACGGCACTGTGTCAAGGGTGAATGGGGCCACGCCCTCGTCCCCGAACTCGAGGGCTTCAGCCACCACGAGCGGGCCACGGTCATCCAGAAGGCGCGTTACAGCGGCTTTTTTCGCACGGATCTAGAACGCCACTTGGAACGGCTACAACCCGAACGCGTCGAGGTTTGCGGCGTGTGTACCTCGATCTGCGTGATGGACACCGTGGGCGAGTTGCGCAACCGCGACTACGCCGTGCGTGTCCACCAAAGCGCCACGGCGGACTTCGACCCCGAGATGCACCGCTTCGCGCTGCGGCGCATGGAGAAGATCTACGCCGCCCGTGTTGAATGAGACGAACGACCGCGGCGGCAGGCGACAATTTCGGCCATCACGCTGAGGGCGATTTCTTCCGGGGTCACGGCGCCTAAATCCAGGCCGGCCGGCGTGCGTAGCCGTTTCGTCTGTACTGTAGAGACACCGTGCTTGTGGAGTTGTTCGCGCACGAGGTCACCCCGCTTGACGCTGGCCACCAAGGCCACGTATGCCGCGCCCTCTTTGAGCGCTTTCTTGACCGCTAGGTAGTCCGTGGCCTGGTGCGCGGCCACGACGACGTAGGCGTCCTCGTCCAGACTCAGGCGCTCGAAAGCCGGGTCCTGGGTGATCAAGCGACACCCATTGGGAAAGTCCTCTCCTCGGACGTGGGGGGCGTCCACCGTGAGCTCAAAACCCAGCGTCGTCCCGAACTGCGCCAGGCAGACCACGATGCGCCCCTGGCCGATCAACACCAAGCGCGGCGTTTGGGTGTAGGGTTCGACGTAGAGCTTCATCTTTCCTCCGCAGGGCACGCCCAACACCACATCGTCCAGATCGACCTCGACCACGCGGGTCTTCCCGTCCTTGAGGCTAGCGCTCGCGGCCTCAGCAGCTTGGGCCTCGGCGCAACTCCCGCCCACCCAGCCGTGGAGGTTGTAGCCCTCGTGGTCGAAGATCGCCTTGTCCCCCGCCTTGGCCGAGGTCGACCCGCAGGCCTCGACCACGGTGGCCAGGGCGCACGGTGTGCCCTCCTTCCTGAGCCGCTGCAGCACCTCAACCCACATCGCAAATCAAGCAGGCCGTAACGCGGAACAGCGCCGGGTTTTTCATCGCGCTTCGTCTCTCTCCCCCGTGAGCGAGGCCAGCGCCTGGCTCACGGGGTGGTCCCGGTCGTCGCACGTCAACGCCGAGCGCAGAGCTTCCCAACTGTGTTCGATGTGGGTCTTGGCCGCCCGTTCGGCCCGCTCTTCGTCCTGTGAGGCGAGGGCCTCGTAGATGAGGGCATGTTCTTGAAGGGTTTGGTTCGAGCGCCCTGGAACGGTGGCCCAGAGCGTGACGCGCAACAGGTTGACCTGGGAGCGCAACGAACCCAAAATTTTGTTGAGCAACGGGTTGTGGGCCGCGTCCACGATGAGGTCGTGGAAACGGTTGTTCTGGGTGACCACGCCGCTGATGTCCTCGTGTTCGATCACCTGACGCGAACGTTCGAGCGTTTGCCGCAGGCCGCCAAGCGCTTGGGTGTCCATGCCGTGGGCGGCTAAGCGGGCGGCGAGCCCTTCGAGTGCTGCGCGGATTTCGTAGACCTGACGAGCCTCGTCGAGGGTCAGACGGCGCACGACGCAGCCCTGTCGCGGCAACACCCGCACCAACCCTTCCTGTTCCAAACGCCGCAGCGCCTCGCGCACGGGCGTGCGGCTCACGTCCATCTGCTTGGCCAACTGCTCTTCGGTCAGGCGTTGGCCGGGCCTGAACTGTCCAAAGATGACGTGGTTGTAGAGCTTGTTAAAGACCGATTCCGAAATCGTTAGAGGCTTTTCTACGACGAGCGTTCCTCGTTTCACGTGCGCTTTTTCTCCTTGTTCATAATTGTATACAGTATACTTTCAATTTGGCCATGTCAACCCGACCACCACGAGGGCCTGATCATTGCGACGGCATTTGCGTTTGGGATTTTTAACGCTTAGAGTGGTCGTAAAACGTCCTAGGAGCAGTTCATGCCCATCGCGCGCAACTTATTGGAACTCGTCGGCAACACGCCGCTCGTCGAGCTCAACAACATCAACGACACCTCGGTGCGCGTCCTGGCCAAGCTGGAGTACCTCAACCCCGGCGGTTCGGTCAAGGACCGC
>AMFO01001621.1_pt1 | contig 16115 bp, 17 predicted proteins | sample 552608 | NCBI WGS metagenome assembly AMFO01 (sample SAMN01893955, study PRJNA167987) | microbial mat metagenome | biome: hydrothermal vent | place: USA: Loihi, Hawai'I | collected 2003-05-01
GAGGGGTCCACCCTGTGGATGCACCTGCAGGGACGTCTGTATGCCGTGGATCTCCGTCCGCAGTCCACCGCCGCCGCGCCGGCGGGTCGTCGCGCCGATCCGCTCATCCGCTCCCCCATGACCGGCAAGGTGATCCGCGTGCCGGTGCGGGCCGGCGATCGGGTGCGGGCGGGCGAGGTGGTGGCGACCGTGGAGGCCATGAAAATGGAATATCACCTGGAAGCGCCCTTTGATGCGCGGGTGGAAGCGGTGGAGGTGCAGGAGGGCGATCTGGTGGATCAGGATCAGGTGCTGGTGCGCCTGACGCCGCTGGAGGAGGCGCATGCGCCCGATTGAGATCACCGAGGTGGGGCCGCGCGACGGCCTGCAGAACGAACCCGGGGTGATCCCCACCGAGCACAAGGTGGCCTTTGTGGATGCCCTGTCCCGGACGGGCGTCAGGGAGATAGAGGTATCTTCTTTTGTTTCGCCGAAGTGGGTGCCGCAACTGGCCGACGCCGGCGAGGTGTTTCGCCAAATCCAGCGTGAACCGGGCGTGATCTATTCGGCCCTTGTCCCCAACATGAAAGGGTTGGAGCGGGCGCTGGAGGCCGGGGTGGACAAGATCGCCGTGTTTACCGCAGCTTCCGAGACCTTCAACCGTAAGAACATCAACGCAAGCATTGAGGAATCTCTGGAGCGGTTTCGTCCCGTGATCCAGGAGGCGAAACGGGCCGGATTGCCCGTGCGGGGCTACGTATCCACCGCCTTTCACTGTCCCTACGAAGGGCCCATCCCTCCGGAACGGGTCTGGCCGGTGGTGGAGGCGTTGCTGGAGCTGGGCGTGGACGAAGTCTCCCTGGGCGATACCATCGGGAAGGCGTCCCCCCGGGACGTGCGACAGTTGCTGGATCTGCTGCTGCCCCGGGTGCCCGTGGAGCGGGTGGTGCTGCATTTTCACGCCACCTACGGCATGGCCGTAGCCAACGTGCTCACGGCCTGGGAAGGCTACGGAGTGTACCGGTTTGATGCCTCGGCGGGAGGCCTGGGCGGGTGTCCTTATGCGCCCGGGGCGTCCGGCAACGTGGCCACGGAGGACGTGGTGTACGCGCTTCAGCGAATGGGGGCCACGGTGGAGGTGGATCTGGATGCCGTGATCAGGGCGGTTGCTGCGCTTCGCCCCCATCTCCGGCATGCACCGCATTCGCATCTGTATGCGGTGCGGATGCGCGGAACCTGAGTCTGCGTCGCAGGGCTTCGATCGCCCGACCCAGTTCGCTTTTCGGTCCGACCCCCAGCCGCCGGGCATCCTCTTCCAGGTGCGCCAGCAGCTCGTCCACCGGCAACGCCTGGTCCAGCCGCAGGTGCGCCTCGGTCACGCGGGTGAAGGCGGTGCCCATGGGGTGGCGGCAGGCCTCAAAATGCCGACGGGCCTGTTCCAGCAGGCGTTGCGCACACCCCGGCCGTCCCCGAAGCCGCAGCACCCGGGCCAGAACCCAGGTGGCGTATCCCCGGAGCAGCGTGGCGCCGGATTGCCGGAGAAGCGTCCGGACGGCCCGAATCCACTGCCGGGCTTCGTCCGGTTGATGCCGGTCCAGCGCCAGCAGCGCCAGGTTGATGTGAATCACCACCCGCATGTACGGGATGGGATGATGTTTCAGGGCTTCCCGGTACAGCGCCTCCGCCGTAACGGGATCGCCTTCCAGGTGGGCGATGCCGCCCAGGCTGTTGAGCAGGCGCACAATCAGCATGTGGTGATGCAGATCCCAGGCGATGCGCAGAGCGGCTTCAAAGGCGTCCCGGGCTTCCTGCAGGCGACCCAGCTGCTTGTCCAGCACTCCCAGGCTGCCCAGCATGAAGGCTTCGCCCCGGCGATTGCCCAGGGCCCGGAACAGGGCGATGGCGTCCTCATAGGCGGTCCGGGCTTCGTCCATGCGCCCCTGGCCCTCCAGGATGCTCCCCAGGTTCCCCAGCAGGGTGCCCTGGAGTTCGGCGTTCATGGCCAGCCGGGCCTCGCGCAGTCCATGACGATAGGCTTTTTCTGCTTCCTCCACGCGTCCCAGTTCTTTCAGCACGTTCCCCAGGGTGTTGAAGTACTGCGCCCTCCGAAGCGCGTGATCTTCGGGGATCCACCGCGATCCCTCTTCGAGGAGCTGGAGGGCTTCCTCCCCTCGGCCCGTGCGCAACATGAGATCGGCCAACCGGTTGCGAACCGTCCAGGCGTCGTCGGGGTGTTCGGAACGGGTGGCCACCGCCAGCGCCTGTTTGAGGTGGTGTTCCGCCTGGGTGTAGTGCCCCATTTGCTGCTCCACGGCCGCGGCATTCAGGTGATAGGCCAGCCGCAGCGTGTCTGAGGGATGCGGAGGAAAGCAGGCGCGGGCTTCTTCCAGGCGCTGGCGGGCCAGGGCTCCGCTTTCCAGGTTGAGTTCCGCCAGGGCCAGGGCGGCCAGAAGGCGCGGTGCTTCTTCCGGGGTGGCGTCCGGCGCGCGCCGGACCTCTTCCAGAAGGCTCAAGAGGGTGGCTCGCATCCGGGGCGCGCCCTCCACCCGGGGATCGGCAGTGAGCACGCGTTCCATCCGGATGGCCCGGGCCTGCCGGGGTGTGGGCGCTTCCCGGGCGGCGAGGTCAAACCATGTGCGGGCCCGGTGCACGTCGCCTCGCCGGAGAGCTGCGCGGGCGGCCTGCAGGTCCAGCGGCCAGGCGCGATCGGGCCGGCCGCCCTCCCGCCAGTGATGGGCCGCCAGGGCTGGCTGCCGTGCGGCCATGCCCAGACGCTCCATGGTCTCGGCGATCCGGCGATGGAACCGCCGCCGCGTGCGATACAGGAGCTGGGCGTACACCACTTCCCGGATCAGATCGTGACGGAAGCGATAGGTGTGGCGCCCTTCGCGCAGAAACCCCCGCGCCATAAGCAGCGAAAGATGGGCCTGCCGATCGTTCGGATCCAGCAGGGCGTGCACCAGGGGGCGCGGAGCACGCTCGCCGATGCAGGCAATCAGAAACAGAGTGGTCCGGACCTCGGGGGCCAGATGGTCCACACGCGAGGCGATCAGGGCCTCCAGCCGTGCCGGCGGTTCCGCATCCCCTTCCACGTAGGCCCGGAGCAATTCTTCCACGTACAGGGGAATCCCTCCCGCCTGATGCGCCAGGCGCCGCTGGGTGCGCACGTCCAGGCGAAGGTGGGGAGCCAGTCGCCGGCGATGGGTTTCCAGGAGCGCCAGCGTGTCCGGAAAGGGAAGGGGGTGCAGGATCAGCTCGTGATCGGCGGGCAGGGGGACGCCTTCGGGGCGGGACACCAGCAGAAAAGCGTGCGGCGGGAGGTCGGGATGGGCCAGCAGCCGGTTCAGAATGTCCCGGGAGAGCGGGTCCAGCCAGTGAAGATCCTCCAGCACATGCAGGGTGGAGGGAAACGCCGCGAGCAGCTGGGTCAGCACCGCGGCCGCCTGGTCCTCCAGGCGACCCACCCGGGTGTCCGGATCGGGGGGATCGCCGCCCAGCAACCAGGTCAGCAGGGGCAGAAAATACGTCGGCAGGCGATGGGCCTGCAGCAGGGTGCGCAGGCGAGGGCGCAGCGCCTCGGGCCGTTCCTGCAGCGGAAGGTCCAGCCAGCGGCGAAGCCAGCGGTTGATGAAGGCCAGCGGACGCGGGTCGGTGCTCAGGGCTTTGGTGACCACGGTAAGCCAGCCCAGCCCCCGGGCGTAGACGGTCAACTCCTGACGAAGGCGGGTTTTCCCGATGCCCGGCGGGCCGGAGAGGGCCAGCCGTACGGGGCGGGTGCAGCATGTGGGTTCGGGAAGCCAGGTGTGCAGGAGATCGCGCTCCCGGGCGCGGCCCACCAGCGGAGGCAGGGGGCGTTCGGTGGGAAGGCTGCCCGGCTCCACGGCCCGGACCCGCAGTGGTTCACGTTTGCCTTTGACCCGGAGTTCGTGCACGGGCGCATGCACCGGAAGGCTAGTCAGCAGGCGTTCGGTGGTCCAGCATTGCCCCCAGGGGGTCCGGCTCAGGATGCGGGCCGCGGTGTTCAACACGTCCCCCACCAGGTCCACAAACCCGCCCAGCGACAGGTTGACCGCCACGCCTTCGGCCAGCGCGAAGCGGTAAGTCTCGCCCGTGTGCTGGAGTTCATGCACCAGGGTCAGCGCCCGTTCCACGGCATCTTCCTGCATCCGCGGGAATCCGAACACCACGAGCCAGCGGAACCCTTCCGCCGAGGGGAGCGCTTTGATCAGGGTGCCCTCCAGGGTAGACGTGAGCGGCAACAAGTGTTCGGCGGTCCGCCGAACCCGTCGGGGAGACCAACCCGGCTGTTCCAGGAAGCACACGGTGATGCGCCGGAAGAGCGAGGGGACGTCTCCGGTCCAGGTGTAGGGCCGAAGCGCGCGCCAGGGTCCGGTTGTGCCCCTTCGGGATTGCCAGACCCGCCGGGAAATCCACGGTTTGGGGGAACGCATGTGTTCCACCCGTCGGGCCAGCGTCTGGAGCACCGGACCGGTGAAGAGCATGCGGTCCGGAAGGTCGGGCAGGGGCACGGGATAGATGCGGCCGCGATGCAGCGCCTGCTTGATCTGAAGGGTGGGCCCTTCCCAGTGACTCAGGCGATCGTGAGTGTCGGCGAGCAGCGCCAGCAGATCGTCCCGGGGAAGGGAAGGCGGAAGCGCGGCCACCAGACCGTCGCCTCCGGAGAGCAGCACCCGACCTCCCAGGCGGTGCAGGCGGTCCTCCAGGGGGAAAAACCAGCGTTCCATCCAGGTGGAAAGTTCTTCTGCCCCTCGCCGGCCCTGGCGCTGAAGCTGTTCGGTCAGCGCCGTGAAGCCCGTCAGGTCCACCCAGTACAGCACCGCTTCAATCGGCCCCACGAGACCTCCCCGATTTACGCAGAATGTACGCGGTTGGTGGGGGAAGGTCAAGGGGGGAGACGTACGGTACCGTATCGGGAAAGTCGCAGGGCATGGACGCCGCAACATCGGACGGAAAACCGGTATGCAAGCCTCCGGCCCTTCTTTGCTCTCGTTGTGTCAGGTTGCCGGGGATGTCTTGAAGGTTTCATGTATTTTCCCGACAATCCGGACATGCGGGTGGCGATGATACCGCTGGAGGTGGTCCCCGGCGACATTCCGCAAAACACGGAGCGCGTGATCCGGTGGATGGCGCGGGCCGCCCGGGAAGCGGCCGATCTTGTGCTGTTTCCGGAAGCCGCGCTGACCGGCCTGATCAACACGGATGATCCCGCCACGATCGGGCCCTGGGCATCCCGCGTACCGATGAGGCGCTCCAGCGGATCGCTCAGGCCACGCAGCGGCTCGGGGTCTACGTGGGCCTCGGGTTTCTGGAACGCGAAGGGGAGGCGCTGTACGACAGTGCCGTGATGTTTTCATCCCAAGGAGAAATGATATTGCATTACCGAAGAATAACGCCCGGCTGGCATGGAATGTACGCCGATGCACGGACCTATCGGGATGGGTCCCGGCTGGGCATCGCGGACACGCCCTGGGGGCCGTTGGGGGTGCTCATTTGCGGAGATTTGTTTGACGAAGATCTGGTTCACGCCATGCGCGATCTTGAACCTCGCTGGGTCTGGGTGCCCATGGCCCGCGCGGCCCCGTCTGCGGTGAAGGATATCCCGTCCTGGTGGGAAGAGGAGCGGAGTGCGTATGCGTCCCGGATCCGGAAACTCCGGGCCTGGGGCTTTCTGGTGAATCTGCGAGAGCCGATGCCCGATCACGCATTTGGAGGTACACTTGTGGTGGATCCCCTAGGAAACTTGCGTGCAATGACGTCTCCCTTCCACGCGGACATGCATATTATAGAGATACCACTGGATAAACGGGAAGCTTTCTGGTAGACGCAAAAGATCAAATTTCCCAGCATGCAGGATCGATAGGAAACTTCGCCGAAGGATTTGCGAAGTATGTCGCATGTATGTATGGTTCTGTGTTGATAGAGGTAAATGTAAGAATTCCCGAAAGAGAATTTGAGACTCCTTGTTGGATCACAGATATCATTTCTTCACTGGAGTATTCTATTTGGAAGGAAAGAAAACAAGCGAGAACAAACGGTTGAGAGAGGTGATTCTTATGTTGGCGAATTTTCTTTCGTATTTTTCTGGAAATTCGATCCAAGCTCGTCCATTTTGTTCGCATCGGACCAAACCATGTCGTTTTTGTTATTCGCCGTGGTTCGAGTTGAAGTTTGATTGTAAAATACTCTGATGAAAAAACGAAAATGTTCCTACTCGGGTAGGGATTTTCCGAGAACTCCCAGAAAAACTCTTCAAAATGCATGAGAAATGAATCCAATGTTCTGGAAGGGACTGTGCGCCGTGTGAAAATTGATAATTGATTGATATGGACCACAACGGGAACATGTAAACCAGTAAGAAAATTACGTAACTTATCAATAATACGGCATTGATTATATAAAAATGCCATTTCTTCAGCGGGGTTGACAAGAATAAATGCTTCAATAACGATAGGTTGACTGGGCATTATGGTTTTTCTCGGGGTGAACTGGAAATCTGCTGTATTTGTAGAGGGGAATACTCTTGGGAATTCAACCATACCTCTTCTTTGAAGCCAATCATACATCAAAATTTCAAACCACATTGACATGGCGTTTGAATCCTCTTGTGAAAATAATCCACCGATCCATTGTTTCTTGATCCTTTCAGGGATTTCTGGTTTTGAGAGAGTTTTTTCAATAAGTTGAAATTCTTCGGGGAATTGGAATTCCCGCAGAAGAATCCATGGTTGATCGCAAACGGAGGGATATTCCCTCTCTTTCAATTCGGATAAGCGTCTCTGGAACTCAGATTGCATTATCTCCCTGTGTAAAGGCAACGCCCCGTGGGGGACATGCCCCCACGGGGCGAAAGAATGTGCGATCATTTTTCTGGAGAACGGATGGCTTCGATCTGAAGGGTCACCTTGATGTCCCGGCCCACCACCAGGCCACCGGTTTCAAGGGTTTGGTTCCACTTCAGGCCGAAGGCAAACCGATCCACCGTGAAGGTACCCTCCACGCCGATCCGCAGGTTGCCCCAGGGATCCTTCACCGGTCCGGACAGGGTGAAGGGAAAGGACACCGTACGGGTGATGTCCCGGATGGTCAGGTCGGCATCCGCCCACCAGCTGTCGCCTTTTCGGTAAACCTTTTTCAGCACCATCTTCATCACCGGATACCGATCCGCGGCAAAGAAATCGTCGCTTTTCAGATGCCGGTCCCGTTTGGCGTTGCGGGTGTTGATGCTGGCCACCTCCACTTCCCCTTCCGCACGGGCCGTGGTGGGATCGTCGGGATCGATCTCGATCCAGCCGCGCACCTTTTCAAACGTGCCTGTCACCTGGCTGACCATCATGTGGCGCGCCTGGAAGGTGATGCTCGTGTGGGCAGGATCCACCGTAAACCGGAGCCGTTCGGCGGAGATAAAGCCGGTACTGAATACCGTTGCTAGAAGGCTTATAATGATTCGTCTCATGAATATTCTCCCTGTTGTTTACTCAATTACGATTTCGGCTTCCGGAGCCTCAAATTCCTTCCGTGCATGGGTTCCGTCACAGAGTGGCTTGTGGACAGAATGTCCGCAGCGGCACAGGGCCAATACCTGCTTTTCCTCTACCATTTTCATCCCTTCGATACGGAGGACGTATTTCCCCCCGGTCATGATAACATAAGGCCCGTTTTTCTTTACCTGGACCTTCATAGGTCACCTCCTCTTTGGAACGGTTCAGCCACCCAGACTGAATGGCCAGGGTTTCGGAATAGCCAGGAACATCAGGGTTGATCCAAGCAAGGCCATATTTTTCATGAAATGTACCATCTCCACCATCCGCATCTGCGGGTCCTCCACGCTCCAGAAGTTGTGCATCACGGGGGTCACACCCAGGAAGAAGATCACCAGGGCGGCTATACCAATTTCCGGACGGTATCCGAAGAGAAGGGTAACCCCGCTTATAAGCAAGAGAATTCCGGAAAGAATTACAGCTAGGGTGGGTACGGGAACACCCTTGGACTCGGTATATCCACGCATCATGTTGAAGTTCGCGAAGTGGTTGTACCCGTTGAATATATAGTACACACCAACGATGATGCGTCCGATCAAGAACAAAATCTCCATGGCTCCTTCCTCCTTTTAGGAAAGGGGTTGGGTTTGCTCCTCAAAAAATTTCTTCCGGACAAAATACAGGTGTACCCAGGTGCGCACCCGGCGGAGGAGTTCCCAGAACCGCTCCAGGGGCATCCCAGATCGTCGTGCAAGTTCAGACTCTAGATCCACAAGTTCTTGGATTTTACGGAAAAGCGGCCGGAAATCCTCCGGAGTAAGCTCGCTATCCTCGAAGAGAAGATCCATCACTGGGGCGAGGTGGCGCACCTCTTCCACTAATTCTCCTGTAACCGGACAAGTCGGATGGATATCCAGTTTCTCCAACACCCTCTGGCCCCGCTCTAGGCGTTCCCCGTTCTCTAGGGGTTCGGCAATGCCCATCGTCCCCTTCTCAAGAAGGAGAAGCCACCCTCCCGGCTTGTCCATGAAAGGCAACATGGCCTTCGTTTCCGGTAAGGAAAGCCGAAACCATCGTCTGAGAAGCAGAATTTTCCGAAGCCGTTCCACCTTTTCGGGGCAGTACTGTCGGTGTCCCCCTTCTGTGCGATAGGCCTCAATCAATCCTTCTTTCTCCCAAAAACGGAGTTGGGATGCCCGGACATCCGGGAACCAGCGTTTCAGGTAAGCTACCACCTCACCTACGGACCAGCGTTGTTCTCGTTCTTGCCTCATATTAACCTCACGTTAACTTCAAGTGTGGAAAGTATAGGCATTCTTCCGCGGGCTGTCAAGTTTATTTTGTCCCGGATTTCTTCTGGAGTCTCCCTGGTTTGATGATTCTCCTGTTGCGTTGTATAATCACGATGGCGGAACGTTTGAATAGACGAACAGGAGCTCAGAGATTGAATGCTTTCATAGGTATTGGACTCACCTTCCTGGCGGCTGTGTTGTTTGCGGTGGCGGCTGTGGTCGCCTCCCGCGTTCTCTCTCCGCGAGGTAAACACACCGATCGGGCTAAACTGGAGGTCTATGAATCCGGTATTATCCCCCGACAGGATGCCCATGTACGATTTCCCGTGCGCTTTTATCTAGTTGTCTTGCTTTTTCTGATCTTTGACGTGGAAATTGCCTTTCTGTATCCCTGGGCCCTGCGGGTAAAAGAGCTGGGCATGGTTGGGGTGGTGGAAATCGGGCTGTTTGTGGGCATGCTGCTGGTGGCCTATGTGTATTTTTGGCGACGGGGAGGACTCCAATGGCAGTAGAAGAAGTTCGTCTGTCCCGACGGGAAGAGGGAACGCTGGAACGCACCCTGAAGCAGAGTATTCTGTTCACCACGGTGGAGCAGGTGGCCAACTGGGCCCGGAAGAACTCGTTGTGGCCCCTGACCTTTGGTCTGGCCTGCTGCGCCATTGAAATGATGGCCTCCACGGATCCGCGGCACGACCTGGCCCGGTTCGGGGCCGAGGTGTTCCGGGCCAGCCCGCGACAGGCCGATTTGATGATCGTGTCCGGAACGGTGACCATGAAGATGGCCCCAGTGGTGCGGCGGCTGTACGAGCAGATGCCCGAACCTAAGTGGGTAATCGCCATGGGAAGCTGCTCCTCCGTGGGTGGCCCGTACAATTCTTATGCCGTGTTGCAGGGTGTGGATCAGATCATTCCGGTGGATATTTATGTGCCCGGCTGTCCACCCCGTCCGGAAGCGCTGATTTATGCCATCCAGAAACTGCAGGAAAAGATCCAGCAATCCGGGAGGATTTTCTGATGGAAGCCCTGATGCAGGCCCTGCAGGAGCGGTTCCCGGATGACGTGGTGCTCCGGTCCCGGTTTCGAGACGAGTGGAACGTAGAGGTGCCCCGGGCACGCATCCGCAGCGTGCTCCAGTTTCTGAAAGCCGAGCAGGGCATGGATTTCCTGATTGACCTGACGGCCGTGGACTGGCTGGACCGTAAGACCCCCCGTTTTGAGGTGGTTTACTGGATCGGATCGGTGTTTCACGCCCGCAAACTCCGGCTGCACGTGCCGGTGCCCGAAAGCGACCTTACCGTGCCCTCGGTGGCCGATCTGTATATGGCTGCCAACTGGCTGGAGCGCGAAGTCTACGATCTTTTTGGCATTCGGTTTGAGGGGCATCCCCATCTGAAGCGGATTCTGCTCTGGGAAGGCTTTGAAGGCCACCCGCTGCGCAAGGATTATCCGCTGCGCAAACGGGTCCCGCTTCCGGAACCCCGATAAGGAGCGACAGCATGTTTGACATCACGTTTCGGGAGAAAACCGGTCTGCAGACCGAGGTCCTGGAACTCAACATGGGGCCTCAGCATCCCGCCACCCACGGCGTGATGCGGATTCGGGTGTGGCTGGATGGGGAGGTGATTCAGAAGGCCGAGGTGATCATCGGGTACCTGCACCGGGGCACCGAGAAAATTGCCGAACACCGCTCCTATTACCGCTTCCTCCCCTGGACGGACCGCATGGATTATCTGGCCCCGCTCTCCAACAACCTGGGGTATGTGCTGGCCGTGGAGAAACTCCTGGGGGTGGAGGCACCGCCCCGCGCTCAGTACCTGCGGGTGATCCTGGCCGAGCTGTCCCGAATCACCTCGCACCTGGTCTGGCTGGGCACCCATACCCTGGACCTGGGGGCCATGACGCCCTTCTTCTACACCTTCCGGGAGCGCGAAAAGATCCTGGAACTGCTGGAAGAGGTGTCGGGGCAGCGGATGAACAACGCCTATATGCGCATCGGCGGGCTGATGGCCGATGTGCCCCGGGGGTGGACCGACAGCCTGCGCGCCTTTCTGCAAAACTTCAAGAAGGAACTTCGCGAGTGGCATGCCCTGCTGACGAAAAACGACATTTTCGTGGCCCGCACCCGGGACGTGGGCGTCCTTCGGCCCGAGGATGCCATCAGCCTGGGAGTCACGGGGCCGGTGCTGCGTGCCTCGGGCGTGGCACGGGATCTGCGCAAGGACGATCCCTATCTGGTGTACGGCGAACTGGCCTTTGATGTGCCGGTGGGCGAGCGGGGGGACGTCTACGATCGGTATCTGGTGCGCATGGAAGAGATGCAGCAGTCCGTGCGCATCATTGAACAGGCTCTGGATCAGCTTCCCGGCGGGCCGGTGCTCCTGGACGACTACAAGATCGTGCCGCCGCCCAAGTCGGTGGTCTACACCGGCATGGAAGAGCTGATCCATCACTTCAAGCTGGTGACCGAAGGTTTCCTCCCGCCCGAGGGAGAGGTATATGCCGCGGTGGAGGGCCCCAAGGGCGAACTGGGCTATTACATCGTGAGCGACGGATCGCCGCAGCCCTGGCGGCTTCGCGTCCGGCCGCCTTCCTTCATCAACCTGCAGGTGCTGGAACACATCCTGCCCGGTCACCTGATCGCCGATCTGGTGGCCATCGTGGGCAGCATTGATCCCGTGTTCGGGGAGGTGGATCGATGAAACACGCCACCGAGACCGTGGATTTGAAAGACTTTGAAGAACGGGTCCAGGCCATCCGGAAGACCTTTCCTGGTGGCCGCACGGCCATTCTGCCTTCTCTGCTGGCCGCCCAAGAAACCTTCGGGTATGTGACCCCCGAAAGCCTGGACGTGATGGAACGGGTGCTCAACATTCCCCGCGGCATCCTGGTGGAAGTGGGCAGTTTTTACCACTTCATTGACTTTGAGTTCAAGGGGCGCCACCGGGTGTATGTCTGCACCAACCTCTCCTGCCTGCTGAACGGGGCCCAGAAGCTGGTGGACGCGCTCCGGGAAGAACTGGGCGTGGGGGAGGATCAAGTGACCCCGGACGGGGCCGTGTCCTATCGGATCGTGGAATGCATCGGCCTCTGCGACCGGGCGCCGGCGGCCCTGGTGGACGGGGAGCAGCTGGGCCCGCTCACGCCGGAGGCCCTGGTGGAGAAGGTCCGGGCCCTGCGGAAGGACAAGGAGGGGGCATGAGGTCCTGGGGCTTCTTCTTTTTCCTGCTTTCGGTGGTGATGGCGGCGGGTGGGATCTACGTCTATGAGGAAATATGGCGTCCCCTTCAGGCGGCGTATCAGGACCTGCAGCAGGACAACCTGAAGTTGATGGATCAGATTCGTCGGGAACTGGGCGGATTGCAGGCCCGACCCACGTCTCCCCGTTTGCCGGCCTCCACCGAGCAGGCTCTGGCCCGTGAAGAAGGAGCGTCCCAGGCGGTGCATACCCTGCGTTTCGGCATCAACGACATCTTTCAGCGGCACTCGCCCCGTCTAGCCCGGGGCACCGAACAGGTGTTGCAGGGGCTGTTTCGGCTCCTGGCCGACACCACCGGCGTGGATCGGGTGGAGATCTTTATTCCGGCCTTTCGCCGCTCCAGCAAAGACCTGGGCTACGATCTTGCCGCACGCCGGGCGTCCAATCTGGCGCGGTTCCTGACCCGCAAGGGTCTGGTGCGGGAGAAATTGCTGCTTTCCTTTGCCTCGGGCTGGGATCGGGACAGCGTGGAAATCTCCATCTACAAACGAACCGGGGAGGCAACGACTCCATGAGTGAACCCCGACCCTTTGAGCCGTTGATCACGGAACTTTCCCGCCCGGGAAGGCGGAGTTTTTCCTTTGCCCATCCGGACGATCCGGAGTTGCCCCGGCAGATTCCCACCGCCCTGCAGCGGCATCTTCCCCTGGACCTTCCCGAGCTTTCGGAACCGGAGGTGGTCCGGCACTTTGTGCGGCTGTCGCGGGCCAATTATCATCTGGATCTGGGGATCTATCCCCTGGGCTCCTGCACCATGAAGCACAATCCCCGGGTGAACGAACAGCTGGCCCGTCTGCCGGGGTTTACAAGGCTGCACCCTCTTCAACCCGAAGAAACCGTGCAGGGTGCCCTGCAGTTGATCTGGGAACTGCAGGAAGCCCTGAAGGCCGTCAGCGGCATGGACGCGGTGCATCTGCAGCCGGCCGCCGGGGCGCAGGGAGAACTGGCCGGATTGCTGATGATTCGGGCCTACCATGAAGCCCAGGGGAACCCCCGCAAGGTGGTGCTCATCCCCGACTCGGCGCACGGCACCAACCCGGCCAGCGTGACGCTGGTGGGCTACGAAGCCGTGTCCGTGCCCTCCACACCGGAGGGCCTGGTGGACCTGGACGCGCTCCGGGAGCGGCTTTCCGAGGACGTGGCGGCCCTGATGATCACCAACCCCAACACGCTGGGGTTGTTTGAGGTCCAGATCCAGGAGATGGTGGACGCCCTGCACGAGGTGGGGGCGCTGGTGTATATGGACGGCGCCAACCTGAACGCCCTGATGGGGGTGTTCCGTCCGGGAGACGCCGGCATTGACGTGATGCACTTCAACCTGCACAAAACCTTTTCCACGCCCCACGGCGGCGGGGGGCCCGGCGGAGGCGCGGTGGGGGTCCGGGCGCATCTGGAACCCTTCCTCCCCGTGCCGCGGGTGGTGCGTACCGACGAGGGATTCCGCTGGGACTGGGACGCCCCGCAGTCCATCGGGAAACTGGTGGGGTTCTGGGGGCATTTTCTGGTGATGGTGCGCGCCCTGGCCTACATTCGCCGACTTGGTGGAAAAGGTTTGGCCGAGGTAACCCGGCATGCGGTATTGAACGCCAACTATCTCTTTCATCTGCTCAAGAATCTCCTGGAGCCGGCCTCTCCTCTCCCGCCCATGCATGAGTTTGTGCTGAGCGGGCGTCCGCTCAAGGCCTATGGGGTCCGCACCCTGGACGTGGCCAAGCGGTTGCTGGATTATGGGGTCTATGCCCCCACGGTCTACTTCCCTCTGATCGTGCAGGAGGCGCTGATGGTGGAGCCCACGGAAACGGAAACCCCCGAACCCTAGAACAGTATGCAGAGATCCTGCGCACCATCGTGGAGGAGGCCCGGAAGGAGCCGGAAACCCTCAAATCGGCACCCCACCGGACGCCCGTACGACGATTGAACGAGGCCCAGGCGGCCCGTACGCTGAGGATTCGCGAATGAGACCTTTTTCCCGTGTGGATCGGCTGGGCGAAGAGCTCCGGAGCGTGCTGGCGGATCTGTTTCTGAAAGAGGTCAAGGATCCGCGGCTGCAGCGCATCACCCTCCATCGGGTCCGGGTACGCCCGGATCTGGAGTTCGCCCAGGTGTTTTTCTCGGTGCTGGGCGGGGTGGAGACCTCCGAGGAGTTGCAGGAGGTGGAGGCGGCACTGCGGCGCGTGGAGGGGTTTCTACGCCGCCGCATCGGCAAGGAGCTGCGCATTCGCAAGGTCCCACGTCTGGAATTCATCTATTGGTCGGAGGATATGACGTCATGAGCGTGCACGGATTCCTGTGGATTGACAAACCTAAAGGCATCACATCGCACGACACGGTGCAACGGGTACGGAAAATTCTCAAAATTCGCAAGGTGGGGCATTCGGGCAATCTGGATCCCCATGCTACCGGACTGTTGATTCTCGGGGTGGGCTGGGGCACACGGTTCCTGCCCTACCTGATGGATCTGTCCAAAACCTACCTCACCCAGATTCAGCTGGGGGTGTTGACGGACACCCTGGACGTGACGGGCGAGGTGTTGCAGCGTCGGGAGGTACCCCCCCTTACGGAAGAGCAGGTGCGGGGGGTGCTGCGGCAGTTCCTGGGGGAAATCGATCAGGTTCCCCCGGCCTATTCGGCCGTGAAGGTCCAGGGCAAACGGCTGTACGAGCTGGCCCGGGAGGGCATCCTGGTGGTGCCCAAAAAGAAGCGGGTCACCGTGCACGAGTTGGAGCTGATTCATCTTTCCCGGGATACCCTTACGCTGCGGGCCCGGGTGTCCAAGGGGACCTATATCCGTTCGCTGGCCCGGGACATTGCCGAGGCGCTGGGAACGGTGGGCGTGGTGCGGGAATTGCGGCGCTTGTCCATCGGTCCCTACACCGTGGAAAACGCCGTACCGCTGGAGGACGAAGAACTGGTGCGCCAGTCGCTGAAGTCCTTTGACGAGGGCCTGGGACACATGCCCGAGGTGGTCCTTCGGCCGGCAGGTGTGGGGGTGTTCCTCAACGGGAACCGGGTTTCCCTGCGGGCGATCGCCCGGCGCTCCCGGGACGCGGGAAGCTTTCAGTATGTGCGGGTGTACGATGCCGAACAGCAATTCTTGGGCATCGGGTTTCTGACCTGGGACGGGCTGTATCCCAAACGGTTGCTTCCCGTGACCGGGTAGCGATGGACCGTTTGCGGTATTTTGAGGATCGGCTGCCCGGGCATTCCGTGGCCACGGTGGGCACCTTTGACGGCGTGCATCTGGCCCATCAGGCGTTGCTGCGTACCATGAACGTGCTGGCCCGGGCGGAGTCGCTTTCCCGTGTGGTGTTGTATTTCCCCGTGCCTCCGCGCTACCGTGCCCGGCCTGAAGGCCAGCTGTTGACCCTTCCCGAAGAGCGCGAACGCCTGCTGGAAGCGGCCGGCGTGGACGTGGTGGTGCCCCTGCCTCTGCCGGAAATCCTGCAGGTCACGCCGGAGCAGTTCCTGGACGATCTGCGGGAACGGTTCGGGGTGCGGCACCTGGTGATGGGATTCAACCACCGGTTCGGACGGGCCCGATCCGCGGATCCGGCGTGGATCTGTGCTCACATTGAAGCGCATCCGCTGACCCTGCATGTACTGCCCCCGTTTCGGGTGGGGTCACACGTGGTGAGCAGCGAAACCGTCCGTTCCCTGCTGCGGGACGGGGACGTGGAAACGGCGGCCCGGTTGCTGGGACGGCCCTATCGGTTGCGCGGCACAGTGGGGCCGGGGGATGGCCGGGGACGATCGCTGGGTTTTCCCACGGCCAATCTGGCGCTGCCTCCGCTGCGGTTGCGCCCGCGTGCCGGGGTGTACGGAGTACGCGTGCACCTGGAGGGAGAGGTGTATGCCGGGGTGGCGCACCTGGGGGCGCGCCCCACCTTTGCCGCCCCGGAACCGGTGCTGGAAGTGCACCTTCTGGATTTTTCCGGTGGGGAGCTGTACGGCCGGACGCTGGACGTGGAGATGCTGTTTCGCCTGCGCGACGTCCAGCGTTTTCCCGATACGGAGGCGTTGCGCCGGGCGATTCAGGCGGACATTGCCGCCGCCCGCGCCCGGTTTCAGGAGGAGCCTTTGCCGGGCAGC
>AMFO01000083.1_pt1 | contig 15732 bp, 12 predicted proteins | sample 552608 | NCBI WGS metagenome assembly AMFO01 (sample SAMN01893955, study PRJNA167987) | microbial mat metagenome | biome: hydrothermal vent | place: USA: Loihi, Hawai'I | collected 2003-05-01
CCTTATCTTTTCTGCGAGCTCCTGGATCTCGCTCTTGAACTCGTCCTTTTCGCCGAGCTCCTTCTGGATGGCGCGCATCTGCTCGTTTAAGTAGTACTCCTTCTGCGTCTTCTCCATCTGCTTCTTGACGCGGCTGCGGATGCGCTTTTCCACCTCCAGGATCTCTATCTCGGAGCGCATGTGGCCGAGCACCTTCTCCAGCCGCTTGGGCGGGTCGACCGTCTCCAGAAGCGACTGCTTGTCCTCGAGCTTTATACCCAGGTGCGAGGCTATGGTGTCGGCCAGCCGCGCGGGCTCGTTTATGGAGTTGACCGTCAGGACGAGCTCGTTCGGCACCTTCTTGTTGAGCTTCGCATAGCTCTCGAAAGTGCTGGAGACGCTGCGGATGAGCGCTTCCACCTCCGTCGTCCGCTCGCACTGCTCGTCTATCTGCTCCGCCTCCACGAGGAAAAGCGACGGGTTTTCCAGGTAGCGGCGGATGCGCGCCCTCTTCTTGCCCTCCACCAGCACCTTTACGGTGCCGTCGGGAAGCCTGAGCAGTTGCACCACAGCACCCAGCGTTCCCATCCCGTATATGTCACTAGGCTTAGGATCGTTGGTCCGGGCGTCCTTCTGCGTGGCTAGCAGTATGTACTGTTGCTTGCTGAGCGACTCCTCGAGCGCCCTTATCGAACGCTGGCGGCCGACGAAAAGCGGCACGACCATGTGGGGAAAAACTACAATGTCCCGAAGCGCCAGGAGCGGCACGCAGACGGTCTGGCCGTGCGGGGGGTCTTTGCGATCGTTACGAAAAAGCATCTTTGTTCTCACCCAGTCTCGGCAGCCTTCTGGTAGAGGATTATCGGCTGCTCTTTGTTCAAAACGACTTCCTCGGAAATCAGAACTTCGCGGATGTTGGGCTGTGAGGGTATTTCGTACATCACGTCGAGCATGATGTTTTCCATGATCGCTCGAAGCCCTCTCGCTCCGCTCTTTCGCTTGAGCGCCTCGCGAGCAATTGCCGTAAGCGCGCCGTCGGTGAACTTGAGGTGCACCATCTCCATGTCGAACAGGCGCTGGTACTGCTTGGTCAGAGCATTCTTCGGCTCGCGCAAGATCCTCACCAGCGCGTTCTCGTCCAGCTCCTCCAAAGTCGCGATCACCGGCAAGCGGCCCACGAACTCGGGAATCAGCCCGAACTTGAGCAGGTCTTCCGGCTGCACGTTTTGCAGAAGCTCGCTGGTCGCCCTACCGTCCTTGCGGCTTATGTCGGCACCAAAGCCCATCCCATTCTTGCCCGCCCTCCTGCGGATTATCCCCTCGAGGCCCACGAAGGCCCCTCCGCAGATGAAGAGGATATTGGTAGTGTCGACCTGCAAGAACTCCTGCTGCGGGTGCTTCCTTCCGCCCTTGGGAGGAACACTGGCCGTGGTTCCCTCGATGATCTTCAAGAGCGCCTGCTGCACGCCCTCGCCCGAGACATCGCGGGTGATAGACGGGTTGTCCCCCTTGCGAGCCACCTTGTCTATCTCGTCTATGTAGACGATTCCCCGCTGGCACTTCTCGACGTCGTAGTCGGCGTTTTGCAAAAGCGACAAGATGATGTTCTCGACGTCCTCGCCGACGTAACCGGCTTCAGTCAGGCTCGTAGCATCGGCGATGGCAAATGGCACTTGCAAGAACCTTGCCAGAGTCTGGGCAAGCAAGGTCTTTCCTGACCCGGTCGGACCGATGAGCAGGATGTTGCTTTTTTGCAACTCCACGTCGCTCGTCACGAGCTGCGACTCTATGCGCTTGTAGTGGTTGTGGACGGCAACCGCGAGGATCTTCTTCGCCCTCTCTTGGCCAATCACGTACTGATCTAGAACCCGCTTTATCTCGGCTGGTTTCGGTACCGCAGAGCTAGAGCTCAGGCCCTCTTCCTGGTCGCACTCCTCGGCTATTATGTCGTTGCAAAGATCGATACACTCGTCGCAAATGTAGACGGTCGGTCCGGCTATGAGCTTGCGGACCTCGTCCTGACTCTTTCCGCAGAAGGAGCAAACCAGGTTGCCGCTTCGATCGTCACCATGCTTCGCCATCGAGTCCCTCCTCGGTTACCGCAGCTTCTTGCCGGGCCGGGTGACGATCACCTCGTCCACCAGCCCATACTCCAGTGCTTGCTTGCTGGTCATGAAAAGGTCCCGGTCCGTGTCCTTCTCGATCTTCTTAAGGCTCTGTCCCGTGTGCTTGGCCAGAATCCCGTTAAGCTGCTCTCGCATCCTCACTATCTCTCGGGCGTGAATCTCGACATCGGTAGCCTGTCCCTCCGCCCCTCCTACCGGCTGGTGGATCATGATCCTCGAGTGCGGTAGTGCATACCTCTTCCCAGAGGCACCCGCCGCGAGCAACCACGCGGCCATGCTCGCCGCCTGGCCTATGCAGACAGTAGACACGTCACATTGAATGTACTGCATAGTGTCGTAAATCGCCAGTCCCGCGGTTACGGAACCTCCCGGAGAGTTGATATAAAAATGAATATCCTTCTCCGGGTCTTCCGACTCCAGAAAGAGGAACTGCGCCGTGACCAGGTTCGCGATATCGTCCGTGATCGGAGACCCTATGAACACTATGCGGTCCTTGAGCAGCCTCGAGTATATATCGTAGGCGCGCTCCCCGCGTCCGGTCTGCTCCACGACTATAGGAACCAAGTTCAACCCCGCCATCCTCGCGTTTATTCTAACTTTTTTTCTTTGCTGCAGCAATCTCTTGGCTCTCCTCTTGAACCTCTTCAATGTTGGCAAGATCGATTATCCTCGAAAGTGCCTTCTTCCTCCTAAGCCGCTTCTCGAGCTGGCTTCGGGCGGCGGGGCTGGAATACATTTCCCTTATCCTGGAAGCCGCCTGACCGCCGCGGGACAAAGCGGAAGCTATGTGCTGTTCCACCTCCTTGGGGTCCACCTGAATCTTTTCCTGTCTGGCAACGTCGTCTAAGACGAGTTCCGCCTTGACTTCCCGAAGAGCGCGCGGCCAGAGCTTGGACCGAAGCTCCTTCGAGGCTTCCCGTACCCTTTCCACGCCGAGTTCATAGAGCATCAAGTCCACCCTGCGCTCCACCATGCTGGCAGGGACTTCGAAGGAGTTCCTCTCGATGAGCTTATCTACCACTTGCTCCTCCAGGCGCTGCTTAGCCCTGGCTTCGGCCCGATCCCGAAGAGCGTTCCTTATCTTCTCCTTTAGCGCCTCTATGCCCCCACTTTCTCCCAGGTCACGCGCAAAATCGTCGTCGAGTTCCGGAAGCTCCTTGCGACCGATCTGCTTTAACTCCACTCGGAAGACGACCTTCTTGCCCGCAAGGGCGGGGGAGAGGAAATCTTTCGGATACTCGACCTCTATCCTCTTCACCTCGCCGCGGCGCATCCCCACTACCTGCGCCTCGAAATCACCGGGGAAACTACCGCTGCCAAGCTCCACCCAGCGCTCCCTGTTCCCTGCCTGCGAAGCCGGCCTGCCGCCGACGATGGCGGTATAGTCTATCAGCACCAGATCCCCCATCTCGGCAGCGTCCCGATCTTGGATCGGTACCATCTGGGCATGCTCGTTTCGCAATCGCTCGAGCTCGCTTTCTACCTCTGCCTCGGTAACCGGCTCGACGACCCTCTCGGCCTCGATGCCGGCGTAGCCTTGCACCGAGACCGCCGGCTTTACCTCCACCATCGCGGTAAAGCGCAGGCCGCTTTCTTCGCTAGCGCCTTCGCTCGTTATCTCCGGCTGCCCGACCGCCTCTATGGAATTTTCCTCTAGGACCTGGCGGAAGGAGTCTTCGATCAGCCTGGCTGAAACCTCTTCGCGTACCTGCTCTCCGAAGTACCTCTCCAGCACCTGCCGCGGAACCTTGCCGGGGCGAAAGCCCCGGATGCGGGCCTTGCGGTTGAGGCCGCGGTAGACGCGTTCGAACTCCGCTTTCACGGCATCCGGCGGAAGCTCTACTTCTATCTTCTTCCTCACGGGACCAAGGTCCTCAATGCGAGAGTGGACTTCCAACTCAGCCTCCCCGGGTGGGCCTCACCCAAAGGCAAGGTAAGCCGGCGGCAGGGGCCAGGCAAGGCTCAAGCTAGATGTTGACACCAGCCCAGTGCGAGAGGGGGGACTCGAACCCCCAAGGGTTTCCCCGCTAGATCCTAAGTCTAGTGCGTATGCCAATTCCGCCACTCTCGCACGATCTTCGAGATAAGGTCCGCCGGCTCCCCTCCCCTACTTGCCAATTAACAGAGATAGCCAAACTTGGCAAAGGGCGCTAGCAATGGGTTGGCGCACCGTGGCTGTGGCAAGCGGGGCGCTAGCGGTGTAACGTGGGGCGCATTGCAAGGGAAAGTGGCAAGCTCAGGCGTCAAAGCTTTACTACCGCTCGTTGCCTTTCTGTGGCTTGCGGCTTCGGGAGCTCGGAACACAACTGCATCGGAGAAGCACCTGCCCGCAACCGCCCGCAAGGAAATCGTCGACCAGCTCGATGCCGATCTGCGAGCACACCACGGGCCGGCCGATGGCGGTGGCAGCGCCAAGCTTCTCGGCAAAGCCGTGGCACGGGCAAACGAGCCGGGCCGCTGGAAGATCAGGTACCTGGCCGGGCCGCTTGGAGTGAAAAAAGGCGGGACGGTCCAGTTTCAGCCCTCTCCTTTCTGGGGCTGGAGCAGCCCGCAGACCGATAACCCCTCCTTGCCGGGCTACACGCGCGTCACCACCGAAGCACGAGGCATCGAGTTGGAGCAGGCCGACTGTGGCCAGGGTTGCCTGGCGGTGGTGGTGGGCGGGCGCGACCTTCGCGCCGGCGAAGCCATAACCTTCTACTACGGGGCAGGCGAAGCCGGAGCGATGGCCGATCGGTATTCGGAGCATGGCGAACATTTTTACTTTTGGGTGGATGGAGATGGGGACGGAACCCGAAGCCTAATAGCCGAAAACCCCGCCTTGGACGTGCTGCCGGGAAGCTGGGCGAAAGTGGTGGCGACACTGCCGTCCACGGCGAAGGTCGGCGAGAAGATAAGACTCAAGATCGCCTTCCTGGATGGCCGCGCCAACGCGACGAGCTTCAGCGGAAAGGTCGAGATCGCCTCCCCTGCTGCTCTTTCCTTCCCAGCGTCCGTGAAGCTCGAGAGCAAGGACGAAGGGATAAAGGACGTGATTGGAGAGGCGAAGGAAGCTGGAATCTTCAGAGTCGAAGTGAGGCCGAGCGGAGGCCAAGCCGAGCTAAGTAACCCCATCGAGGTAAGCCGCAGCAGCCCAAGGCGGATCCGCTGGGCGGACCTGCAGGGCCATTCCAATCTGTCCGACGGCACCGGAACCATCACCGATTATTATCATTACGCGCGGGACGTGGCGGGGCTGGATATCGCCGCCGTTACCGACCATGACCACTGGGGGCTTGGCTTCCTGGACCAGCACCCGGAGAAGTGGAAGGAAATCGTGCAGGGGGCCCAACAGTATTACGAGCCTGGAAGGTTCGTAACGCTCGTAGGATACGAATGGACGAGCTGGATCTTCGGCCACCGCCACGTTCTCTACTTCTCCGGCAAGCCCAGGCTCTTTAGCTCCCTCGACCCTGCCACCGACACGCCCGGTGAGCTTTGGACCAAGCTCAGGCAAAGCGGGGCCAAGGTGCTGACCATCCCGCATCACCCGGCTGGAGGTCCGGTTGCAATCGACTGGTCGATCCCTCCCGATCCCGAGTTCGAACCGGCGGTGGAAGTGATCTCGGTTCATGGAAACTCGGAATGCGCCGACAGCCCCTTCATGATCCACAACCCGCAACCGGGACACTTTGCCTGCGACGCCTTGAAGCGGGGATATCGTCTCGGATTCATCGGCTCTGGCGATAGCCACGACGGACACCCAGGCTTAGCTCACCTGGGCGCGCCCACGGGCGGACTGGCCGCTATAATAACGAACGACCTTACGCGCGAGGGTGTCTACCGGGCGCTGCGCTCGCGCAGGGTTTACGCCACGAGCGGCCCGCGGATAATAATGGAATTTAGGCTCGGGGCAAATCCGATGGGCTCGGAGGTACCGACAGGAAAGGGGCAGCCCAAGACCTACTATGGGCGAGTGGTAGGAACCGCGCCGATCGCTGTACTGGAGCTCGTCAAGAACGGCCAAGTCGCAGCCCGGGTAAAGGCCGCGGGGGAACTTTCGGCGTGGCTGACCTACGATGATCCGAAGAGGAAGCCAGGCGACTGGGCCTACCTGCGGGTAAGCCAGGTAGACGGGGCCCTGGCCTTCTCAAGCCCGATATGGACCAAGTAGGGAGCAGCCTGGCCCCTACCCTTTTCCACAGCTAGAGCAACTACTGGAAGAACAACCGCTGCAGCTCGAGGCGCCCGGCCTCCCCTTCAGCGAAGGGGCAGAAAGCTGGGAAGGGGCAGAAAGCTGGCGCCTTACGCGCTTTGCGCCGCAACTCGGGCAAGCGGGGTTTTCCTCTCCCCCGAGTACCAGAACTTCGAAAAGTTTATCGCACGAGCTACAGCGATACTCGTAGATCGGCATCGCAAAAACCCTCCCTGGCCAGCAGGGCAGCGCCAAGGGCGCCAACGATCTGCGGCTCGGCGGGAACTGCGATCGTCACTCCAAGGACCCTCTCCAATGCCGCTACCACGGCCTTGTTCTTTGCCACCCCTCCGCTCATCGCCACGCCGCCCGCGACCCCAACGCGCTTTACGAGCGCCGCCGTGCGAAGCGCTATCGACTCCGCAAGAGCCTGTGCGACGTCGGCAACCGCGTGCCCTTGCGACAGAAGGGAGACGACCTCGGACTCGGCGAAAACGGTGCAGGTGCTGCTAAGGCTAAGCTTCTTCTCGTGGCGAGCCGCAAGCTTGCCGAGCTCGGAAAGCTTGACGCCGAGGGCTCCAGCCATAACCTCCAGAAATCTGCCGGTCCCGGCCGCGCACTTGTCGTTCATGGCAAAATCGACGACCTTCCCCCCTTCGCCGAGCCTTATCGCCTTGCTATCCTGGCCTCCTATGTCGATGAGTGTCCTGACCTCGGGCAGAAGCTCGGCTATTCCCCTGGCATGGCAGGTTATCTCGGTCTTGCAGGTGTCGGCCTCGGCAACCCTTCTCCTTCCGTATCCCGTGCCGACGACCGCCTTGACCTCGGCCCGGCTTAGCCTAGCCACTTCCAGGGCTCGCGCGAACACTGCACTTGCCGCCTTCTTGACGTCCTGCCCGGTAGGCAAAATGGCAAAACCGCCGACGGCACCCCGGTCATCTACCAGGACGCACTCGGAGCTCAGCGACCCCACGTCAATGCCGGCATAGAATGCTCTCAATGAAAGCCTCCAGGCGCACCACGGTCTGGCTCTCGGAAAACGCCCTCTCGTCAGCTTTGTCAGCCTCGATTATCAAACCCGGTTTGCCGGTTCTCTTTTGCACCTGCTCCTTTACGGCAAGCTCGGTAAGCGAGTACGGCTTGCAAGTGCGGTCCGAATGCATGAGAAAGCCGTCTAGCGAAAACTCATCGATCATCCGGCACATGTAATCTATCCTGTATTTCACCCCCCGGTTTATGAAGGGGCTCAAATAGGCACGTGCAAGTGCCCGGGTAGGCTCGCCGCCGCTCTCGAGACCGACATCGCCGATAAGCGCCCAATTGTTGGTATAGGTGGCGACAACGGGGGCGGCATCCCTACTGGCCAAAAATTCCGCGAGGAACCTCATCTTGTACCATACCGGAAGGTTGTCCCACAAAAGCCTTATCCTCTCGTTCGGGATCGACCCCTCCCCCCGCTCGGCCCGCTCGTTGAGCTCGTCTAGAAGCAGCCGGTAGTAGCTTACTGCCCGCTCAGTGCCGCGAAGCGTCACTATCGGGGCCATGTGGATGAAGGAATCGAAGGAATTAAGCGGCGCAGGCTTCCTTTTTGCAAGCTCGAGTATCTGGCGCCAAAGCCGCGTGGCCTCGGCCGAAAGGGCCACCGCCTGCTCGAGCTTGGAGCGCTCGAAAGAAGCCCCTGTCGCCTGCTTCAAGAAGCCTTCCAGAGCCTCGAATTGGCCGGCCACGTAATCCACTAGCTCGCGGGTTATCTCCTCGTGGACAAATGGCATGTCTACGACGAAAAGAGGGACCGAGAAATGGCGGCTTAGGACCTCGTACCATTTGGTCACGGTGTTGCAGATGTTCGTTGCGCAAAGCAGGAAATCCGGCCTCGGAAGCCCAAGAAGCGGCCCGCCTTTCAGCGCCTCGGCTCCAAAGTCGCTCCTTGCATAGGAGCAAAGCTCGGCACAAAAGCCCATTTCCTCGGCCTTTTGCAGGAGTTCCAGGCTAGCGTGCGCCGCGGCGCACATCGCGGCATAGTTCTCGGGGTATATGGGCACTACGCCAGCCGCGTGCAGGTATTCGACAGGAGCCCCTGAGGTTATCCATGCCACCTTGAGGCCGTTGTGCGAGGCGTTTTTCGCCTCGAGATAGTAAGTGGCCATGAGCTCCTTCATGGCGGCCGTGCTACTTAGCTTCGTCAACTCGACTGCCTCCCGCCTTGTGAAATCGTTTCCAAGAAAGCCTCTAGCCTCGTCCTCACCCCATCGAGGCTGAAGCCGCAGGTTTCCACCTCGAAAGACAGCACCGGCACCGAGGCCTTCCTCAAGGCAGCAAAAAGTTGCGGGCGATCGAAGGCCTCAGGCTCGCAAAACTTTATATGCCAGTTCACCACGGCCTCGGCGCCGCTTCGTTCGATTTCTCCAAGCAGAGCCTTGTCCCTGGGCTTGTCCTCCTGGTGTAGGGTGGAGCAGGGCAAACCGCTTCTCAGGAAACGCTCTAGCTCGGCGCCGGCCGGAGCCTCGGGGGGATCCTTCGAAAAAAGGCGGCGGCAAGAGGCGAAATCGTCCGTTACGACGAGAGTTCCTGCGCAGTCGAAGGCCTCGAGCAGGGAAAGCGGCTGAGGAACGATGCCGGTTAGAAGCAGGCGGGGGCCACTTGCCTTTCGCTTGGGCAATCCGGCAAGAAGGGCCCTCAGCTTTTCATTGAACCGCTCTTTCGGCATGAAGAAGCTTGCTTTCAGCACCGCGTAAAACTCGTAGTTCGAAAGGCTTCCCGGACAAAGGCGGCGCCTTTCGTAGAAGCTTCCCACGAGCTCGTGGAATTCCCGGTATATCTGGAGGCTCCTAGCATAGGCGGAAGCAGTGATCTCGCCTCCGGTAAGCTTCTCCAGGAAGGCTATCGCCTTTGAAAGTTCCGATTCCAGGTGGCGAATACGCGAGGCAGGATCGGAGCTTTGCGGAATTAGAAAACTCAGTACGGGCTTTTCGGCAAGCGCGACCTTGAAAACTTCCGCAAGCGTCTCGAAGTTGTCGCACATCGAGGTGAAAATATAGCCGTCCACCACGCTTGCCGAGGGCCTTAGCGCAAGCTCGAGGATGGAACGGGCGATGCTGCAAGAAAAACTTTGCAGGTAAGCGCCAGAGCTCGAAGGCAAAAGGGTGTTGCCCCACATCCCAACGGGCAGCGCGCCGGCTGCGTGGACCAGGATCTCTGGGAAATAAGCAGGAAGCACGGCTATCACTTTTCGCCCGTCCCGCCCGGCCCACTTGTAGACTTCGGCCTTGGGATTCTCCGCTACCCGAACAAGCTCCTCGAGCACGCCAGACGCCAACGCTCAGTCCCCTCAAGCGCTAAAAAGGCCCTGCCACACGACCGACCTAGACTTTTAGTTAGCAGCCCCGGAAAGCCGAAGTAAGAAGCGGCCCAAGCCTTTTACCGGCCGGAAAAACCCCTTTGTGCCCTACCTGGCCAGAGCCTTGAAGACTTCCATGAGCTCGTCTATCGATTCCTGCCCACCGCCGCTGGCTATGGCCTTGGCCACGCAGCCTGCGGTGTGGGTCCTCAAGAGGCTCAGGCTCAAGGAGCCAAGGGCGGAGCGGGCGGCTGCTATCTGGGCCAGGATGTCGACACAGTAGCGGTTTTCCTCTATCATCCTGCCCACCCCGCGCACCTGTCCTTCTATGCGCCTTATCCGGCGAATGAGTTCCTTCTTGTTTGCGCGCTCGACCCGCTTTGGGCTCGGGCCCCGGCGTCTTAGTTGACCTGCTGCCCTCACGATCCAAGCTCCCTCGCCTCGAAGCCAGCCTCGCAGACCGCCTCGGCCAGCTTGGCAAGGCTGGTCTTGGAGCCGTCGAAGGAAACGACTGCCTTCCCGCTGCAAAGGTCGACATCGACTTTCCCGACTCCTGGCTGGCTGGAGATGACCTTCCTTACCGTTGCCACACAGCCCTCGCAGGTCATACCCTTTATTTCCAGCGTACCCTCTTGCATCGATCCCACCTCCTCTCTAGCCTGCGGCCAGTTCGCCGAGCGCCTGCCAGCGTCTTAGCCAAAGGGAATTCGTGACCACCGAAACCGAGCTGAGAGACATCGCCGCCGCGGCGATCACCGGGCTTAGATACCCGAGGGCGGCAAGCGGGATACCCAAGGTGTTGTAGAAGAACGCCCAAAAGAGATTCTGCTTTATCTTCCTCATCGTCGCCTTGGAAAGGCGTATTGCATCCACCACCGCCATCAAGTCGGAACGCATCAGCGTTATGGCGGAGGCCTCCGCGGCAATGTCGGTTCCGCTTCCCATCGCAAACCCGACATCCGCGACGGCGAGCGCCGGTGCGTCGTTAATACCGTCACCGACCATACCGACCGCCGCTCCCCCCTTCTTCAGATCTTCTACGACCCCGGCTTTCCCGGCCGGATCCACGCCGGCCAGCACCCGCTCTATGCCAACCTGCTTGGCTATCGCGCGTGCCGTCGCGGCGCTGTCACCGGTTACCATCCAGACCTCGATTCCAAGCTTCTCTAGCTCTTGAACTGCCCGCTTCGAGCTCGGCCGCGGTATGTCGGTTACCGCTATGACCCCGAGACACCCCTCGTCGTCGCCGAGGACGCAAACCGTGTTGCCCTGCTGCTCAAGGCTCGAGATGAGCTCGGCTTCGGCATCCCGCACCTTCCCCTCGAACATCTTCTCGCTTCCGAGCCAAAGCGCCCTTCCCTCAACCACCCCTTCGACCCCTTTTCCCGAAAGCGCGCGAAAACCCTCGGCGGTTGCGGGCTTGATCCCCTCTTCTTTCGCTTTCGCCACGATCGCTTCTGCCACCGGGTGCTCGGAGCCGTACTCCAGGCTGGCAGCAAGCCTGAGCACCTCCTCCCTGGTGGCGCGCAAGCCGACGACGCAACCCACCTGCGGCTTGCCCCTCGTAACCGTGCCGGTCTTGTCCAGCACGATCTTCCTCAGCGCTTGCGCCCGCTCGAGGTACTCCCCGCCTTTTATAAGGATGCCAGCTTCCGCGCCTTTTCCCGTTCCCACCATTATCGCCGTTGGCGTCGCTAAGCCGAGTGCGCAGGGGCAGGCAACGACCAAAACCGCAACCGCGGCCATAAGCGCTTGTTGCGCCGAACCGTGGAAGTACCAGCCTGCGGCCGCGATCGAAGCGGCAATGAGCACCGCCGGGACGAAGACCGATGCGGCCTTGTCCGCAAGCCGCTGGACCGGTGCCTTCGAGCCCTGCGCCTGCTCGACCAGCCTTACAAGCTGCGCCAGAACCGTCTCGCTCCCGACCCTGGTTGCCCGAAAGCGAAGGAAGCCTTGCTTGTTTACCGTGCCACCGGTCACCTGATCGCCAGGCCCTTTTCCGACCGGCATGCTCTCGCCGGTGAGCATCGACTCATCGACCGTACTTTCCCCTTCCAGGACGACTCCATCCGTGGCTATCCTCTCGCCCGGCCTAGCGAGCACCACGTCGCCGGCACGGACGGCCGAGGCATCGATCTCCACCTCGCGTCCGTCGCGTATCACCCGGGCCGTCTTCGGCCTAAGCTCGAGCAGGCCACTTACCGCCGAGGACGCCCTGGCCTTTGCCCTCTCCTCGAGGACCTTTCCAAAGAGCACGAAGGCGATTATGAGAGCGGAAGCGTCGAAGTAGAGCGGCGAGGAGGCGCCAAGCGCCAGCACCGAACCGCTGTAAAAGTACGCAACGGACGTTCCAAGTGTAACGAGCACGTCCATGTTGGCGCTTCCAGCTCTAAGTGCCTTTAGCGCCCCGCGGTAGAAGCGAAAGCCGGAGACGAACTGCACCGGCGTGGCAAGCGCCAGGGCGACAAGCGGCGAAAGCTCGAAGTTCCAAGGGGACAGGAAAGAAAGAGACTCGAGTAGAAAGGGGGCGCAAAGAAGGAAAGTGCCTGCCAGAAGGAAAGCCTCGGAAAGCGGCAAAGCCCGCGCCGCCGGCGCTCTGTCGAGCTCTCCTTCGCCTTCGATCGGGGAAGCTTCGTAACCGAGCTTTCTTATGCTCTCTACTAGCAGTGCGGGGTCGGCATGGCTCGGATCGACCTCGACTTGCGCTGTCTCGGTTGCGAGGTTCACGTTTGCCGCCAGAACTCCATCTGTCTTCCTCAAGGCCTTCTCCACCCGCACCGCGCAGGAAGCACAACTCATCCCCCCGACCTTGAAGCGAAGGCGCCTTGTGGCCATGGTTTCAGCTCGAGTGCTCATGATCCACTCCATACCCTACCTGGGTATGGTATGTCAACCCCCTTCCTTCACTCCCTGGCGCCTTTGCTGTATCCTCTCCGCCGATGGCGGCCAAGGTGCTTAGCGGCCTCGAGGTCTTGCAGCAAAGCGGGTTTAGGCAGCTTCGCGGGCTTAGAGTCGGGCTTCTATGCCATGGGGCCTCGGTAGACAGCAGGCTTACGCCCGCTTGGAATCTCTTCCGGGGGCAAAGAGGTTTCAAACTCGTCAAGCTCTTTGGCCCCCAGCATGGCATAGGCGGCCACACCCAGGCCAACATGGTGCCTTGGCGAAGCTACGTCGACCCGAAACTTGGGCTTCCGGTATATTCGCTCTACGGTAAGGTCCTAAAACCCACCGGCCGGATGCTTAGCGGACTAGATGCCCTCGTCGTCGACCTGCAGGATGTGGGCTGCAAGGTCTACACGTACATCTGGACGCTCAGGCTTTGTCTGGATGCGGCAAAGGAGGCTGAGCTAAAGGTGATAGTGTTAGACAGGCCGAATCCAATTGGCGGCAGGCAGATCGAGGGGGAGCTAGGGCAGCCGCAGTATCGCTCCTTCGTCGGTCTGGAACCGATCCCGCCAAGGCACGGCATGACGATAGGGGAGCTAGCGCTCCTCTTTAACGCCTCGACCGGCGCCGACCTTTCGATAGTGCCGCTTAGCGGCTGGACGCGGGATATGTACTTCGACGAAACCGGCCTCCCCTGGGTATTGCCATCGCCGAACATCCCGACGCCGAGTACGGCGCTCGTTTACCCCGCGACCGTGTTGCTCGAGGGAACGAACTGCTCGGAGGGCAGGGGAACGACGAAGCCTTTCGAGATGATAGGGGCGCCTTGGATCGACGGCGAAGAGCTCAAGAGGCATCTGGAAAGGCAACGGCTGCCGGGAGTGATCTTCCGTGCTTGCTCTTTCGTTCCGACATTCGACAAGTACGCAGGCAAGCTGTGCCACGGCCTCGAGCTACACGTGGTAGACCGCCGGCGATTTAGGCCCTGCTTGACCGGCGCCGCGCTGCTTTGGGCCCTCTGGCGCCTCTACCCGAAGAGGGCAAAGTGGCGAAAAGGGCCCTACGAGTACGAAAGGAGGAAGCTTCCAATCGACATCATATGGGGCTCGCCAAGGCTAAGAGAGCAGGTGGAGGAGCGAAAGCCGCTTCGGCGGATCGAAGCGGGCTGGAAATCCGACCAACGCGCCTTCGAGCAGAGCCGAAGGCCCTTTCTCCTCTACTGAAGAGTCGATGAAGCGAAAGCCGGAAGAAGAGGTGATGGAAGGCCGGGACCGCGCCCGCGCCTATGCCAGAGCCGACTTTAGCGGGCCAAACAGCCTCTTTACCGGCCTTTTTCTTGGGGCATTCCCGGAGTTCGAAAAGGGAGTGGTGGTCGATCTTGGGTGCGGGCCAGCGGAAATCCCAATCTTGCTTGCCAAGGCAGTGCCGAAGCTCAGGTTCGTCGCCGTAGACGCTTCCAAGGCAATGCTCGAGGAAGCAAAACGGAAAGTCCAGGTGGCAGGGCTCGGGCGAAAGATAAGACTTCTCGAGGCGAAACTACCGTCTGCCAAGCTACCAAGCCACTTTTTCGAGGGCGTAATTGCGAACAGCCTCCTTCATCACTTTTCCGATCCGCTGAAACTGTGGAAAGAGGTGAAACGGCTGGTAAAGGCAGGGGGCGCGGTGCTGCTGATGGATCTTCTGAGGCCGCCTACCGAAACCGAGGCTAGAAGGCTTGTCAAAACCTACGCGGCAAGAGAACCAAAGCTTTTGCAAAGAGACTTCCATGCTTCTTTGCTTTCAGCCTTCACCATAAAGGAAGTAGGCCGGCAGCTTGCCGCTGCCGGCCTACCTGGCCTCAGGCTAAAGAGGGTAAGCGACCGCCACCTTGCCGTTTTCGGCAGCCTGTGACAGGCTTTGCCCTCTATCCTCCTCTAGAACGGCACCTTCGGCAGCTTCGGCGGCTTCGGCGGCCTGCAGGTCTCGGTGGTACCCTTCTTGTTGGCCTTGCAAGGAACCAGAGCCTCGAAACAGTCGTTCCCGATCCTAACAAGGCCGTCCGACTGGGGCAGTGCGCTCTGGGCAATCGTTGCGTTCTTTACCGATATGGCCACCTTGAAAGTAACGCCATCCTTGGACTTGAGTTTGATCTTCCCCAAGCCGCCGCCTAGCGGCCCCTTGAAGCTAAAGCCCCTTCCCTTGGGCTCAAGCCCTGTAGGGAGCGTGGCGCTGAAGATAACCGACCCATCCACGTTCTTTAGCTCCACTGCGAACTCTTCCACATCCGGGTCGAACACATTCCCAACGCTCCTGAAGCTCCCCTTCATCTTGAGCTTGTCGGTGCCGGGCGCAGTGCCCTTTTTCACCAGCGCCTTCTTCACATCGAGCCTGAAAACCCCGGCAAAGCAGCCGGGGGGAACAAGCCCCTGCGGCACGCCGCCGTCCAAGTTTCCGGTGCGCTGGCGGTCGTGGCGGAAGCTACCCCACTGGACCGCTCCTGGCCTGTCGGGACCCGTGGTATCCCAGAGGTAGAGGTAGCCGTCCCTCGTCGTAACCGCAACCTCCAGGAGCCCATCGCCGTCGACGTCGCCGATGGCTGGCGTAGCCAGCACCCACTGGTTTGTGAACTTAGGCCAGCCGGCGGGAATGTTGCCCTGGCTGTCGAAGGCGTCGAGCAGGTAACCGCCCGTGCCCTGGAGGATTTCCTGGTCGCCGTCGCCATCGATATCGGCGATTGCCGGGTTGCCAAGGAACATCATGTCCTCGACTATGCGAGGGAAGTTGTCCTTTATGAGACCCGTCGCCGCATCCCACGCAGTTACCTGATCGTTCCCAGGTTCCTGCCTGGCCTCGCTCGCCCGGTCTATGAGCTTTATCGTTCCTGTCGTCCCTGCTACCACATCCAGGCGGCCATCGCCGTCTATGTCACCCATTGCGGGACCGTCGACCAGCCCCATCACTATCGGGCCATCGAGCGACTGCGCTCCCGCGGGCGGACCGAAGGTGGGCCCCGAAGGTCCCTCGTTGAAGTCGTATTGCATCGTTATGAAGCGCGGGCCGGACTTTATGCCATAGATCGGAAGTCCATCCCCCCTAAGCAAGTACATCGGGCCTGCGTCCCCTTGAACGGCAATTTCCGGAAGCCCATCTCGGTTTACGTCCCCAATGGCGGCGCCAGCCATCACCCCATGGCCAACCACGGGCAGAAGGTCGTCTACGAAAAGGGCTATCTTGACTGGCCATCCAGGCAG
>AMFO01002606.1_pt1 | contig 15637 bp, 13 predicted proteins | sample 552608 | NCBI WGS metagenome assembly AMFO01 (sample SAMN01893955, study PRJNA167987) | microbial mat metagenome | biome: hydrothermal vent | place: USA: Loihi, Hawai'I | collected 2003-05-01
CCGTCGCCGTCGCCGCCGGCGGCGATGACGGTGAGTTCGGGGTCGGCGAGGGCGGCACCGGTGGCGGCGGGGAGGACCCTGCCGTGGAGGGCGTGGTAGCCGTAGGTGCCGAGGTTGTTCTGGACGGTTCCCGAGCAGCCGATCCCGGCCAGGACGAAGACCTCGTGGGGTGGGATGCCGAGCTCGGCGACGGCCTTGCCGATGGCGGCTTGGACGCCGAAGTGGCCGCAGCCGGCGCACCAGATGGGGAGGGCGGGACGGTAGGTGTCGGTCATGCGGTCTCCTCCCGGATGCGGGCGGCGAGCTCTCCGGGTCGGTGCGGGATCCCGTCGTAGCGGAGGATGCTGCGGAGGCGGTCGGTGGGGGCGCCGGCGGCGACGAGGAGGTCGCGGAGTTGACCTTCGGCGTTGTGTTCGACCACGACGGTGCGGTCGCATGCGGCGATGAAGGCGAGGGTCTCGTCGAGGACCGGGAAGAGGGTGCGGAGTTGGAGGCCGGCGACGGGCGACCCGGCGGCGGCGAGACGCTCGGCGGCCTCCCGCATCACGCCGGTCTCCATGCCGAAGCCGACGACGCCGACGGTGGCGTCGGGGTTCCCGAAGCGACGTCCCGGCGGGAGGTCGCCGCGGAGCGTCGCGACCTTGCGGGCCCGTTTGTCGACCTGGGCGATCCGGTTGGCGGGTTCGGTGGAGACGAGTCCCCATTCGTCGTGTTCGTTGCCGGTGACGAGGCTCATGCCTCCGGGGGTGCCGGGGACGACCCAGGGGGAGATCCCGTCGGCGGTGACCTGGTAGCGGCGGTATGCGCCGAGGGTGGCGACGGCGGCGGCGTCGAGGCGTTTCGGGGCGGTGACGGTGACGGTGGCGGGATCGAAGGGAGGGACGGTCATCGCGTCCTGGGAGACGGCCTGGTCGAGCGCGACGTACACCGGTCCCTGGAGACGTTGTGCGAGGTTCGTCGCCACGACCCCGAGCTCGAAGCAGTCGGTCGGGTCGCCGGGGGCGAGGACGATGCGAGGGAAGTCGCCGTTCCCGCCGTGGACGAGCATGCCCAGGTCGCTCTGCTCGGGTTTCGTCGGCATACCCGTGGAGGGTCCTCCCCGCTGGCAGTCCACGACCACGAGTGGGATCTCCGCCGCGCCGGCGTGACCGATGCCCTCCTGCATGAGGGCGATGCCCGGCCCGGAGGTCGCCACCATCGCCCGGGTGCCGGTCATGGCCGCGCCGAGCGCCATGTTCACCGCCGCCAGCTCGTCCTCGGCCTGGACGGCGATCCCGTCGAAGGCGGGGAGGTGCCGGGCCAGCCAGGCGAGGATCTCCGACGCCGGGGTGATGGGGTAGCCGACGTAGAAGCGGCCGCCGGCGACGAGGAACCCGTACGCCAGCGCCTCGTTCCCCGAGATGAAGATCCGCTCGTCACGCTCCTGGCGACCGAGGGCCCGGGGGCCGGCACCCTCGCCGATTCCGTGCTCGTCGGCGTAGGCGAACCCGGCGCGCAACGCCCGCAGGTTCGCCGCCACGAGCTCCGGGCGGCGGGCGAAACGGGCCTCGAGGACCGCCGCGGCCTCCTCGTCGGACACCGACAGGAGGCGGGTCAGCACCCCGAACCCGAAGCTGTTCTTGAACAGGTCCCGACGCAGGTCCCGCACCGCGAGCCGGGCGAAGGGCACCTCCAGCAGGGTCACCCCCTCCGGCAGATGCCCCTGCGGGAGCGGCCCCGCCGAGGAGTCGAACACGACGATCGCCTCCGGAGCGAGCCGTCCCGCGCCCTTGACGATCGCCTCGGCGTCGAAGGCCATGAACACGTCGACCCGGTCGCCGATCCCGCCGCGGGGCACCAGCGAGCCGCGCAGCATCGCCGCGGCGTGCCCCCCCTTGATGCGGGACGCCACGTTCCGGGCGAGATACAGGTGGAAGCCGCTGCGGGCCAGCAGGTTCCCCAACAGGGTGATCACCGTCAACGACCCGTCGCCGCCCTGACCCGCCACCATGAGGTTCACGTCGGTGAGCCGCTCCCCGGCCCGCACCGTCATGGTCGACCTCCGTTCCCCTCGTCGCCGGCGGGCGCCCCCGGGCCCTTCGTGTAGAACGTCTTGGGATCCACCCAGCCCAACGCCTCCCGTTCCGGCAGGCTCGGCATCTGCGCCGGCAGCGGCCGGTTCGCCTTCTTCGCCGCCGAGAGCTTCTCCAGCAGCATCATCCCCCGCGGTTCGTCCTCCAGCGGCCGGGTCTCGATCCACCCGTCGTCGATCGCCGCCTGGAACGCCCGATGCCCCGCCTCCGACCGCACCAGGGTGAAGGTCCAGCCGTCGAGCCCGATACCCCCAGCGGCGAGATCCGCGTTCTCCGCCCCGTAATCCAGGCAGTACAGGCACGCGGGACGGGCCCACTCGCGGTACCGGCGCAGCGACGTCGTCCGCACCTCCCCGTCGTCGAGACGCACCACCACCTTCCCCTTGATGTTGATGTTCTCGATCCGGTGCGGCTCCACCTCGAGCATCTCCGCCAACTTGCCGATCGACTCGTGCGTGAAGGACTCCGAGCAGAACAGGCCGACGACGAGCGCGACGTGATCCCGGTACCAGTCGGCCATCGACAACCGGATCGACGAGTTCTGCTGCAACCGCACCCCGTCGACCTGACACGGCACCCCCACCACCGCCAGGGGCGACACCTCCCGATGCATCGCCTCCTGCAACGCCAAGGTGTTCGGCGAGTACGTGTACCGCGAACCGGCGCACGCCAGCACCTCCGGACGGGACGTCGCCAACGTGTGCCGGCCCACCTGCGGCCGATCCGGATCCACGTCCCCCAACACCGCGCCCGCCAAGGTCCCCGTCTCCAACCCGTGGACGAGCAACGCCGACACCATCCCCCCGTCCTGACCCCGCCCCCGGATCTCCGGATCCGCCGCACGGGCGTACACCCCGTAGCTGTACCGTCCATACCCCACGTCGATCGCCGGCGGCCGGAACCCCACCAACTCACCCAGATCCTTGTCCACCGGCCGGAGCACCGGACACACCTCGGCGCACAACACACACAGCACACACGCGTCGCCACGGGCATCCACCGGACGCTCCGCCACGTAATCGAAGACATCCACCGGGCAGATCGTCACACACGACGCACACCCGATGCACTTCCCCTGCTCCACCACCTCCGCCATGAGGAAATCCACCGCCCGGAACCCGCCACGGTTCAACTCCGTGCGCCACGCATACGGCCACTCATGCGGATCCGCCCCCCCATCACGCAACCCGCGATACCGCTCCAGCACCCGCAGGGCCCGGGGGTCGGTGCGTTCGGTGGCGGTGGGGTCGGTCATGGGAGAAGCGCAGCGTAGTCCCTCCGCGACCCCTCCCGGCCTGCGCCGCGATCAACGATCAGACCGGTGGCGCGGCGTGCCGCCGGAGGCGCCGGGACCCCACCTCGAGGAGGAGCGCGAGGAGGTATCCGAGGAGGATCCCGGCGAGGGTCCCCCGGTCGGAGGCGACGAGATGACCGACGAGGAGTCCGATGGTGATCACCATGAGCCCGATCCCGAGAGCGACGACGCCGGTGTGGGCGCGGGTCTCGGTGCGGAGCCGCAGGTTCGCCACCGACACGGCGAGTGAGACGAGGAGGAACGTCATCGAGGAGAAGGCGGCGATGAGGTCGAGGCTGCCGAGGAGCATGAGCGCCGCCGCGGGGAGGCTCATGGCGACGACCGCGGCGACGGGGACGCCCCGGGCGGAGCGCCGGGCGAGCCGGGACGGCATCGCCCCGGTGTGGGCCATGTCGGCGATGAGTCGCGACGCGCCGAAGAGGGTGCTGTTGACGGCGGAGGACGTGGCGAGGAGCGCGGCGAGGGCCACGAGGAGCCGGCCGCCGTCGCCGAGGAGCGGTTGGGCGACCGCGGCGAGGGCGTACTCGCCGGCGGCGACGAGATCGGGGAGGGGGAGGGTCCCCACCGCGACGAAGGCCAGGACGACGTAGATGACGCCCACGAGCGCCACCGACGTGTAGATGGCGCGGGGGAGGGCGCGTTCGGGGTCCCGTGTCTCCTCGACGGCGTTCGTCGTGAGCTGGAAGCCCTCGTAGGCGACGAAGATGAGGGCGCCGGCGGTGAACACCGAGCCGGCGCCGTGGTCGAGGAAGGGGACGAGGCGGACCTGTTGGATCTGGAAGAGCCCGACGAATCCGAAGAAGCCGAGGATGGCGATCTTCGTGGCGACCACGACGTCCTCGACGACTCCCGCCTCGCGGACGCCGAGGAGGTTCACCGTGAGGAAGGCGAGGAGGACGAGGAGCCCGAGACCGATCCGCCACGGGACCGAGCCGGCGAAACCGAGGAGGTCGGCGCCGTAGGCGCCGAAGGTGAAGGCGTACAGGGCGAGGGTCCCGACGTAGCCGAGCACCACCGTCCACCCCGTGAGGGAGCCGATCTCGGGCCGGCCGGGATAGGCGCGCTCGAGGTACGTGTAGCTGGCGCCGTCGCGAGGGTAGGTGACGGCGAGGCGGGCGTAGGAGTACCCGGCGGCGGCGGCGACGAACGCGCCGATCCCGAGGGCGACGGGCGCGGCGTGACCGGCGATCCGTGCGGCGAGGCCGAGGACGGAGAAGATACCGCCGCCGATCATCCCTCCGACGGCGATGGCGATGAGCTCCGCCGTTCCGAGGAGCCCCCGGTCGCGCCGGTGGAGCGGGATGCGGTGCCGGTGTCGGTGCACCGGACGGAATGTAGCCGCCTCCCCACGGCGGGGGCGGAACGGGTTACGCCTCGGTGTGGATGGTCCGGTAGACGATCCGTCCCAGGTCGAAGGCCGCGGCGACCGGCAGGAGGTGCACCTCCCGCTCGTCGGCGGCGAAGAACGCCGTACCGGAGGCGGTGTCGGTGAAGAAGTGCACGTGGTGGCAGAACATGGCCCAGATGGCTTCGACGCCGTCCGCGGTCGGCGCCGCGGGGACGACGATGGAGACGATCGCCGACGGCGGGTGCACGGCGTCGACCCCGTCGCGGTCCACGTGGACCTCGATCGGCCCGCCGCTGCGGGGATCATGGGAGACGATGGTGACGGGCTCGGTCATGACGGGGGCGATGAGCAGCGGGTCGAGGGCGCACCAGGTGGCGAGGTCGTGTCCGTGGGTGCGGAAGCGGTGGGGGTGGTCCGCGAGGGAGAGGCCGGCGACGCCGAGGAGGGCGCCGTCCTCGCCGATCTCGCTCAGCGGTTCGAGGAACGTCGTGGCGCCGGCCGGGTCCACGCCGGCCGTGAGGGCGAGGGCCGTGACCTCGGCGGGGGGGACGGGCCGCCCGGTGCCGGCGAGACGCCGGTAGAGGGCGACGAGGAGGCGGGACGTCTCCTCGTCGAAGTCGGGGACGAGACCGACCGCTTCGAGGCGCGCCCACACCCGCGCCGCGGACGAGTGCGGGACGAGCGGGCTCATCGGTGCCCCCGGGGGGCGGCGCGTGTCGTCGAGGGACGGGACCCGTGCCTGCTCATGATCGTCTCCTCCGAACGTATCTGGTTTCCAGGATACTTCATGGCGTGGGGTCCGGGGTCGCTCTCGGCGGCGGTGGGCCCCGTCGACTACGGTTCCCCCGGTCCCGGCCGGTCCGGCGTGGGGTGCCGGGAGGCGGGTGCCGGCGGGCGGCGGCCGGGAGCGCCGAGGAGGTGACGATGACCGGAGCGAGAGGCAGGCTCAGTCTCGAGGAGCTCGACGTGCTCGTCGAGCGGGGAGAGGTCGAGACGGTGATCGTGGCCTTTCCCGACCACTACGGGCGGCTCCACGGGAAACGGTTCGACGCGGCGTTCTTCCGCGACGAGGTGCACGCCGCGGGGACGCACGGCTGCGACTACCTCCTCACGGTCGACATGGAGATGGAGCCCGTGCCCGGTTACCGGTACGCCAACTGGGAGCTCGGGTACGGGGATTTCCACATGGTCCCCGACCTCGGCACCCTGCGCCTGGCGAGCTGGCTCCCCGAGACCGCCATCGTCCTCTGTCACCTCGAGGACGATCGGACCCACGCCCCGGTGCCGGTGGCGCCCCGCACCATCCTCACCCGCCAGGTCGCCCGGGCCGCCGACATGGGGTTCACCGCCAAGGCCGCCTCGGAGCTGGAGTACTTCCTCTACCGGGAGAGCTACCGGGAGGCCGCCGAGGCCCACTACCACGCTCTCACTCCCCTGGGGTGGTACATCGAGGACTACCACCTGCTGCAGGGCACCCGGGAGGAGCACTACAACGGGGCCATTCGACGCCACCTCGCCCGGTCCGGCATCCCCGTGGAGAACTCGAAGGGGGAGTGGGGACGGGGTCAGCACGAGATGAACATCCGCTACGCCGAGGTCCTCGAGATGGCCGACCGGCACAGCCTCATGAAGCTCTGCATGAAGGACACCGCCGAGCAGATGGGGATGAGCGTCACCTTCATGGCGAAGCCGAGCGCGGCCGAGGCGGGGTCGAGCTGTCACATCCACCTCAGCCTGTGGGACGGCGGGCGCAACGCCTTCCCCGGCTCCGGCCGGCTCGGACCCGTGGAGGCGTCCGACGTGTTCCGCTGGTTCCTCGGCGGTTACATGACCCACGTCTTCGACCTCATGCCCTTCCTCGCGCCCACCGTCAACTCCTACAAGCGCTACCAGGACGGCTCCTGGGCGCCGACCCGGATCGCCTGGAGTTACGACAACCGCACCGCCGGCTTCCGGGTCGTGGGGCGGGGGCAGAGCCTGCGCATCGAGTGCCGCATCCCGGGCGCCGACGTGAACCCGTACCTCGCCTACGCCGCGGTGCTCGCCGCCGGCCTCGACGGGATCGTCAACCGTCTCGAGCCGCCCGAGATGTTCGAGGGGGACGTGTACGCCGCCGCCGAGCTGCCCCGGGTGCCCCGGACGTTGCGTGACGCCACCGACCGTTTCGCTGCCAGCGAGTTCGTCGCCGCCGTCTTCGGCGAGGACGTGCGGGAGCACTACACGCATTTCTTCCGCACCGAGCAGGCGGCGTACGATGACGCCGTCACCGACTGGGAGCGGTGGCGGTACTTCGAGCGGATCTAGCGAGGCGATCCGATGGGCAGACTGGACGGCAAGGTCGCCCTCGTCACCGGGGCGGGCAGCGGCATCGGGCGCGAGTCGGCGCTGCTCTTCGCCACCGAGGGGGCGAGGGTCGTGGCGGTGGACCTCGTGGCGGAGACCGCCGCGGCAACCGCCGGCGCGATCGAGGCTGCCGGCGGGGAGGCGCTGGCGGTCCAGGCGGACGTCTCCTCGGCGGAGGACTGCGAGCGCATGGTGACTGCCGCCGAGGAGCGGTTCGGTGCCCTCCACGTCCTGTTCAACAACGCCGGGATCATGCACGCCGACGACGCCGACGCCGTGGGGACGAGCGAGGCGGTGTGGGACCTCACGCTGGACGTCAACGCCAAGGGGGTGTTCCTCGGGTGCAAGTACGGCATCCCGGCCCTGCGACGCGCCGGCGGCGGGTCCGTGGTCAACACCGCCTCCTTCGTGGCCCACGTGGGGGCCGCCACCCCGCAGCTCGCCTACACCGCGTCGAAGGGCGCCGTCCTCGCCCTCACCCGGGAGCTGGCGGTGGTCCATGCCCGTGAGGGCATCCGGGTGAACGCGCTCTGTCCGGGTCCCCTGCGGACCGAGCTCCTCATGAAGGTGCTCGACACCGAGGAGAAGCGCCGCCGTCGACTCGTCCACGTGCCGATGGGACGGTTCGGGGAGGCCGCGGAGATGGCTAGGGCGGCCCTCTTCCTCGCCTCCGACGAGTCGTCGTACCTCACCGGCGCCGAGTTCCTCGTCGACGGCGGCCTCACCGCCGCCTACGTGACCCCGGAGTGACGCCGTGAGCGAGGGACTGCTCATCGACGGGCAGCGGGTCGCCGCCGCCGACGGCGCCACCACGGAGGTGCGCGACCCGGCCACCGAGGAGGTCGTCGCCACGGTCGCCGCGGCGACCCCCGAGGACGTGTCGCGGGCCGTCGAGGTCGCCCACGCCCGGTTCGCCGCCGGTCCGTGGGCCCGGGCGACGGTGCGGGAGCGCCGGGACGTGCTGCGGCGGATCGCCGACCTCGTTCGGGAGGAGCTCGAGGACCTCGCCCTCCTCGAGTCCCGGAACGTGGGGAAACCCATCGGCGCCGTCCGGGGCGAGATGGGAGCGGTCGCCGCCACCTTCGACTTCTACGCCGGTGCGGTCGACAAGTTCCACGGAGAGACGATCCCCGGCGACGCGGCGGGCACGCTCCTCACCTTCCGCGAGCCCGTCGGCGTGTGCAGCCTCATCGTCCCCTGGAACTTCCCTCTGCTCATCCTCGCCTGGAAGGTGGCACCGGCCCTGGCCATGGGGAACACCGTCGTCGCCAAGCCGGCCGGGGTGACGCCGCTGACGGCGCTGGCCTTCGGGGAGCTCGCCCTGCGGGCCGGGCTCCCGCCGGGGGTCCTCAACGTGGTGCCCGGGGCCGGCTCCCGCATCGGGTCCGTGCTCGTCGAGCATCCCTTGGTGCGCAAGGTGTCGTTCACCGGGTCCACCGAGGTGGGAGCGGAGGTGATGCGTCGCGCCGCGGGCGGCATCAAGCGGGTCTCCCTCGAGCTCGGCGGCAAGTCGGCGAACATCGTCTTCGGCGACGTGCCCGACCTCGACGCCTGCGTCGAGTCCTCCGTCTTCGCCGTGTACGACAACGCCGGTCAGGACTGTTGTGCCCGGAGTCGCCTGCTCGTGGAGCGTCCCGTCTTCGACGAGTTCGTGGCGCGCTTCGTCGCTCGGACGGAGCGCCTTCGGGTCGGCGATCCCCGTGACGAGGCCACCGAGATGGGTCCCCTCGTCACGCCGGAGCACCGGGCGAAGGTGGAGAGGTACCTCGAGGTGGGCGAGGCCGAGGGTGCGCAGCGGGTCTGTGGCGGGGAGCGTCCCGGGGATCGGGGGAGCTTCCTCACGCCGGCGGTGTACGTCGACGTCCGACCGGGGATGCGCTTCATGCAGGAGGAGATCTTCGGTCCGGTGGTGGGGATCATGCCCTTCGAGGGCGAGGAGGAGGCGGTGGCCCTGGCGAACGACAGCGAGTACGGGCTCTCCGGCTCCATCTGGACCCGGGACGTGGGCCGGGCGCTGCGCGTGGCGCGGGCCTTCGAGACGGGCATGATCTCCATCAACTCGTCGTCGAGCGTCCACATCGAGGCGCCCTTCGGCGGGGTGAAGAAGTCCGGGATCGGCCGGGAGCAGGGGATGGCGGCGCTGGAGCAGTACAGCGAGTACAAGACCGTCTTCATCGCCGACACATGATCCTGGGCCTCCTCCAGTGTGACCACGTCGACGAGGCGTTCCGGCACGTCTCGGGGGACTACGACGCGATGTTCCGGACACTGTTCGCCGGGACGGACGCCGGTCTGCGCGTGTACGACGCCGTCGCCGGCGAGCTCCCCGACGACCTCGCCGAGTGCGACGCGTACCTGACGACCGGGTCCCGTCGCTCCGTGTACGAGGACGAGCCGTGGATCGCCCGCCTCGGCGACCTGGTCCGGGAGCTCGACGCCGCGGGCCGGCCCTTCGTGGGGATCTGCTTCGGGATGCAGCTCATGGCGGCGGCCCTCGGGGGGCGGGTGGCGCGTTCCGCACGGGGCTGGGGGGTGGGGGTGCGGCCGGCGGCGGTGGAGGTCCGCGAGGGATGGATGGAGCCACCCGCCGACGAGGTCCGGCTCATCGTGAGCCACCGGGACCAGGTCGAGACGCTCCCCCCGGGCGCGGTCGTGCTGGGCGGCAACGACCACTGCCCGGTGTCGATCCTCCGCATCGGGGAGCGGCTCCTCGGCTTCCAGGGACACCCCGAGTTCACCCCGGCGTACGCCGCGGCCCTCCTCGAGTCGCGCCGGGACCGTATCGGCGCCGAGACCGTCGACGCCGCGCTGCGGACCCTCGCGGGACCGACCGACGCCGGCGTGGTGGCACGGTGGATCCTCCGCTTCGTCGCCGGGGCGGCGTGAGGGGAGCCGGGACTCAGGTCCGTTCCGGCTCGATGCGGCCGAGCCGGCCGGCCCGGTAGTCCTCGAACGCCTCGAGGAGCTCGCCGCGGGTGTTCATGACGAACGGACCGTACCGCGCCACCGGCTCGTGGAGCGGCGCCGCGGCGCCGACCATCGCCTCGAGACCGGACGTCGCGGCGCGTACGCCGAGCACCCCCGGGCCGAGATCGAAGACGGCCATCTCCCCGGCGGCGACCGCGGTGCCGGCCGGCCCCGTCGTGCCGGCGCCGGCGAAGACGTAGAGGAAGGCGAGGTGGCCGGGATCGAGCGCGAGCTCCGTCGCGGCCTCCGGTTCGAGGGAGAGGTGCAGGTAGGTGACGGGGAGGAAGGTCGCCGCCGGTCCCCGGGTGGCGTACGCCTCGCCCGAGACGACGACGGCGCGACCGCCGTCGAGCTCGACGACGGGGAGCGCGGTCGCGGTGAGGTCCTGGTAGCGAGGGCGGTGCCACTTCGCCCGCCGGGGGAGGTTCACCCAGAGCTGGAACCCGTGGACGCGTCCCCCGTCGCGCATGATCCGCTGCGACGGGAGCTCCGAGTGCACGATCCCCGCGCCGGCGGTCATCCACTGCACGTCCCCGGGACGGATGAGGCCGCGGTTCCCCACCGAGTCGGCGTGGGCGATCTCTCCGTCGAGGACGTAGGTGACCGTCTCGAAGCCGCGGTGAGGATGATCGGGGGCCCCCTTCGCCTCGCCGGGGCCGTTCTCGGAGGGTCCCATCTCGTCGAGGAGCAGGAACGGTCCCACGTGGTCGACGGGCGCGGTGGGGAAGGGGCGTCGTACGGCGAAGCCGGCTCCCTCGAGGGTGCGCACCGCGGGGAGGACCGCCACCGGGGGGCGGTGGGGGGATGATTGCACCATGCAATCGTACCTGGTGCGGGCGGTGACGGCGCCGGTGGTCTCTCGGGTGCGGGCGGGTTGCCGCTTTCCCGGGAAGCGTCGTAGGTTGCGGGGCAGCGATCCGGGGGGACGGTGCGCGCCAGGGCCACGAGCGACGAGCGAAGGGACGGGCCGTCGGGCCGGTCGCGGACCCCTGCGCTCGCCGCCTTCCTCTCCGCGCTCCTCCCCGGTGCCGGGCAGTGGTTCGCGGGCCGGCGGCGACGGGGGCTCCTCGTGTTCTCCCCCGTCCTCCTCCTCGGCGTCGTCGCCGCGTACGTCCTCTCCATGGGGAGGGTTCGGCTCCTCGGTCTCCTCGTCCAGCCCCGGTGGCTGGCCGTCTTCGTCGCCGCGGGGCTCGTCGTGCTCGCCTGGCGTCTCTTCGCCGTGCTCGACGCGGCGTGGCTGGAGGGTCGACGGCGCGGGCCGGCCGACGGGCTCGCCCGGGTCCTCGTCCTGCTCGTCGTCGTCGGGGTGATCCTCCCGCACGTCGTCATGACCGCCTACGGCCTGCGGACGATCCGGCTCCTCGACGCGGTGTTCGTGGCCGCCCCCGCCGCCCCCGCCTCCGGGGACGCGCTCCCGCCGCCGGTGACGGTGCCGGGCTCGAGCCCGGCGACCTCCGAGCCGGACTCCTCCGGACCCGGCCCGGACCTCGCGACGGCGCCGCCGGCTCCCCCCCAGCGCAACCTCCTCTTCCGCGACGGCGTGGGCGATCCGGACGCCGTCGGCATCTATCCCGAGATCGTCGCCGGGTACGCACCCCCGCCGTTCGTGCCCTTCGAGGAGCGCGTCGGCGTGGACCGCGTCACCGTGCTCCTCGCTGGCGGCGACGCCGGACCGGGGCGGAGCGGGCTGCGCACCGACACGATGATCGTCGCCACCCTCGACACGACGACGGGGAAGGCGGCGCTCTTCGGCATTCCCCGGAACCTCGCCCAGGTACCGCTCCCACGCCGCTTCGACGAGGCCTTCGTCGGCCTGGAGCAACGGTTGGCGCCGCCGCCCTCGTCGACGACGACCACGACCCCTCCCGAGACGACGACGACGCTCCCGGGGGGATCGACGACGACCGTCCCGGGGGAGTCCACGACCACGACGACGACCACGACGCCGCCGTTCGTGTCGTGTCGCTGCTTCCCCGACCAGCTCAACGCCCTGTACCCCTACGCCCGCAAGCTCCGACGGACCTTCCCCAACGCGGTCGATCCGGGCATGGAGGCGCTGCGCCAGACGCTCCAGAAGCTGCTCGGGCTCCACATCGACTACTACGCCCTCGTCGACATGGCGGGGTTCGTGGCGCTCGTCGACGCGGTCGGCGGTGTGGACGTGGAGGTGACCCAGCCCCTCCACGCCGAGGTCTCGCCGCCGGTCGAGGGCGCTCCGTGGGCCACCGTCGACGTGCAACCCGGACGGCACCACCTCTCCGGGACCGAGGCCCTGGCGTACGCCAGGGCGCGCAAGCACTCCTCGGACTACGTCCGCATGCAGCGGCAGCGCTGCCTGCTGCGGGCGCTGGCGGCCGAGGTCGACCCGTTCACCCTCCTCCGCTCCTTCCCCGCCATCGCCGACGCCATCGAGTCGTCCGTCGTCACCGACATCCCGCTCGGCTTCCTCCCCGACCTCATCGAGGCCGCGGCGTCCCTCGACCTCGGGGACATCGTCACCGTCGGCCTCGTGCCCCCGTACTACGCCCCCACCCGCGACGCGAAGAACCACCCCGTCCCCGACGTGGGGCGGATCCGGAGCAAGGTCCGTCGCGTCCTCGCCGGGGAGCGGCAGGCCGATCGGAGCGCCGCCGAGAGCGAGTGCGAGGCGTGAGGGCCCTCAGGCCAGGTCGCCGTCGAGGACGAGGACGACGAGGGCGCCGGGGCCGTGGACGCCGACGGTGAGGGTGAGCTCGATGTCGGCCGACTTGCTCGGTCCGGTGATGAAGACGAGCTGGGACGGAGGCCCGTCGGGGTGGTGGTCCTCCATGTGGCGCCACCAGGCCGACGGGTCCGCCACGATGCGGCGCGCCGAGAGGAGCGCGACGTGTGTCGGCGGGAGGAGTGAGACGGTGCGGCTCCCCGCCCGGGAGGCGTCGACGACGACGGTCCCGGTGCGGGCGATGCCGCCTGCCGCGCCGGTGACGCCGGCGTCCACCTCGGCGAGCGCGGCGCCGACGGCGTCCTCGAGGACGACCCGGCCGGAGCGGGCGAGATGGTCGCGGGCGAGCGCCGGCTCCGGGTCGCGCGACAGCGCGACCGTCTCGACGCCGTCGAGGGCGGCGTCGAGGGCCGTCTCGAGCTCGCGGCGGGTCGTCACCCGCCGCGCCACCGCGCCCTGGCGGGTCGCCGCCGCGAGGAAGGTGGTGACGAGGTCGGCGGGGTCGTCCCGGTAGCGGATCTCGGGAACGCCGACGGAGCGGGGCAGGGGGTGGGCGAGGTCGGGAGGGAACCCTCGGGCCAGCCGTCGTTCGACGCGAGCGAGGAAGGCGCTCCGCTCCATCACACCTCTCCCCGGGCCAGGCGCCGCCGGAGATCCCGGCGGCCGCGACGGCGAGGCGGCTCCCGTCCGTCGGTCCAGCGTCCCGGGAGGAGGGCGTCGGGGAGGAGGCCGCTCCCGGTCCGGGCCGCGGCGATGCTCGCCCGGTACGTGCCGGGGCGGCTCCACGCCGCCGCCCAGGCTCGCCACACGCCGTGGCGGGCGTCCCGAGCGTTGCGGCGCCGCTGCACGAGGAGGAGGTCCTCGAGCGGGATCTGGACCGGGCAGGCCTCGGCGCACGCGCCGCAGAGGGTGGAGGCGTCGGCGAGCTCGCGGCCGGCGGCGTCGGGGCGCAGCAGGGGGGTGAGGACCGCCCCCATCGGGCCGGAGTACACCGAGGCGTAGGCGTGTCCGCCGATCTGCCGGTACACGGGGCAGACGTTGAGGCACGCGCTGCAGCGGATGCAGTGGAGCATCTCGTGGGACTCGGTTCCGATGATGTCGCTGCGTCCGTTGTCGACGACGACGACGTGGAGCCGCTCCGGGCCGTCGGCCTCGCCGGGGCGGCGGGGGCCGGTCACCTGGGTCGTGTACACCGAGAGGAGCTGTCCGGTGGCGGAGCGGGGGAGGAGGGTCATCATGAGGTCGAGTTGCTCCCACGTCTCCACGATGCGCTCCATGCCCATGAGCGCCACGTGGACCCGGGGGAGGGAGGTGACCATCCTCCCGTTGCCCTCGTTCGTCACGAGCACGATGGTGCCGCTCTCGGCGACCCCGAAGTTGCACCCGGTGATCCCGAGGTCGGCGGCGAGGAACTTCTCCCGCAGGGATCTCCGGGCGAAGGCGCACAGCTCGGCGGGATCGTCGCCGAGGGGGGCGCCGCCCACTTTGGAGAAGAGGGCCGCGACGTCCTGGCGACTGAAGTGGATGGCGGGGCCGAGGATGTGCGAGGGTCGGTCGCCGGCGAGTTGGATGATCCACTCCCCGAGGTCGGTCTCGACGACCTCGACGCCGCCGGCCTCGAGGACGTGGTTGAGGCCGATCTCCTCGGTGAGCATCGACTTGGACTTCACCGCGAGGCGGACCTCCTCACGCCGGGCGATGCCGGCGACGATGGCGGCGGCTTCGGCGGCGTCGCCGGCCCAGTGAACCTCCCCTCCGGCTCGTTCCACGGCGTCGGCGAACCGACCGAGGATCTCGGGGAGACGGGCGAGCACGTCGTGACGGAGGGAGCGGGCGGCGCGCCGCAGCTCCTCGAGATCGGCGAGATCGTCGGTGGCGGTGCGGATCTCGACGAAGCGGTCGGTGGCACGGCGGACCGCGGCGCGCAGGGCGGCGTCGCCGAGGGCGTCCCTCGCCCGGTCGCGCAGCCCGGCGGTCACGACGCCGGCCCCGGGTCGAGGAGCTCGGCGATGTGCCGGACCGGGAGGTCGATTCCGCGGCGCCGGAGCCGTCCTTCGAGCTGGAGGAGGCAGGAGAGGTCGGCGCCGACGAGACACCGGGCGTCGCCGGCGAGGAGCGAGTCGATCTTCTCGTCGGCCATCGCCACGGAGATCTCGGGCTCCTTCACCGCGAAGAGCCCGCCGAAGCCGCAGCAGCGGTCGGCGCCGTCCCAGGTGACGGTGGGGTGGCCGGCCGCGTGGAGGACGCGCTCGGGCGGCTCGGCGAGGTGGAGCTCGCGCAGCATGTGGCAGGAGTGGTGGTAGGCGACGGGCTCGCCCCCGTCGGGCGCGACGTCCTCCCCGGGGTCGAGGAGCTCGGTGAACTCCTTGACTCGGGGGAGGAGCTCCTCGGCCCGACGCGACGCCTCCTCGTCGCCGGCGAGGCGGAACAACTCGGGCCAGTAGACGCGCATCATCGTGGCGCAGCTCCCTGCCGGGACGCACACCACCTCGGCGGGGTCGGCATCGAGGGCGGCCAGCGTCGTGGCGGCCACCGCCGCCGCCTCCGCGACGAAGCCGGCGTTCCAGGCGGGCTGGCCGCAGCACGTCACCCCGTCGGGGATGTGCACGTCGTACCCCCGGGCTCGCAGGGTACGAACGACCGCGGCACCGACGTCGGGGGCGAGGGCCTCGAGGACGCAGGTGGGGAGGAGGGCTACTCGCGGCGGGTCATCGGCCATGGGCCGATGCTAGAGGCTCGGGGAGGGGCCCGATGCCGGGGAGCCGGTGCGCCGGGAGGGTTGGTAGGTTCCTCCCGATGTCACCCCTTCGATCCTCGGTACGGGCGCGGCGACGCGTCGCGGTGTTCGTCGGCGCCGCGGCCGGCACCGGGTTGCGGGCGGCGGTCGGCGC
>AMFO01000888.1_pt1 | contig 15509 bp, 15 predicted proteins | sample 552608 | NCBI WGS metagenome assembly AMFO01 (sample SAMN01893955, study PRJNA167987) | microbial mat metagenome | biome: hydrothermal vent | place: USA: Loihi, Hawai'I | collected 2003-05-01
CACCGCCATCGGCGAGTACGAGCTCCTCACCGCCGAGAAGGAGGTCGAGTACGCCCAGAAGATCGAGACGGGGCAGGCAGCGGCGGCCAAGCTCGAGACCGGGGCGTACGACGGCAAGGCCGAGGAGATCGCTCTCAAACGGAAGGTCCGCCGCGGTCAGGAGGCGAAGGACGCCTTCCTCACCGCCAACCTCCGGCTCGTCGTCGCCAACGCCCGCCGCTACGCGAACACCTCCGGCATCGACTTCCTCGACCTCATCCAGGAGGGGAACCTCGGCCTCATCCGGGCCGTGGAGAAGTTCGACTGGCGCAAGGGCTTCAAGTTCTCCACCTACGCCACCTGGTGGATCCGCCAGGCCATCACCCGGGCCATCGCCGACAAGTCGCGTACGGTGCGGATCCCGGTCCACCTGCACGACACCCTCGCCGCGGTCCGGGCCGCCCAGGCGAGTCTCAAGGCGGAGCTCGGTCGCGATCCCAAACCCGACGAGATCGCCGAGGAGGCCGGCGTCGACGTCACCAAGGTGGAGCTCGCCCTGGGCGTGGCCGACACCGTCTCGCTCGAGCAGCCGATCGGCGAGGACGGCGCGCAGCTCGGCGACTTCATCGAGGACGAGGACGCCGTCGACCCCGTGAAGGTCACCGAGGAGATGGACATCGCCGACAGCCTCCGGCGCTCCATCGAGCGGCTCCCCGAGCGGGAGGGGCGGATCCTCGCCCTGCGCTACGGGTTCTATGACGGCGTCCCGCGGACCCTGGAGGAGATCGGCGAGGAGTTCAACCTCACCCGGGAGCGGATCCGGCAGCTCGAGAAGCTCGCCCTGTGTCGCCTCCGTCACCCCAGCTTCGGGATTCGCGAGCAGGACCTCCTGTAACGGCCACCCCTCCCGGGAGGGACGACCGCCCGCTACGCTCCGGGCGAGGAGCGAGGAACATGCGTCTGGAAGCACTCGTGGGGGGCACGGCCGAGGTGGTCGGCCCGGAGACGCCGATTCGCACCGCCGCCCAGGTCATGATCGAGCGTGAGGTGTCGGCGGTGGCGGTCGTCGACGATCACGACCTGGTGGGCATCCTCACCGACCGGGACGTCGCCCGCGCCGCGGCGGCGTGCGACGACCTCGCGCAGGCGACCGCCGTCGAGTGGATGAGCGAGGCCCCGGACGTGTTCTCACCGGAGGTGAAGGTCGTCGAGGCGGTCCAGTGGCTCCTCGAGACGGGGTACCGGCACCTGCCGGTGCTCGCCGCCGGGGAGCTGCTCGGCATCGTCGACGTGCGCGACCTCCTCTGGGCCGTCGCCAACGGCTGAGCCGGGCTCGGAGGCACGCTCGTCCGCTCAGAGGATCCGCTCGAGCCTGCGGTTGATGGCGTCCAGGACCGCCCGCACCGTCGCCCCGACCCGGTCCCGCTCCTCGAGGACGGCGCTGCCGACGAACGGGGCGGTGTCCCCGTCGAGCTCGACCTGAGCCATGGCCACCTGCGTCTCACCGAGCGAGGTACTGGCCACCGCCCGCAAGTGGAGCCGGATGCGTCCTCGGGTCACGCTCTCCACGGCGCGGAGCGTGGCCTCGCCCACCATGCGGGGAAGATGGACCGCGTCCCCCGGCCCCACCGCCTCGCCGAGGTACTCGGCGTCCTGCCAGGAGAGGACGATCGTGACGACGGCCTCCCCGGAGGCGAGCTCCGACCGTCGGATGCTGACGATTGCCGGTCGTTCGCTCATCCCGGTCCTCCCCGTTCCGGTGCCGTCGTCGATTCTGCCAGGTCTCGGCTCACGACCGCGGGAACCACCCGAGAGCCACCGGCGCGGCGAGACGTCGAGGGCGCGAGGACGGGCACGCGACACGGAGCCGGCACGGCGGCGTCGGGCCCCGGGGCGCCGCGACCGTTAGGGTCCGGTCGTCGTCTCCGCGGGGACCCATGCGTCGCATCCTCCTCAACGTCGTCGCCCTCCTCGCCCTCGCGGCGTGTGCGTACGGCGCGAACATGACGTTCTGGGTGGAGCACCGGATCGTCGACGAGCGGAGCTTCGTCGCGGTCACGACCGAGGCGCTCCGCACCGAGGCGGCACGCGACGCCCTGGGGACGATCGTCATGGACCGGGTCGTCGTCGCCGAGCCCCTCGCCGCGCTCGTCCGCGGCCCCGGGCGGCGACTCGTCGCGGCGCTCCTCGCCACCGAGCCGGCCCGCCCCGCGCTCGAGGACGTCGCCGCCCGGGTCCACGACGCCGTCGTCTCCGGCGACGGCGAGGGGGTCGTCATCCATCTCGAGCGGCTGCGGGCCGCGCTCCTCGTCCCCGTCGCCGCGATCGCACCGGGTCTCGCCGAGGCGGTCCCCGAGGCCGTCTTCCGCCCGGTGGTGCTCGTCGAGGCCGGGCGACTCCCCTCACTCGGGGGCGTCGGCGCGATCGCGAGGTGGGCCTGGCTCGTCCTCGCCACCGCCGGGATCCTCCTGGGCGTGGCGCTCGTGACGACGACGCATCCCCGGGCGCTCGCCGTGGCCGGGGTCGGGGGTGCCCTGCTCCTCGCCGGGCTCCTCTCGCTGGTGACGACGCGGATCTGGTCGGGTCTCGTCCCGGGCGGCTCCCTCGCCGAGGCTCGGCTCGCCGCCGTGGTCGGCGGCGCCCTCCTCGAGGGACTGGTGCGGCGCAGCTGGGTGCTCGTCGCCCTCGGCGGCACGCTCCTCGCCGCAGGCGTCGCCTGGGGGGCGACCGCCACTCCCCCTCGGTGACCCGGGGTGGTACGCGCTACGCTGCGTACCATGCCGACGACCCGGGTCGACGCCGTGCGTCTCGACGCCTGGAGGGCCATGCTCACCGCCCACGCCGAGGTGGTGGATCGACTCGCCCGCGAGATGGAGGACCGCACGGGCCTGCCGCTGAGCTGGTACGAGGTGCTCCTCTCCCTCCACGAGGCGCCGGGGGAGCAGCTCCGGATGCACCGCCTCGCCGACTCCCTCCTGCTCAGTCGCAGCGCGGTGACCCGGTTCATCGACCGGATGGAGGCGGCGGGTCTCGTCGCCCGGACGGGGTGCCCCCGGGACGGCAGGGGGGTGAACGTGACCCTCACCGTCGAGGGCCGCCACCGGTTCGCCGCGGCCGCGCCGATCCACCTCGAGGGGATCTCCCGCCGATTCGGGGCCTTCCTGAGCCGGGAGGAGGCCGAGGTCATCGCTCGGGCCCTCCGCCGGGTGGCCGCCGCGAATCAGAGCTCGGGCTGAAGCCGTCGCACCAGCTCGGCCACCGCCGCGTCGACCGTGGCGACCAGCGTGACGAGCGTGCCGTCGGTGTGGAGCGCCGCGGCGAGCTCGGGAACGAGCCGGTTCCACGGTCGGCCCACCGCGACGACGGGCCGGGGACGCTCCCCGGCGAAGCGCGCCACGTACGCGAGGTTCCAGGCGGCCATGAGCTCGGTGGCGGTCCCCAGGCTCCCCGGCAGGGCCAGGGCCGCGGCCGATCCCTCGGTGAGCTCGCGGATGCGCTCGAGGAGGGAGGCGGCGCGACGTTCCTCCGTGAGGTGGGGGTTGGGTCGGGGGCGATCGGGGAACACCGCCGGAGCGGTCACCCCGATGACACGACCTCCGGCGGCGCGGGCGCCACGGGAGACGGCCTCCATGAGACCTCCGTACCCGCCGGTGGCGACCGCGAACCCGGACTCGGCGAGCAGCCGGCCACATCGGACACCCTCCCGGTACACGGCACCGTCGGGGTCCACTCGGGAGGCGCCGAACACCGCGACGACGAGCTCGGTCATGGTGCGGGGAGGGTAGCGCCCGACGGCGGTCCGGGGGCGGGCGGCCGGCGGTCCGCCACGGGGAGCCCGGCGCTCACGTCGCCGGCCCGCCCTCGGTGGGATCGCCGGGCTCCAGGCGGACCTGCTCCTCGGTGGCGGCGGCCGGGTCTCCCTCGACGACGAAGCGGAGCCGCGAGGGGTCGGTGCCGGTCGCGACGTCGCGACGCCAGACCTTGAGGCGGACGACGAGCGGGACGCCGTCGCCTCCGGGGATGGCCTCGATCCCGAGCACCGCGGCCTCCTCGTGGACGAGATCCATGATGTCTCGCGCCTCGACGCGGGCGACCTCGCGGCGGAGGAGCTCCCGGGCCTCCTCCTTACGGCGGGCCGCGAAGCGGTCGGCGACGAGGAGCATCCCCAGGACGGCGAGCACGGCGACGACGACGATCACCGTCATCCGCGTCGGCGCGCCCGCCCGTAGACGTCGGCGAAGCGGGTGATGTCGTCCTCGCCGACGTACGTGCCCACGTCCACCTCGATGACCTCGAGGGTGTCCGTCGCATGGGGGTTCTCGAGCCGGTGGATCTCACCGGCGGGCACGAACACCGATTCCCGCTCCGGGACGAGGCGGACGACGTCCCCGATGCGGATCCGGGCGACGCCGCGGATGACGATCCAGTACTCGGAGCGGTGGTCGTGGGTCTGGAGCGAGGTCTTCCCCCCGCCGTCGAGCCACATGTGGAGCACCCGGTACCCGGGTCCCTGGTGGAGCGTGACGAAACGGCCCCAGGGGCGGTCCTCGCAGCCGTCCGTCTCCACCTCCGGCCGGCGCTCCTCCCGGAGACGGTCCACGAGCAACTTGACGTCCTGGGCGCGGTCGCGGCGGGTGACGAGGAGGGCGTCGGGGGTGTCGACGACGATCACGTTGTTCAGTCCCAAGGTGGCGACGAGGCGGCCGTCGGCCCGGACGTAGCTGTTCGTGGTGTCCAGGGCCTCGACCTCGCCGCGAAGGACGTTGCCGTGCGCGTCGTGCTCGGAGAGCTGCCAGAGCGCCGACCAGGACCCGACGTCGCTCCATCCGGCGTGGAGCGGGGCGACCGCGGCGCGGTGGGTCCTCTCCATGACCGCGTAGTCGATGGAGATGGACGGCGACGCCGCGAACGCCTCCGCGTCGAGACGGACGACGGCCCCGGCGCGGACCGCGCCCGCGAGCGCCCGCCGCGCCGCGGCGAGGACGTCGGGCGCGTGGCGCTCGAGCTCCTCGAGGTAGGTGGAGGCGCGGAAGAGAAACATCCCGGAGTTCCACAGGTAGGCGCCGCTGAGGAGGTACGCCTCCGCGGTGCTCCGGTCGGGCTTCTCGGTGAACTGCACGACCTCCCGCACCCCGGGGGCGACGGGGGGGCCGAAACGGATGTAGCCGTACCCCGTCTCGGGGGAGGTCGGGGTCGCGCCGAAGGTGAGGAGACGTCCTCCGGCGGCCACCGGCAGCGCCGCCGCGACCGTCTCGGCGAACGCCTCCTCGTTGCGGATCACGTGGTCGGCGGGGAGGACGAACAGGAGCGGGTCGGCCCCGTCGGAGGTGAGGTCGAGGGCGGCGACGGCGGCGGCGGGGGCGGTGTTGCGGGCCACCGGCTCGAGGTACATGACCGCCGTCGGCAGCCCCGACCGGATGAGCTCGCGACGCAGGCCGGAGCGGTGGCCCTCGTTGCAGACGACGATCGGGTCCGTCGTCCCCTCGAGGGCCACGACCCGGTCGAGGGTCGCCTTCATCATCGTCTCCTCCCCGACGAGCGGGAGGAGCTGCTTCGGGTGGCGCGCCCGGGACGCCGGCCAGAGCCGGGTGCCGAACCCTCCGGAGAGGACGACCGGGACGATCTCGGGTCGCGACGGAGCCATTCCTGGGGTGGAATGTACCGGCTCGCGGGCGCCGAGCGAAGCCGTCGATCGTCGCGCCCCCTCCCTGGGGCGTCAGGCGGGCGGTGGCGTGTCGGGTGCGGCGGTCGGCTCTGCCATGGCGAAGACCCGTTCCCGGGCCTCTCCGGTCCCGAACAGCGTCAGGGTGTCGCCCACCTGGAGGCTGGTCGTCCCGTGGGGGATGATCACCGAGGGCCCGCGGCGGACGGAGACGAGCGTCGAGCCCTCCGGCCACCGCACCTGCCGCACCTCCTGGCCGGCGAGCGGCGAGCCGCGCCGCACCGGTACCTCGAAGAAGACGGTGCCGGGCTGGCTGCGGAGGCGAACCCGTTCCCGGTACAGCTCCCGTCCCGTGGTGGTGCCGAGGGCGTGGTGGTAGGCACGGACCACCGACTCCCGCCGGAACATGCCCACCAGGCGGGTGATGTCCCGTTCGTCGACGACCGGCATCCGTCCGATCCCCAGCGACGCCATGCGGGCCAGGGCAGCCGAGACCGGCATGGACGGGGTGACGGTGATGGGCTTGGCGGTCATGGCGTCGGCGACGGTGACCTCGTCGCTGGGGCCGCCCATGCGGGCGAGATCGGTGAGGGTGACGATCCCCACGAGCCGGCCGCCGTCGACGACGGGCAGACCGTGATGGTGCCCCCGGTCGAGGACCTCCTCGAGCTCGCGCAGGGTCATCCTCGGAGGCACGGCCGGCACCTGGGACATGACGTCGCCGACGAGGACGGTGTCGAGGAGGTCGATGTCCTCTCCCTTGGGGAGGTGGATCCCCTTGTGGCGGAGGGAGAGCCGGTAGGCGTTGTCGGGATGGACGCGGTCGGCGAGGACGGTCGCTGCCACCGCGGCGAGCATGAGGGGGAGGACGAGTCCGTAGTCGCCGGTGATCTCGAACACGAGGATGATCGAGGTCAGCGGCGCCCGGGCCACGACCGCCAGCGTGCTCGCCATCCCCACGACGGCGAAGGCGCCCGGGTTGATCGTGGAGAGGTGCCAGAAGGGGGCGATGAGGAGGGCGAAGCCTGCGCCGACGGCGCCGCCGACGACCATCGAGGGCATGAACGACCCCACGCTGCCGCCGGAGGCGTGGGTCATCGCCGCGGTCACCGCCTTGACCGCGGCGAAGGCGAGGAGCCCCCACCACAGGAACCCGGCGGCGTTCTGCGGCGAGAGTCGCAGGAGCTCCCCGAGGAAGCCCTGGCCGGTGCCGAGCGCGTTGGGGAAGAGGAGCCCGAGGGCGCCCACCCCGACGCCGGCGAGGAGGGGGCGAACCGCCCTGGGGAAGGGACGCGGCAGATCGACCGCCTCGGTGAGGAAGAGGGCCCGGAGGAACAGGTAGCCGAACGCCACCGAGAGGAGGCCGAGCACCGCGTAGAGGACGAGCTGGCGGGGATCGTCGAGCACGTGGGCGGGGCCGCGCAGGAAGGTCTCGTCGCCGACGAGCCGCTGGGTGGTGACCGCCGCCGCCACCGAGACGATGACCACCGCGTTGAGGTGGCGGATGGCGAAGGACTGGAGGATCACCTCCATCGCGAAGAGCATTCCCGCGATGGGGGCGTTGAACACCGCGCCGATGCCGGCACCGGCGCCGGCGGCGACCAGGCTGCGCACCTGGTCCTGACCGAAGCGGGTGTAGCGGGCGAAGGAGGAGCCGATCGTTCCGCCGATGAGGACGATGGGACCCTCCCGTCCCCCCGATCCGCCCATCCCGATGGTGGCCGCCGTGGCCGCGATCTTGGCGAAGATGCGGCGGGTCGGCAGATAGCCGGCCTCGAGGGCGAGGCCGACCATCGTGTCGGCCACGCCGCCGCCGGCCACGCCCGGTCCGAAGCGGCGGTCGAGGAGCCACGAGGCGAGGATCCCGACCGGGACGCTCACGAGGGCGATCCACGGCGCCGGCCACCCCAGGGTCTGCCGGACCCAGGCGACGAGATCTCCGACGAGGCGAATGGAGACGATGAGCGTGGCGGCGCCGAGGCCGACGAGCACGCCGAGGACGAGGGACGCGAGCAGGAACGTCGCCGTCCCCCGCGACCGGACCGTGCGCGTCAGCCACTCCCGCAGCGTGGACATCGACCGCACGCTACCGCAGTGCGGAGGCCCTCCGGCGCCCCGCGGGACGAACGACCCTGGGAAGGGAAGGCGCGCCGGATATGCTGCAAGGGACGAACCGCGTGCCGGTCCGGGTCGTCCGGTGCAACCGCCGATCCGCGTGGCGGGTCCAAGGGGGAGGGCCTCCGGCCCCTCGCTCCGGCCGTGCCGGGTCGGCGCACGGGATGACGATCCACGTGAGGAGACGACCATGAAGCTGCGAGAGCTCGTCGATCACGAGACCGGTGAACGGTATCTCGCGGTCATGAAACGGGGGAAGGCGCTCCTCCAGGATTCCTTGTTGAGCAAGGGGGACGCCTTCACCCGGGAGGAGCGGTCCGTGTTCGGGCTCACCGGTCTCCTCCCCGACCACGTGTCCACCATCGACGAGCAGCTCGCCCGGGTCCAGGTCCAGTACGACCTGAAGACCACCGACCTGGGTCGGAACATCTTCCTCAACAGCCTCATGGACCGGAACGAGACGCTGTTCTTCCGGTACGTGATCGGCAACCTCGCCGACATCGTCCCGATCATCTACACCCCGACGGTGGCGCAGGCGTGCAGCCACTGGAGCCGGATCTACCGACGGGCGCGCGGCGTCTACATCACCCCCCGGGATCGGGGGCGCATCGTCGACGTCCTCCTCGCCCAACGTGTCGCCGAGCCGCCGGTCATCGTCGTCACCGACAACGAGCGCATCCTCGGGATCGGCGACCAGGGGGCGGGCGGCCTCGGCATCCCGATCGGGAAGCTCGCGCTGTACACCGCGGCGGCCGGGATCCACCCGGCCCGGTGCATGCCCATCTCGCTCGACGTGGGCACGAACAACGAGGAGCTCCTCGCCGACCCGCTGTACCTCGGCTACCGAGCGCCGCGCCTGCGGGGGGACGCGTACTTCGACCTCGTCGACGAGTTCGTCCAGGCGGTCCGCGAAGTGTTCCCGGGCGCCCTCCTCCAGTGGGAGGACTTCGCCAACGTCACGAGCTTCACGAACCTCCAGCGCTACCGGAAGGTGCTGCCCTCCTTCAACGACGACATCCAGGGCACCGCGGCCATGGTCGTGGGGGGGATGATCGCGGCGACCCGTCACGCCGGGGGCAAGCTGACCGAGCATCGGGTCGTCATCGTCGGCGCCGGATCCGCTGGCGTCGGCATCCGCGACCAGATCGCAGCGGCGATGGTCGCCGACGGCATCTCCCCCCAGGAGGCCCGTACCCGGATCTTCGTCCTCGACAGCCGGGGGCTCGTCGTCGACGACCGGACGGATCTCAGCGAGATCAAACGGCATCTCGCCGTCCCGGCGGCACTCGTGGCCGGCTGGGAGGTCCAGGCGACACCGATCAGCCTCGAGGACGTGGTGCGCAACGTCCGACCGAGCGTCCTGGTGGGCGTGAGCGGCCGGCCGGGGCTCTTCACCGAGGCCGTCGTGCGGGAGGTGGCGCGCCACGTCGAGCGGCCCATCGTCCTCCCGCTCTCCAACCCGACGAGCCACACCGAGGTGACGCCCGAGGACGCGCTCCGGTGGACCGAGGGCCGCGCCATCGTCGCTACGGGGAGTCCCTTCCCGCCGGTGACCGTCGCCGGCACCACCCGGCTCATCGGCCAGGCCAACAACGTGTTCATCTTCCCCGGCATGGGGCTCGCCATCCTCGCCGTCGGTGCCCGCGAGGTCACCGACGGCATGTTCCTCGCCGCGGCGCGGGCCCTCGCCGACTCCGTCGGACCCGAGGCGCTGGCGCGCGGGCAGATCTACCCGGTCATCGAGGAGGTGCGCGCCGTGTCGCGGCGGGTGGCGGTGGCGGTGGCGGAGCAGGCGATCGCCGAGGGGGTCGCCGACCCGGTCGAGGACGTCGAGTCGCTCATCGCCGCCGCGATGTGGGAGCCGGTGTACCTCCCCTATCGACCCGCCGGAGGGTGAGCGTCGCGCGGCGGCTCCCCGGGCGCTGATACCCTGCGCCCATGATCCCCGCCACCGTCGAGGAAGTCCAGGCCGCCCTCGAACGAGAACGGTACGTCGCCGACCGCTCCCTCGCGATCGCGGTCCATCTCGCGCTCCAGATGGGCAAGCCCCTCTTCCTCGAGGGCGAGGCCGGGGTGGGCAAGACCGAGGTGGCGAAGGTGCTCGCCGCGATCCTCGACGCCGAGCTCATCCGCCTGCAGTGCTACGAAGGACTCGACGTCAGCCAGGTCCTGTACGAGTGGGACTACGCCCGGCAGATGCTCGCCATCCGCCTCGCCGAGGCGGGGGGCGCCCGCGCCGAGGTGGGGGACATCATGAGCCGCGAGTACCTCATCGCACGTCCCCTGCTGCGGGCCGTCGAGGAGGCGGCCCGCGGTCGGAGGCCGGTCCTCCTCATCGACGAGCTCGACCGCGCCGACGAGGAGTTCGAGGCGTACCTCCTCGAGCTCCTCTCGGACTTCCAGGTCACGATCCCCGAGGTGGAGACCGTCCGGGCCGAGGTTCCCCCGGTCGTCGTCATCACCTCGAACCGGACCCGGGAGATCCACGATGCCCTGAAGCGGCGCTGCATCTACCACTGGATCGACTACCCCGACTTCGAGCGAGAGCTCGCCATCCTGCGGCGCAAGGCGCCGGAGATCGACGCGCGGCTCGCCGCCACGCTCGCCACCGCCATGCAACGGCTCCGCTCCATGGATCTGTTCAAGCCTCCCGGTGTCGCCGAGACCCTCGACTGGGCGTCTGCGCTCGTGGTGCTGGGCAAGGACCGGCTCGATCCCGACGGGGTGGAGGAGACCTTGGGCGTCGTCCTCAAGTACCAGGAGGACCTCGAGCGGGTCCGGGCGAACGGCCTGGAGGAGCTCGTGGGATGAGGCGCGGGGCCCGGCGCCGGCGACCGTGATGGCGATGAGGAGCCCGGTCACCACAGAGGTCGTCCCGAACCTCCTGCGGTTCGCCCGGTACCTCCGGGCGCGGGGACTGCGACTCGGCCCTGGGACGAGCCGGGATCTCGTCGAGGCGGCACGGATCGTCGGCTTCGCCGACCGGGACGACCTCCGCGCCGCGCTGGCCGCGGTGGCCGTGACCCGGCCCGCGGACGTCCCACCGTTCGAGGAGGCGTTCGCGCGGTTCTTCCTGGGAGCGGGGCCCGGGCCGGCCGGTCGCGACGAACCCGACGCGACCACCGACGGCGAGGAGGTCGTGCACGGCTCGCTCCCCGTGCTGGCGGACGTCGCCGGCGCACCGCCCACGGCGAGTGAACGGCTCGAGGAGATCGTCGGCGGCTCCTGGCTCGAGCGCCTCGCCACGCGGGACTTCGGGGAGCTCACCGCCGCCGAGGCGGCGGAGGTGAGGCTCCTCATCGCCCGCATGATGTGGCGCCCGGCCGAGGCCATGTCGCGACGCTGGCGACCCGCCCGCGACGGCACCCGACCCGACCTGCGACGGACGTTGCGCCGCATGACGGGCCCTGCCGGCGATCTCATCCCGCTCGCCCGGGCGCGTCGCCGACCACGGCGGCGGCCGCTCGTCGTCATCGCCGACGTGAGCGGTTCCATGGAGCGGTACACGGAGATGTTCCTCCACTTCGTCCACGCGGCGCAGGGACGGCTGGGACGGGTGGAGGCGTTCGTGTTCGCCACCCGCCTCACCCACATCACCCGGGAGATGCGCCGGCGCAGCCCCGGCGAGGCGCTCGCCCGGGTCTCGGGTGTCGTCCAGGACTGGTCGGGCGGGACCCGCATCGGGGAGGCGTTGCGCGTCTTCAACCGGGAGTGGTCACGGCGGGTGACCCGCGGGGGCGCGATCGCGCTCGTGATCTCGGACGGCTGGGACACCGGCGATCCCGAGCTGCTCGGTCAGGAGATGGCGAGGCTCTCCCGCTCCGTGCACCGCGTCGTCTGGCTCAACCCCCTCGCCGGCCGGCCCGGGTTCGCCCCGGAGACACGCGGGATGCGCGCCGCGTTGCCGTACGTCGACGACCTCCTCGCCGCCGCGTCGGTGCGTGACCTGCGAGAGGTCGTGCAGCTCCTCGAGTCCCTCCCTGCCCGCCGCGGCGGCGTCGCCTCACGGTCCCGGGGCCTCTAGCATCGGGGCGACGCGATGCGGAGGTTCCCCACGTGCGCGAGGCACTCGAGATCTACGACCGGTGGAGCGCCGAGGACAAGGCCGTGGCGGTGGCCACCGTCGTCTCGGTGAGGGGGTCGGCGCCGCGGCCGGAGGGCTCGAAGCTGCTCGTCTCCTCGGCAGGGGAGATGGAAGGGTCCGTGAGCGGCGGCTGCGTGGAGAACGACGTCGTGCTCCACGCCGAGGAGGTGATCCGGACGGGCGTCCCCCGGCTCGTCACCTACGGCATCGCCGACGACGAGGCGTTCACCGTCGGGCTCACCTGCGGAGGCACGATCGAGGTGTTCATCGAACGATGGTGAGCACCGCGGAGATCCTCGGGGCGATCCGGCGCCTCACCGCCGAGGAACGGCTCGGCGGCGTGGCGACGGTCGTCGCCGGCCCCGACACGGGCGCCAAGGCCGTCGTCGAGGCCGGAGTCGGGTACGTCGCCGGAGCGCTTCCCGCGGCGGTCGCCGCCGACGTCCTCGCCGACGCCGAGGTCCTCATGGACCGGGAGCAGAGCCGCGTCCTCGAGTACGGCGACCGCCGGATCTTCGTCGAGACCGTCGCGCCCCAGCCGGTGCTCCTCCTCTTCGGTGCCGGGCACGTCGCCCAACCGCTCTCCCGCATGGCCCGGGAGCTCGGATTCCGCGTGGTCGTCGCCGACGCCCGGGCCACGTGGGCGACCCGGGAGCGGTTCCCCGAGGTCGACGAGCTCGTCGTGGGATGGCCGGACGCCGTCCTCGAGAAGCTCCCCCTGGATCGGCGCACCTACGTGGCGATCCTCAGCCACGATCCGCGTTTCGAGGATCCGGTCTTCCCCGCGGTGAAGGACGCTCCGGTGCGGTACATCGGGGCGATGGGGAGTCGCCGCACCCACCGTCGCCGTCTCGAGCGGCTCGCCGCCGCCGGGTGGAGCGAGGAGGAGCTCGGTCGGATCCACGGCCCCATCGGCATCGACATCGGCGCGGAGACCCCGGCGGAGACCGCCGTCTCGATCCTCGCGGAGATCATCCAGGTCCGGTACGGTCACGGGACCGGCCTGTCGCTGCGCGGGGTGGAGCGTCGCATCCACCCCCAGCGTGGCGAGGAGCCCGACGAGGTCTGAGCCCCCGGGCCGGCCCCGGCGAGAAGGGCGCGGTCCCCGAGCACGCGAGGAGGAGCCGATGAAGATCCGTCAGGAGATCACCGTGGCGAGCGATCCCGAGGTGGTCTGGCGGCTGTTCGAGGACGTTCCCGAGCTGGCGCGGTGCCTCCCCGGGGCGGAGCTCACCGAGGATCGAGGCGGCGGCACGTACGCGGGGAGGGTCACCGCCAAGCTCGGTCCGATGACGGCCACCTTCGAGGGGGAGGCGACGGTGACGATGGACGCCGCGGCGCGGCGCGGCAGCGTCGAGGGCCGGGGCGTGGATCGTCGGGGTGGGAGCCAGGGTCGGGTCCGGATGACGTACGAGGTGACGCCCGCCGACGACGGGGGGGCGCGGATCGTGGTCGACGCCGACGTCCTGCTCTCTGGTGCCGCGGCCCAGTTCGGCCGGACCGGACTCATCGACGAGATGTCGCGGCGACTCGTCGTCGACTTCGTCGCCTGCCTCGAGGCGAAACTCGCCGCCACGACGCCCGAGGACGCGGCGGCGGTGAGCGCCGGGGAGGTGTCGGGTCTGACCCTCTTCCTGACGAGCCTGTGGGCGACGATCACCGGCGCCCTGCGACGGCTCCTCCGGAGGAGCTGAGCCGAGGCGGAGGGCGCGAAAAGCTTTCTCACGTCCCGCGGGCCGTCGCGAACGGCGTCCTCTAGATTCGACGTGTACGACGGAGGGGCGAGCGCGCCTCCGATCACGTCGGCGACAGGGAGGGAGGCGGACGTTGAGGGTATCCGTCACCGTGAACGGGACCACCTACGAACGGGACGTGGAACCGAGGCTGCTCCTCGTGCATCTGCTGCGGGAGGAGCTGGGCCTCACCGGGACCCACGTCGGCTGCGAGACCGGATACTGCGGAGCCTGCACCGTCATCGTCGACGGGAAGGCGGTGAAGTCCTGCACGATGCTCGCCGTCCAGGCGGACGGCAGCGAGGTGCGGACCATCGAGGGCCTCGCCGGCGACGGTGAGCTCCATCCGATCCAGGAGGGATTCTGGGAACGGCACGGCCTCCAGTGCGGCTACTGCACGCCCGGGATGATCATGACCTCCACCGCGCTCCTCGAGGGGAACCCGAATCCCTCCGAGGAGGAGATCCGGCACGGTCTCGAGGGCAACCTGTGCCGATGCACCGGCTATCACAACATCGTTCGGGCCGTCGAGTACGCCGCGGCGAGGCTCCGCGGTGAGGAACCGGCGCCCGCGGAGTGGGAGGGGGCGAGCGCATGAGCACCACCAGCGCGCTCGGCGGTGTCGTCAGACGGAAGGAGGACCCGGCCCTGATCCGGGGAGAGGGGCGGTACGTCGACGACGTCAAGCTCCACGGGGAGCTGGCGGCGGCCTTCGTCCGCAGTCCCTTCGCCCGGGCCCGCATCAACGGTGTCGACGCCTCGGCGGCGCTCGCCATGGAGGGCGTGCACGCCGTCTACACCATCGACGACGTCCGCCACCTCGGGGTCGTCCCGGCACAGGTCGCGGTGGGGACCATGCGACCGCTGCTCGCCGACGGCGAGGTCCGCCACATCGGCGAGGCGGTGGCGATGGTCGTGGCCGACGACCGTTACCTGGCCGCCGACGCTGCCGAGGCGGTGTTCGTGGACTACGACCCGCTGGAGCCGGTCATCGACCTCGCCGACGCCGCCAGCGACCGGATCCAGGTCCACGAGGGCACCTCGAACGTCCTCCTCGCCTGGATGGGCCACGACTGGTGGCCGGGGGTGACCGACGAGCTCCCCGACGTCGCGCCGCAGATCGAGGAGGCGAAACGGCGCGACGACACCGTCGTCGTCAGCCTCGAGATGGTGAACCAGCGCCTCATCCCCACGGCGATCGAGCCGCGGGCGGTGCTGGCGAACTTCCGGCACGGCTACGAGGCCGTCGAGCTGTGGAGCTCCACGCAGATCCCCCACGCCCTCGCCGGAGCGATCGGCAAGATCTTCGGGATCCCGTCGAACAAGGTGCGGGTGATCGCTCCCGAGGTGGGCGGGGGATTCGGCTGCAAGCTGAACATCTACCCCGACGAGATCCTCTGCTGCTTCGCCTCACGGGACCTGCGTCGTCCGGTGCGCTGGACCGAGACGCGGCGCGAAGCGGCCGTCTCCACGATCCAGGGGCGCGGTTGGGTGGCCACCGCCACCATCGTGGGAACCCACGACGGCGAGATCCTCGGCTACGAGCTCGACGCGCTGTGCGACATGGGTGCGTACAGTCAGGACTTCACCGCGGCGATCCCCCTGCTGGGGCTCTTCGTCGCACCCGGGCAGTACAAGATCCCGGTGTCCTACAAGCTCACCTGCGTGGTGACGAACACGCCCACGACGGACGCCTACCGAGGCGCCGGCCGGCCGGAGGCGGCGTACTACCTGGAGCGGGCCGTCGACACCTTCGCGCGGCGCATCGGGATGGACCCCGCGGAGGTCCGGAAGCGGAACTACTGGCCGAAGGAGGAGTTCCCCGCGACGACCGGCGTCGGCATGACGATGGACTCGGGCGACTACGCGCGCAATCTCGACGCGCTGCTCGAGGCGGCGGACTACTCCGGCATGAAGGCCCGTCGTGACGCCGCCC
>AMFO01002292.1_pt1 | contig 15493 bp, 14 predicted proteins | sample 552608 | NCBI WGS metagenome assembly AMFO01 (sample SAMN01893955, study PRJNA167987) | microbial mat metagenome | biome: hydrothermal vent | place: USA: Loihi, Hawai'I | collected 2003-05-01
CAGTCGCTCCAGCAGGCGGCTCGCGAACGAACCGCTGCGACTTCGGTCCTTGCTGTTCATGTCGTCTCGTCGGGGGATGAGGGAAAGGGATCATTCGTCGTAGGGATCGCCGAAGCCCAGGCGTTCGAGGATGGCGCGCTCGCGCGCCTCCATGACCTCCGCCTCGGTCTCCGTCTGGTGATCGTGGCCGCACAGGTGCAGTACGCCATGCACCACCATGTGCGCCCAGTGTGCTGCCGGGCTCTTGCCTTGTTCGGCCGCCTCGCGCTCGACCACTGCCGCGCAGATCACCAGGTCGCCGAGCAGGTGTCCGGTCTCCTCGGCCGGCACCCCGGGCGGGGCCTCGAAGGGAAAGGACAGCACATTGGTCGGCCGGTCGCGATCGCGGTATTCGCGGTTGAGGGTGCGGCTCTCGTCCTCGTCCACCACGCGGATGGTGACGGCCACCGGTCCCTCGCGGTCGCTCAGGGCTGCGTCCGCCCAGTGTCGAAAGGCCGATTCGGGCGGCGTGCGCTCGTCGCGCACCGCGTACTGCACCTCGATCTCGGGACTCATGCGTCGCTCCCGCAGTCGTGGCGGTCGTAGGCCTGCACCACCTTCTGCACCAGGGTGTGACGCACCACGTCACGGGCGTTGAAGAAGGTGAAGCTCAGGCCTTCGACCCCGCCGAGCACCTCGATGGCCTGGCGCAGGCCCGACTGCTGGCCGCGTGGCAGATCCACCTGGGTGACATCGCCGGTGATCACCGCCGTCGAGCCGAAGCCCAGGCGGGTGAGGAACATCTTCATCTGCTCCGGGGTGGTGTTCTGCGCCTCGTCGAGGATGATGAAGGCTTCGTTGAGTGTGCGCCCACGCATGTAGGCCAGGGGGGCCACCTCGATGACGTTGCGCTCGATCAGCTTGCTCACGCGCTCGAAGCCCAGCATCTCGTAGAGGGCGTCGTACAGCGGTCTCAGGTAGGGATCGATCTTCTGGCTGAGATCGCCTGGCAGGAAGCCCAGGCGCTCGCCGGCCTCCACCGCCGGGCGCACCAGCAGGATGCGCCGTACCTGCTCGCGCTCCAGTGCGTCCACTGCGCAGGCCACGGCGAGATAGGTCTTGCCGGTGCCTGCCGGGCCAATACCGAAGTTGATGTCGTGGGTCATCACCCGTTGCAGATATTCTGCCTGGTTGGGGCCGCGCGGGCGGATCAGGCCGCGGCGTGTGCGGATGGTGACCTCGGGAGTATCCGCCTCGCGCGGCTCGAGCAGGGCCTCGATGCCCGATTCCTGCAGGAACAGGTGTACCCGCGCGGGCGTGAGCACCTCGTGCGCCGAGGCGTCATACAGGCCCTGCAGCACCTCGCGGCCCGCGCGCACCGCCTCGGGGCCGCCGAACAGGCGGAAGAAGTTGCCGCGGTTGCTTATCTCAATGCCCAGCCGGCGCTCGAGCTGGCGCAGGTGTTCGTCGAGCTGGCCACAGACGTTGCGCAGGCGCTCGTTGTCCTCGGGCTCGAGCAGCAGGTCCAGCGAGTCGGGATGTTCCTTCATCAGGCGTTGACGGCCTCTTCGACGGGCGTGACCAGCTCGCCGCGCAGCGAGTTGGGGAAGGCCTCGGTGATGCGCAGGTCGACGAAATGGCCGATCAGCGAGGCGGGGGCGGCGAAGTTGACCACCCGGTTGTTCTCGGTGCGCCCGGCCAGTTCGTTCGGGTTCTTGCGCGAGGGTCGGTCGACCAGCACGCGCTGCACCGTGCCCACCATCTGCCGGCTGATGCGCTGGGCCTGGCTGTTGATCAGCTGTTGCAGGCGCGCCAGGCGCTGTTGCTTGACCTCCAGCGGCACGTCGTCGGGCAGCTCGGCAGCCGGGGTTCCGGGACGCCGGCTGTAGATGAAGCTGAAGGAATGGTCGAAGCCGATCTCCTTGATCAGGCGCAGGGTGTGTTCGAAGTCCTGCTCGGTCTCGCCGGGGAAGCCGACGATGAAATCCGAGGAGATGCTGATGTCGGGGCGCACCTCGCGCAGGCGATGAATCTTCTGCTTGTAGTCCCAGGCGCTGTGCCCGCGTTTCATGGCCAGCAGGATGCGGTCCGAGCCGGACTGCACCGGCAGGTGCAGGTGGCTGACCAGCTCGGGCACCTCGGCATAGACCTCGATCAGGCTGTCGGAGAACTCCACCGGGTGCGAGGTGGTGTAGCGGATGCGCTCGATGCCATCGATGGCGGCGACGTAGCGGATCAGCAGCGCCAGGTCGGCGATCTCGCCGTCGTGCATCTGTCCGCGGTAGGCGTTGACGTTCTGCCCCAGCAGGTTGATCTCGCGTACGCCCTGGGCGGCGAGCTGGGCCACCTCGGCGATGACGTCGTCGAACGGCCGGCTGATCTCGGTGCCGCGGGTATAGGGCACCACGCAGAAGGTACAGTACTTCGAGCAGCCCTCCATGATCGAGACATAGGCCGTGGGACCCTCGGCGCGCGGCTCGGGCAGGCGGTCGAACTTCTCGATCTCGGGGAAGCTGACATCGACCACCGGCGCGCCGCGGCGGGCCTGTTCGATCATTTCCGGCAGGCGGTGCAGGGTCTGCGGGCCGAACACCAGGTCGACGAAGGGCGCGCGCTCGCGGATGGCCTCGCCCTCCTGGCTGGCCACGCAGCCGCCCACGCCGATCACCAGCGAGGGCCTGGCTTCCTTCCAGGGGCGCCACTGGCCGAGTTGGGAGAAGACCTTCTCCTGCGCCTTCTCGCGGATCGAGCAGGTATTGAGCAACAGCACATCGGCCTGCTCGGGGCGGTCGGTTTCCTCCAGGCCGAGCGACTCCCGCAGCACGTCCCGCATCTTCTGCGAGTCGTACTCGTTCATCTGGCACCCGAAGGTCTTGATATAGACGCTGCCTGCCATCCGTTCACCGGTTCCGCTCAGGGGACCGGCCATTTTACCTCGACAAACAGCCATTTGCATCCGCTCCCGACCTTTTCGTGCCGATGGCGGTGTTCACAGGCCGATCAGCTCCGCGTGCATGCCGTGGGCCTGGACCTCGCGCAACATCCGCTCGGGACGCACGTCCGCGGGGTCGAAGTCCACCAGCATGAGGTGACGGGCGCGTTCGTTCACGCAGGCGCAATAGACTCCGTCCACCCACGCCAGGTCACGCTCCAGGGCGTGGATCTGCTCGTCGCTCAGGTCCTCGTCGATATGGATGACGATATCGCTGCAATAGTCGGACATGGCGCTCTCCTCCTCGCGGTACGCGGCGGGACGCCGCCCCCCATGGATAGACCAGCTGGGGCCGGCGCGCCATGCGGGACATCCCTCACCTGGTGCCCCGGTCGATGGTTGCTTCGGCCCGGGGACGGGCCTCCTACAGGTTCGCTGCGAGACAGGTACAATACCGCCACCTCACCATTCGTTCCGATCATCATGAAACTGGAAAACCTGCAGGACATCGAACGCGCCACCGCCCCGGCGCGCAGTGAAATGGCCCGTCTGAGCATGGCCATCTTCTTTCTCGCTGGCATCATTTTCTATGTCAGTGTGGGCCTGAACGCCAGCGACACCCTGGTGATCGCTGCCATGATGGGTGGCTACATGGCGCTCAACATCGGTGCCAACGACGTGGCCAACAACGTGGGGCCGGCGGTCGGTTCGCGTGCCCTGACCCTGGGTGGGGCCATCGTCATCGCCGCCATCTTCGAGGCAGGCGGCTCCCTGATCGCCGGGGGCGACGTGGTGGGTACCATCAAGAAGGGCATCATCGATCCGCAGATGATTGGCGACACCGACACCTTCGTGTGGCTGATGATGGCCGCCCTGCTGGCCGGGGCGGTGTGGCTGAACGCCGCCACCGCGCTGGGCGCGCCGGTCTCGACCACGCATTCCATCGTCGGCGGGGTGCTCGGTGCCGGCATTGCCGCGGGCGGCTTCGGTATCGCCAACTGGAGCAAGATGGGGGCCATCGCCGCCTCCTGGGTGATCTCGCCGGTGCTCGGCGGCATCATCGCCGCGATCTTCCTGTATCTCATCAAGCGCAGCATCATGTACCGCCGCGACAAGCTGGCTGCCGCGCGCCGTGTGGTGCCCCTGCTGGTGGCGGTCATGGCCTGGGCCTTCTCCACCTACCTGGTGCTCAAGGGGCTGAAGAAGATCTGGAAGACCGATTTCGGCACCGCCCTGCTGATCGGCCTGGCCATCGCCGTCGGCATCTACCTGCTGGTGCGTCCGCTGATCCGGCGCTCGACCCGCGACATGGACAACGACAAGGCGGCAATCAACCGCCTGTTCACCATCCCGCTGATCTTCGCCGCGGCCCTGCTCAGTTTTGCTCACGGGGCCAACGACGTGGCCAATGCGGTGGGGCCGCTGGCCGCCATCAACGAGGCCCTGGCACACGGTGACATCGCCCGGAAGGCGCCCATCCCGCTGTGGGTGATGACGATCGGTGCCCTCGGCATCGCCCTGGGCCTGGCCCTGTATGGCCCCAAGCTGATTCGCACCGTGGGCAGCGAGATCACCGACCTCGATCAGAGCCGCGCCTTCTGTATCGCCATGGCCGCCGCCATCACCGTGATCATCGCCAGCCAGCTCGGCCTGCCGGTGTCCTCGACCCATATCGCGGTCGGCGCGGTGTTCGGCGTGGGCTTCCTGCGCGAGCACCTCAAGGCGACCTATGCGCGCATGATCGACGAGATCGAGGAACACCACCAGGGCGAGGATCGCGAGGTGGTCGAGGCCTTCCTGGAGCGTTTCCGCGTCGCCTCGCTGGAAGAAAAGCGCATGATGTTGCGCGAGCTCAAGGACAAGAAAAAGGCCCTGCCACTGGAGAAGGGTGAGCGCAAGCGCCTGAAGAAGATGGTGCGCAAGCAGTTGGTCAAGCGCTCGGCGCTGATGAAGATCATCGCCGCCTGGCTGATCACGGTACCGGCCTCGGGTCTGCTGGCGGCGCTGCTGTACTTTACCATCCGCGGCATGCTGCTGCCCTGATCCCGGTGGGCCATCGGGCGCGCAAACGGTTCGGGCAGAACTTTCTGCACGATCCCAACATCATCCGCAAGATCGTGCGGGCCATCGACCCGCGCCCGGGTGAGCACCTGGTCGAGATCGGCCCCGGGCAGGGGGCACTCACCCGCCCGCTGCTCGAGGCCGCGGGCGAACTGGACGCCATCGAGATCGACCGCGACCTGGTGCCGCTGGTGGCCGAGCGCTGCGCGGCGCACGGTCGGTTGCGTCTGCACCAGGCCGATGCCCTGAAGTTCGATTTTGCTGCCCTGGCCGGCGACGGCCGCCCGTTGCGGGTGGTCGGCAACCTGCCCTACAACATCTCCACGCCACTGCTGTTCCACCTGCTGGACTACCGGCGACGGGTCCGCGACATGCACTTCATGTTGCAGAAGGAGGTGGTCGAGCGCATGGCCGCCTCGCCGGGGAGCAAGACCTATGGCCGCCTGTCGGTGATGCTGCAGGCCTGGTGTCGGGTCGAGCACCTGTTCGACATCGGTCCCGGTGCCTTCCGTCCGGCGCCGAAGGTGGATTCCAGTCTGGTACGCCTCATCCCGTTGCCGGAATCGGCGGTCGGTATCGACGATCCGGCGCTGTTCGCGGAGCTGGTGCGCCTGGCCTTCGCCCAGCGCCGCAAGACGCTGCGCAACAACCTGAAGGGGTGGGTCTCGGCGGAACGTATCGCCGCCCAGGGTCTCGACCCCGGTGCGCGTGCCGAGACCCTGGGCGTGGACGACTTCAAGCGCCTGGCCAATGCTCTGGCCGGCGACCCTGTTCAGCCGCCGGCGAACGGATAGGCCGCACGGCGCGCTACCAGCTGCTCGGCACGACGGATCAGGCCAATCTTCTCCCAGGCGTCGAGCTGGCGGCGCACCGCGGGCCGGGCCTGGTCCCAGGTCATGCCGGTACGCAGGGCGGGCGAGTAGAGCAGGCGGATCAGCAGGTAGTCCAGTCCGGTCAGGCGCTCGTCGTCGGTACGGTCACTGAACACGGTGTGGCGCGCGAAGCGCGAGTCGTTGATCAGTCCGAGCATCTGTGTCACCTCCTCGACGATGCAGGACTCGAGCTTGCCGGCCGCCGTCACCCGGGCGACCGGGATCACCACGGTACCGCGCACGATCTCGGCGCGTCGGTTGAAGCGGATGCTGCCCATGCACCAGCTGTGCGCGAATTCGTTTTCCGCGATCGCCGGCATCTCGCGCGCCACCAGGGCGTCGAGTTCCTCGTCCGCGGCAAAGTAGATCCGCACATTGGCCGCCTCGGGGCGCTCGACCAGGCGCACCGAGAGGCGGGCGATACTGCCCAGGGTCTCGAGGTGGCGGCGCAGCAGGGCGCGCTGGGTGCGGGCGTCGCCCTCCCCACTGTGCATCCACACGCGCAAGGGCTGTGTCCAGCGCTTGATCACCGGCGGCACCCCTTCTTCGGTGTACTCGGCGTTGAGGGCGATGTCGCGGAAGCTGCGCTCGATGTAGAACTTGTCCTGCCAGTAGGACGATTCCGAGGCGGAGGCCCCGGCAACAGAGTAGGCCGCCAGAATGCACAGCAGGCCATACAGGAAGACGGTGGACAGGGTCTGCGTGTTGATCGGCACCTTCGGCAAGACCTCCCAGGCCGGGAAAACCCGATTGCCTGGTCAATCTAGCCCCGAAAAACGCCTTTTACAACAAGTATTTACATCTTATCGAATACTAATATTCGAATGTGTGGGGGCGTGATGCCTCCGCCAGGAAGAGCCTCGGTAGAAATTGGGCGGTTTTGACGCCAAATACTGGCGGGGGGTACATGGGGGGCAGGCAATGAGCCTCCCGGAGGAGGATCCTGCCTCTGAACGCGGCACACCGAACTTGATTTCCGGGGCTGGCGGGCTTACCGTTACCAGTAACACGGCCCCTTTCGGTCGAACCGCTTCGGCGGGGAGATCGCTAAGGGGTTTTTTCTGGTGTACGAGAAATCACCAATTCTCTTCCCAGTCTCTGGGCGCCCCCATCCCTGTCAGGTTCAGGTCGAGATGATCCAGATCGGGGAATGCCTTCAGGTGCGTCTTCATACGTTCCGGCCAGCTCGAATTCGGATTCACCACCTGCAGCAGATGGCGGGTGATGCGCAGCAGCAGGAAACAGCGCGCCCGAAGATGGTTGTCGTTCTCGAATGGCGCGACCCACGGCACCTCCACCACTGGTGGCAGTTTGGGTTGATCGACGATATTCCTGTTCCACAGGCGACCGTGGTGGGCGCAGTAGCCGATGCGCTGCAGGTATTCCAGGGACTTGGGTCGATCGGTTACTGTCAGACCACGGGAGATCAGCAGGTCGAGTTGTTCCTCATGGCTTCTCCACGGTTTCGTGTAGGCCATGGTGCGGCCGTCCTTGGGAGAGTTCCTTCTTCATGCGGTGGCAATTCGTTGATGGGGAGGATGCCGGAAAGTGTATTTCCGGCTTCCGTCGTTGAAAAAGGTCATGAAAGACCTTTTCCAGTTTTCCCCGCTGCTAAAAAGGGATATCGTCGTCGTAGCTGTTGTCCACCGGCGGTGCGGCAGGCGTCCCCTGAGTCCCCTGGGGCTGGTTGCTCTGCCGGGGGGCGCCCTGCGGCTGGCGTGGTGCGAATTCCGCACTGCCGCCACCGCGCGAGTCGAGCATCTGCATCTCGTCGGCGATGATCTCGGTGGTGTAGCGGTCGCGGCCCTCTTGATCCTGCCACTTGCGGGTCTGCAGGCGGCCTTCGATGTACACCTTGGAGCCCTTGCGCAGGTATTCACCGGCGATCTCGGCCAGGCGCCGGAACATCACCACCCGGTGCCATTCGGTGCGTTCCACCGGCTCGCCGGTGTTCTTGTCCTTCCAGGTCTCGGAAGTCGCCACGGTGATGTTGGTCACCGCGCCACCGTTGGGCATGTAGCGCACCTCGGGGTCCTGCCCCAGATTGCCGATCAGGATTACCTTGTTGACGCCTCTGCTGGCCATTTTGCCTCCTCTCAAAGATAGTGCTGACGCCCCCTCCCTGGGGCGTGCCGTCGGTTCGTCTTCAGTGATTGGGGGATGTTACGCCGGCGCACCGATGATTGCATCTGCCTGCGCGCGCTCGAAGCGCTCGCGATCGACCTTCAGATAGGCGACGCCCTCCTCGGGTACCACCACCACCTCGACCACCCCCGGCAAGGCCTGCAATTTTCCGGCGGTTCCTGCCGGGTCGGCCAGGGCTATCTCGGGGAGATGCAGCAGCTCGCTGGTCACCCGCTGTGGCTGGCGCATGCCGCTGGCGGCGAGCAGCCAGACGAGGCTCATGCCGGCGCCGAACAGGAAGGGGGCCATGACGCCGTAGTGCTGGTGCAGCCAGCCGCCCAGTACGCCGCCGACGAAGGACCCCGTGAACTGCGAGGTGGAATACACGCCCATCGCCGTGCCCTTGGCGTCCGGCGGTGCGGTCTTGGATACCAGCGAGGGCAGGATGGCCTCGAGCAGGTTGAAGGCCACGAAGAACAGCGCCACCGCCAGTACCAGCGGCCAGAACTGGTGACCAAAGCGCCAGATCAGCAACTGTGCCAGGCCGAGGGTGCCGATGGCGCCGAGGAACACACCTTTCATGTGTCCGCCCTTCTCGGACAGGATCACCAGGGGCACCATGCCGACGATGGCGATGAGCATGATCGGGAGGTACACCAGTGCGTGGTCCGCCGGCGCCACGCCGGCATCGCGCAGGAGCAGCGGGACGGCCAGGAACAGGGCGGTGAGGATCAGGTGCAGCGAGAAGATGCCGAGATCGAGACGCAGCAGGTCGGCTTGCGTGAGCACCCGCCGGAACAGAGCCGGCACCGGCTCGGCGTCGCGATGCACCGAACTGCGCAGCGGCGTCGGTACCACCCAGGCGATCAGTGCCATGCCGGCCAGTGCCAGCCCAGCCGTGATCCAGAAGATGCCCGGCACGCCGACCCAGGCATCCAGGGCGGGCCCGGCGATCATCGCCAGCATGAAGGACAGGCCGATGGTCATGCCGATGGTGGCCATGATCTTGGTGCGCTGTTCCTCGCGCGTGAGATCGGCCGCCAGGGCCATGATCGCCGCTGCCACCGCGCCGCTGCCCTGCAGGGCACGGCCGGCGACGATCCAGAGCATGTCCTCCGCCGTCGCCGCTACCACGCTGCCCAGTGCGAACAGCGCCAGGCCACCCAGGATCACCGGCTTGCGCCCGAGACGGTCGGACAGCAGGCCGAAGGGGATCTGCAACAGTGCCTGGGTCAGCCCGTAGATGCCGATCGCCAGGCCGGTGAGCAGCGGCGTAGCCCCCGGCAGCGTCTCTGCATACAGTGCGAACACCGGCAGGATCAGGAACAGGCCCAGCATGCGCGTGCCATAGACCCCTGCCAGGCCCAGCGCAGCACGGCGCTCCGCCGGGCTCAGGGCGTGATCCCTCTCCTTCGTCATTCCGACCTCCTGATATGAAGACTGCATGAAAAACGGCATTTTACACCTCGGGCACCTCGGCACCGAGGCCAGCAGAGGGGGCGGCTGGGGCACTTCTGCTCCGCTCGCCGCTCCCACCTGGATTCCGTAGAATCGAATGGTTTGTCCCTGCTGCACGGAATTCGATGGACACCATCCGCATACGGGGTGCGCGCACCCACAACCTCAAGAATATCGACCTCGACCTGCCGCGCGACCGGCTGATCGTGATCACCGGCCTGTCGGGCTCGGGCAAGTCCTCGCTGGCCTTCGACACCCTGTACGCCGAGGGACAGCGGCGCTACGTGGAGTCACTGTCGGCCTATGCGCGGCAGTTCCTGTCGATGATGGAGAAGCCCGACGTGGACCATATCGAGGGCCTGTCGCCGGCGATCTCCATCGAGCAGAAGACCACCAGCCACAACCCACGCTCGACGGTGGGCACCATCACCGAGATCTACGACTACCTGCGCCTGTTGTTCGCGCGGGTGGGCACGCCGCGCTGTCCCGAGCACGGTGAGCCGCTGGAGGCGCAGACCGTCTCGCAGATGGTGGACCAGGTGCTGGCCCTGCCCGAAGGCAGCAAACTGATGCTGCTCGCCCCGGTGGTCAGCGACCGCAAGGGCGAGTACCACAGGCTGCTCGGCGAGCTGTACGCCCAGGGCTACATCCGTGCGCGCATCGACGGCGAGATCTTCGAGCTGGACCAGCCGCCGGAGCTGGACCTGCGCCGCAAGCACACCATCGAGGTGGTGGTGGACCGATTCCGGGTGCGCGAGGACCTGCGCCTGCGGCTGGCCGAGTCCTTCGAGACCGCGTTGCGCCTGGCCGAGGGCACGGCCCGGGTGGCCTGGATGGACGAAGACCGCGAGGATCTGGTGTTCTCTGCCAACTTCGCCTGCCCGGTGTGCGGCTACAGCATCGAGGAACTGGAACCGCGCCTGTTCTCCTTCAACAACCCGGTCGGCGCCTGTCCCACCTGCGACGGCCTGGGTATCGAGCAGTTCTTCGACCCGGCCAAGGTGATCACCGACCCCTCGCTGTCGCTGGCCGGCGGCGCCATCCGCGGCTGGGACCGGCGCAACGCCTGGTATTTCCAGATTATCCGCTCGCTGGCCGAGTACTATGGTTTCGATCCCGAGACCCCCTGGCAGGATCTGCCGAAGCGCATCCGCGAGATCATCCTGCACGGCAGTGGCACCGAGGCCATCGAGTTCACCCACTTCAACGAGCGTGGCCGGGTGGTGAAGAAGACTCACCCCTTCGAGGGTGTGCTCAACAACATGCGCCGCCGCTACCACGAGACCGAGTCCAATGCGGTGCGCGAGGAGCTGGCGCGTTATATCTCGCATCAGCCCTGCCCCGACTGCGCTGGCACCCGCCTCAACGAGGCGGCGCGCAACGTCTTCGTGGTCGACCGCCGTCTGCCCGACCTGGTCGCACTGCCCATCGAGCAGGGCCTGGCCTTCTTCCGCGAATTGCAACTGCCGGGGCACAAGGGCGAGATCGCGGCCAGGATCGTCAAGGAGATCGCCGAGCGGCTGCAGTTCCTGGTGAACGTGGGGCTCAACTACCTGACCCTGGACCGCAGCGCCGAGACGCTGTCCGGCGGCGAGGCCCAGCGCATTCGCCTGGCCAGCCAGATCGGTGCCGGCCTGGTCGGCGTGATGTACGTGCTCGACGAGCCCTCCATCGGCCTGCACCAGCGGGACAACGAGCGCCTGCTCAAGACGCTCACCTATCTGCGCGACCTGGGCAATACCGTGATCGTGGTCGAGCACGACGAGGACGCCATCCGCACCGCCGATCACGTGGTGGACATCGGCCCCGGTGCCGGTCGCCACGGCGGCCAGGTGGTCGCCCAGGGCACGCCGGAAGAAATCGCCGCCAGCGAGGAATCGCTCACCGGGGCCTACCTGAGCGGCCGCGAGCGCATCACCATCCCCGAGACCACCACCCCGCGCGATCCCAAGCGGCTGCTGTGCCTGCGCGGTGCCTCGGGGCACAACCTCAAGGACGTGGATCTGGAGATCCCCATCGGCCTGTTCACCTGCGTCACCGGGGTCTCGGGCTCGGGCAAGTCCACCCTGATCAACGACACCCTCTATCCCATCGCCGCCAACCGCCTCAATGGCGCCAACCACGACATCGCGCCCTATCGCTCGATCAGCGGGCTGAAGCACCTCGACAAGGTGGTGGACATCGACCAGTCGCCCATCGGCCGCACCCCGCGCTCCAATCCGGCCACCTATACCGGCTTGTTCACCCCCATCCGTGAGCTGTTCGCCGGTGTCCCCGAGGCACGCTCGCGCGGCTACACCCCGGGGCGTTTCAGCTTCAATGTCAAGGGTGGGCGCTGCGAGGCCTGTCGCGGTGACGGAGTGATCAAGGTGGAGATGCACTTCCTGCCCGACATCTACGTGCAGTGCGACGTGTGCAAGGGGCAGCGCTACAACCGCGAGACGCTCGAGATCCGCTACAAGGGCAAGAACATCAACGAAGTGCTGGAAATGACCGTAGAGCAGGCGCTGGAGTTCTTCGACGCGGTGCCGGTCATCCGTCGCAAGCTGCAGACCTTGATGGACGTGGGACTGAGCTACATCACCCTGGGGCAGAACGCCACCACCCTCTCCGGTGGCGAGGCGCAGCGGGTGAAGCTATCGCGCGAGCTGTCCAAGCGCGACACCGGCAGCACCCTCTACATCCTCGACGAGCCCACCACCGGCCTGCACTTCCATGACGTCAGGCAATTGCTCGGTGTGCTGCACCGCCTGCGCGATCACGGCAACACCGTGGTGGTCATCGAGCACAACCTGGACGTGATCAAGACCGCCGACTGGATTGTGGACCTTGGTCCCGAGGGTGGCGACGGCGGCGGCGAGATCATCGCCACCGGCACCCCGCGCGAGGTCGCGCAGATGGAACACTCGCATACCGGGCGCTTCCTCAAGCCGCTGTTCGAGGGCTGAGGCACTCCGGTCGGGTGCCAGGGCCTTTGATGGGCGCGGCCCTCCGGACCTTTGTCCATCCTGCGGTATCGGATTTGTTGAAGGGTGGGTAGGATGGGCAAAGGCGCATCGCGCCGTGCCCGTCATTGGACTGGATCACGAGGAGACGGTGATGAGGAAATGGCACAAGGCCCCCGAGGCGATCGCGCGGCTCACCCCCGAGCAGTATCGCGTCACCCAGGAGAACGGCACCGAGTACCCCGGCACGGGCGAGTACCTGCACAACGAGGAACCGGGTATCTACGTGGACGTGGTCTCGGGTGAGCCCCTGTTCCTGTCGATCGACAAGTTCGACTCGGGCTGTGGCTGGCCGAGCTTTGCACGCCCGGCCGAGCCCGACTGCATCGTCGAGCGGCGCGACACCCGTCACGGCATGATGCGCACCGAGGTGCGTTCGCGCTACGGCGACAGTCACCTGGGGCACGTCTTTCCCGACGGGCCGCCGGAGCGGGGCGGGCTGCGTTATTGCATCAACTCGGCGGCGCTGCGCTTCGTGCACTGTGACGATATGGAAGCGGAAGGTTATGGCGACTACCTGCCGCTGCTGGATCGGGGCGCGGACTGAGCCGGGGCTGGGCCGGCATGCGATAATGGGTTTTTTTCCGTTTCCGGGCAGAGATGTTCAAGCCGCAGAACCGTATCGCCGAGCCTCGCTGGATCGACTGGGCGCGTCTGCGCCCTGGCCTTGTGCCGCCGGAATTGGCCGTCTGGCTGCGTGACCCGGGTTCGCTGACGCGCGCCGTGGTGCAGGCCTGCGCCGGCGATTTCGGGGTGATGGTGCAGCGTCAGGACTGGGCGCGTGCCCTGCCCAGCGAGCAGCGCTGGCTGGGGGCTTCGCCCGCCGAGCGCTGCCTGGTGCGCGAGGTGAAGCTGCGCTGCAACGGCACGCCCTGGGTGTTCGCTCGCACCCTGATTCCCGCCACCAGCCTGCGTGGCCCGGCGCGGCGCCTGGCACGGCTGCGCAGCCGGCCGCTGGGGGCGGTGCTGTTCGCCGACCCGTGTACCCGGCGGCTGGGCGTGCAGCTGGCGCGACTGGATGCCCGCCACGCGCTGTATCAGGCAGCCTGTTCGCACCTGGACGAGGACCGTCTCCCGGCGGCCATCTGGGGGCGGCGCACCCGGTTCTCCTATGCGGGCAAGCCTTTGCTGGTGAACGAGATCTTCCTGCCGGCCATTCCGGCACGCACGTCATGAGTGAACAGTACCCGCGCATCGATGCCCTGGAACAGCAACGCCCGGCCTGGCAGCGGCGGTTGCGTGCCTACTGGAAGCTGATCCGTGCTGATCGGCCGATCGGCATCTTCCTGTTGCTGTGGCCCGCACTGTGGGCATTGTGGATTGCGGGCGAGGGCAACCCACCCTGGCCGGTGGCACTGATCTTCGTGCTCGGCACTGTGCTGATGCGCTCGGCCGGTTGCGCCATCAACGACTACGCCGACCGCGATTTCGATGGCCACGTGGAGCGTACCGCCGGCCGCCCCCTGGCCACTGGTCTGATCCACCCGCGCGAGGCACTGGCGGTGTTCGCGGTGCTGGCGCTGGCGGCCTTCGGGCTGGTGCTGTTCCTCAATCGGCTCACCGTGATGATGTCCTTCGTGGCGGTGGTGCTGGCCGCGGTCTATCCCTTCATGAAGCGCTATACCCACCTGCCGCAACTGGTGCTGGGCATGGCCTTCGGCTGGGCAGTGCCCATGGCCTTCACCGCCCTGCATGGCACGGTGCCGCCACTCGCCTGGGAGCTGTTCGCCGCCACCGTGATCTGGGCGCTGATCTATGACACCGAGTACGCCATGGTCGATCGCGAGGACGACCTGAAGATCGGCGTCAAGTCCAGTGCCATCCTGTTCGGTCGCCATGACCGGCTGATCGTCGGCCTGCTGCAGTTGGCGATGCTGGCCCTGCTGTGGGATGTCGGCCGCCGCGCCGGCCTGGGCTGGGGCTGGAGGGGCGGCCTGCTGGCCGGCGCCGCCCTGTTCGCCTGGCAGCAGGTGCTGATTCGCCATCGCGAGCGGCAGGCCTGCTTTCGTGCCTTTCTCAACAACAATATCGTTGGACTGGTGATATTCCTCGGCCTGTTTTGTGATTACCTTTGAGGTCGGGTGGCGGGCGGCAGAACAGATTGGGTGAGTGGGAGGACGAGGTGGTGGATGGGCACAGGGCCTGGTTGGTGGCGATAAGCGAAAGGTTGGTCGAGCTGTTCGGACACACAACCTTCAGTCGCGCATTACAGTATTTTCAGCGCGGACAAGTGCTGGAGGTGTACAGCGAAAACGAGGGCCGGTTGCTTTTGTCGCGTGTCCGGGGGCGGGGGAGCCGGGTTTATCAGTGTCATGTTCAGCTGAATGGGTGGCCCGAGGTCGAGGATATCGTGGGGTATTGCACCTGTCCGGTGGGCATCAATTGCAAACATGTGGCGGCCACGCTGCTGGCCGCGCTGGAGTGGGGGGAACTGGGAGTGAGTGAGAACCGGCCGGTTGAGTCACCGTGGGAGGGCTGGGTCCGGCTGCTCGAACTCCCCATACTCAGAGGGTCCGCGCAGCCGGTGCGCGATCAGGTGCGTTTCTTGCTGCATGGCTATCGAGATGACCGGGAGGGGTATCTAACCGTCATACCCTGGAAGACCTATCGGCTCAAATCGGGTGGGTGGGCCAAGGGCGCGCCATTTACCGCGGGCTCGCAGTCCCGCGCGGCCTGTGTGGACGGGGAGGCGCGTGAATTGCTGATGATGCTGGAAACCGTGGCTACCAGTGCTTCCGGTAACCCTCGTGAGGGGTTCAGGATGCCGGTGACCACCTCGGGTGAACGGTTGTTGCGGCGTCTGGTCGAATCGGAGCGGTTGCACTGGGGTTCCCTGGGGCGCGAGGCATTGGCTCTGGGGCCGGAGCGAGAGGGGCGTTTCGACTGGCGGACGGACGAACACGGCGACCACCTTCTGATGGTCAATGCCGGGGGCGATTGGATGCACTCCTTGCCTGTTGAGCCCCCTTGGTACCTGGATCCGGCGACGAATACCACCGGCCCTCTGAACACCGGACTCGATGCGCGGCGAGCGGCGTTGCTGGCGGCCGCGCCACGTATTG